>Ga0136620_10000988_pt1 | contig 13286 bp, 14 predicted proteins | sample AntDrymUQ4162106_2_FD_104806 | JGI IMG/M metagenome (GOLD analysis project Ga0136620, IMG submission 104806) | Polar desert sand microbial communities from Dry Valleys, Antarctica - metaG UQ416 (21.06) | ecosystem: Environmental > Terrestrial > Soil > Desert | place: Antarctica: Dry Valley... | reverse complement strand
TCGCACCCTGGCAACGAGCGTTATTCCGCCAAACCCTCCTAGGGCCGGGCGATCGCTTCGAGACCGCGTTGCGACAGGATGTGCTCGCGCGCCGCGCCCGTGCCGATCAGCGAAACCTCCACGTCGAGCTCCCGCTCGACGAACTCGACGTAGCGGCGGGCGGGCTCCGGGAGGAGGGCGACGTCGTCCATCCCGTCGAGCGGCTCGCCCCAGCCGGGAAGGATCTCGTAGACCGGCGCAGCGCGGTGAAAGTCCCCCTGATGCGCAGGGAACTCGGCCGTCTCCGAGCCGTCGGGGAGCCGGTAGCGGACGCAGACCGGGATCTCGGGGAACGGCGAGAGCACGTCGAGCTTGGTCAACGCCAGTGATGTGAACCCGTTCAGTCGCGCCGCGTACCGCAGGCCGACGAGGTCGAGCCAGCCGCAGCGCCTCTCCCGCCCCGTCACCGTGCCGTACTCGCCGCCCAGCTCGCGGACCCGCTCCTGATCCGGCCCGTCGATCTCCGTCGGGAACGGTCCCTCGCCGACGCGGGTGAGATAGGCCTTCGCGACGCCCAAGACCGCGTCGATCCGGTTCGGCCCGATCCCCACGCCGGTTGCGGCGGCGCCGGCGATCGGGCTCGACGAGGTCACGAACGGATAGGTGCCGTGGTCGAGGTCGAGCAGCGTCCCCTGGGCGCCCTCGAAGAGCACGAAGCGGCCTTCGCGAAGGGCGCGGTCCACCAGGAGCGACGTGTCGGCGATGTAGGGCCGGAGCCGCTGTGCATAGCCCTCATATCGGGCCGAGACGTCCTCGAGGTCGATCGGCGCGGCACCGTAGACGCGCTCGAGCCAGTGGTTCTTCTCGGCGAGGGCGACCTCGATCTTCTGGCGCAGGATCTTCGGGTCGAAGAGGTCCTGGACGCGGATTCCGAGTCGCGCGGCCTTGTCGCCGTACGCAGGGCCGATGCCACGGCGCGTCGTCCCGATCTGGAGCTTGCCGAGGCGGCGCTCGCCGGCTTGATCGAGAGCGAGGTGCCACGGCATGATCAGGTGCGCGTTCGTGGAGAGGCGGACGCGCTCCGTCGAGAGCCCCCGTGCCTCGAGATCGTCGAGCTCCTCGATGAAGACCTGCGGGTCGACGACGCAACCGGCGCCGAGCACGCACTCCTTGCCCCACAGGATCCCCGAGGGCATATGCCGGAACTTGTACGTCTCGCCGTCCGCGACGATCGTGTGCCCCGCATTCGGGCCGCCCTGGTAGCGGCAGACGATGTCCGAGTGCTGCGCCAGCAGGTCGACGATCTTGCCCTTGCCCTCGTCGCCCCACTGGGCCCCCACGATCACGGTCGCCGGCACGGGGATGGAGTGTGCCGGGTGGGGCGGCTAGCCCGCTGCGAGGTCGGAAAACTTCGCGTACCGGCTCATGAAGGCGAGCTTCTCCGTGCCGGTGGGGCCGTTGCGGTGCTTGGCCAGGTGGATCTCGGCGATCCCCTGCTGATCGGTCTCGTCGTTGTAGTACTCGTCGCGGTAGATGAAGAAGACGAGGTCGGCGTCCTGCTCGATCGAGCCCGACTCCCTGAGGTCGGACAGGATCGGCCGCTTGTCGTGGCGCTGCTCGACGGCCCGCGAGAGCTGGGACAGCGCCAGAACCGGGACGTCGAGGTCACGCGCGAGCACCTTCAGGTTCCGCGAGATCTGGGACACCTCCTGAACGCGGTTCTCGACCGACGCCCCGGAGGTCATCAGCTGGATGTAGTCGACGACGATGAGACCGAGGTTGGGCTCCTTCGACTTCAGGCGCCTCGCCTTCGAGCGGATCTCCATCATCGTGATCGAGCCCGTGTCGTCGACGTAGATGGGGGCCTTCGCGAGCTTGTCGCAAGCAGCCGTCAGGCGTGGCCAGTCGTCGGCGGCGAGCTTTCCGTTCCGGAGCCGCTGTGACTCCACCTTCGCCTCGCTGCACATGAGGCGCTGGGTCACCTCCGACTTCGACATCTCGAGCGTGAACAGCGCGACGGGGGTCTCTCGCCGGACAGCGATGTTCGCGGCCATGCACAGCGCGAGGCCGGACTTTCCCATGCTCGGACGGGCGGCGATGATGACGAGGTTTCCGGGTTGGAAGCCCGAGGTGAGCCGGTCGAGGTCACGGAATCCAGACGCGACACCCGTGACGTCCTCGCCTGCCTCGTAGAGCGCCGTGATCCGCTCAAAGCTCTCCTTCAGCAGCTCCTCGATGTGCGCAAACTCGCCCGACACACGGCTCTGGGAGAGCTCGAAGATGACCTGCTCCGCCCGGTCCACGAGGTCGTGAGCCTCGCCCGGCCGATCCCAGCCCAGGCTCGCGATCCTCTGGCCGGCCTGGATGAGCCCGCGGAGCGTCGCCATCTCGCGGACGATCCGGGCGTAGTGCCCTGCATTCGCAGTCGAGGGGACCAGGGCCGCGAGCTCGTGGAGCCTGGGCCGGCCCCCCGCGCCCTCGAGCTCCCCGCGCTCCTCGAGCGCATCGACCAGGGTGATTGCGTCGACGGGCTCGCCGCGCGCGTAGAGCGCCAGGGCGGCCCGATAGACCTTTGCGTGACTCTCGCGGTAGAAGTCGGCCGCGTCGAGGATCTCGCTGACGGCCCCGATCGCGCCGGGGGAGAGCATCATCGCGCCGAGGACAGATTCCTCCGCATCGAGATTCTGTGGCGGGACCGGAGCCGTCGACGAGGACTGGCCAGGCTGGGCGACCTGGGCGACCATGCGCTCGATCAAACCGGCCCGAGGGCCTCGCCACAAATCCGCTCTCCCCTACTACTACTAGGGGTCGGTGCGGTTCTATGCAGGGATAAGGAACACATGTTCGCGGTGATTCTCCACGGAATGGCGGACGTTGTCCCCAGATAGAGGGGCGCAGGGGACGAGAGAATTCTCGCTGCGAGCGGGCTTTTCCGACCGTTGTCCGCAGGCTCTGGATAAGCCTGTGGAGCCTTTGGCGCCGATTCTTTACCGCTCGGGCGCTGTTTCTGGCGCTTCGGGGCCCACCGACTGCCCGCCGGGCTGACTGTCGACCACGACCAGCTCGTCCGTGGCCTCGATCGCCGCCGCCGCCTCGATCGCCGCCTCGGGCTCCGCGAGGGCCACAGACTCCTCCGGGGCCGGGTCCGACTCCTCGCCGGCGGGGGCCGATGTGCTCTCCTCAGCCGCAGCCGCAGCCGACACGGTCTCGACCTCCTCTTCCTCCGAGGCTTCGGCCAGGGCCTCCGCCTCGGCTGCGGCCGCCTCGGCGGCGACTGCGTCCTCGGCCTCTGCCGCCGCCTGCAACTCCTCCATCGCCGCGATGTCGCCTCCTTCGGGGACGACCTCGAGGCGAAGCGAGGCGTCGACGTCGGTGAAGAGCTCGACCGGCACCTCGTAACGCCCGACCCGCTTGATCGCGTCCCCGAGCTCGATCTTCCGGCGGTCGACCCTGATGCGGTGGTCGCTCCAGAGCCGGTCGGCGATGTCCGTCGCGGTCACCGATCCGAAGAGCGACCCCGTCGGCCCGGCCTTGACATCGAACCGGAGGACTGCCTGTTCGACGCGCGCTGCGATCTCGCGCGCGTCGTCGTGCGTTCGAGCCTCCTGCCGGGAACGCAGCTCGTCGCGGCGCCGGAGCTCCTCCAGGCGGCCGGCCGTGGCGGGCTCGGCGAGGTGACGCGGCAGGAGGTAGTTCCGGGCGTACCCGCGCGCGACGTCGACGACCTCGCCGCGCAGGCCGACCTTTTCGACGTCCTTCAAGAGGATGATCTGCATGGCTAGGTGGTGGCGTAGGGCAGGAGCGCCATCTCGCGGGCCCGCTTGACGGCGAGGGCGACCTGGCGCTGGTGCCTGCGGCAGGTGCCTGTGATCCGCCGGGAGCGGATCTTCCCCTTCTCGGAGACATGCCGGCGGAGCTGCCCGATGTTCTTGTAGTCGACATCCTCGATGTGATCGCGGCAGAACTGGCAGGAGCGCCGCTTGATCGGGCCGGTGTTCGGGCCGCGCCGGGTGGAGCGTTGCTCTCGTCTTGCCTTCGGGGCCATCAGTGCTCCTTCAGGTGATGTTGGAGGTGCACTAGAAGGGGATGTCGTCGTCCGTGCCCGAGGGTGCAAAGTCGGCGCCGCCCTGCTCGGCGACTGCCCCGGCGGGGACGAACTCGCGCTCGCCGCCCTCGGTTCGGCTGTCGAGGAACTGCACCTGGTTGGCTACGACTTCGACCTTCGAGCGCTTGGAGCCGTCCTGCGCCTCCCACGAAGACCAGTCGAGCCGGCCATCGATGCCGACCCGGCGGCCCTTGGCGAGGTGCTGCGAGAGCATCTCGGCCTGGTTGCCGAAGACCTTGATGTCGAAGAAATTGGGCTTGTCCGTCCAGTTGCCGCCGTCGTCCTTCTGCCGGCCGTTCACGGCGAGACCCAGCTGGAGCACGGGATTGCCGGACGGAAGGTGCCTGAGCTCGGGATCGCGCGTGAGTCGCCCGACCAGGGTCACTCGGTTGATGTCGCCTGCCATCGTTACTCCTCCTCCTCTTGTACCGCTGCTGCGGGCTCAGCTTCATCCTGCCGCGTCGGAGCGGACGCCGCTACCGTCTCCGCGGGACGTCGCTCACTTCGCCGCACCGCCATGTGACGCATGACCCCGTCGGTGATCTTGAGCACTCGTGAGACCTCGTCCAGGGTCTCGGGCTCGGCCTGGAACGTCAGCAGGTGGTAGGCGCCGTCGGCCTTCTTGTCGATCTCGTACGAAAGCTTGCGTCGTCCCCAGACGTCGAGCGCCTCCCAGTTGCCGCCGCCTTGCTCGATCAGCTCGCGCGTCCGCTGGACGATCTCCGACTGGCGTTCGTCGGTCAGCTCGGGGTCGAGCATGAGCAGGATCTCGTAGGGCGTCACGGTCCCGAATTCACCTTCCTTCGGTCTAGGCGGCCTTACCGGGGTCGGCGCTCGGGGGCACCGGGAGGCAAGGCAGGAAGCGGCGAGGAGTGTAGCATCGGCCCCGTGAACCGCCGCTTCGCGCTCTTGACCGGTGGGCTCGCGGTCGGTCTCGCCGCGCTGTGGCGGTTGATCCGCCGAAAGCCGCCGGGCTGGGTCGATTCGACGGCCCCCGTCGACGAGCGGGCCGGAGAGCTCCGGCAGCGACTGGACGAGTCCCGCGCCGTCGTCGACGACCGGGGAGAGTTCGAGTCGGCCGAGACCCCGGTCGACGAGGTCGACGCAGTCCCGCCGCAGGATCCGGCCGAGCGGCGGCGCGCCGTGCACGCGGAGGGCCGCTCCGCGGTCGATCGAATGCGCGACTCTAACGGCGAGAGCTGAACGCCTCGACACCGGCGGTTAGCCCCCGCGCGACGCGTCACTGGTACGCGCTCGAAAGCGCAGCAGCGCGCCTTCGCGCGGGTTCGTCATGCTCGATGTTGTCGCTGTGGAACGAGCAGCCGGCGCGCCTCCGTCCTTGATCTTCGTCTGCTGTGCGCCGGGGCCGATCGGCTGCCGCTCTGCGCCGATCTGGACGGGGTTCCGCGCCCAGGGTCGAGGCAGATCAGCGCGGCGGCAGCGATCGCTTTCGCGAGTACGCAGCGATGTGAGGGCGCTATCTCTTGTCGCGGCCGAACGATCCGCCGACGACGTCGTCGACGACAAACGATGCGGCGAACGCTGCGAGACCGAACGCAAGCAGGTCGAACTGATTCTCGTCGGTCACAGCCGAGACGATGAACAGAATGACTGCCAGCGCGAGTAGCAGGCTTCTCAGTCCTAGTCGCATCTCGCCCTGTTCGGCGGCAGCAGCGTCATCCCTGCCACGCATTTCCCCGCACGGAGCGGCGCAGGAGTCGAACCTACCGAGCCGGGTCCGATCGGCTCGCGCTGACGGCCGATCGACGGCGGCGTCCCGTGGCCAGGATGCGAGGCAGATCAGCGCCGCGGTGGCTGTGAGCTCGGCGATCCACAGCGGGATCCTACGAGTCCTCTGCCGACTTCCGCCGGGGGCGCACGTAGCTTTTTGACGCGGCCTAGCTACGCTCAGAGGGCACAACGTGCAAACCGGCACTGCCAAAAAGATCCTCATTTGCGAGGACGATGAAAATCTGCGGCAGCTCATCCGAGTCGTAATCGGCGACGGATATTTCTTCGTGGAAGCGGACGACGGCGCTGCCGCCATCGAGCTCGCGCGGGAGCACCGACCCGATCTGATCATCCTCGACCTGATGCTGCCGCGGCTCAGCGGGCTGGAGGTTCTCGACCGCCTCCGCCACGAGCTCCCGCCCGGCGACACCCACATCGTGGTGATGAGTGCGTGGACGCACGCGGAGAATGCCGCCCTCAGCGCCGGTGCCGATCGCTTCGTCCCCAAGCCCTTCGAGGCGGAGGAGCTCACTGCCATCGTCGCCGAGGTCCTGGGGGAGGCCGCCGCGTGAAGTCGCGCTCGCTCTCCACCCGCATGATCGCTGCGAGCGTCGTGCTCGCGGTTCTCGTCGCGGCTGGGTTCGGCATCCTGATCCACTCGGTCTCGACGCTCGACGAGGCGAGGGACCGTGAGGCCCATTCCAAGGACGTGACCGTGGCGACGGTCGTCCTGGAGAAGCTCGTGCTCGATCTCGAGAACGGCCTACGGGGATTCGTCCTGAGCAGTAATCAGCGCTTCCTCCAGCCGCTCAACCGCGCTCGAGCTCAGCTCCCAGGCCGTTTCCGGGACCTCGAGCGTCTCGTCTCGACGAACCCCGTGCAGACTCGGCGCGCGCGCTCTCTCCGGACGAAGATCAACGAGTACATCCGGGACTACTCGGTTCCCCTGGTGGACATCGCGCAAGACCAGCCGGCTGCTGCGCGCACGGCCATCGCCGAGGGGGAGGGGAAAATCCGCACGGACACGATTCGTGAGAGCTTTGCCGAGCTCCTCTCCGCCGAGAACGCAGTGGCCGCCGCAAGCGCGGCCTCGGCGAGGAGGCAGTCCCAGCGGGCGATCATCCTCGCGATTTCGACACTCGTCGCCTGTGCGCTCCTGATCGTGCTCTTCGGGCTCTACCTCGCGCGCTCGATCGCGAAGCCTGTTCGCGCGACCGCAACCGCCGCCAGCCAACTTGCCGCTGGTGATCTCTCCGTCCGGCTCGCCGAGGACGGGCCGGGTGAGGTCAGCGAGCTCTCGAAGGCGTTCAACGCAATGGCGGCCGAGCTCGAACGGAGTCGGAAGGACCTGGAGACGCAGAACGCGCGGCTGAGGGAGAGCGAGCGGCGCAAGTCCGAGCTCGTCACCATCGTCTCGCACGAGCTCCGCACGCCGCTCGCCAGCGTCCTCGGCTTTACGTCGCTGCTGCTGAGTCGCGAGCTCGACCAGGGCGACCAGCGGCGGTACCTGGAGATCATCGACCTGCAGGGCCGGCGGCTCTCCGCGTTGCTCAACGACTTCCTCGACGTCGAGCATCTGGAGGAGGGACGCCTTGAATTCGCCCGCCAGCTCATCGACATGGGCACCGTCGTCGACGAGCAAGCGCAGTTGTTCTCGGGCCAGAGCACGAGGCATACGGTGGACGTCGAGCTACCCGAGAAGCCGCTCCCGGTGCGCGGCGACCCGAATCGGCTCGCGCAGGTGGTCGGCAACCTCCTGTCGAACGCAATCAAGTATTCCCCGGAAGGGGGGATCGTGAAAATCGTGGGCGAGCGAGACGAGCAGTTCGTGCGTGTGAGCGTGCGAGACGAAGGTCTCGGGATTCGCGAGGACCTGCAGAAGGGTGTCTTCCGAAAGTTCTTCAGAGGCGACGCGGGGGCGAGCGGTATTCCAGGCAGCGGCCTCGGCCTGACGATTTCGCGCTCGGTCGTCGAGGCACACGGTGGTCGAATGAGCTTCAAGAGTGCCGCAGGAAAAGGTTCTGTCTTCTCGCTCGAGCTTCCGCTCGCGCCGGACTGATGATCTTGGCCCAGGAAAGGAGCAACCCAATGAATCGTCTTGTGTACTTGCTCGCAGCCGCAGTCGGTCTCTCAGCGGTCGCGCTGCTCTACGGTTGGAAGTCGGACGCGGCGACGGGACCGGCAACGATTCGCATCACGAGCCGGGAAGTAAGTCGGATTCGCGTTGATCTCGGGCAGCCCGGCCGGGGGCCAGGGGACTCGGAGATCGTGCGCTTGAACCTCTTCAACAAGCGCATCAAGCGTGCTCCCATCGGCCAGGCGGAGTATGTCTGCACGTTCATTACGGCGAGGGCGCGTTCCTGTACCGCGACGATCTCTCTGCCGAGGGGAAGGCTTGTCGCGGGGGGCTCGATTCGGTTCACGGAGCTCTACGAGCTTGCGGTTCTCGGCGGAACACGGCTCTACGACGATGCGCGGGGGACGCTGACCGTGATCCGGACGACGCGGAGGCCGCGAAGGGACATTCTCCTGTTCCGGCTCACCGGCTGATCGAAGCCACGCGGGAAGCCTGCCGACGGGCGGCGCCCGCGAGCTTTCCGCCTACTGGTCTCGGCTCGTGGTGAAACCGCCGACGACGTCCTCGATCACGAACGAGGCGGCGAAGACGGCGAGACCGAAGGCCATGAAGTCGAAGCGATTCTCCTCGGTCAGCGCGGAGACGATGAACAGGATCACCGCGAGCGCGAGGAGCAGCGTTCTCGATCCGAGTCTCATGGGCCGTTCTTTCCTGCCGCGTTGACTAGTCCACTGGTTGCGCGGCTGGCGCACGGCCCACCCAAAGACTCAGCCGCGTCCGCGAGAATTCGTCGATGCTCGCACTCGCCGCTGTCGCTGTCGCGCTTGCCGTGCCGGCCGCCGCCCCGCCGCCGAACGCCCCGCTCCCATCGGGCGCAGCACCGGTTGCCCAGCGGCTCACGGCCGCGACGGACTCGCTCTACTCCGCCGTGGCCTTCTGGCGTGCCTCCGAAGCTCCGCGGCCGCCGCACGAACTGCGCCTCTGGGCGCTCCACCAGCAGCGCCTTTATCTTGCCCTCGGCCTCGCGCGGCCCCAGGTCGGCGAGGCGGTCGTCGGTCGGCTTCCTCGAGAGCTTCGCGCAAACGCACGCGACGTGCTGACCGCGCGACGGTCACTCGTGCGCCTCACGCCCCCGACGAAGCGACCGCTGTCGGCTTTCCGAACTGGTCGGGCCGAACCGGCCGAGCGGCTCCTCGGCTACTACCGGGAGGCGCAGCGTCGGTTCGGTGTGCCCTGGCAGGTCCTCGCCGCGGTGAACTTCGTCGAGACGGCGTTCGGCAAGGTCCGCTCCCCCAGCACCGCCGGCGCGCAGGGACCGATGCAGTTCCTGCCAGCGACCTGGCGCGCGTACGGCCTCGACGGCGATATCTACGACCCGCGCGACTCCATCCTCGGAGCCGCCAACTACCTCCGCGCTTCCGGTGCCCCTCGCAACCTCGGGCGCGCCCTCTACGCCTACAACCACTCCAAGCTCTACGTCGACGCTGTCCTCGCGTATGCGCGTGTGATGCGCCGCGAGGTGCGTGCGTTCTACGGCTTCCACGCCTGGCAGGTGTTCGTGCGAACACCGAGCGGCTACCGGCGGATCACGAACCCGTAGAGAGGCGCATGGCAGGACCGGTGCGCCGATGCTGAGCTCGGCGGCGACACCCCGCGAGCCGTCGGCGTTCATGACGACGACGTTCAAGCTCCCGTCCTCGGGCTCCCACTCGAGCGTCTGTTCGCCGGCTCCGGTCGTAGAGGCAGCCCAGAACGTCTGGTCTGCGGGCGGCCCCTCGGGCGCGCCGCCCCGGCGCGCCCGAATACTCGGCCTCGTCGATCTCCGTGACAAACGGAGTGGGCGACTCCGTCCAGGTACTCGGCGAGTCCGCCCTCGCGGGCGATGCCGACGAACACCGGACGCTCGCTCTCGTGCGGTACGAACCGTCCCAAAGAAGTCCGGTCGACACGCCGAAGCTGCTCGATCTGGTCGAGCCATCCTTGCCATTTCTGCACTCGCGAATCAGGCATCGCGGGCCGCTTCAGTACCAAATACCGGTACAAAGTCGAATCAGACGACGTTCGGTCGCTTGGACGAACGGGGCGTTGTCGGCTCAACGGAGCGGCGCAGGAGTCGAACCTACCGAGCCGTGGGTTACACGACCTCACCGGTTTTGAAGACCGATTGGGCCACCGGGCCCCTGCCGCTCCCTACGCGCGATCGTAGCCGCCGTAGACTCCCGACCCTAGGGTGCACGGGGTCATCTTCACCAGCCTGCGCGACTACCTGACGGCGACGCACGGCAGCGACGTCGCCCAAGAGGTGTTCGCAGACCAGCCGATCTTCCTTCTGAGCGAATCGTACGACGACGCCGTGCTCCTGGAGTTGATCGGCGCCGCCGCGGCGGCCACGGGGCAGGAACCGAACGAGGTCGTTCACGACTTCGGCGTCTTTACGGCACAGACGACCTTCACGCGGCTCTATCCCGCGTTCTTCGCGATCGCGCCATCGTCGCGCGAGTTCCTGCTCACCGTCGAGACCCGGATTCACGAGCTCGTGCGCGCCACGATCCCGAACGCTGCACCGCCCCAGCTCAGAATCGACGAGCACGGAGCCGACGGGGTACGCATCGTCTACTCCTCGCCCAAGCGCCTGTGCGTCCTCCTGCGGGGTCTGGTGCAGGGAACGGCGTCGCACTACGGCGAGACGGCCTCCCTCGAGGAGTCCGCGTGCATGCACCGCGGCGATGCCGCGTGCACGTTCGAGGTCACGCTGGCGGGTGCGCCGACCGCCTGAGCACCCGCGCGTCCCCGATCCGACGCGTCACGCCGTCGGCGTCGAGACGCTCGAGCAGGAGCTGCGCCGGCTTGCGCGAGATCCCGAGCACGTCGCGGAAGCGGGCGAGGGTCACCGAGCCCTCGCGCTCGCACTCCTCGACCACGGCTTCCCGCGCTCGCCTGTAGGCAGCGGGCGAGACCGCGCGGTCGTCTCCGACCCGCACGAGCCGACCATCTCCCTCGAGATGGCGTCCGAGCTCGCGATCCGCGACTCGCATGCCTCCTGGGCCCGCTTCCGCGAGCTCGGCCTCGAGCTCCGCAGCCTCCTGCTCACGGCCGCCGAGCGAACTCGCCACGCCGGGCAGGTACGAGCTTCCGCCCGCCTCGTCGACGCCCAGAAGCGGCAGGATCGCAGGGGCCCACGGCTCCCGGGGTAGGAGCGTCGAGGTCGGCAGACCGGGATCGAGCGGCGCTTCCGCCGCGCGCCGACTCAACCGGTCGTGAACCGTTGCCCGTTGCTCTTCGAGCCATTCCGGCCGGAAGTACCAGTTGTCTGTCTGCGGGAGGCCGGAGAGGCCCTCCTCCAGCTCGGCGGCCGTGAGGATCCCTCGCGCCCGCAGAGCGTGGGCCGTGATCGGCTCCCGCGCAAGCTCCCTGACTATCGCCTTCGCATCGCCTCCTCTCAGGAGCGCCAGGCGCCCCACGTCGAGTCCTCTCGGCGGAGCGGGGTCGAGAACGCGTCCGCCGCCGACCGTCGTCCGCGTCCGGAGGACGACCCGGTCGCCGCGCGCCGCGGCCACGGCCTCGCTCAGCCGGATCTGAGCATAGTTGTCATTGCGGACAACACGAGCCGGGATGCTCGCAGTGCCCACATGAACGTTGACCGCAGTGCCGGGGTCCGGGCCTTCGAGGAGCACGTCCAGCCGGAAGGTGACCGGGTACGCGCCTGGCTCCACCAGTGCCTGGCCACGCCGAAGCTCCCGCCGATCGACGCCGGGCAGGCTAACGGCGACGCGCTGGCCCGCCTCCGCTCGTTCCACCGGCGCGTCGTGCACCTCCACCGACCGGACACGAACCTGAAGGCCTCCCGGTTCCACCGACAAGAGGTCTCCCGCGCCGACCGATCCCGACCAGAGCGTTCCGGTGACGACCGTCCCTGCGCCCGCGACCGTGAACGCCCGGTCGATCCACAGGCGCGTGGGAAGGGCTGACCCGTCCCGGACGACACCTCCCGCCACCGCCGCGAGTGCGTCCAGAAGCTCAGCGAGCCCCTTGCCCGTCTTCGCGCTTACAGGGACGACAGTGGCGCCGGGCACCAGCTCGCGCGACTCACTGACCGCTGCTCCCACCTGCTCGGCGCCAACAATGTCCACCTTGGTCACAGCCACCACGCCCGCATCGATCCCGAGCAGCCGCAGGATCGCCAGATGCTCGTGGGTTTGCGGCCGCGGCCCCTCGCGGGCGTCGACGACGAGCAGGAAGAGGTCGATGCCGGTCGCCCCGGCGACCATGTTCCGGACGAAGCGCTCATGGCCCGGGACGTCGACCAGCGACAGGCGCGTGCCGTCCGGCAGCTCCAGCGGCGCGTACCCGAGGTCGATCGAGACCCCGCGCGCCTGCTCCTCGGGAAGCCGGTCGGTGTCCTTACCGGTCAGGGCACGGACGAGCCACGTCTTTCCGTGGTCGACGTGACCGGCGGTTCCTACAGTGAGCGGCAAGCGAGCACCGAACGGGCGACGTCGTCGACGTCGGAGTCCGAGAGCGTCCGGCAGTCGAGCAAGAGGCTTCCGTCGCGGACGACTCCGATCACGGGCGGTTCGGCGGCCCGCAGCGGCGTCGCCAGCTCGTCCTCCACGGCGCACGCGAAGCTCTGCAGCTCGGCGAGCGGCAACGCGCCGCCGCCAACGCGCCCGACCGTCTCCTCGACGCGCCCGTCCACGAGGTGCGCCAGCCGCTCCGCGCGCTCGCGCACGGGCTCGACCGGCTCGAACATCATGCGGAGCACCGGAATCTCCCGGAGAGCCCGGTCCGGATCCGCGTAGAGCCCGAGCGTCCCTTCGAGGGCTGCCAGCGTCAGCTTGTCGGCTCGCACCGCCCGCTGAAGGGGGTGTCGCCGCAAGCGCTCCACCAGGTCGGCTCGCCCGACGACGATTCCGGCCTGCGGCCCACCGAGCAGCTTGTCGCCGGAGAAGCAGACGAGATCGGCCCCGGCGGCGACGCTCTCGCGCACCGACGGCTCCCCCGCCACCTCCGCGAGCACTCCGGAACCAAGATCGTCGACGACCGGCACATCGTGCAGCCGCCCGACCGCAACGAGCTCTGCCAGCCGTGGCTGCTCCGTGAAACCGACGACCCGAAAGTTGGACTGGTGGACGCGGAGCAGCAGCGCCGTGTCGGCCCCGACCGCACGGTCGTAGTCCACGGCTCGAGTCCGGTTCGTCGTCCCCACCTCCACGAGCCGCGCTCCCGATCTGGCCAGCACGTCGGGAATCCGGAAGCCGTCTCCGATCTCGATCAGCTCGCCGCGCGAGACGATGACCTCACGTCCCTCCGCGAGCGCGGCGAGCGCGAGCAGCACCGCCGCAGCGTTGTTGTTGACGACGAGCGCGGCCTCCGCGCCGGTGAGGCGCTGCAGGA
>Ga0136620_10000986_pt1 | contig 13289 bp, 13 predicted proteins | sample AntDrymUQ4162106_2_FD_104806 | JGI IMG/M metagenome (GOLD analysis project Ga0136620, IMG submission 104806) | Polar desert sand microbial communities from Dry Valleys, Antarctica - metaG UQ416 (21.06) | ecosystem: Environmental > Terrestrial > Soil > Desert | place: Antarctica: Dry Valley... | reverse complement strand
CAGCTGGATCCTGACGCCTACACCGGCCGCTACGCCAATGGGCTGCCTGTCGAGGTTGGACGATGACCCGGTACCGCGCTCCGATCGCCGGTCTGGTGGCCGCGTTGCTGCTGACCGTCGCGTTCTGGTTCCTGTTGTACAAGCCCAAGGCGGACGAGCAGTCGGTGCTGGAGCAGGAGACCGCCGACCTGCAGGGACAGCAGGTAACGCTGCGCGCCGAGGTCGCTCAACTCCGGGATATCAAGAAGCGGCAGGTCGAGATTCGCGCGCAACTCGCCCGTCTCCGCCAGTACATCCCCGACGGACCGGCTCAGCCTCAGGTGATCCGGCAGCTGCAGGTTTCTGGCGACCGTGCCGGCGTCGACATCATCTCGGTGGCCTTCGGTGAGCCGCTGGTACCTGTCAGCGAGGTCGACGAAGCGGCGACGCCGCTCGACACCGGCGACGAGGGGATGATCCTCGCCAACATCCCCGTCACCATGGTGATCGAGGGCGGCTACTTCCAGGCCGTCGACTTCTTCCGGCGCCTGGAGGTCGACGTTCCCAGGGCACTGCTTGTGCAGAACCTGGCGATCGCCGAGGCCGAGGACGGTTTCCCGACCATGACCACGACCTGGGGCGGCCAGCTGTTCACCGTCGTGCCGACGTCGGCGCCAGAGGAGCTCGCCGCAGACGAGGTCGCCCCCGGCGCCGCACAGCCCGCCCCCAGCGAGGGCGCGACCGAAACCCCGGCCGCGAGCGCCACCGAGAGCCAGTCCAGCACTGCCGATCAGGCAGCCGAGGAGTCCTAGAGCCGTGAGCGATGCCACCACTGGCGGTCCTGTGAACCGCACCCTGCTCATCGTCCTCGGCGTTCTCGCCGTGCTGGCGCTGCTGTTCTTCTTCGTGGTGAAACCGCTGCTGTCCGGCGGCGATGAAGAGGTCGGCATCGTCGCGCGCCCGGGAGCAGCTGCCTCCGAACCCGCGGCGGAAGCCGACTCAGGGGCTGGCAGCGATCTTGATCGCCAGGCCCGGACGGACCGCAAGACTCGCAAGGGCAAACCAGCGGCGGAAACCTTCGAGGTCTTCAACGCGCGTGATCCGTTCCAGGAGTTGGTGTCCGACGATGCCGGCGGAGCGGTCGACGCCACGGCCACGACTGACGCCACGGCCACGACTGACGCCACGGGCACGACTGACGCCACGGGCGCGACTGCCGGCACCACTCCCACTGAGGGCGCGACCGAGACTGCCGGCACCACGACGCCGCCTGGCGACAACGGTGACGGCAGCGAGGATGAGGCGGCCGACGACGCCAGCGTGGGCGGCACGACCGTCACCCTGGTGGACGTCTTCGAGGGTAAGAATGGCAAGCCCCGTGCAGCCGTCACCCTCAACGGCGAGGGCTACAACGCCAGCGAGGGCGACACGTTCGGTGACCGCTTCCGCATGCTCGACATCTCCGAGCTGTGCGCCACGATGCGACTCGAGGACAGCCGCTTCACCCTCTGCGAGGGCGAGGAGATCCTCAAGTAGTCACGGCCGCCGGCTGCTTCGCCGAGTACCGGCCAGTGGTCGCGGCCAGGCGCTGCTTGGCAGCACAGCGCCGGGCTGCCTGCCGCCGAGGGCGGTAGCGTCTGGGGATGTGTGCAGCGGTGAAACGGTAGGCCGGTCGTGGCGTTGCGCTACCTAACGGCCGGCGAGTCCCACGGTCCCGCGCTCGTGGGCATCCTCGAGGGGCTGCCGGCGGGCGTGTCCTACACGCGCGCGGCGCTCGAGCATGAGCTGGCGCGGCGGCGCCTCGGCCACGGCCGCTCGCCGCGCATGGACTTCGAGGCCGATCGCTTTGAGGTGCTCGGCGGTGTCCGCCACGGCAAGACGATGGGCTCGCCCGTCGCCGTGGTGATCCACAACACCGAGTGGCCGAAATGGACGGCGGTGATGAGCCCCGACGCGCCGGAGGATCCCGCGGCGCTGGAGGGCAGCGGGCGCGGCGCCCCGCTCACGCGCCCCCGGCCCGGCCACGCCGACCTCGTCGGGATGCAGAAGTACGGGCTGGACGAGGTCCGCAACATCCTGGAGCGGGCCAGCGCTCGCGAGACCGCCACCCGTGTCGCGCTGGCCTACTTCGCCCGCGCGCTGCTCGGCGAGCTTGGGATCGCGGTCGTCTCCCACGTCGTGCGCATCGGCGAGATTGCCGTGCCCGACGGCGCGCCGGCCCCAGGCCCTGGCGATCTGCACGCGGTGGACGCCGTCGGGGTGCGCTGTCTGGACGCCGAGGCGGCCGCACTGATGGCCACCCGGATCGACCGCGCCAAGACCGAGCGCGACACCCTCGGCGGCGTTGTCGAGGTGCTGGCCTACGGCCTGCCGCCTGGCCTCGGCAGTCATGTGCACTGGGACCGTAAGCTCGACACCCGGTTGGCCGCGGCGCTGATGAGCGTGCAGGCCTTCAAGGGTGTCGCGGTCGGCGACGGGTTCACCAGCGCCGCGGTCCCCGGCTCGCGGGCGCACGACGAGATCACCACGGACTCCCAAGGCGGCTACCGCCGCAGCACGGGGCGCGCGGGAGGCCTGGAGGGCGGCATGACCACCGGCGAGCCGCTGCGCCTTCGCGCCGCGATGAAACCGCTGTCCAGCCTGACCCAGCCGCTGGCCACCGTGGATGTGCGCACCGGAGAGCCGGCCGAGGCGATCCAGCAGCGCTCCGACGTGTGCGCGGTGCCGCGAGCGGGGGTGGTCTGCGAAGCGGTCGTCGCCCTGACGCTGGCCGACGCGCTGTTGGAGAAGACGGGGGGCGACAGCCTCGACGAGGTGCGCCGCAACCTGCTGGCCTACCGCACGGCCATGGCCGGCGGTCAGGGCGGGACGGCTACCCCCCGCAGACCCGAGGGGCCCGAGGCACCATGAGCGTGTTGGCGCCCGGTCGCAACATCGTCCTGTTGGGGCTGATGGGAGCGGGCAAGACGGCGGTCGGGCGGCTGGTGGCGCAGCGGCTGGCGCGGCCGTTGACCGACACCGACGCGATGGTGGAGGCGCAAGCGCGGATGCCGATCGCCGAGATCTTCGCCAGCGAGGGGGAGCGAGGCTTTCGCCGGCGCGAGAGCGAGGTCGTGCGCCAGGCCTCGGCGCTGCGTGGGCAGGTGATCGCCGTCGGCGGGGGAGCGGTGCTCGACCCCGCCAACGTCACGCACCTGCGCGCCACCGGCGACCTCGTCTGGCTGGCCGCCTCCGTCGAGGTGCTCGCCGAACGGGTCGGCGACGACCCCGTCCGCCCGCTGCTGGCCGGTGGCGGCGGCGTGACCGAACGGCTGGCGCGGCTGCAGGCCGAGCGGGAAGCCGCCTACACGGCCGCCTCCTCGGCGGTCATCGACACCGACGGCAAGTCCCCTGACGACATCGCCGAGGCGGTGTTGGAGTGGCTGCGGACTCGGCCGGGGGTGCTGACCAGGCAGGAGCTGCAGGCATGACCGGGCCCGTGCGGATCCGGGTCGCGGTGGCGGCCGCGTACGACGTCGTCATCGCCCCGGGTCTGCTCGACGAGCTGCCCGCCGTCCTGCCGCCATTTACCCATGCCCGCCGGGCCGCGCTGGTCAGCGCCAGTGGCATCAGCGCGCTGTACGCCGAGCGGGTGACGGCGGGGCTGCGAGCACGAGGGCTGGCGGTGGAACCAGTCCTGGTTCCCGACGGCGAGGAAGCCAAGAGCCTGGCCACGGTGGCCGGCGTCTATCACCGCCTGGCGGCAATGCCCTTGGGTCGCGACGACCTCATTGTTGCGCTGGGCGGTGGTGTGGTCGGCGACCTGGCCGGCTTCGCTGCGGCGACCTGGAACCGAGGGGTGGCGGTGGTGCAGCTGCCCACGACCCTGCTGGCGCAGGTGGACGCGGCGATCGGCGGCAAGACCGGCGTCAACCTCGCCGAGGGCAAGAATCTCGTCGGCGCCTTCCACCAGCCGCTGGCCGTCGTCGCGGACATCGCGACGCTGGCCTCGCTGCCGGCTCGCGAGCTGCGGGCGGGACTCGGCGAGGCCGTCAAGTACGGCTTCATCGCCGACCCAGCGGTCCTGGACCTGTTGGAACGTGACCCAGTGGCGGCCGTCGCGGGTGAGCCCGAGTTGCTCACCGAGGTGGTGCGACGGGGGGTGGCGGTCAAGGCGCGCATCGTCGCCGCCGACGAGCGGGAGGCCGGCCAGCGCGCGCTGCTCAACTACGGCCACACGTTCGGCCACGCCTTCGAGGTCCTCGCCGGCTACGGCACCTACCGCCACGGCGAGGCGGTCGCGCTCGGCATGGTCGCCGCGGCCCGCCTCGGCGAGCGGCTCGGCGTCAGCGAGGCCGGCCTGGCCCAGCGCACCGTCGCCGTGCTGGCGCCCCTTGGCCTGCCAACGGGCGGATTGCGGCTGGACCCGGCGGCGGTGTGGGACGTGCTGGGGCGTGACAAGAAGGCCCGCGGCGGGGTGCGCTTCGTGCTGTGCCCAACGCCCGGGCAGGGCTGCGTGGTGGATCAACCCGACCGCAGGCTCGTCGAGGACGTGCTGCGCTCGCTGGCCTGAGCCACCTCGCGGCCACCTTCAGTCAACCTCGACGCGGTCCTTGCCGGCGCGCTTACCCCGGTACAGCGCGGCGTCGGCGGCGTTGAACAACTCGTCGGCGGTGGCCGCGTCCAGCGGCGCGACCGCCACCCCGGCGGAGATGGTCACCGCGGGCAGGTCCAGTCTGCTGCGCTTCACCGAGGTCCTTATCCGTTCCAGGACGGCGCGCGCCCCCTTGGAGCCGGTGTCCGGCAGCAGGATCACGAACTCCTCGCCGCCGATGCGGAACACCGAGTCGGTTTCGCGCACCCCGCCCTCGAGGCGCCCCGCGACGTGGACCAGGGTCCGGTCGCCGACGTCGTGGCCGTGACGGTCGTTGACGGCCTTGAAGTCGTCGATGTCGATGACGGCCAGGGCCACGGGCCGGTCGCCGGTGGCCTGCTCGAGGGCTTGGCGCAGCTGCCGCCAAAACACCCGCCGGTTGCGCAGCCCGGTCAGGGCGTCGCGCTCGGCGGCGAAGCGCACCTCCTCGTACAGGTCGGCGTTGCGCATGGCGACCGCAGTGATGTCAGCCAGGCCACGCAAGAAGTCCTTGTCGTCGGTCGAGAAGGCGCCTTCGTGGTCACTGGTGACAGTCAGCGCCATGAACAGCACGCCGTTGTCCTCCTTGCCGGCGAGCATCAGGGAGCGCGTCCTCGGGTGGACCAGTGCCCCGAGCTCGGGGCGGGCGCTGACGTCGTTGATCACCACGCTGCCGGCGGCGGCGACCTCGTCGGCCAGCGCCAACAACGGACCGCTCATGGCCTGCTCTTGCAGTACCAGGCCAGGCTGGTCGGGGCCGGCGTAGTGCCGCAGCGCCGTGTCGCTGTGTACCCGGGCCACGATGACCTCGAGGGTGTCCATGCGCTCCTGCACCGCGCGCACGATGCCGGGCACGACCTGCGAGAACTCAGGGGTGGACGCCATCGTCTGCGCGATCTCGAACAGCTGGGACATCGTCTGGGCCTGGCGCCGCGCCACGGCGTACAGGCGCGCGTTGGCGAACGCGACCTGCGCCTGGACGGCGAAGGCCTCCAGCGTTTCGATGGTGGCCGCCGTCGGCAGCCGCCCCGAACGTGGCTCGTCTACCGCGAGGAATCCCACGATCTGGTCATCACCGTCCACCAGCTTCACGACGAGTCCGTGATTGGCGGTCCACGCGTCCTGGTGGTCTGAGAGCGGGATATCGGGGATGTCGGCCCAATTGGCCGGCGCCTCGGGCGGGATCAGGTAGCTGACCGTCCCGACCAGCCAGTCGGGTTCCAACAGCACCGTCCAGTTCTCCCACGGTGTGGTCATCCCGATGCGACCATCGACGAGGCCGGCGGTGGCCACGCGCCGGCAACGCTCTCCCTCGCGCACGGTCACCGTCGCGACCGCGAAGTCGGTCACCTCGACGACCGCATCGACGATGCGCTGCGCCACCACCTCGAAATCGAGCCGCCGCGAGATGTCGGCGGTGATGGCCAGCATCTTGGATCCCTGTCGGGAACCGTCGTCAGGCGCCTGCTGAACAGGCCCGGATTCAAGGTGCTCGCCCGGCACAGAGTCCCTTCACTTCGAGGTCGGCGGCAAGCTGATTTACGCTACCGTGCCGTCGCGGCGAAAGGAAGGACTAGTGATCCTACTGGTGAACGGACCGAATCTCTCCCAGGTTGGTGCCCGCGATCCGCTCGTCTACGGCACCCAATCCCTCGACGAGGTCATGGCCGGGGCTCGAGAGGAAGCCGACGGGCTGGACGAGTTCACCTCCGAGTCCGAAGGCGACATCATCTCGCGGCTGCACGCCGCGCGCACCGACGGCAGCGAGGCGGTGGTGATCAACCCGGGCGCCCTCGGCCACTACAGCTACGCGCTGCGCGACGCCCTGGAGCTGCTGTCGCTGCCCAAGGTGGAGGTGCACCTGTCGCAGACGCCCGCCCGTGAGTCGTTCCGCCGCCGCAGTGTCATCAGCCCCGTCGTGGACGTCACCATCACCGGCGCCGGCGCCTTCGGCTACCGCCTGGCGGTGCGGGCGGCCCGCCACCTGACCGGGAAGGGCTGACCTCGGCCTCGGCTACACTGCGTCGGATTCCGACCGAGGTAGTCGTACCGATGGTGTCCACCAACAGCTTGAAGAACGGCATGACGCTGAACATCGACGGCCAGCTGTGGCGCGTCGACTACTTCCAGCACGTCAAGCCCGGCAAGGGCGGTGCTTTCGTGCGCACCACGCTCAAGGGCGTGCGCAATGGCAAGACCGTGGACCGCACCTTCCGGGCCGGCGAGAATCTGCAGCAGGCCATCCTGACCAAGCGGGCGCTCCAGTACCTGTACCGCGATGGCGACGACTTCGTGTTCATGGACACCGAGCACTTCGAGCAGACCCCCGTGCCGGCGGCGGCGTTGGCCGGTGGCGCCAAGTGGCTCAAGGAGGGCGAGACGATCGAGCTGGTCTTCCACGGCGAGGAGGTGGTGGACGCCAACCTGCCGGCCTCGGTCGAGCTGGCCGTCACCGACACCGAGCCGGGGCTGCAGGGCGACCGGGTGTCCGGCGCCACCAAGCCCGCGACGCTGGAAACCGGCGCCGTCGTCGCCGTGCCGCTGTTCATCAACCCCGGAGAAACCGTCAAGGTCGACACCCGCTCCGGCGAGTACATCTCGCGAGCCTGATGGCGCGGGACGGCAGGGGCTCCCGGCACGCCGCGCGCAAGATTGCGCTGGATGTCCTGTACGAGGCCGACCTCACCGAGCGGCCGATCGCCGCCGTGCTGGTCAAGCATCTTGAGGCGGCACCGCCACCACCCGAGTTCGCGGTCGCCCTGGTGCGCGGGGTGCACCGCCACCACGACCAGATCGACGAGCTGATCCAGTCGAACTCCCGCGACTGGAAGCTGTCGCGGATGCCGGTCGTTGACCGCAACCTGCTGCGCATCGGGCTGTTCGAGATCCTGCACTGTCCCGACGTCCCCACCGCCGTGGCCATCGACGAAGCCGTGGAGCTGGCTAAAGAGCTGTCCACCGACGACTCGGGGCGGTTCGTCAACGGTGTGCTCGCGCGGGTGGCCGACGCCGTCCCGCCCGCTTGAGCTGCCGGCCACAGGGCATCCGGGGGAGATTTTTTCACCCGCTTGTGGCATGTCCGCCTTCGCTCGGCAATGATCCGGTCGTAGCATCGCGCCGTGGACGCCCTTGCCAGCGCACTACTGCCTCGGCTTGCTTGCGCGCTGGCGGGCGACATCCCGCACTGCACCCCTGCCCACCCCTGAAAGGCTGCCGCATGTCTTCCACAGCCCACGTTGGCGTGACCAAGAAGCGGGTCGCGCTCGCCGCGCTGGCTTTATCGCTGCTCGTAGCCCTCATGGCCCCGCCGGTCGCCGGCGCCCGGGTCAAGCCGGCGCACCACCCGCCGAAGCCACCGGAGCTTGCCGGCTTCACCCTGACGATCCTGCACAACAACGACGGCGAGTCGCAGCTGGTCAGCGCCCCCGAGAATCCGGACTACGGTGGGATCGCGCGCTTCAAGACCGTGGCCGACCGGCTGAAGGCCACGGCCCGGAAGACGGGCAGCCGGCACATCCCCCGCCGGCGCGGGGTGGTCATGCTGTCGTCCGGTGACAACTTCCTGGCCGGCCCGGAATTCAACAGCAGCCTTGAGCGTGGCGTGCCCTTCTACGACACGACTGCGCTGGACCTCGTCGGTTACGACGCGTTCGCCATCGGCAACCACGAGTTCGACTTCGGCCCCGACGTCCTCGCCGACTTCATCGACGGGTTCATCCGTCCGGTGCCGTTCGTCAGCGCCAACCTCGACGTCAGCGGGGAGCCCGCGCTGGACACCCTGGCCGGCGAGGGGCGGATCGTGCGCAGCACCGTCGTGCACGAGCGTGGCGAGCGCATCGGCGTCGTCGGCGCCACCACGCCGGATCTCGAACTGGTCTCAAGCCCTCGCCGCGTGGAGGTCCTGCAGGACGTCGCCGGTCTGGTGCAGGCCCAGATCGACCGGCTGCGCCGGCGTGGGATCAACAAGATCATCCTCATCAGCCACCTGCAGGACATCGAGGAGGACCGTGCGCTGGTGCCGATGCTGCGTGGCGTGGACGTCACCATCGCCGGCGGCGGTGACGAGCTGCTGGCGAACGAAGGCGATCTGCTGGTGCCAGGTGACGAGGCGGTGCTGCCCTATCCGGTGGTCGAGCAGTCCGCCGGCGGCCGCGACGTCCCCATCGTGACCACGGCCGGAGGCTACAGGTACGTCGGCCGCCTGGTGGTCGACTTCGACCGCCGAGGGCGGGTGCGCAACACCCGCAGGATCAGCGGCCCGGTGCGCGTCTCCGGTGTCGCTCCGGACGCGGTGGAGCCGGACGCCAAGATGCTGCGGCTGGTGACCGAGCCGGTGACCGCGGCGATCGCCGAACTCGACCAGAACGTCATCGCGCACAGCGAGGTCGATCTCGACGGTCGCCGGGAGGAGGTCCGCTCGCGCGAGACCAACCTTGGCAACCTCATGGCCGACAGCCAGCTGTCGACGGCTCGCCAGCGCGCCGACGAGTTCGGGTTGCCGGCCGCTAACTTCGCCATCCAGAACGGCGGCGGCATCCGCAACGAGGCGGTGATCCCCGCCGGTGAGATCACCGAGCTGGACACCTTCGACATCGCACCGTTCCCGAACTTCATTGCGGTCACGCCGGATGTGCCGCGCGAGCAGGCCAAGCAGCTGCTCGAGCACGGCGTCGCTGCCATCGGTGGTGGCCAGACGGCACAGCTGGCCGGCATCTCGATCGTCTACGACCCCTCGCGGACCGCGCAGGTCGTCGACCTCGAAGGCAACGTCACCACGCCGGGCGAGCGCATCCGCCAAGCGGTGCTCGACGACGGCACGGTGCTGGTGGACGACGGCGAGGTCGTCGACGGCCCGTCGGTCAACGTGGCCGGCAGCGACTTCTTGGCCCGCGGTGGCGACGGCTACCCGTTCCGGGGCGCTCCCTTCACCTCGGTCGGCGTCGCCTACCAGCAGGCACTCGCCAACTTCATCATCGACGACCTCGACGGCCGCATCACCGCAGCCGACTACCCCGAGGGCGGCGAGGGCCGCATCACCCCCACCGACTAACCGCCCCACCCGGGGTGCTGTGACTTTTGCATCGCAGCAACGGTAGCAAAGTCACGGCACCTCGGGCCTAGGGGCGCGGTGTGCTACGGTGTCCGCAGCACCACCCGCCGCTTTAACGACTGGTCCTGAGAGGCCAGGAAGGGGCTCAACGGATGCAGCATGCCCGCACGCCTTCCCCACAGCTTGGGGGAGGCGTTTTGTCATGACGGCGCCGATCAGCGCGACTGTGGTGCTCGCCGACAGCGATGTCGCCAGAGCGCTCAAACGCATGGCTCACGAGATCCTCGAGCGCAACAAGGGCCCCGACCGCCTGGTGCTGATGGGGATTCGCACCAGGGGCATCCCCCTCGCCCGCCGGCTCGCCCGCCAGATCAGCGAGATCGAGGCTGTCGAGGTCGCCGCCGGCAGCCTCGACGTCACGCTGTACCGCGACGACTACGCCCGGACCGGCCCCCGCCCGCTGGGGCAGACCTCCTTTCCCGCCGAGGTCGACGGCAAGGTCGTCGTGCTCGTTGACGACGTCCTCTACACCGGCCGCACCATCCGCGCCGCGATGGACGCGGTGATGGACTACGGTCGCCCGCAGGCGATCCAGCTGGCGGTCCTGGTTGACCGCGGTCACCGCGAGCTGCCGATCCGCGCCGACTACGTCGGCAAGAACCTGCCCACCTCGTCCGAGCAGGAGGTCCGCGTCCACCTCGCGGAGTCCGATGGCGTCGACGAGGTCGTCGTCGCCACGGCCCCAGCGAGCGCGGCGAGCGCAACGACCCCGTTGGCAACCGCGGCGGGCCCAACGCGCCCAACGTCCCCGGCGACCGCAAGGAGGCGCGCGTGATCCCGCACCTGCTGTCCATGCAGGACCTGTCTGTCGACCAGATCACCGCGATCCTGGATACCGCCGAGACCCTGAAGGAGATCGCGCTGCGGCCGATCGCCAAGGTGCCCACCCTGCGCGGGCGCACGGTCTGCAACCTGTTTTTCGAGGATTCGACCCGGACGCGGATCAGCTTCGAGATCGCCGCCAAGCGCCTGTCGGCCGACGTCATCAACTTCTCGGCGAAGGGCTCCAGCGTCTCCAAGGGCGAGGGCTTCAAGGACACCGCCCTGACGCTGCAGGCCATGGGCGTGGACGCGATCGTGGTGCGCCACGCCGCCTCGGGTGCGCCGCAACAGCTCACCAGATGGGTCGACGCCAAGGTGCTCAACGCGGGTGACGGCTGGCACCAGCACCCCACACAGGGGCTGCTGGACCTGTTCACGATCCGGGAGCGCCTCGGGCACATCGAGGGGCTGCGGGCGGCCGTCGTGGGAGACGTGTTCCACTCGCGGGTCGCCCGCAGCGTGGTGCAGGGGCTGCTGACGATGGGCGCGGAGGTCACCATCGTCGGTCCACCCACGCTGCTGCCCCCGCGCGTTGACACCTGGGGCACCGCCGTCAGCCACGACCTGGACGCCGTGCTGCCCAAGACCGACGTGCTGTACCTGCTGCGTGTGCAACAGGAGCGCATGGGCGAGCAGTTCTTCCCGTCGTCGCGCGAGTACGCGCGCATCTGGGGCGTTGACCGTGACCGGCTCGCCCGGCTGCCCGAGGGCGCGGTGGTCATGCACCCCGGCCCCATGAATCGTGGCGTCGAGGTCACCGCCGACGCCGCCGACGCACCCAACTCGATGATCCAGCTGCAGGTCACCAACGGCATCGCGGTGCGGATGAGCTGTCTGTACCTGATGCTCGGGGGTGAGGACGGCCGCGCAGCGGACGTCGGGGGGCGGGGATCGAACAGCGAAAGGGTGGAGGCGTGAGCGGCTTCACCTTGACCGGCGCACGGGTGGTGGATCCCGCGGGCGGACGCGACGAGGTCGCCAACGTCTCGATCGACGGCGAGATCGTGGTCGCGGTCGGCGGGCAGGTCCAGGGCACCCGCGTTGATGCCGACGGGCTGGTCCTGGCCCCCGGCCTGGTCGATCTGCACGTCCACCTGCGTGAACCCGGCCGCGAGGATGCCGAGACCGTCGAGTCGGGCACCGCGGCGGCCGCGGCGGGCGGCTTCACGGCCGTGTGCCCGATGGCCAACACCGACCCTGTCTGCGACCACGCCGGCGTCGTGGAGCAGGTCAGCCGCCTCGCGCGGGAGGCGGGCCATTGCGACGTCTACCCGATCGGGGCGATCACCAGGGGGCTACGCGGCGAGGAGCTCGCCGAGATGGGGGCGATGGCCGCGCAAGGGGTGCGCTGCTTCTCCGACGACGGGATGCCGGTGCGCTCGGCGCAGGTGATGCGCCGCGCGCTGGAGTACGCCCGCACCTGGGACGCGATCATCTGCAACCACGCCGAGGAGGCGGCGCTCACCGGGCCAGCGCAGATGAACGAAGGGGAGCTGTCCAGCCTGCTCGGCCTGGCCGGCTGGCCGCACGAGGCTGAGGAGGTGATGGTCGCCCGCGACCTCATCCTGGCGCGCGGCCGGGGCGCGCGGCTGCACGTGCCGCACGTGTCGACGGCGGGCGCGGTCGACCTGATCCGCGACGCCAAGGCGCGCGGGGCGCGCGTCACCGCCGAGGCCGCGCCGCACCACTTCACGCTCGTCGACGAGCTGGTGGCGACCTACGACCCCGTCTACAAGGTCAATCCGCCCCTGCGGACCAAGGAGGACGTCGAGGCGGTCCGCTGCGGGCTGGCCGACGGCACGATCGACGCCATCGCCACCGACCACGCGCCGCACCCACCGGAGCAGAAGGAGCAGGAGTGGGCGCATGCACCCTGCGGCATGCTCGGGCTGGAGACGGCGCTGGCGGTGACGCTCACCGAACTGGTAGACGCCCAGCCGCGGGTGCTGACGCTGTCCAAAGCCCTGGGGGCGCTGTCGACCAACCCGGCGCGCAGCCGCGACATCGGCGGGCACGGCGGACCGATCCAGCCGGGCGCGCCCGCCAACCTCGTGCTGTTCGACCCCTCGCAACGCTGGACCGTCGACGCGCGCGCGCTGCACTCCCGTAGCCGCAACACCCCCTTCGCCGGCACCCAGCTGCGCGGTCGCGTGATCTCCACACTCCTGCGCGGCCGCTTCACGTTCCGCGACGGGGTGCTGGCCTAGTGCCGAACGGGCTGGAGGCCACGCCGACCAGGCCGACGCTACTCGTCACCGAGGACGGCACCATCTTTCGCGGCGAGGGTTTCGGCGCGACGGGCACCGCCTTCGGCGAGGTCGTGTTCAACACGGCGCTCAGCGGCTACCAGGAGGTGCTCACCGATCCCTCCTACCACCGCCAGATCGTGACCATGACCGCCCCGCACCAGGGCAACTACGGCGTGACTCCGGCCGACGCCGAGTCGTCGCGGGTGCAGGTCGCCGGCTTCGTCGTCCGCGAGGCCAGCCGGATGTACTCCTCTCACCGCGCGACCGGCGGCCTCGACGGCTACCTACGCAATCATCAGGTCGTCGGGATCAGTGAGGTCGACACCCGCCGGCTGACGCGCTCCATCCGCGCGGCAGGCGCGATGCGGGCCGCGATTTCGACCGAGGTCCTCGACGCCGACGCGCTGTTGGAGCAGGTCCAACAGTCCGATTCGATGGTGGGTGCCGACCTCGCCAGCGAGGTGTCGACCCGCGACGGGTACGAGGTCACACCAGACGGCGATGCCCGCTACCGCGT
>Ga0136620_10000985_pt1 | contig 13294 bp, 13 predicted proteins | sample AntDrymUQ4162106_2_FD_104806 | JGI IMG/M metagenome (GOLD analysis project Ga0136620, IMG submission 104806) | Polar desert sand microbial communities from Dry Valleys, Antarctica - metaG UQ416 (21.06) | ecosystem: Environmental > Terrestrial > Soil > Desert | place: Antarctica: Dry Valley... | reverse complement strand
GCGCCCTCGCACAGCCCCGTGAGCGACGACATGACGGCGGCCCTCGTCGCGAAGCCGCTGCCGCTGAACGATTCGTTCGCCCTCACCCGCTCGGTGAAGGGGAAGGATGGGCAGCCGGCGCGCCAGTACGAGCCCGTGCGCACGGTGCTGCCGGACGAGCGCGTCGGCAGCCGCGAGCAGTTCTGGGTGTACGACTGGGACCAGAAGAAGAACTTCCAGGTCGGCGCGTCGATCCGCACCATGACCGCCAGCGCCAAGTGGTGGATCGTCGACGGTCTCACTGTCGATCAGCGTGACCTCGAGCAGGCCGCGCGCGCCTTCGAGGAGCGGATCTACCCGTCGACGCGCAAGGCGTACGGGTCGGAGTGGTCCCCCGGGATCGACGCCGACCCGCGTGTGAACGTGCTCGTCGCGAGGATCCCGGGCCAGGCCGCCGGGTACTACTCGTCGACGGACGAGCAGCCGCGCTGGGTGTTCGAATACTCGGCGGAGCGCGAGATCGTCTTCATCAACATGCCGTTCGGCGGGCGCTTGGCGACCGAGGGCCTGTACGGGACGCTCGCCCACGAGATGTGTCACATGATCCAGTTCAACAAGCGCGCGCGGTCTGTCGTCTGGTTCTCGGAAGGGCAGGCCGAGCTGTGCTCCCGCGCGGGCGCGTCGACGACCTCGAGCTCCGGCTTCGAGGGGCTGTTCCTGCAGCAGCCGGACACGCAGCTCAACGACTGGCCGGAGCTCGGGAACATCTCGGCTCTCCACTACGGCGGGTCGTACCTGTTCCTCGAGTTCCTGCGGCAGCACGCGGGGGGCGAGGAGCTGATCAACGCGTTCCTCGCGAAGGGCATCGACACTCCGGACGACATGGACAGGGTGCTTCGCGCGCGCGGCCAGCCCGGACTCGAAGAGCTCTTCGCGGACTTCGTGGCCGCGAACGCGCTGCTGCGCGAGCAGGCGGAGGAGCGGTACCTCTACCGGAATCCGCCGCTGGGCCAGCCGGCGGGCCCGTCGGCGCAGGACCGCCTCGCGGCGGGCGCGACGCTGCGCGCGAAGGTCCAGCCGTACGCGGCGCGGTACATCGAGCTGCCCCGCGCGGCCGCGACGGTGAAGCTCAGCGGGACCCCGACCGCGCCGGTGGTGCCGACGACGGCGCACTCGGCGAAGGCCTTCTGGTGGTCCGACCGCGCCGATCTCCTCGACAGCACGCTCACGCGTTCGGTGGACCTGCGCGGCGCGCGCGGCGCCGCGACGCTGCGGTTCTGGACCTGGTACGAGATCGAGGCCGATTTCGACTACGCGTACGTCGAGGTCTCGACGGACGGCGGCACCAGCTGGTCCACGCAGCGCGCCACCTCGACTACGGCGGAGGACCCCAACCGCGTGAACCTGGGCCAGGGGCTCACCGGGATCTCCGGCGGCGGCAAGGATCCCGCGTGGGTCCTGCAGACGGTCGATCTCGCCGCGTACGCGGGCCGCGAGGTGCAGCTGCGCTTTCAGTACGTGACCGACGGGGCGCTCAACCTGCATGGCATCGCGATCGATGACCTCGAGATCCCCGAGATCGGCTGGCGTGACGACGCTGAGGCCGATGGCGACTGGAAGGCGAACGGCTTTGTGCGGTCGACGAATGTCGTGAAGCAGCGGTTCGTCGCGCAGCTCATCCGCTTCGGCCAGCGTGCGACCGTCGAGCGGCACCAGGCGCCGGATGGCACGCTCGAGATCACGTACGACGCCAGCGGAGATCGCCGCCCGCCGCTCCTCGCGGTCACCGCGTTCGCCGTACGCACGACGCAGCCGGCCACGTTCACGCTGGAGGCGCGACGCTGATCCGCCCCGTCCGCACCGCGGTCGTGCCGGCCGGAGGACTCGGCACGCGCTTCCTGCCGTTCACGAGGGTGATCCCGAAGGAGCTCCTGCCGCTCGTCGACACGCCGATCATCGACCGTGTCGTGAGCGACTGCGCCCTGTCGGGGATCGAACGCGTCGTGATCGTCGGTGCGCCCGGAAAGAGCGCGCTCGAGGCCTACTTCCGCCCGAGCCCGCGGGTCGCGGAGCGCCTCGAGGCGGAGGGCCGCATCAGGGAGCTCGAGCAGCTGCGGCGCCCGGAGCGTCTCGCGGAGGTCGTCGTGGTCCAGCAGCTCGAAGCGAAGGGGAACGGACATGCCGTGCTGGTCGCCCGTGACGCCGTCGGCGAGGAGCCATTTGCGATGCTCTGGGGCGACGACATCGTCACGGGCGCCGCCAGCGGCGTCGCGCAGCTCGTCGCGGCGCGCGAGCGGCTCGGCGGCGGCAGCGTCGCCGCCGGTATGCGGGTCCCGCGGGCGTGGTCGGCGCGCTACGGGATGTTCTCCGGCGAGCCGGTCGACGCGAGGACGATCCGGGTGAGCGGCATCGTCGAGAAGCCGGACCCCGTCGACGCTCCGAGCGACCTCGCCTCGGTCCACGGCTATGTGCTGGAGCCGAGCATCTTCGACGTCCTGGCGGACCAGCCGCCCGGCCACGGGGGCGAGATCTGGCTCTCCGACGCGGTGAGCCGCCTGGCACAGGACGACCCGGTGTGGGCGATCGAGCTCGAGGGCCGCCGCTACGACGCGGGGGACCGCGCCGGGTACGTCGCCGCGTTCGTCGACACGGCGCTCGAGCGCTCCGACACCGCGGAAGCGCTTCGCGAGCACCTCCGGCAGGCGGGCTGGAAGGAACCGGGCGGCTGATCCCCGGGGCCGGCGCGGCTTCGTCCGGTCCGTGCGGCAGGGCGGGGCGGAGGCCGTCCCCGCCTGCTAGCATGCCCCGGTCCCCAGTTCGTTCGACTTGATGTCCGCGCGCCCTGGCGACACGCGACGTGGGAGGACGGGAAGACGATCACGAAAGCCCTCGAGGGCGCGCTGCAGCTCGCTCGGCTCATGATCATCACGCTGTCCGTGGGCGGGATCGGCTGGAGCGTGGCGCTCGGCGCGTCCACCGCAATGGAGCCCGCGACCGCCGCGGAATCACCGCGCTCCGCGCCGCTTGCCCGGGCCCGGATCGCGGTCGAGGAGGCCCCGCGCGTGCCGGTGACCCTCGAGATAGACGGGCTGCACGTGGCCGCCGCCGGCACGGCGGACCAGACCGCGCACGACCTCCTCGCCGCGCTCGGAGTGCAGCTCGCACCGAGCGACCGGCTCTCGGTCGATGCCGGTCAGAAGCTCGTGCCGGGTATGCGCCTCGCGCTCGACCGCGGCATCCCGATCACGGTCGTCGACGCGGGTCAGGCGGGGGCCGCACGTGTTCCGCGGGGGACGCTCGACGGTCTCCTGGCCAGCCGCGGGCTCGTCCTGGGCGCGCTCGATCAGGTCGACGCGCCGGTCGGCGCGGCGCTCGTGCCCGGATCGGTCGTGAAGATCACGCGCGTGTCGGAGCGGGAGGTCACCGAACCGACGCCTGTCGCGTTCGCCGTAGAGACGGTGAACGACCCTGAGCTCGAGGCGGGCCGGGAGCAGGTCGAGACACAAGGGGTGCCGGGTGAGGCGGTCCGGACCTGGATCGTGCGGTACATCGACGGGACCGAGTCGGCCCGCTCCCTCGCGTCCGAGACCGTGGTCCGCGCGGCAACAGCCGAGGTACGACGCGTCGGCACCCGCCCGAGGGTCGGACCCGCCGCCCCCGCCGCCCCCGCCGCCCCCGCCGACATCGAGCGGATCATTCGCGACGCGGCCGCGCGGTGGGGCGCGGATCCGGTGCAGCTCCTGCGCGTGGCGTGGTGCGAGAGCCGGTTCAACCCGCTGGCGTACAACCCCAGCGCCAACGACAGCGGCCTCTTCCAGTTCATCCCGAGCACCTGGGCGGCGAACGCGCCGCGTGCCGGGTACGGCGGCGCGAGCCCCTTCGACGCCGTCGCGAACGCCAACACCGCGGCGATGATGTTCTCACGAGGGCAGGCGGGGCAGTGGACCTGCAAGTGAGGCGCGCGACAACCTAGCGCGCCGGTAGGCTGTCGCGGTGAGCGGTCGCGCGCTCCTCATCATCGTCACCGGCCCGCCCGGAGCGGGCAAGAGCACGATCGCGCGCGATCTCGGCCGCTTGCTCTCGCTGCCCGTCCTGCACAAGGACGGCCTCAAGGAGGCGATCGTCGACGAGATCGGGGCAGCCGACCTCGCGGCCTCGCAGCTGGCCGGTCAGGCAGCGTTCGCGGCGCTCTACGCGACCGCCGGGGCGCTCCTCGACGCATCCGCGGACGTCATCCTCGAGGCGAACTTCAGGCGCGGGCTCTCGGAGCACGGCCTGCGGCCGCTCGTCGGGCACGCCGCGGAGACCGTGATCGTGCAGTGCGAGGCGCCGGCTGCGGTCGTCGTCGGCAGGTACCGTCGGCGCATCGGGTCGCGGCACCAGGCGCACTTCGATGCGGAGCGGCTGGCCACGGTGGAGCAGGACGCGCTGGACGGCTCCACCTACGAGCTCGACCTTCCGGCGCGACTCATCCGGGTCGACACGTCGGGCCTCGAGCCGCACCCGTCCGTGAAGGAGATCTCGGACGGGCTGCGGGGCGCGCTGCGCGGCCCGGTCGGGAGCAGCGGCGGTCCCCGGCCCTAGCGCGATGGAGCTGTCCGACCCGCGCGCGCTGCGCGACGCGCTGCGCAGGCACGGGGTGCGTGCCGCGACGTCGCTCGGGCAGCGCTTCCTCGTGGACCGCGCGGTGCTCGCGGCGATCGTCGACGCCGCGGAGCTCGGTGCCGACGACGATGTCCTCGAGGTCGGACCAGGCCCGGGTGTGCTCACTCGCGCGCTCGCGGAGCGCGCACGCACGGTGACCGCGGTCGAGGTGGATCCGCGGATGGTCCGCGTGCTCGCGGACACGCTGTCCGCGCATCCGAACGCGCACGTCGTGCAGGCGGATGCGCTCGCCGTCGACCTGTTCGCCGTCGGCCCCGCGCCCACGCGGATCGTCGCGAATCTCCCGTACCAGATCACCTCGCCGCTGGTCATGCGCTTCCTCGGTGATCCGCGGCGGCCGCCCCTCGTCGTCGTGCTGGTGCAGGAGGAGGTCGCGCGGCGCATGGTCGCGAAGGAGGGCGCCGCAGGCGAGCGCGGGTTCCTCTCCATCTTCGTGGAGTCGTTCTGCGACCCGCGGATCGTGCGCCGGGTCCCGCCGCGGGCATTCCGGCCGCCCCCGAAGGTGCGCTCCGCCGTCGTCGCGATGCGCACTCACAGACGTCCGGCGTTCGCGCCGCTCGCGCCGGAGCCGTTCCTGCGCCTCGTGAGCGACTGCTTCCGGCACCGGCGAAAGCAGCTGCGCTCCGCGCTTGGCCATGAGGCCGCGGTCTCGCGGGACCGCGCGGCGGCAGCGCTCGAGTCCGCCGGGATCGATCCCAGGCGCAGGCCTGAGGAGCTCGCGCTCGCTGAATGGGTCGCGCTCGCGAACAGCCTCGGCATCCCCGAGTCATGAGCCGCAGCGTGCACGCGCTCGCATACGGGAAGGTGAATCTGACCCTCGAGGTGCTCGGGAAGCGGGCCGATGGGTATCACGAGCTGCGCAGCGTGTTCGCGACCATCGATCTCGCGGACCTGATACGTGTCGCCACGTCGCCGCGGCTCGACGTACGCGTCAGGCCTGACGTCGGGGCGCTCGCGGGGGAGGACCTCGCGAGCCGCGCCGTCCGCGCCTTCGCCGCGGCGTGCGGGCGCGCGCCGCGTGCCGTCATCCGGGTGCGCAAGCGCATCCCGGTGGCGGCCGGGCTGGGAGGAGGCTCGAGCGACGCGGGTGCGGTCATGCGCGCGCTTGCCGAGCTCTGGCACGTCGCGGCGCCGACGAGCGACATCGCGGCGAGCGTCGGCTCGGATGTGCCGTTCTTCGTGTCGGGCGCGCGATTCGCGCTCGTCGCCGGGCGTGGCGAGGACGTCGACCCGCTCCCTGCCCCGGCGGCAGGGCTGTGGATCGTGCTCGTGCGTCCCCCGGTTGCCGTGCGGACCACCGCCGTCTTCGCCGCGTACCAGGGCCCACCGGGCGACGGGGCCGCGAGCGATCGTCTGGCGGCCGCGTTCCGCACGGGGGCCGTCACACCGGCCCTGCTGCGCGAGTGCGCTCGCAACGATCTGCTCATGGCGGCCGAGCGCGCGTGCGGCTGGATCGCGGACGCGCGTGCGGCGGCGCGTGCGCGAGGGATAGAGCTGCAGCTCTCCGGGAGCGGCCCATCGCTCTTCGCGATCGCGAACGATCGCGGCGATGCGCTGCGCATCGCTCGCGCGCTGCGGCATGCCGGCCTGCGGCCGCGCGCCGCCCGGCTTGGGGTCGCGTAGCGGGGTGCACCGGAACGGTCGCGGCGGCCCTGAGCGCGCAGCCGGGACCCGAGCGAGCGAGCGCTGTCCCTCTACGCTCGAAGGGTGGAAGATCCCAAGGATCCCAAAGGCGATATGACCGTCCGGCAGGCCGGTCAGCGAGGCGGTCAGAACACCGCCGATCGCCACGGTCCGGACTTTTATCGCGAGATCGGCAAGCGCGGAGGCCAGGCGCGCAAGGGCCAGCTCGGGGCAAAGGGCTACGCCGAGCTCGGTCGCAAGGGCGGGGAGGCCCGCAAGGGTCAGCTCGGGTCCAAGGGGTATGCGGATCTCGGCCGGAAGGGTGGCGAGGCGCGGAAGTCGCAGCTCGGGTCGAAGGGGTACTCGGATCTGGGCCGCAAGGGTGGCAAGCGCGTCGCCGAGCTCATCAAGCGGGGTCGCGAGGATGGCCCCCCGGGCGAGGATCCGGCCGCCTGACCGACGAGCCCCGGCCCCGCTCCATCTAGGCTTTCCGCGTTGGGGCGTGGCCAAGTGGTAAGGCAGGGGACTTTGAATCCCCGACCGAAGGTTCGATTCCTTCCGCCCCAGCAGGCCGTCGGCCTGCTGGCCATCTACCCCTACTCGCTCCGCCGCCTCCGGCTGCTGTGCACGTGGGGGCCGGGGACGGCTCGTCGCGGCAAAGCCGCTCCTCGCACTCCCACTACCATGGGTGGCTCTTGAGCCATACGGCGCTGGCGTTCGTCCTGGCCGCGGGCCTGGGGACGCGCATGCGCTCGAAGACCTGCAAGGTCCTGCACCAGGCGGCCGGGCGGCCACTCCTCTCGCACGTCCTTGACCTCTGCGCCGCCGTTGGCGCCCACCCGGTCGTCGTGCTCTCACGCGAGAGCGAGCCTGCGCGCGCGGTGGTCCCAGCTGATGCCACGGTGGCCCTCCAGGAGCCCCCGCGGGGCACGGGAGACGCCGTCCGGGTGGCGCTCGCGGCGACCGACTCGCGCGACGGTGTCGCCTTCGTGGTGTACGGCGACACGCCGGTGCTGCGCGCCGAGACGCTCGAGCGGATGCGCGAGCTGCTCCTGGAGCGGGGTGCGGTCCTCGTCCTGCTCACGGCCCAGGTCGGCACCGACAACTCCTACGGGCGCATCGTGCGGGACGAAGCGGGCGACGTCCGGCGGATCGTCGAAGTGCGCAGCGCCTCCCCGGAAGAGCGCCTGCTGCCCGAGTCGAACCTCGGTGCCTACGCCATGGACCTCGCGTGGCTGCGCACGGCCGCGGCCCGTCTACGCGAGAACGAGACGGGCGAGATCTTCCTCACCGATCTCGCCGCGATCGCGATCGCCGACGGCCAGCGCGTGGCGGCGCACCGCGCGGACGACCCGACCGAGGGTATGGGCGTGAACACACGCGTCGACCTCGCTGCTGCCGATGCGGTGCTGCGCCGCCGCGTGCGCGAGCGGCACATGCTCGCGGGGGTCACCTTTCTCGATCCTGACTCGACATCGGTCGACGCCGGTGTCCGCATCGCGGCGGACGCGGTGATCGCGCGCGGCTGCGTGCTCGAAGGCGAAACAAGCATCGGGGCCGACAGTGTCGTGGGCCCGTACTCGATCGTGCGCGACAGCCGCGTCGGGGAGCGCTGCCGCGTCGAGGCGTCCGTGATCGAGGGGTCCACGCTCGAGGACGACGTGCGGATCGGACCGTTCTCGCATCTGCGAACGGGCGCGTATCTCGAGCGCGGCGTCGAGATGGGGAACTTCGGCGAGGTGAAGAACGCGCGCCTTCGCGCGAAGACCAAGATGCATCACTTCAGCTACGTCGGTGACGCGGATGTCGGGGAGCGCGTGAACATCGGTGCCGGCACGATCACCCTCAACTACGACGGCGCTCGCAAGCACCGCACCGAGATCGGCGACGATGCCTTCATCGGGTCGGACACGCTGCTGCGGGCTCCGGTGAAGGTCGGCAAAGGCGCGGCGACCGGCGCGGGGTCGGTCGTCACGAAGGACGTCGCCGACGGCATGCTCGCGGTCGGCATGCCCGCGCGATCGATCAGGAAGTACCTGCGCAAGCCGCCGGACTGATGGATCCCATCGCGGTCCAGCTCGTGCTGGGGGAGCTGGCGCTGGTCCTCTTGCTGGCGGTGCTGTCCGCGTCCGAGGCGGCGATCCACGCGATCCGCCGGCCGCAGCTCATCTCGGAGCTCGCCCGCCGTGGGCGTCGGGGCCGCAGCGCGGGAGCCATGGGCGAGCGGTCGGTGAGCTACCTCGCCGCGATCCAGGTCATGGAGTTCTTCGTCATCTTCGCGTTCGCTGGTCTCGCCGCCGCGGGCGTCGCGCCGCGCCTCTCGGAGTACCTCGATGCCTTCGGGATCGACGCGGCGCTTGGCGATGTCTCCGCCGCCGTCGTGACGGTCGCGGCCCTCTCGCTCGTCGCGGTGCTCTTCGGTATCTTCGTCCCTCGCGCGCTCGGCGCGCGGTACGCCCAGCCGATGCTGCTCGTGCTGGTCTGGCCGATCCAGCTCGTCACCTGGCTCACCCGACCACTCGTCGCGGTGCTCTTCCTGCTCACGCGCACGGTGACACGACCCTTCGGCGCGAATCCGGAGGCCGGCACGCTCGTCAGCGAGGAGGAGATCAAGGCCCTCGTGGAGACGGGCGAGGAGCAGGGCGTGCTCGAGGAGACCGAGCGCGACATGATCCGCTCGATCTTCGACCTGGGCGACAAGCGGGTCCACGAGGTGATGGTCCCGCGGACGGATATCGTCGGGCTCGACAGCAACACGCCGCCCGAGGTCCTCCTGCAACGCGTCGTCGCGGCAGGCCATTCGCGCATCCCCGTGTACGACGGCTCCGCCGACCAGATCATCGGCGTCCTCTATGTGAAGGACGTGTTCCGGCGCATCGCGCGCGGCGAGCTCCCGGCGGCCCTGCGCGAGCACCTCCGGCCCGCCCACTTCGTGCCCGAGACCAAGAAGGTGGACGAGCTGCTGCGCGAGATGCAGAGCCAGAAGACCCACATGGCCATCGTCGTCGACGAGTACGGTGGAACGGCCGGACTCGTCACCATCGAGGACCTCGTCGAGGAGATCGTCGGCGAGATCCGCGATGAGTACGACGTGGAGCAGGAGCTGATGCTGCCGATCTCCGAGCGCGAGGCACTGGTCGACGGCCGCGCGCCGTTCGACGACATCCGCGAGACCTTTTCGCTCAACGAGCTCGGGCCCTCCGTCGACTACGACACGGTCGGCGGGTTCATCGTCCACGAGCTCGGCCGGTTCCCCAAGGCCGGTGAGGACGTCGAGCGCGCGGGTGTGCGGTTCGTCGTCGAGACGGTCGAGGGCCGGCGGATCCGCCGCGTCCGCGTCATTCGCGAGGCGGCGACCCCGGCGCACGAGGCCCTGAAGTGAGGACCGGCCAGAGATCGAGCCCGTGAGCGAGCTCGGTCCCGGGGACGAGCAGCTCGTCAAGGTCGCCTCTCTCGCACGGCAGCGCGCCTACGCGCCGTATTCGGGGTACAAGGTCGGCGCGGCGATCCGCACCCGACGCAATCGGATCCACTCCGCAGCGAACGTCGAGAACGGATCTTATGGGCTGACCGTGTGCGCGGAGCGGTGCGCCGTCTTCACCGCGGTGGCTGCTGGGGAGATCGCGGACTACGACGCGATCGCGATCGTCATCGACGACCTTGTGCTGCCCTCCCCGTGCGGTGCCTGCCGCCAGGTGCTGCATGAGTTCGCGCCCGGGATGCGCGTGATCCTGGCGACGACCGGTGGGCTGCGAGCGACGACCACGCTGCGCGAGCTGCTGCCCGACGCCTTCGTCCTCAAGCGGGAGTAGCGCCGCCGGTCCCAGCCGGGCGTTTCAGCGCCGGTCCTCGAGAGGCCGTCCGAGCACGCCCGCGGCCTCCACGATCGCCGCGTGGCCGAGCCCAAGGATCTCTGTCCCCGTCAGCCGCAGGCTGCTGATGTCCCAGAGGCCGTAGGAGTGCCACCTGGGGTCGTAATACGACCACCAGCGAACGCCTATCCAGCGGTGCTCCCGATACGCCGCGAGAGCCCACCGTTGCGTCACGAGGCGGTCGCGAGTCACGATGTCAGAGGGGCGCAGCCCAAGCCGCTTCAGCGCATCAGGGTCATCGAGGTCGAGCACGCCCGAAGGATCAGCCAGGTCGTATGTCGCGAGCGCGCGACTCCCGCGTACCAATGAGGGAGTGTCGAACATCGCGGCCGTCCACCGCGGGAGGCTGCCGAATGCCTCCGCGACCGCACCCCCCGGCGCGCTGGACAGGTAAAGGACGGAGTAGTTCGCGGGGGAGTCGATCCGGCCAGCGCCTTTCGGGTGCGGCACGAAGAGCGGATGTCCGGGCTGCTCTGCGGTCGCGTCGGCGCGGAACGGACAGACGCGATAGAGCCTCAAGCCCTAGGCGTGATCACGCGTAGGCACCCTGGTCTTCGGCGTCGATGGCGCGGATGACATCGGCGGCCCCACGCTGGCGCAGGACCTCGAGCGGGACCGCGCCTCCGAGGTGTGCGTTCGAACCTCGCAGCCACATCGCCGCGACCTCGGGAACCCACGTCTCATGCAGGCGCGCCACGACATAGTCGAGATCCAGGACCGCCCGCCGGTTCTCCGCCGCGAGCCCTTCCTTTCCCGTGCGCCAGCGGGATGGCTGGGACCGGCTCACGCCGAGGAGCTCCGCGACCTGGTTGTTCCCGAGGACGGAGACGAGCCAGCTGAGACGGCGACGGACTTCGGGCGGAACGGCGGCCCTGGTCCGTGCGCCCGGTGCGAGTGGCTTGCGGATCGCGGCTGCGGCAGCCCTGATCGTCACCCAACAGATTCTGTTGGGTCAGTGCGCTCCCGTCAAGTCCCACGCTCGCGGCATGCCACTTCGCATCCCGGCCCTCACTTCGGACTTCAGATCCCGGAGCGCCCTGCGGCAGCCTCCGGCGTCATGGCGTCCGTGAACAGGCGGTAGAACGCGCTCGCCCGCGTCATCCGGAGGTCCCGCAGACCCGCGGAGATCTTCTCGTCGCTCATCTCGCCGGCGGTCTCGACGTGGATCACCCCGTAGTCGCGGATGAGCGAGAGGGGGAACGGGCGGGCGAGCTGCGCGTCCTGGATGTGGTTCAGGAGCAGCGCGGTCTGGTGGCGGTTGAAGACGCCCCAGCGGGTGACGACGCGCCGCTCGGTGAGGATGAACCAGCGGGCACGCCACGGGATCCAGCGCACCAGCAGCCAGAGCGCGAGCACGACGCCGGTGACTGCCATGAAGCCGGCGAGCCCGGGCTGCGTCTGCGAGAGGGCGACGGCCGCGGTGATCAGCACGACGAGCAGGAGGACCAGCGGCTCCCAGAGGAACAGCGGGCGGCTCGCAATGAGCACGCGCTCGTTCGGCTCGAGGATGACGTCACCGGGGATGCGATCCCGCATCGGCACGCCGATGAGTTTAGTGGCGTGCTGCGCCGGCGAACCAGTTCCGGGTATGGCCTACGCCGCCGCGGTCTCCGGCACGCCTGTCGTGGACTCGACGAGATGCTGGAGGAGCGGAAGCGCTTCGCCGGCGGCGGCCATCTCGCCGATGCCGCGCAGCAGGTGCAGGGCGCGGCTGCGATGCGAGGCGATCTCGCGATCGATCAGCCCGCGGATGCCGAGGTCGTCGAGGATCTCGCGCACCCGCTCGACGCTCGCCTGCGGCAGCGGGGCCGCCCGACCGTAGAGCTCCGCGAGCTCCGCGCCCACTTTCGGGCTCGCACGCTCGAACGCGAGGACCATCGGCAGCGTCTTCTTTCGCTTGGTCAGGTCGTTCAGCTCGAGCTTGCCGGTGCGGTCGCTCGTGCCCCAGACGCCCATGAGGTCGTCGTGCGCCTGGAACGCCTGACCGTAGTCGTCACCGAAGCGCGCGAGCGCGTCGCGGAGCCGCTGGTCGTCCGTCGCGAGGACCGCTGCGCCCTCGGCGCTCGCGGCGATGAGGGCGCCGGTCTTGCGCGCCACCATGCCCCGGTAGCGGTCCGCCGTCACGTCGGTCCGGGTCTCGAAGCTGATGTCGAGGAACTGGCCCTCGCACACGCGCACGCACGCCTCGTCGAGCAGGCAGGTGAAGTCGAGGATCCGCTCCGCCGGAAAGCCGCGCCCGCGCAGCCGCTGAACCGCGAGGCGCGAGACGGCGTACATGCCGTCGCCCGTGTTGATGGCCTGCGGCTCGCCCCAGACCGACCACACGGTGGGGCGGTGGTGGCGCGTCGGGTCCTGGTCCTCGATGTCGTCGTGGATGAGCGTGAAGTTGTGCAGGAGCTCGAGCGCCGCCGCGGCGGGCATGACGCGGCGTGGATCGCCGCCGAGCGCCTCGAAGATCAGCGCGCACAGCAGCGGCCGCAGCCGCTTGCCGCGCGTCGGCTGGAGCGCGTCGAGCCCGAGGTGGTACAGCATCATCCCGTAGAAGGGCTGGAGGTAAGGCTCCGAGCGCGCGAGCACCGCCTTGATCTCGTCGTCGATCGCGGCGACCCGGGACGCGAGCTGGGACGCGTTCTGCACCGGCGTTCGATCATACGGTCTAGCATCCATTGCGATGGCGTCGCGCACATACCGTGCCGAAGCGATCGTCCTCAAGACGCTCGACTTCGGTGAGGCCGACCGCATCCTCACGCTCCTCACGCGTCACTTCGGAAAGGTCAGCGTCGTCGCAAAGGGCATCCGTCGACCGACGAGCCGTCTTTCCGGGCATGCGGAGCCGCTCGCGCACGCCACCTTCCAGATGGCGCGGGGTCGAGAGCTCGACGTGCTGACCGGCGCCGAGTCCCGCGCGGCATTCCGGACCTTGCGCGACGATCTCGGGTCCATCGCGGCCGGGTGGTACGTCGCGGAGCTCGCCGATCGGTTCACGGCCGACCACGCGCCCGCCGCACCCGTGTTCGACCTCGTCGAGACAGCGCTCCGCCACCTCGAGGCCGGCTACCCAGCGTCGCTGGTCTGCCGCTGGTTCGACCTGCACCTGCTCGACCGCTCGGGGTTCCGGCCCGAGCTCGGCCGCTGCGTGCAATGCGAAGGCGCCT
>Ga0136620_10000983_pt1 | contig 13301 bp, 15 predicted proteins | sample AntDrymUQ4162106_2_FD_104806 | JGI IMG/M metagenome (GOLD analysis project Ga0136620, IMG submission 104806) | Polar desert sand microbial communities from Dry Valleys, Antarctica - metaG UQ416 (21.06) | ecosystem: Environmental > Terrestrial > Soil > Desert | place: Antarctica: Dry Valley... | reverse complement strand
TTCCCATGACCGTCACCGGATACGCCAACGACGTCCTCGTCGACGCCGACTGGGCGAAGGCCCACCTGGACGACCCGACAATCCGCTTCGTCGAGGTCGACGTCGACACCACCGCCTACGAGCAGAGCCACATCCCGGGCGCCGTGGCCTGGAACTGGACCAGCCAGCTCGCCGACGGCGTCCGCCGCGACATCGCGGGTCGCGAGGACTTCAGCCAACTGCTGTCGCAGAGCGGCATCGGGCCGGACACCACGATCGTCCTGTATGGCGACAACAACAACTGGTTCGCCGCCTGGGCGTACTGGCAGCTCAAGCTGTTCGGCCACCGCGACATCCGAATCCTCAACGGCGGCCGCAAGTACTGGCTCGACAACGGGCTGCCGCTCTCGACGGACGCCCCCTCCATCGAGGAGACTGGCTACCAGCTGCCCGAGCCCGACTTCTCCCTCCGGGCGTTCCGCGACGACATCCTGCCGCGGCTCGGCGACGAGAGCCTCGCGCTCGTCGACGTCCGCTCGCCGGCCGAGTTCAACGGTGAGGTGATCGCGCCACCCGGCATGTCCGAGAGCGCGCAGCGCGCCGGGCACATCCCGGGCGCCGCGTCGATCCCGTGGGCCCAGACGGTCCGCGAGGACGGCACGTTCAAGAGTCGCGACGAGCTGGAGCAGCTCTACGCGGCGAAGGGCGTGACGGCGGACAAGGACGTGATCGCCTACTGCCGGATCGGGGAGCGATCGTCGCATTCGTGGTTCGTCCTCCACGAGCTGCTCGGGTTCGAGCGGGTCCGCAACTACGACGGCAGCTGGACCGAGTGGGGCAGCATGGTCGGCATGCCGATCGAGAAGTCCGCCGGGGTCGCGGTCGCCTGATCGGCTCTGGGGCCCGCTCGCGCCGGCCGGGGCCCCGGTCGGCTGAGGGTCCGCCCGCTCGCCGGCACGCAGACTTCGGGGCCGCGGGAGACCGCGGCCCCGACCTGTCCGGGTTCAGGTACGAGCCGGGTGCGTGGTAGGCCTGATACGCGCACGCCTCGGGCGCCGGCGGGCTCGCACCCGTGCTCAGACGTCGGCAGGGGAGCCGCGAAGTCGCTGCTACCGCGAATCACCGTCGTAGGTGATCCGTGGCGAAGGCCGCGCAACGCCTGCGGTGAGCGCGATCGGGCACGCTGGTCGCATGGACGACCGACGAGTCGGGCGTATCTTCCGGGCGCTTCGTCACCGGAACGACTGCCGTCAGGAGGACGTGGCTGGCCGCGCCGGCCTGAGCCAGGACACCATCTCGCTCGTCGAACGCGGGCGGATCGATGGTCTGTCCCTCCGCCGGCTGCGCGCGATCGCGGCCGCGCTCGACGCGGAGCTCGTGGTCACGATCAGGTGGCGCGCTGGCGACCTGGACCGCCTGCTCGATGAGGGCCATGCCGCGCTCGTGGGGCGCGTCGCCGCGTGGCTCGAGAAACTCGCCTGGGACGTCCGGCCGGAGGTCACGTTCTCGATCTTTGGTGAGCGCGGGTCGATCGATCTGCTCGGTTGGCATTCGGTGGAGCGGACGCTGCTCGTGGTCGAGGTCAAGACGGAGCTGACCTCGATCGAGGAGACGCTTCTCCGGCATGACGCCAAGCTTCGACTGGCGGGCCGCATCGGAGTCGACCGGTTTGGGTGGCAGCCTCGGCGTGTCGCTCGGCTGCTCGTCCTCCCGAACACGGCCACGGCGCGCCGCCGCGTCCGGCGTCACGAGGCAATACTCGGTCGCGCCTACCCGCTTCGATCGACCGAGCTCCGTCGCTGGCTTCGCGCGCCCGGCGGCCATCGCATGACCGGGGTGGCCTTTCGCGGCGGGGGGCGTGTTGCGGGCGGGGCGACCGTGGCCGGGGCCCGCTTGTCCGGGGCGACCGTGGCCGGGGCGACCGTGTCCGGTGGCGCCGAGTCGGGGCTCGTGTTCGTGTCGTTTACGCATGGAGAGCGTGGTAGCCATCGTTCGATGGCGAGGAGGCGTGTGCGCGTGTCCCGCTCGAGCGTGGATCCGGCAGGCAGCGCCGGCGCGTTCGGCTAGCGAGGGCTTATCACGAACGGGACGCGTAAGTGATCCGGGCCCGGTCAGTCCGGAACCGCCGGCACCGCCGCTGCCCGCCGGCACCGCCGCTGCGCGCCGGAACCGCCGGAACCGCCGGAACCGCCGTGCTCAGCCGCCGGACCAGCGCTGGACGCCCCGATCAGTCGGCTCGGCCGTAGTGTGCCATGACCTCTTGCAGCCGCTCGTGCGGCAGCGCGTAGGCGGTGATCCCGTCGCGGCCGGTCATGGTCTCCGCCGCCACGAGCGCGTTGACGATCGCCTCCTCGGTCGCCTCGATGGCCGCGTTGAACAAGGCGTCGATCCCCCCGTCGGCGAGTGCTCGCACCTCGTAGAGGAGTGGCGGCTCCGGGTGCTCGGGGGAGGTCGGCATCGGCAGCCGGTTGCCGGTGGCGAAGGCGATGAACAGGTCGCCGCTCGTGTGGCCGCCGGTGCCACCCGCCCGGGCGAGGCCGAGACCGGCGCGCTGCGCCAGCCGCTCGCAGTGGTGGGGCAGGAGTGGCGCGTCGGTCGCCAGAACGACGATGATCGAGCCGGACCCGGGAGCCGGCTGGTGGCCGGGCACCGGGCCGTATGGCGACGGAACGACGTCGACCCCGATCTCGCGCCCGACCGGGACGCCGTCGACCCGCAGCCACTCCCGCCGGCCGTGATTGGCCTGGACGAGCGCGCCGACCGTGAACCCTCCGGCCCGTGCGTCCACGATGCGCGAGGCCGTGCCGATCCCACCCTTGAACTCGTGGCAGACCATCCCGGTCCCGCCGCCCACGTTGCCTTCCGCCACCGGTCCTGCCGACGCACCGTCGAGGGCAGCCCGCAGATGCTCCGCCCGGACGTGGAAGCCGTTGATGTCGTTGAGCCGACCGTCGTACGTCTCGCCGACGACCGGGAGCGACCACCAGGACGACTCGGGGCTGTCGGCCTCGACCGATGCCGCCACGAGCGCGTCCCGGACCACGCCCACGCTGTGGGTGTTGGTGATCGCCACCGGCGTCGTGAGCTGGCCGGACTCGCGGACCCACTCGAGGCCCGTCAGCTCGCCGTTCCCGTTCAGGCGGTGGCAGCCCGCGAACACGGGCTCCCGCCAGCGCTCCGCCTCACGCGGGACGACCACCGTCACACCCGTCCGGACCGGACCGTGCCCCACGCGCAGGGGGCCGTCGCCCTCGACCAGCGTCGTGTGGCCGACTCGCACGCCGGGAACATCCGTGATCGCATTCAGCACCCCGGGGGTGCCGATGCCGATGGTGATGCCGAGGTCGCGCGCGCGCACGGGCGCCTCCTGCGGTCGACGTCGCGGCAGCGCGGGAAGGAACCCGGCCACTCGCCGCCTATCATCGCCGAGATGCTGACGAGGGGAGGTCCGGGAGCGTCGCTCCGGCAGGCGGGCGTGCACCTCGAGTCGGTGTCGGAGATCGCGACCTCGACCCCCATCGACGTGGCCGAGTCGTTCCGCGACCTGCCTGGACTCGCCATGCTGGAGAGCGCCCGACCGGGCCGCAACGGCCGCTGGTCGTACGTCACCGGGGACCCGGTCGCGCTGCTCGAGGCTCCGGCGACCGGGAGCGACCCCTTCCGAGACGCGCGCGGACTGATTGCTCGCCTCCCCCGGGGGACCGTGCCGGATGGCCCGCCATTCGCCGGTGGGCTGGTCGGCTACCTGTCGTACGACCTTGGCCGGCGATTCGAGCGGCTGCCGTCGCTCGCCCCGGACGATCAGCGCCTGCCGCTGCTCCGGCTCGCGCTCCATGATTGGGTGATCGCCTGGGATCGACGGTCGGGCCAGGCGTGGCTTGCCGGCCGCGCCCTCGACGGAGACAGCCGCCGACTCGCGGGGCGACTCCGCGATGTAAGGGAGCGACTGGCCGCACGAATCGCGGCGGGCCCACCGGCGGCGCCGGGGCCGGCGGCGCCCAAACCGCCGGCCGAGCCGGGGCTTCGGTTCACCAGTGGGCTGAACCGGGCGGAGTGGGCCGCTGGAGTCGAGGCGGTGCGGGACGCGATCGCCGGCGGGACGATCTACCAGGCCAACCTCACCCGCCGGCTCGAGGCTGCCTTCGGCGGCGATCCGTGGCCGCTGTATCGCCGGCTCCGGACCGGCGACCCGGCGCTGTTCGCAGCCTGGCTGGATCTCGGGCCCGATCCCTCGTCGGGAGCCCCGCGGGCGATCCTCTCGGCGTCGCCCGAGCCGTTCCTGACCGCCCTGCCGGACGGACGCGTGACGGCCGACCCCGTCAAGGGGACGCGCCCGCGGGGCGCCACTCGCCACGAGGACCGGGCCCTCGCCTGCGAGCTCCTCGAGAGCGCGAAGGATCGCGCCGAGAACGTGATGATCGTCGACGTCCTGCGCAACGACCTCGGTCGGGTCTGCATCCCCGGCACCGTGCGAGTGCCGCGGCTGCTGCGGCTCGAGCGCACGGCCGCGGTCCAGCACCTCGTGACGACGATCAGCGGTCAGCTGGCCCCGGGCCGCGACGTCTTCGACCTTCTCGCGGCCTCGTTCCCCGGCGGCTCGATCACCGGCGCACCCAAGATCCGGGCGATGCAGCTGCTCGAGCGGCTGGAGCCGGTTCGGCGCGGCCCGTACACCGGCGCGATCGGCTGGATCGGGCCAGATGGCGCCATGGCCACCGCGATCGCGATCCGAACGTTCGTCGCCGACGGCCAGCGGCTCACGCTGCACGTGGGCGGCGGCATCACCTGGCGCAGCGACCCCGACGAGGAGTGGGACGAGACCGTCGCCAAGGCCCGTGGCCCGCTCGGCGCCATCGGTGCAACGGAGGGGTGAGGCCGCACGTGGTGTCCGGCATCGACGCTGCGTCCGGCGTCCACGCGCCCTCCCGCACCGACGCTGCCTGCCGCATCCATGCGGCGACCGCCATCGGCCGCCGATAATCGTCGTCATGGTTCCTCGGCACGTCTGGGTCAACGGCCGCCTCCTGCCCTCCGCCGCGCCGCACCTCTCGGCGTTCGACCGCGGCTTCCAGCTCGGCGACGGCGTCTTCGAGACGCTTCGGGCACGATCGGGGAACGTCACGGAGCTCGATCTGCACCTCGCGAGACTGGAGCGCTCGGCCGGCGGGCTCGGCATCCGGCTCCCCCCGGACGCCGCCACGGCGATCGGCGGCGGGATCCGGACGCTGCTCGACGCGGAGGGCCTGGCCGGACCGGATGGTGATGCCGCGCTGCGCGTGACGGTCAGCCGCGGCGCCTCCGCCTCGCGTGGCCTCGTTCCCCCGGATGACGGCACGCCGCCGACGATCGTCATCCAGGCCTGGCCCGTCCTGCCGCCGCCTGCCGGGCATCTCGAATCGGGGCTCTCGCTCGTCCCGAGCGCCGTTCGCCGCGACCCCACGAACCCGCTCGCGTCCCTCAAGACGACGAGCCGCGCGGACTATGTCTACGCCCGACTCGAGGCCCGCGCCGCCGGCGCGGACGACGCGCTCTTCCTGACGACGGACGGCCACCTGTCCGAGGCGACCACGGCCAACGTGTTCCTCGTCCGGCGCGACCGCGAGCTGGCCACGCCCTCGCTGGACTGCGCCATCCTGCCCGGCACCACCCGGGACTGGCTGCTCCGGTGGGCGGAAACGGTCGGGCTCCACCCGTTCGAGGGCCGGCTCACCGCCGACGATCTCGCCGGCGCCGACGAGGCGTTCGTGACGAGCAGCGTGGCCGGCGTCCTGCCCGTCACGCGCTGGGTGGGCCGGCCGATCGGCGACGGCCGACCCGGGCGCTGGACGCTCCGAGCACGCGTCGACCGGGAGGCCTTCATCGCGCGGGAACCGACGGCGTGAAGCGCGACGAGCTGATCGGACGGACGCGGCAGCTGATCGACGAGGGCGAGCGGCTCCAGGCGGCGCCCTCGCTGGCGGCCCTCCAGCTGTGGCTCCAGCTCTCGGACGACCTGCTCGCCACGGCGTGGGGGAGCATGGATCGCTACCACCTCGCGTGGCTCCTCGTCGGCAAGCCGCAGGGCATCGTGCGCGGCCGCCCGATGACGGCCGACGAGGAGGCCGCCTATGTGCGCGAGGTGGCCGATCAGAAGACGGCCGCGCTGCGGATGAGCCTCGACGCGGCCGAGCGCCAGGGGATGCCGTTCGTGGGCGAGAGCGGCGGCGTGGCGCCGGGGCAGGGGATGGGTCGCCTGCCGTCCGAGTCCGGCCTGGTGGACCGAGTGGCCGAGGCGCGCCGGCGGGCCGGCGACCACGGCGGCCACGAGGGTCCGAGCGCGCCGCGGCCGAAGCGGATGGAGCGGTGACCGTCGACTCGACCCCGGCCTATCCCCCGCCGGCCTTGATCGACTGGTTCATCGGCGCCTTGTCCACCCGCGTGGCGTAGCAGATCACCTTGCGGTCGCCGCCCTTCCAGCCCTCGTCGGTCGGTGTGAAGAAGCCCATGCCCATGGTGGGCTCCGTATCGAAATCCAGCCCCGTGTAGCTGTTGAAGGCCGGGACGCAGTTCGACCCGATGAACGTGTCCCACTCGGAGTCACCGGGATACGGTGCATCGTCCGGCGCGGTGTGATCCACGACCAGGACCACCTCCCCGGTGTGCGGGTCGGAGCACGGCTGGTGCTGAACGTCGTCGACCGTCTCGCTCGGCGAGGTCGGAACGTCGAAGCAGTCGCCCGCCTGCAGGTCGCCCGCGTTGCTCGACAGGCGGTCCCGGAGCAGGAACGCCCCGAGCGCGATGGCGGCGATGATCGCCAGCCGGATGCCGATCCCTTTCACGTGGCCTTCTCCCCGGTGAACAGTGCCCCGCGGTAGACGGCTCCGCGTCCGGCTGTCAGGCATGGTACGTGCACAACGGGGGCCGTCGAGCCCTCAACAATCCCGGTGCAACACCACCTGGTCGTCCCCTTCACGGTTCCAGTCCGTGCGCGACGGCGTGCCGTACAGCGGCCGTGTGCCGGGCCCGTCGTCGACCCGGAACCCCACGCCGCGGAGGAAGGCCAGGGCCGCCGGATCGCCCGGCCACGCGATCGTCGTGGCGTGCCGCGCTCCGCGCTCGTGCGCCTGTGAGATCCAGCGGTCGACGAGCGCGCGCCCGATCCCACGGCGACGGTGGCTGGGCGACACACCCACGAGATGGAGGTACGCCTCCGTCGGCCGGTCCTGGCTGACGAATCCGATGGCGAAGCCGACCGCCGATGCGCTCCCGTCGCGCTCCGCGATCACGGAGGTGCCGGCGAAGTGCTGAAGCCACAACCGCGGCAGCGAGGCCTGCATGTGGCGCCCCCACCACTCGTCCACGACCCCGACCAGCCCCGCATGGTCTTCCTCGACCGGTGTCCGGAGGCGGATGGCGCCCTCGCGCCCGCTCATCGGGCGGTCCACCAGGCGGTGACAACGGCCGCGAGGAGCTGGAGCGGCACGAGGACGCCCCAGGTCTGGACGAGGTAATCGACCAGGCCCAGCACGCCGCCCTCGCTCCGGGCCACCAGCCAGAGACCGATCTGCGCGAGCAGCACGCCGTCCGCCGCGAGCACGCTGGCGATCGCGCGCCGGGCCCCGGGGCTCCTGGGGGCCGTCGCCAGCACCCGGCCGATCGCCCAGCCCATCACGGCGGCGACGACGAGCAGTCCGGCGCTCAACGCCAGGAGCCCGCCGAGCACCACCAGCGTCAGGGCGCCCGCGAGCGAGATGACCACGCCGAGCGAGATGGCGGGTGCCGGCCTCGAGCTGGCGGCGCGGCCCCCTTTGCCGCGGTCGCTTCCCGCCTCCGCCTCGCCGTTCGATCCCCGATCGAGGGCCGCCTGCGCGCCCGCTCGCGAGGCATATCGCTCGCCCGGCGGTCGGTCCAGCCGCTGCCGCGGCGTCCTCGCTGGTCGGCGGTCGCCCGGGTTGGTGGGTCGGTCCACGCTCGGCATCGTAGTCGGTCCGATCGAACGGCTGGCACGCTAGACTCTCGCCGATGAGCCACCCCACGCTCGGTCGCCCGCCCCGCGACATGCGGGCCGGCCATCCAGACGCCGCCCTGCGCCTTCGGGCGGAACGTGGCCGGATCGGTGCGCGAGCGCTGGAGATCGCGGTCGAGATCGATCCGTCCATCGCGGTTCGACACGGCGAGCTCGGCCTGCGCAAGCTCCTCCGGGACACCGAGCCGCTGATCGAGCGGCTTGCCATCGCACTGGCGGCGGACGATCGCATGGCCGTCGCGGCCTATGCGGACTGGGTCGTGGTGCCATACCGCCGCCGCGGCGTCCCGATGGACGACCTCGCCCACCTGTGCGAGGGCCTCGCCCGCGCCACGCCCGCCATCCTCTCCCCGCTGGAGCAGGCGCGCGCGGAGGACGCGCTCGAGCAGGCGGCCCGTGTCTTCCGCTGGCATCGGCGGCTCGCCGGCGACGCTCGCCGGCGCAACAAGCTGCTGGCATTCCTCTACAAGGGCGCCTGATGACGATCAAGTGGGTCAAGGTCGATCCGCTGGTGATGAACGGCGAGCCGTTCTGCTACGGGACCCGGATCACCGTCCGCCAGCTGCTCGAGCTCCGGCGCAGCGGGTTCGGGCTCCTCGAGCTGCTCAAGGACCATCCGGAGCTGCGGACCGTCGGGATCGCCGCGGCCTACGCGTTCGCCGCCCGGAACCGGGAGCGATATGCGGAGTTCTTCGAGCCGGACGGCTCACTGGCGGGTCCGGGCTACACGGAGGCCGAGGCGGCCGGACTGCCGCCCCAGTACCGGCTGCCGGCCATCGTCATCAAGCCGCGGCCGGCCCCCGGGGTTGCCTCCGGCTGACCTCGGCCGGCTCGCCGCGGGTCGATGGTAGGCTCTGGAGAACGCATTGCCGGAGTACCGCCATGACCGATACCGCCACCGATCCCAAGCTGACCGCGACGCCGGCCGCCGATAAGACCCCCGGTGCTGCTGCTGCCGCCGACCCTGCCGGCGCCGACGCGGCCGCCACGCCGGCGGCCGGCGCACCCGTCTTCGACGCCGAGCGCCGCGCGACGGAGCTCGCGATCCTCGACGCGCTGCGCGCCGTCGTCGATCCCGAGATCGGCATGAACGTGGTGGAGCTCGCGCTGATCAGGCAGATCATCCTCGGCACGGACGAGACCGAGATCAAGATGATCCTGACGACCCCGTTCTGCCCGTATGCCGGGTCGATGATCCAGCAGGTCCGGGAGCAGGCCGAGTCCGTCGTCGACCACTCCGTCAAGGTGACGCTGCTCGCCGAGCGCTGGGACCCGCGCGACGCCGGCCTGATGTGGTGACCGGCCGTGCCCAACCGGCTCTCCTTTGATTCGGCGGTCGCCACCGGAGCCGGTGACGACGGCTCGACCGGGCTCCTCTACGGTGGCGAGCGGATCGCCAAGGACGACCTCCGAACCGAGGCCTACGGCACGATCGACGAGGCCGTCGCCGCCCTGGGGCTCGCCCGGGCTCGCCTCGGGCTGAAGGAGGAGTACGGCGTCCTTTCGCCGGCCCTGCGGCCGATCCGGGGCCTCGTGCTCCGGTTCCAGCGGGAGCTGTTCGTCGTCGCCGCGGAACTGGCCACCAACCCGGAGGCGTGGGACCGCCTCGAGGACGGGAAGACGCGCGTGTCAGCCGGCATGGTGGCCGGGCTCGACCAGGTGCTCCGCGATCTCGAGGCGCACGTCACGATGCCCCGCCAGTTCGTCGTCCCCGGTGAGACGGCCACCAGCGCCGGGATCGAGCTGGCCCGGACGATCGTCCGGCGGGCCGAGCGGCGGGCGGTGGCGCTGGGTCGGGAGGGGTTGATCCCCGGGCCCCACCTGCTACCGTACCTGAACCGGCTGGCCGATCTGCTCTGGGTGCTCGCTCGAGCTGCCGAACAGGCAGAGGACCGGCAGGCAACCCCGTCGCACGCAAATCGGCGCCGAGGGGGCGCCCGCGAGAACGAGAACAGGAGCACACCGCAATGACCGCGCAGAACCCGCCCACCTTCGGATCGGCCGAGGTCGGCCTCCGACCATCGCCCGAGCTGTCCGCGCAGGTCCTCACGCAGGCGTTCGTCTGGATGTTCGCCGGGATCCTGCTGTCGGCGGCCGTCGCCTTCGTCGTCCAGGGCAGCGATCAGCTGATCCGGTTCGCCGGCCGCAACATCATGATCCTGTTCATCGTCCAGATCGGGCTGGCGCTCGGGATCCAGTTCCTGATCCGGCGGCTCAACGCCGTCGTGGCGCTGGCGCTGTTCTTCGTGTACGCGGCGTCGCTGGGGCTCACGATCGGGCTGATCGTGTCGTTCTACACCTCCACCTCGGTGGCCACGGCGTTCCTGAGCGCGGCCAGCATCTTCGGCGCGGCGGCGCTGTACGGCTACACCACCAAGCGGCCGCTGACCCAGGTGCGCGGCTTCATCGGCATCGCGATGATCGGCTGGCTCGTCGCCGTCGGCGTCAACCTGTTCATCGGCGGCGGCACCTTCGGGATCATCCTGTCGATGGTCACCGTCGTGCTGTTCACGGTGCTGACGGCCCTCACCGTCAAGGACATCTCGAACGGCGGCTACATCGCCCTCGCCGGCTCGCCGGAGCGGGCGGCGGTTCTCGGGGCGGTCCACCTGTACATCGGCTTCATCAACATCTTCCTGTCGCTGCTCAACCTGATGGGCGACCGCGACTGATCCCCACCAGCCCCGCGCGGAAGCCGGCCTTCGGGCCGGCTTCGTTGTTCCTGAGCGAGGTGGCCGGCGGCTGCCCGGCCCCCGACTTGCTCATTCAGCAACCCCCGTGGGACGCGGACAGCGCCCCGTCCGGCGACAGGCTGCTGGGGCGGCTTGGCCCCCGCTCGGTAGCTGCCAAGGGCTGGCAGGAGGTCGGGGAATCTGACCTGACGGACGATGTGACGCGCTCCGCTGCGTCCCGTACCGCGGGGGTTGCTATGCGACGCAAGCGGACTGCCCAGCCCGAAGTTGCTTCATCTAGCGACCCTCGTGGTGCGCGGACAGCGCCGATTCCGGCAAACAAGGTGCCGGTGCGGTCTAGGGCGGTTTGGGCCCGCTTGGTAGCTGCCCAGGGCTACCAACAGGCGGGAAGCCTGCCGTGACGGACGACTTCACGTGCCCCGCTGCGTCCCCGTACCACGGGGATTGCTTATCTGACACGACCTGGCGGGTGGACACGCCTGGGCGAGCGGCGGCCCCACTCCGGCGCTTCAGCCGCCGTCGAGCCAGTGCAGCGCCATCGCGGCATACAGCGCCGCGCCCAGCGCCATCGGTGCCTCGTCGAAGACCACCCGGTTCGAGTGGTTCTGGGGCGCCGTCGACGGTTCGAGGCCGGCGGGCCGCGCGCCGATGAAGGCGAATGCCCCGCGGACGCGCTGCAGGACGTAGGAGAAGTCCTCGGCGCCCATGATCGGGTGCTCCATCGGCCGCAGGACCTCGGTCCCAGCCACGGCGGCTGTCACGTGCTCGACCTCGGCCACGGCGTCCGGGTCGTTGTACGTGACCGGATAACCGGGTTCGAGCTCCACCTCGGCCGACACGCCATGGGCGGCGGCGACGCCCTCGGCAACCCGGCGGATGAGCGCCCGTCCGGCCTCGCGCGTCTCGTCGGACACGGTCCGCATCGTGCCCTCGATGAACGCCGTCTCGGGAATGATGTTGGTCGTCGTCCCCGCGGTCACGTGCGCGATCGTGATGACGGCCGGGTCGAAGGCGTGGATCTCTCGGGTGACCGCGGTCTGCAGCGCGAGCACGATCTCGGCCGCCACGGTGATCGGGTCGGCGGCCAGGTGCGGTGCCGACGCGTGTCCGCCTCGGCCGCGAACCCGGATCCGGATCGTGTCGCCGGCCGCCAGGAGCGCGCCCGGCCGCAGGTTGACCGTGCCGGTCTCGTAGCGCGTGCCGATGTGCAGGCCGAACGCGCCGACGACCGGCCCTGGCGCCTGCTCGAGCAGGCCCTCCTCGAGCATCACCCGCGCGCCGTGGAAGCCCTCTTCGCCCGGCTGGAACATCAGGAGCACGTTGCCGGCAAGAAGCTCGCGCCGTTCGATCAGCAGGCGCGCGCCGCCGAGCAGCATCGCCACGTGGGTGTCGTGCCCGCAGGCATGCATGACGCCGGGGGTCGCCGACGCGAACGGCAGGTCCGTCTCCTCCAGCAGCGGCAGCGCGTCCATGTCGGCCCGCAGCAGGACCGTGGGACCGGGCCGTCCCCCCTCGATCACCGCCGTCGCCGAGCTGGTGCGGACGCCGAGCCGGGGCTCCAGGCCGAGCTCGCGCAGCTGCTCGACCACCAGGGCCTGGGTGACGGGCAGCTGAAGCCCCACCTCCGGCTGCGCGTGGAGCCGCCGCCGGACGTCGACGATCTGTGGCAGCCGCTCGCGGGCGGCCGGCAGCAGCGTCGCAAGGTCCGCGGTCATGCGCCCGCCTCGGCGCCACGCGCCTGCCGGATCTGCTCGGCGTGGTCGTGCGCATGGCCGGCATAGATCGAGAGCCAGTCGTCGACCGAGTACCGCCCGGATTCCGTGTGGGTCCCGCTGCGGTCCCACTCCTCGGGAGTGAGCGTCTCGAGGAGCTGGAGGCTGGCGGCTCGGACCGCGCGCAGCACGGCGAGCGACGGCCCGATCGGCCGGTCGTAGTGCAGCCGACGGGCGTACTCCGGCTCGTCGTAACCCTGGATCGTGGGGCCGTCCTCGGCGATCAGTCGGCGGAGTCGGACATAGGCGGTCGCCTCGCTGTCCGCCAGGTGGTGGACGACCTCGCGCGGTGTCCAGCCGCCGGACGAAGGCCGCCGGTCGAGCTGCTCATCGGCGATGCCGGCAAGGGCTCCCTCGACGGCGTCGTAGCCGAGTCGGAAACGGTCGAGCAGGGCTGTGCGGTCGGTCGTCATCGGCGGAGTATCGTCGCTGCCGTCACCCGCGGTTCAGCCCTGCGCTCCGCCGGTGAAGTTCCAGCTGGCGAGGTGGAGCGCCGGCACGAGGTACGCGCCCTCGAAGCCGCCGCTGACCAGCTCCCGCCCGGAGCCGACGCCCCGCACGGCGCCCGGACCGAGCGCCTCGAGGAACGACTGCGTGAAGCGCAGGTTGGCGACCGGGCGGACGACCCGGCCGTCCTCGACGAGCCAGGCACCGTTGCGGGTGAGGCCGGTCACGACCTGCGTCCGAGGATCCAGGATCCGCGTGTACCAGAAGTCGGTGACCAGCACACCTCGCTCCACGCCGGCCAGCAGCTCCTCCGTCGAGCGATCCCCCGCCGCCATCACGACGTTCGACGGCAGCGCTCCCCAGGCGTCGCCGCCCTCGATCGAATGACCGGTGCTCTCCGTGCCG
>Ga0136620_10000982_pt1 | contig 13302 bp, 11 predicted proteins | sample AntDrymUQ4162106_2_FD_104806 | JGI IMG/M metagenome (GOLD analysis project Ga0136620, IMG submission 104806) | Polar desert sand microbial communities from Dry Valleys, Antarctica - metaG UQ416 (21.06) | ecosystem: Environmental > Terrestrial > Soil > Desert | place: Antarctica: Dry Valley... | reverse complement strand
TTCCTGGGGTTCGGCATCCAACCCCCGACCCCCGCACTCGGCAAGCTGATCGACGACGGCCGCAACGCCATGCTGACCGACTGGTGGCTGGTGACGATGCCGGGCATGACCATCGTGCTCATCTGCCTGTGCATCAACTTCCTAGGAGACGGTCTGCGTGACGCCCTCGACCCGCAACAGCAGGGCTGATCGCCAGCGACCAGGCGGGAGCACGAGCCGATGACCGAACCTATTTTGTCGCTGCGCGGCCTCGTCACCGAGTTCCGTACGGCCGACGGCGTGGTCCATGCGGTTGACCACGTCAGCTACGACATCTATCCGGGTGAGACGCTCGGCGTGGTGGGTGAGTCGGGCTCCGGCAAGAGCGTGACCGTCATGTCGATCCTCGGCCTCATCCCCTCACCGCCGGGCCGCATCGCCGGTGGCGAGGTGCTGTTCAAGGGCCGTGACCTGCTCAAGCTGTCGCGCAAGGAGCTGCAGCGCGTCCGCGGTCGTGAGATCGCGATGGTGTTCCAGGACCCCATGACGTCGATGAACCCGGTGTTCACGGTCGGCGATCAGATCTCAGAGGCGCTGCTGGTCCACGACCCGCACATGGGCGATGACAAGGCTCGAGCCAGGACCGTGGAGCTACTGACCCTGGTGGGTGTGCCCAACCCTGACAGCCGCTTCGACCAGTACCCGCACGAGTACTCCGGTGGGATGCGCCAGCGGGCCATGATCGCCATGGCGATCGCCAACCAGCCGGCGCTGCTGATCGCCGACGAGCCCACCACCGCACTGGACGTCACCATCCAGGCCCAGGTGCTTGATGTCTTGGAGAAGGCGCAACGGGAAACGAACGCCGCCACCATCCTGATCACCCACGACCTCGGACTCATCGCCGAGATGGCCGACCGGGTGGTCGTGATGTACGGCGGCCGCGTGGTCGAGGTGGGTGACGTCAACACCATCTTCCACGCGCCCCGCCACCCCTACACGCTGGGGCTGATGGCCAGCCTGCCGCGCTTGGACGCCGACCTCAAACGGTTGGAACCAATCCCCGGCTCCCCGCCGAGCCTGATCAACCTGCCGTCCGGCTGCGCGTTCCACCCCCGGTGCCGGCTGACGAAGGGCCGCGAGGTCTGCAGGACCGACATCCCGCCGCTGCGGGAGGTCGACGGCACGGGACACCGCGCCGCCTGCCACTTCTCTGAGGAGATGCACGCCGCGGTTGAGCAGATCGAAGCCGAGACCGGGGTCACGTTGACGGGAGATAGCCAGTGAGCACCGACGCCCCCGAGCGCCCCGGAGTTCCGCAGGAGTCGTCGCTGCACGAACGCACGCCCGTTGGCGAGGAGATCCTGCGGGTCACCGCGCTGACCAAGCACTTCCCGATCCGTGCCGGCCTGACCAAGCGGCAGGTGGGCAAGGTCCACGCGGTCGACGGGGTCGAGTTCGAGCTGGCAGCCGGCGAAACGCTTGGCCTGGTGGGCGAGTCGGGTTGCGGCAAGTCGACCACCGGGCGCACCATTGTCCGCCTGCTGGACCCGACCGATGGCAGCATCGTGTTCAAGGGCCGCGACATCGCCGGCTATTCGCGGCGGCAGATGCGAGAGGTCCGCCGTGAGATGCAGATCGTCTTCCAGGACCCGTACGCGTCGCTGAATCCCCGCATCACCGTTCGCGAGATCGTTGCCGAGCCGCTGCGCATCCATGGACGCTACCGGGGCTCGCATCAGGGCAAGGACCGCGTGGCCGAGTTGCTGACCTTGGTCGGCCTCAACCCCGAGCACGGCAACCGCTTCCCGCATGAGTTCTCCGGCGGCCAGCGCCAGCGGATCGGGATTGCGCGCGCCCTGGCGCTCAACCCCCAGGTGCTGATCCTCGACGAGCCGGTGTCGGCACTGGACGTGTCGATCCAGGCCCAGGTCATCAACCTGCTCGAGGAGCTGCAGGACGAGCTGGGACTGGCCTACGTGTTCATCGCCCACGACCTGTCAGTGGTGCGCCACATCTCCGACCGCGTGGCCGTGATGTACCTGGGCAAGATCGTCGAGATCGGCGAGCGCCGGGCGATCTACGCCGAGCCCACGCACCCGTACACCCAGGCGCTGCTGTCGGCCGTGCCGATCTCCGACCCGGCGCTGCGCGGCAAGCGCGAGCGCATCGTGCTGGAGGGTGACATCCCCTCTCCAGCCAATCCCCCCTCCGGCTGCAATTTCCGAACCCGCTGCTGGAAGGCCGAGGAGATCTGCGCGGAGGAAGACCCCGCGCTCATCGACCGCTTCGGCCACGGGCACCCCAGCGCCTGCCACTTCGCCGAGCCCAAAGCGGTGATCAAGGCAGAGCTCAACCGCTGACCTGGGATGGTGCGCGGGCCCTCGGCTGCTTGCGCGCTGACGGCCTTAGGTCAGGCGCAGCGCCAGGATGATGGTGGTCAGGGCGAAGATCACGCCGGTGACGACCGTGAGCCGGTCCAGGTTCTTCTCGACGACCGTCGACCCAGCCATGTTGCTCATGGCCCCACCGCCGAACATCTCTGACAGGCCTCCACCGCGGCCGGACTTGAGCAGGATGAACATGATCAGCATGAACGACACGACGACGTGCACGACCACGACGGCACCGGTGAGCACGGGTTCCTCCTGCAATCTTGTGTCCTGCTTGAGGACACGCTACGGCAAGGGGCCAGGCTAGCAGGAGCCGATTGGGGGCCCATGTCCTACCGCTTCGCTACCTGAGAGCTCGCCCGCCGAGCGCGCTTCTGCTACTGGCGGCCGACCAGGAAGAACCCGACGTCGGGGCCGGCGTTGTGCAGCGCCCACAGCGGCCTGGCCTGCACGGACGATCCGCCGGTCTGCTGAGCGTCGCCGGTTCTGCCGCCGAGGTCGCGCCAGGCCATCGACTCGCCCTGCTCGCGGGCGGCCGCCTGCCGCAGCGTTGCCGGCTGAATCGGCTCCTGGCAGGGGCAGGCTGAAACGAGTTGCGCAACCCTGGGCGACCCCGCTAGGCGCAGTGCCTCCCGGTCGGCCTCCCACAGCTGCATCGGCAGGGGTGGTCGTGGCGGAGTCAGGGCACGGAAGGTGGCGAAGGCCGGTGATTCCACCGGCACCGCCGGGGGCGGCACGTAGGCGAAGGACAGCGCGCTCGCATCAAGCGTCGTGGACACCCACGACGGCACCGCCAGCGCCAGGACGGTCCCGAGCGCGCACAGCAAGGTTGCCAATGTCAGCTCGCCCCGTCGGCGTGCGTCGCTCACCGTGGGTACCGGCCGCACCAGCCGCAGGACCCGAGCGGTGACCGCCACCGTGGCCTTTGCGGTACTCGGCACACCCCCGAGTGGTAGCCCCGGCCCGTTCGCGGTCGCCAGCCGCAACCCCATGGCCCCGCATGCGCCTTGTGGCGGCGTGCGCAACGGGGTGCGGCTCTCCCATACCTTGAGGATGCTGGAGGCCAACGCCCCCGGTCGCTGGGTGTGGCGCCTGGCCAGCTCGTCGGCGCTCTCCTCCTGCTCGCGGTGCAGCCACTGCTGGGCCAGCCGGACGGCGGGAAGGAAGAAGACGAGGTCGGCGACCACACCCACCAGCACCCCGACCGACGGATCGCGCCGCGCGACATGCGCCAGCTCGTGGGCTACGAGCCCTTCCAACTCGTGGCGGTCCAGTCGCTGGACCAGGCGAGGGTCGATGATGACCACGGGGTGGCGGGTGCCGGTGGTCAGGGCTCCACCGGGGCAGCTGGGCAGCAAGCCGACGCGCAGCCGGCGCAGTCCCATGGCGCTGGCCAGGTCGGCCGCGACGCGGACCACCGGGTGATCGCCGGGGGCAACGACCGCGCGCGCCACCAGTCGGCGTGCGGCCAGCACCCCGAGTCCGCGGCGCAGCAGCAAGGCACCGGCCACCAGGCTCCACGTCACCAGCAGGAGATCGAACCCGGGGGTGACGACCTGGAGCTCGCCGAACACTTCCAGGGCCCGTCCCCCGCCGTCGACCGCCGCGGTCACCCACAGCTGCGGGAGGTATGCCTCAGAGGCGGCTGATGACACGACCGCCACCGCCACCGCGGTGACGACGGGAGCCAGCACCACCACCCTGCGAGCGCGACTGGTACGCAGGAAGGGGTAGAGCACTGCGGCCACGCCCGCCGCCGCCAATGACCCGACCAGCGCTCGTACCGCGAACGACTCGGTCAGCAGCCACAGGAAGAAACTGGCAGAGCCCTGCCCGGCGAACTCCGCCTCCACTAGCCCTCCCGCTCACGCAGTCGCTCGACGCTGGCCCGCAACGCGTCGACCACGGCAGGATCCTCGGTGTCGACCACGTCCAGGAAATAGCTGATGGCGGGTTCGGGAAAGCTGTTGACCAGCCAGTCGACCACCGAGTGCACGGTGCTGTACGCGTACTCGTCGCGGCTGAGGCCGGCGCGGTAGTGGTGCGCTAGCCCCGACGTGTCACGGATGAGCAGTCCCTTGGCCGCCAGACGACTCATGGTGGTCATGACCGTGGTGTAGGCGATGTCACGACGCAGAGCCAGTGTCTCGTGCACGTCGCGGACCGTCGTGTCACCGCGAGTCCAGACGGCTTCCATCACCTCGGACTCGAGCGGCCCTAACACTCCGTCAAGCTGTGTCCGGCGCTTGGGCATCGCACACCTCGATTGACTGCCGGCGGGAGTCTATCCCGACGGGGTTGACTCTGCCTGTCTGTCCGCTAGCGCGTCTATCAGCGATCAGCGCGTCCGATGGTACCGGCAGATGACCGCAAAGTCGTCGGCGTCCAGGCTCGCCCCTCCCACCAGCGCGCCGTCGATGTCGGGTTGCCGCAGCAGCTCAGCGGCGTTGCCGGGCTTGACGCTGCCGCCGTACTGGACGCGCAGCCGGTCGGCCACCGACTGCTCGTAGCGTCCGGCGACGACCGAGCGCACCGTCGCGCACATCCCGTCGGCGTCACCCGATGTGGCGGTGCGACCGGTGCCGATCGCCCACACCGGCTCGTAGGCGATCACCATGGACGCGGCTTGCTCGGCGGAAACCTCCACCAAGCAGGCCAGCACCTGGCCCGTCACGATCGCTTTCGCCTCGCCGGCGTCGCGCTGCTCCGCCGACTCCCCCACACATAGGATCGGCAGCATGCCGTGTGCAAAGACCGCGCGGACCTTGCGGTTGACTAACTCGTCGGTCTCACCGAACAGGGTGCGACGCTCGGAGTGGCCGCACAGGACGTAGCCGACGTCAAGGCGGGACAACATGGCGGGACTGACTTCGCCGGTGAAGGCGCCCGACTCCTCCTCGGAGCACTGCTGAGCCCCCAGCCCGATATCCAGACGGTCGCCCTGAATCAGCGTCTGGATGCTGCGCAGTGACGTGAAGGGCGGCACCACGACGATCTCGGTAGCTTCGTAGTCGCGCGGCTCCAGATGGTAGACGAGCCGCTGGACCAGTCCGATGGCCTCGAGATGGTCCAGGTTCATCTTCCAGTTGCCCGCGATGATCGGTCTGCGCGCCATACGGATCGCCTCCCGCCGTTAGCCGCGCAGGGCGGCCACGCCCGGCAGCTCGCGGCCTTCCAGGAACTCCAACGACGCACCGCCGCCGGTCGACACGTGGGACACCTGCTCGCTGACCCCGAGTTTGCGGACCGCCGCGGCGCTGTCGCCGCCGCCGATGACGGTGTAGCCGCTGCACGCAACCACCGCCCGCGCCACCCCTTCGGTGCCCGCCGCGAAGGCGTCCCACTCGAACACACCCATGGGACCGTTCCACAGCACCGAGCCGGCGTCGCCGATCGCTGCCGCGAACCGCTCGACGGTCTCGGGGCCGACGTCCAGTCCCAGCCAGCCGTCGGGGATGTCGTCGGCCGACACCCGGCGGTGATCGGCGTCGGCGTCGAAGCCGTCCGCCGCGATGACGTCGGTGGGCAGCAGCAGCTCGACGCCCCGCTGGGCCGCGCGCTCCAGCACGCCCGTCACGGTGTCCAGTTGCTCGTCTTCCACCCGGCTGGAACCGACCTGGAAACCTTGGGCCCGCAGGAAGGTGAAACACATGGCCCCGCCGATCAGCAGGCGGTCGACCCGCTCCAGCAGGCTGTCGATCACCCCCAGCTTGTCCGATACCTTGGCGCCGCCGAGGATGGCGACGAACGGTCGTGCAGGGTCATCCAGGAGCCGTGACAGCGCCGTCAGCTCCTTGGCGAGTAGCAGACCCGCGGCCTTTTGCTCGTGGCGGACCGGCACCCCGACGACGCTGGCGTGCGCTCGATGCACCGCGCCGAAGGCATCGTCGACGTAGGCGTCGCCGAGCGAGGCGAGCACGTCGGCGAAACCGTCGTCGTTGGCCTCCTCCCCCGGCTCGAAGCGCAGGTTCTCCAGCAGCGCCACCTGCCCGTCGTCCAGCTTGTCGACGAGCCGCCGGGCGTCGGTGCCAACGACGTCGATCGCCGCTGCCACCGGGGCGCCGAGAAGTTCTGACAACCGCGCCGCCACGGGCGCCAGTCGCAACTCGTCGACGACCTCGCCTTTGGGTCGGCCGAGATGGCTCATCACCACCACTCGCCCCCCGGCGGCGGACAAGGCCCGGATCGTCGGCAGCGACTCGGCGATGCGCAGGTCGTCGGCGACGCCCGAGGCGTCCAGCGGCACGTTGAGGTCGGCGCGCAGCAGCACGCGGCGTCCGGCGACCTGCAGCGCGTCGATTCCGGGGATGCCGGCGACCGCCGCGGGCGGCGTCGTGGTGTCCGGCTTCACGCGCTACAGCTTGTTGCCGACGTACTCGGTGAGGTCCACGAGCCGGGCGGAGTAGCCCATCTCGTTGTCGTACCAGCCCAGCACCTTGACCATGGAGCCGTTGGCCATGGTGGACAGGCTGTCGAGGATGCAGCTGTGCAGGTTGCCGACGATGTCGGCGGACACGATCGGGTCCTCGGTGTACTCCAAGATTCCCTGCATCGGTCCCTCCGCAGCAGTACGGAAGGTCGCGTTGACCTCGTCGCGGTCGGTGGCTCGGCGCAGCGTCACCACCAGGTCGGTGATTGACCCGTCCGGCACGGGGACGCGCAGGGCCAGTCCGTCAAGGCGGCCCTCCAGTTGTGGCAGCGCCAGCGAGGCGGCCTTGGCCGCGCCCGTGGACGTGGGGATGACCGAGACCGCCGCCGCCCGAGCGCGCCGCAGGTCGGAATGCGGTTGGTCCTGGGTGCCCTGGTCGTTGGTGTAGGCGTGCACCGTGGTCATGAATCCCTGCTCGATGCCGAAGGCGTCGTCGAGCACCTTGGCCATCGGCACGACGCTGTTGGTGGTGCAGCTGGCGTTGGAGATCACGTCGTGGTTGGCGGCGTCGTAGGTGTCCTCGTTGACGCCCATCACGATGGTGACGTCCTCGTTCTTGGCCGGCGCTGAGATGATGACTTTGCGCGCGCCCGCTTGCAGGTGCGCGGCCGCCTTGTCGCGGCTGGTGAAGATGCCGGTTGACTCGATGACGATGTCGGCGCCCAGGTCCTTCCACGGCAGGTCCGCGGGGTTTCGCTCGGCGGCGACGACGACCTCCTTGCCGTCGATCACCAGGCCGCGGTCGTTGACCTCGACCACCCCCTGGAAGCGGCCATGGACGCTGTCGTAGCGCAGCAGGTGGGCCAGGGTCTTGTTGTCGGTGAGGTCGTTGACTCCAACGATCTCGATGTCCGCGCCCGTCTGCGCCGCCGCGCGCAAGTAGTTGCGGCCGATGCGGCCGAAGCCGTTGATGCCTACGCGGATGCCCATGTGCCTGCTCCAGAAAGGGGGTTGTTGAGGTCTGTAACGCTGCGGGGTTGTCGAGGTCGGCGTACCGCTGCGGCAACACTCTAGCCGCCTCCTGGCCGTCCCAATCCCTCGGCCATCGCCGCCAGCCGGGCGAGCCGTCTATGCACCGCCGCCTTGCCAACTACAGGGTCGTGGAGCGCACCGAGCTCGGCCAGGCTGGCTTCCGGGTTGGCCAGCCGCGCCAGAGCCGTCTGTTCCAGATCGGCGGGCACCCCGCCCCACCCCAGCGCGCCAACGACGGCCTCGATCATCGCCGTCTGCCGGCCCGACGCCGCTACCGCTCGCCCCAGGTTCGCCCGGTCGGCGTTGGCGGCGCGGTTGGCGTCGCCGCGCAACTCACGGCGCAGCCGCGCGGCGTCCCAGGCCAGGAAGGCGCCGTGTGCGCCAGCGCGGGCGAGGACGGCGCCGATGGCCTCGCCCGACTTGCAGTGCACGCGCCAGCCGTCGGGGCGTTGCGCTGCGCGCGCCCCCCGCCCCCCGCAGCGCGACAGCAGCCGTCGCAACCCCGCCGCGGTGCCCTTGCCGGAGACGCGCAGCTCCAGATGCGGCGGGCTGCGCGGATCGCTGACGCTGCCGGCCACCATCAGGCAGCCACGCAGGTAGGCCGCGCTGTCGTGCGCCGTGGCCACCAGCTCGGCCGGCACGGCGTCGACGGGCCGCCCGTCGCCGCGCACCACACCCAGCCAGGCCAGCGCCGGAAGGACTGGCCGGGCCAGCGACAGGCGGTAGCTAGAGGACCGCAGCGTGGTCGGCTGGTGCACCTCGACGGTTGGGCGCGCTGCCAGCAGCTGCGTCAACGCCGCGTGCAGGCGTCGCGTCGCGGCCCCGCTGGTCAAGGTCACCACCCAGCCCGGGCCTGATCCGGTCAGGTGCAGCGATCCGCCGAAGCGGACCATCGCCGAGGTCTCCGCCCGGCGGCAGCAGTCGGGGCCGAGCGGTGCGTGTGCTAACTCGTCGCGCACCTCGTCGGTGAAGCCCACCGTCGCCTCACTCCTTACCCCGGTCGCGATGGTCGACCTGGACCGTCACGCCGAGGGTGCGCAGGTGGTCGGCGAGGACCTCGCCCAGCACGACCGACCGGTGCTTGCCGCCGGTGCAACCGACGCCGATGGTCAGGTAGTGCTTGCCCTCGCGGACGTAGGCGGGCAGCAAGAAGTCGAACAGCGACCGGAGGCGTTCGAGGAACACGCCGGTGTCGGGTTGGCCGAGCACGAAGTCGCGCACCGGTGCGTCCAGACCGGTGAGCGGTCGCAGGTCGTCGATCCAGTGCGGGTTGGGCAGGAACCGCACGTCCAGCTGGAGGTCAGCGTCGCGCAGGTTGCCGTTCTTAAAGCCGAAGGTCACCACATTGACGACCAGGCCGGGGCTGTTGCCGCCGTCGAAGGCGTCCACGAGCCGGTCCCGCAGGTCGTGCACCGTCAGGTCCGACGTGTCCACGATCAGGTCCGCGTTCTCCCGCAAATCGGCCAGCAGCTCCCGCTCGCGAGCGATGCCGTCGGACACCCGGTCCTGGGCCGCCATGGGGTGCACCCGGCGGGCGGCGTCGTAGCGCTGTAGCAGCGCGTCATCGGACGCTTCTAGGAACAGCACCCGCAGATCAACCGCACGCGCCGCGACGGCCGTCAGCGCACGCTGCAGGTGCGCCCCGGAGCCGCCGCTGGCGGCGAAGGCCTTGCGGCCCCGCGCGTCGATCACCAGGGCGAGGCGGTCGACGCTGGAGCCGGGCGCGAGCGCGAGATCGACGACCGGCTCGATCAGCGAAGGCGGCACATTGTCGATTACGAAGTAGCCGAGGTCCTCGAAGACCTTGGCCGCCGTCGTTCGTCCTGCTCCCGACAACCCGGTGACGACGGTCACCTCTCGGTTCACCCAGTCATCGCCTCCTGCCGCACGCTGCCCCCACGAAGGGCGTCGTAGACGGTCTGTGCGAGCCTATCGGAGAAGCCGTCGACCGCGGCGATCTCCGCCACGGTGGCGGAGCGCACGCGCTTGAGCGACCCGAACTCGGCGAGTAGCGCCTTGCGCCGCGCCGGCCCGATACCGGGGATGTCGTCGAACGCCGACTCGGTCATCGCCTTGCCACGCAGGCTGCGGTGGTAGGTGATCGCGAAGCGGTGCGCCTCATCCCGGATCCGCTGCAGCAGGTAGAGGGCTTCGGAGGAGCGAGGCAACAGCACCGACTCCTCCCGGTCTGGCAGGAATACCTCCTCGAGGCGCTTGGCTAGCGCGCACACCTCGACATCGGTGACCCCTAGCTCGTCGAGGGCCCGGCGTGCCGCGTTGAGTTGTCCCCTGCCGCCGTCGATGATGACCAGATTCGGCGAGTAGGCGAAGCGCGCCGCATTCCGCTGATCGGGATCGGAACGGGCGGTCGGGGACTGTGCCGTCTCCTCAACGTGCCGGCGGAAGCGGCGCGTGATCACCTCGTGCATCATCGCGAAGTCGTCTTGACCCTCGACACCGCGGATCTTGAACCTTCGATAGGCCGAACGGCGGGGCAGCGCGTCCTCCATGACGACCATGGAGGCGACCGAGTTGGTGCCCTGCAACGTCGAGATGTCGTAGCACTCGATGCGCAGCGGCGCCTCGACCAGTCCCAGCCCCTCTTGCAGCTCACGCAACGCCTGGCTGCGTGCGTTGAAGTCCTTGGCTCGCTTCAGCTTGTGCTGGTGAAACGCCTCCGCCGCGTTCTCGCGCACCGTCTCCAGGAAGGTGCGCTTGTCACCCCGTAGCGGGACTCGCACGACGACCGGGCCGCCGCGCACTTCCGCCAGCAGCTCGGTGAGCGCCTGCAGGTCCGCCGGCTCCACCGGCACAAGGATCTCCCTGGTCAGATCGGTGCCACGTTCCATGGCCAGCTCGAGCAGGAAACGGCCGACCATCTCGGCGTCGTCGATGTCCTCGACCTTGTCGACGGTCCATCCTTTGCGCCCCACCACACGGCCCTTGCGCACGAAGAAGGTCTGGAAGGCCGCCTCCAGGTCGTCGGCGTAAAAGTTGACGGCGTCGAAATCCGGCGGCGTGTTGCCGAAGCTGCCGCTGACCATCGCCTGCTTGGCCAGCGCCTTGCGCACGGCGCCGAGCTGGTCGCGGATCCGGGCGGCCGACTCGAAGTTGAGCTTGGCGGCTTCCTCGGCCATGCGTTCGGTGAGGGACCGCAGCGTGTCCTCGGTCTGCCCCTCGAGGAACTCGATGAGGTCGTCGACGAGGGCGCGGTGCTCGTCCTCGCTCACCTTGCCGACGCAGGGCGCCGCACAGCGACCGATGTGGTGTAGCAGGCACGGGCGGTCGTTGCGCCGGCAGCGGTCGAACACCCCTTGCGAGCAGGTCCGCACGGGAAAGACCCGCAGGAGCACGTCGAGCGTCTCGCGGATGGCGTAGGCGTGGGCGTAGGGGCCGAAGTAGCGGGTGCCGTCCTTGCGAGGGTTGCGGCGCACCATGGCCCGCGGCACGTCCTCCTGCACGGTCACGGCAAGGTAGGGGTAGCTCTTGTCGTCGGTGTAGCGGATGTTGTAGCGGGGCCGGTGTCCCTTGATGAGGTTGTATTCCAGGTGCAGCGCCTCGACCTCGTTCTCGCAGACGATCCACTCGACGCTGTCGGCGGCCTCCAGCATCGCGCGGGTCCGCTGGCCGATCCCCGACCACGCCTGGAAGTAGCTGGACAGCCGAGCCCGCAGACTCTTGGCCTTCCCGACGTACAGCACGCGGTCGCGCTTGTCACGCCACAGGTAGCAGCCCGGCTCGGTCGGGATCGTGCCGGGATCAGGCCGGAAGCGTAGCGCGGGATTGGTGGGCACGGGGTGGGCGGGCACATCTCCATTGTCGCAGCCCAGCCTTCCGGCGCTTGGGAGCGCCGCCGCGGCCAACATCGGCTTCTATCTGTCGCCGCCCTCAGCCGAGCAGGCTGGTCAGGAACTTGCCGGTGTAGCTGCCGGCCACGGCGGCCACGTCCTCCGGCGTGCCCTCGGCCACGACCATCCCCCCGCCCGAGCCGCCCTCCGGACCCAGGTCGATGACCCAGTCGGCGGTCTTGACGATGTCGAGGTCGTGCTCGATGACGATGACGGTATTGCCTTTGTCGACCAGCCGGTGCAGCACCGTCAGCAGCTTGTTGACGTCCTCGAAGTGCAGACCGGTGGTCGGCTCGTCGAGGATGTACACGGTCTGGCCGGTGGCGCGCTTGCGCAGCTCGCTGGCGAGCTTGACCCGCTGCGCCTCACCGCCCGACAGGGTCGTGGCGGGCTGACCCAGGCGGACATAGCCAAGACCGACGTCGAACAGCGTCTCCATGTGGCGGGTGATGGCGGGGATGTTGGCGAAGAAGCCGACCGCTTCCTCGATGGACATGTCGAGGACCTCGCTGATGGTCTTGCCCTTGTAGTGCACCTCGAGCGTCTCGCGGTTGTAGCGGCGCCCTTTGCAGACCTCGCACGGCACGTAGATGTCGGGCAGGAACTGCATGTCGATCTTGATGGTCCCGTCACCTGAGCACGCCTCGCAGCGCCCGCCCTTGACGTTGAAGCTGAAGCGCCCCGGCTGGTAGCCGCGCACCTTGGCCTCCTGCGTCGTGGCGAACAGGCGGCGTATGTGGTCGAACACCCCCGTGTAGGTGGCGGGGTTGGATCGTGGCGTGCGGCCGATGGGCGACTGGTCGATGCCGACGACCTTGTCGACCTTGTCCAGCCCGTCAACGCCCCGGTGCCGGCCGGGCACCACCCGCGAGCCGTACACGTGCCGCTGGAGCGTGGCGTGGAGGATGTCGTTGATCAGCGTCGACTTGCCGGAACCCGACACCCCGGTCACCGCCGTGAAGGTTCCAAGGGGAAAGCGGACGGTGACGTTGCGCAGGTTGTGCTCGCGGGCACCACGCAACACGATCTCGTGATCGGGCTGGGGTGCCCGCCGGCGCGCCGGGATCGCGATCGTCCTGCGGCCGGCGAGGTAGTCGCCGGTCAGGGAGCGTTTGTTGCGCAGCAGGCCCTTGAGGTCACCGGAGTGGACGATCTCACCGCCGTGCTCCCCCGCGCCTGGCCCAATGTCGACGACGTGGTCGGCCGCCTCCATGGTGGCCCGGTCGTGCTCCACCACGATCACCGTGTTGCCGAGGTCGCGCAGGCGGATCAAGGTCTCGATGAGGCGCTCGTTGTCGCGTTGGTGCAGGCCGATCGACGGCTCGTCGAGGACGTACAGGCAGCCGACCAGACCGGAGCCGATCTGCGTGGCCAGGCGGATGCGCTGGGCCTCGCCTCCTGCCAGCGTCGCTGCCGCGCGGTCCAGGGCGAGGTAGTCCAGCCCGACGTCGAGCAGGAAATGCAAGCGTGAGCGGATCTCCTTGAGGATCCGCTCGGCGATCATGGTTTCGCGGTCCGTCAGGTCGAGCTGGTCGAAGAACTCGACGGCGTCGCCGATCGCCAGGGCGCAGGTCTCGGCGATGTTCTGATCTCCGACGGTGACACCAAGGGGCAGCGGCCGGAGGCGGGCGCCCTTGCAGGCGCTGCACGGCACCTCCCGCATGTACTCCTCGACCTTCTC
>Ga0136620_10000980_pt1 | contig 13313 bp, 10 predicted proteins | sample AntDrymUQ4162106_2_FD_104806 | JGI IMG/M metagenome (GOLD analysis project Ga0136620, IMG submission 104806) | Polar desert sand microbial communities from Dry Valleys, Antarctica - metaG UQ416 (21.06) | ecosystem: Environmental > Terrestrial > Soil > Desert | place: Antarctica: Dry Valley... | reverse complement strand
TCTGGGACGACGTGATCGACTTCTTCTACGAGGTCAACCCGAAGTACCGCGACATCGGCACGCGCCCGGCGAACATGATCGAGCCGGGCCAGTGGGACGACCCCTACGCCTACGACGGCACCTACGCGAACTGCGACGAGTGGGGCCGCCAGCGGTGGGCGCCGCCCAGCGTGATCGTGGACGGCAAGGTGGTGACTACGAGCCTGCAGATGCTGAACGCCGGCGTCGAGGAGTTCGTCGAGCACGCCTTCTATGAGGAGTGGGTCGGCAACGGCAACGGCAACGACAACTACAAGTTCCCGACCGACCCGGCGGGCAACCCGCTGTCGCCCTACCACCCGTGGAACAAGGAGACGATCCCGAAGCCCACGGGCACCAACTGGAAGGAGAAGTACTCCTGGTCGACCGCTCCGCGCTGGGACCGCCTGGCGATGGAGACGGGCGCCTACTCGCGGCTCTGGGGGGCCGCGGCGGCGGATAAGGGCTTCACCAAGGACCGCTTCATCGAGTCGACCGGGCACAGCCTCAAGGTCGACCTGCCCAAAGCCGAGCTCCCGGCCGACCCGATCGAGTGGCACATCCCCGAGACGTGGGGGGCTTTCGAGCGCAACCGCGCGCGCGCGTACTGCATCCTCTACACGGCGGGGATCGCCTACGACAACCTGCTGCTCGCCTACGACCTGCTCCGCAAGGGCGGCCCTGACGCGAAGATGTCCACGCCCTACAAGGTGCCCAAGGACTTCCGCATCGGGGTCGGTCTCTGGAGCGCCGGCCGCGGCTACCTGACCCATCACATGACGATGGACAAGCAGGTGATCGAGAACTATCAGATCCTCACGCCCTCGACCTTCATGGCCTCGCCCAAGGACCCGTTCGGCAACCCTGGGCCCTACGAGGAGGCCGTGGCCGCCACGCCGCTGCTGGAGAACTACGAGAAGCCCGAGGACTTCAAGGGCATCGACGTGCTACGCGCGATCCGCAGCTTCGACCCGTGCATGCCGTGCACGACACACATCCACACGGATAACCGGACGATCTCACGCGAGGTCGTCACCTGTGCCTGCGGGGCGGACGGCCCCCACGAGCACTAGGGCGGTCTAGCGGCATGCGCGTGCTCGTCGGCGGGGTGGGCTACCGCTTCCTGCGCGACGGCGCGGTCGGTCTCTACATGACCGACCACCTGGCGGCGTCCGCCACCAACGGGCTCGAGTTCGAGGACCTGGGCTACCACCCGGTCGGGTTCACGCAGAACCTTCAGGACCGCCCGGCCTATGACCGGATCGTGTTGGTCGGGGCGGTGGCGCGGGGCCGCAAGCCGGGCACGGTTACGGCCTATCGCTGGGACCATGCCCTACCCTCTGACAAGGAGATCCAGGAGCGGGTATCGGAGTCGGTGACGGGCGTGGTCTCGCTCGACAACCTGCTGATCGTGACCCAAGCATTCGGGGCCTTCCCAGAGGACGTGCGCGTCGTCGAGGTCGAGCCCGCGGACGAGGGCTGGGGCGAAGGGTTCAGCCCGGTGGTCGAGGCCAAGCTGGCGGAGATCGAGGAGGCAGTGTGGAGTTCGACAAGGCCGTAGCGGAGCTCGACACGCTGATCGACACGCTCGAGCGCGACGGCGACGAGCGGGCCCTGATGCTGCTCCAGCTGATCGACGCCGTACACCGTCCCGGGCTCGAGCTGATCGTCGCCGGCGATCATGAGCATCCGGTCGCGCAGGCTCTGCTGTCGATGTACGACCTCGTGGCGCTCGACGAGCGGATCGAGGTCGAGGAGGCGCTCGACGAGATCCGCCCCTACATCGAGTCCCACGGCGGCGGCCTTGAGCTGCTCGACGTCGAGGACGGCGTCGTGCACGTGCGGATGAGCGGCTCCTGCAATGGGTGCGCCGGCTCCGCGATCACCCTGCGGCGCGGGGTGGAGGAGATCCTCCGCGAGCGCTACGAGGGCTTCAAGGAGGTCGTGGCGCATGAGCCCGAGGGCGCGGAGCAGCAGAACGGGAACGGAACCGGCCCGACCCTGCTCCAGATCGAAGGCCTGCACAAGCCGGTGTTCGAAGAGGTGGCAAAGCTCGCGGACCTGCCGCCCGGCCAGATCACGGCTGTGGAGGTCGACGACAAGTCGATCCTGCTCGCGAACATCGAGGGCGAGGCCTACGCGTTCTGGAATGTCTGCCCCACCGACGAGCGCTCGCCGCTAGACGGTGGCCGTTTGGCGGGCGCGGCACTCGTCTGCCCCTGGCACAACTGCGCCTACGACGCGCGTTCGGGCAAGCGCGTCGACGACCGGCCCCAGGATCCGGGCCTGGCCGTGGTGCCCGTCGCGATCAGGGACGGGGTGATCGAGGTCGCCGTGAACGTCGCGTGAACGCGCGTGTGACCCCAGAGCCGGCCGCGGGCGAGGCGGCGGCTCCCGCTCGGGATGTCCCGGCGCCTCTGACTGGGCGGCTGCTGGTGGCCGGCGTCGGTAACGTGCTGCGCGGCGACGACGGCTTCGGACCGGCGGTCACCGAGCTGCTGGGCCACCTGCCGGCGGGTGTGGATGTTGTCGAGACCGGGATCGGGGGCATCGCGCTGCTGCAGGAGCTGATGGCCGGCTGCGACGGTCTGGTGCTGATCGACGCCGTCGACCGCGGCGCCGCGCCGGGCACCGTCTTCCTGCTCGAGCCCGAGGTGCCCGAGGCGGTGCACGTGCCCGACATCCACCTCGCCAACCCCGACCGTGTGCTGACGATGGCCAAGACGATCGGCGTGCTGCCGGAGCGGGTCCGGATCGTCGGCTGCCAGCCGATGGAGGTGGACGAGCTCGGGGAGGGCCTGTCGCCGCCGGTCCAGGCCGCGCTCGCGATAGCCGTCGCCAGGGTGGAGGAGACCGTGAATGCCTGGCTTTGACTCGATCGAGCAGCTGCGCGATGCGTTCACCCGTCAGCGCTACCTGATGGACGAGGGGCTCGCGACGGTGGTGTTTCTCGCCCAGCGGCTGCGCAAGCCGCTGCTGGTGGAGGGCGAGCCCGGGGTGGGAAAGACAGAGCTGGCAAAGGCGCTGGCCGCCGCCGCGGGCGCGCCCCTGATCCGGCTCCAGTGCTACGAGGGGATCGACGTCCACCACGCTCTGTACGACTGGGACTATCCACGCCAGCTGCTGCAGCTGCGAGCGGGCGGCACCGCCCCGCTCTACTCCGAGGAGTTCCTGGTGCGCAGGCCGCTGCTCGAGGCGCTCGCCCAGCCGGGGGCCGTGCTGCTGATCGACGAGCTCGACCGGGCAGACGACGAGTTCGAGGCCTTCCTGCTGGAGTTCCTGTCGGACTTCCAGGTCACGATCCCCGAGGTGGGGGTGATGCGCGCTGAGACGCCGCCCGCGGTGGTGATCACCTCCAACCGCACACGCGACCTGCACGAGGCGCTCAAGCGCCGCTGCCTCTACCACTGGATCGACCATCCCGACCTGCGCCGCGAGGTGGCGATCGCCCGCGCGCGGCTGCCGGGCGTCGGCGAGCGGCTCGCCAATCAGGTGTGTGCGTTCGTGCAAGATCTGCGCTGGCTCGACCTCTACCGTGCGCCGGGGGTGGGCGAGACACTCGACTGGGCCGAGGCCTTTCATACGCTGGGGCGCGAAGAGATCGACGCGGCGACCGCGGACAGGACGCTCGGCGCGCTGCTCAAGGAGCGCGACGACCTCGAGCGGATCCGCGGGAAGGGATTGGAGGCGCTCGTCGACCGGGCGGAAGAGCGCGCCGCGGAGCTGCCACAGGATGGAGCCTCGAGTGGCGCTGCCTGAGCGGGGGATGCAGTCGCGGGCAGATGGCGGATGGTCGCCGGGCGCCATCGCGCGGGCGTCCGGAGCCGAGGGGGGCGAGCGGCCACCCGACCAGGCGATCCTGGCTGCCGCCGTGGCCTTTGCCCGCGCGCTGCGCGAGCTGGGCCTGGCCGTGAGCGTGGACTCAGAGCTCGTGTTCTTCAGCGCGCTGGCCGAGCTGGACGTGCGCAAGGAGTCGGACGTCTACTGGGGGGCCCACGCGGCCTTCGTGCACACGCCCGACGAGCGCGCCGTCTTCGACACCATCTTCGAGCGCTTCTGGGCGGGATACCCGATGACGCTGGCCCAGCGCGGCGCCGAGCACGGCGAGAGCGACGCGCGCATGGGAGGTGCCCAGCACGGGGGCGAGGCGCTGCCCCAGTTCCAGCACGAGGGCAAGGCCGCGTCCGCCGTAGACGGCGAGAAGCAGCGCGCCACGCGCGACATCCCGAGCGCCGAGGGCGATCAGGGGGCGAGCAACCAGCAGCGCGGCGTGCTGGCCGCCTGGAGCGAGCGGGAGACCGTCGGCGACAAGCAGCGGCTCGCGTACAACTACGACGAGCTTGCCGCGCTGCGCCAGCTCGCGGAGGACATCAAACGGGCCGCGCCCGAGCGCCGCTCGCGCCGGTGTCGCCCGGCCCGCGGCGGCCACCGCCTGGACGTGCGCCGGACATTGCGCGAGTCGATGACCACCGACGGGGAGGCGTTCCGCCTCTCCTACATCGCGCAGACGCCGCGGCCGCGGCGTCTGCTTTTCCTATGCGACGTATCGGGCTCGATGGAGCGCTACTCGCGCGTGCTGCTGGCCTCGCTGAAGGCGGCGGTGGGGGCGGCGCGGAGGGCGGAGGCGTTCGTGTTCGCGACGCGGCTGACGCGTGTCACGCGCTCGCTCGGGGGCCGCGACCTGGAGCGGGCGCTCGAGCAGGCGCGCGCGACCGTCCCCGACTGGTCGGGCGGCACCCGGATCGGCGGGGCCCTGGCCGACTTCAACCGCACCTACGGGCGGCGCGGCTTCGCGCGCGGGGCCATCGTGCTGGTGGTCAGCGACGGCTGGGACCGCGGCGACCCAGAGGTGCTCGCGGGCGAGGTGCGCCGGCTGCAGCTGCAGGCACGGCGGCTGGTGTGGCTCAACCCGCGCCCGATGGGGCTCGACCAGCAGCCGCTGGCGATCGGCATGCGCGCCGCGATGCCTTTCGTGGACGACTTCGTCCCCGGCCACGACCCGCGCGCCGTCGCCGGGCTGGCGCGGTTGATCGGCGACCTCGGCGGGCAGCGCCCGCAGCGGCGGCCGGTGCGGGCGGCGGTGCCTGGCGGGACTTGAGCTTCGAGCGGTTAGACTCGAGGGACGCGTCAGCTAGTCAATCCCATGCTCAGCCGCTCGACAAGGCACTCCCTTCGAGGATTCTGGCTGGTGGCGTGCTGCCTGCTCGCCTCCTTGGTCGTGACCGTTGGCGTCGCCTGGGCATGCTCCCCGAGTGCGAACATCAACGTGGAGCCTCGGGCTGCACTCGCCGGCAGCGCCGTGACGGTTGAGGGGACCAGCTTCCTTCGCGACAGACCTGTGGAGATTCGCTGGAGCTCGGGCGAGGGGGATGAGGGACCGCTCCTTGCCACAGCCAGGGGCCCCGACTTCTCGACCGACGTCACGATCCCCGACGTGCCACCGGGGACCTACTACGTCCTCGCCACGACGCGCAACGAGCAGGGAGACGTCGAGGGTCGAGCGGTGGCGGCCTTCGCGGTCAAGTCCCCCCCGGACATTGCCCTCCAGCCTGAGTCGGGCCGAGCCGGTACGCAGGCGCTCGTAGAAGGGCGCAGCTTCGAGCCTGACGGTCCCGTGCAGATCCGCTGGAACTCGGCGACGGGGCCCCTCCTCGCCAGCGGGAGCGGGCCGACGTTCTCGACCGAAGTGACCATTCCAGACGTCGCGCCGGGCCCCTATACCGTCCTGGCCCTGGGGTACGACAACCAGGGGAACGTCGTGGACCGGGCGGCGAGAGCGTTTCAGGTCACCGCGCCTCCTGCGCCGCCCCCGGCGCTCTCCGACGTCGCCGGGCCGCCGCTACCCGACGTCGCCGGGCCGCTGCTCTCCAGCCGCGCGCTGACACGGGGCAATGGCACGCGAACCGTGTCACGAAGGGGCTACTTCCGGCTCTTCTGCGGGCGTTTCGAGGAGTCCGGCGTGATCGGCAGATGCGGCGCCAGGAGCTCCCGAGCGGTGAGGGTGAGGGGCGCTCGCTTCGGGCGCCTTCGGGCCAAGCCCTTCCGAGCGCGGCTGGGGGGCCCGACGTACGTCAGGTTGCGCCTCTCGAAGTCCAACCGCAGGATCTTGAGGGCGGCGAATAGGATCCGCATGCGCGGCAGCGTCGTCGCCCGTGACGCGCTCGGGAACACGACCGTTGCCTCCTTTCGCTTCACGCTCCGAGCGGCCAGAGCAGCAGCGCCAGGGCGCCGGCCCCCCTCTAGATCGTTGATTGCGAGTCAGTAGCCGAGGGTCGCGAGGTGGCGGCCGGGGTTACCGATGTCTTGGTTGTGGACGAGGCCTGCTGTGAGGGCGAGCACGAAGCGCGACTCGGGTGCAGACGCCGCCAGCAGAGGGGGTCGTTCGGCGGCTTGCCCGGTGGGACCGCGGCGGCTTTGCCTACCGATGGCATTCCCAGTCCTGTCTGCTCTAATGGGCGCTGGCGCTCGAAGCGAGCGATCTGGCCACCTGACACGCCCGCCCGACTTGCCAGCAGAGTACGTACACCAAGACCGTTTCGCCGGCCTCCGCGAGGCCTCGTCCTCGTTGCCGGCCCCCGCCGTGAAGGGTCCTAGGCGTGCGCGAAAGGTAGGCGCGCTCGGAGTCCTCTTCGCAGCGGCGCTGGCCGCATTCGCCGTCTCGCCGGCTCTCGCCGACGAGCAGGTGGGGGTGACGGATAACTTCTTCGCACCCCCGGGCGTCGCGGTCAAGCCGGGGGAGACCGTGACCTGGAACAACCCCGGCACGAGTGACATTCACAACGTGAACTTCGAAGACGGCGTATCTACGACGCCCGGACGCCGCCCCGAGCGTGGCCCCTGGACGGAAGCCCGGACCTTCCCCACGGAGGGGACCTTCCGTTACTACTGCGAGGAGCACGGGAGCCCGGGAGGCGTGGGTATGTCCGGGGTCGTGCACGTCAACTCGACCGGAACCGTCCCCGGCGTCGCGCCGGCGGCGTCGTTCACCGTGTCGCCGAGCACTGCCCGCGTCGGCCAGGACATCGCCTTCAACGCTGCGGGCACGAGCGATCCCGATGCCGGCGACTCGATCATCAGGTACGAGTGGGACTTCGACGGCGACGGCTTCTACGAGACCGACACCGGCCAGACATCCTCGACATCGACGTCCTACCCCAGCGCCGGCATGCGGACCGTCAAGCTGCGCGTCACCGACAGCCAGGGGCACGCCAACGTGACTACGCGGACGGTGACGGTGACCAACCAGCCGATCGCCTCGTTCACCGTCTCACCGAGTCCGGCGCAGACGGGGCAGACGGTGATGTTCAACGGCTCCGCGTCGAGCGACCCGGACGGCGCGGTCGCCAGGTACGAATGGGATCTCGACGGCAACGGCTCATTCGAGACGGACGGGGGCACCGCGCCCACCACTTCGCGTTCCTACTCGAGCCCGGCAACGCTGACCGTCAGGCTGCGCGTGACGGACAACCTCGGCGTGGCCTCTGAGACGACGCGGTCGCTCCAGGTCAACGCGCCAGCGCAGCCGCCGGCCGACCCGCCTCCGTCAATGATGCCGGCGCCGCCGGTCTTCCCGACCGCGGTGGCATGCAGCAGCCTGAAGGGCGCTCAGCGCACGGCGTGCATGCAGAAGCGCTGCCGAACGCTCAAGGGAGCCAAACGCGCAGCGTGCATCAGCAGGAGCTGTCGCTACCTCAAGAACGCCAAGCGTACGGCCTGCATCCAGAAGAGCTGCCGCTATGTGGCGAGGAGCAAACGCACCAGCTGCAAGCGAAAGAGCTGCCGCTTCCTCACGGGCAGCAAGAAGAGAGCCTGCCTCAGGAAGTACAGCCGACCACGCACGAGGTCGAGCAGGCGCTAGCACCGCGGCTGCCTCAGGCTGGGCTTTCAGGCCCCGGCTGAGCGCTCAGCGCCTGATGGTGAAGCGCAGACGCCGGGTCTCTGCGCCTGCCGTGACCTTGAGCTGCGCGCCGACGCGCCGACGGACCGACAGCAGCCGCCTGAGGCGCGCCTTTCCGCGTCGCGAGAGCTTGAGCGTGACCCTCACCCGGCCCCGCGACAGCCGCGTGCGACGCACGCTGGCGACCCTGCGCCCCTTCACGCTGAGGCTCGCCCGCAACGTCGCTCTGTTCACAGGGGCGGCGGCCTCGAAGCGCAGTCCGCGACGGAGGATCGGCCTCAGCCGCGTGGACGACAGGATGCGAATTCTGCGCGAGAGCCTGTCGGCCGGCTTGCTTGTCGACCCTGTGCCTCCAGCTGGGCCGCCGCCCGCCGGACCCGGCGTAGCCGGCGGCGGATGGGGCGGGGCCGAAGGGCTCGGGAGCGTCTGGAACTGGGTCATCATCCCGTCGTCCTCGTGCTCGAGCACGTGGCAGTGGATCACGAACTTGCCGACGTAATCGGAGAAGGGGATGTCCACCACCACCTCCTCCCCCGGGGCCACATGCCAGGTCTCCTTGAGCCTCTCGTGGGGCGGGGGCGGCTGAGGGTCGCCGATAGGTCCGCGGCTGACCAGCTTCTGGTCGTTGAGGTGCACGTGGACCATGTGCGGCTGGCCACCGGTCGTGTTGCGGAACACCCAGCGCTCGGTCGTGCCGAGCGTCGGCCGGGCGTCCACGCGGTTGGGGTCGAAGCTCGCGCCGTTGATCGTCCACTTCATATTGGTGCGGTCGAAGTTCCAGATGCGGGTGGTGACCGGCGGGCCGGTAGCCGGCAGCGGCCTGAGCGCGGGCGGCACGGGAGAGCTGGTGTCGGTCACGTCCTGGTTCACCCGGAACTGCATCACCACCGCGTCGCGCTCACCGGGGCCGAACGCGGCGTCGGCGTTCTCGAGCACGATGTTCTCGCCCAGGCGGTCTGCGAAGTCGATCACCACGTCGGCGCGCTCGGCCGGCCCGAGCCGGATGGTGGTGCGCGACACCGGCTCGGGCAGCAGCCCGCTGTCGGTCCCGATCTGGGTGATCGGCTGGCCGTTGCTCAGGCGGAAGCTGTAGTCGCGCTTGTTCGAGATGTTGTAGAGGCGGAAGCGGTAGCGGCGATCGCCCACCTCGTGAAAGGGCTGGGCGACGCCGTTGACGAGGATCACGTCGCCGAAGACGCCGTTGCTCAGCAACGGGGAGGGATAGAGGAGCTGGTTGCCGGCGTCGAACTCCCGGTCGGCAACCATCAGCGGGACGTCGTACTCCCCCTTCGGAAGGTTCAGGCTCTGCTCGACCGGGTCGTCGTAGATGAACGCGCCGGCCAGGCCCATCCAGACGTTGCGCCCGGTGACCATGTCGCGGTGGTCGTGATACCACTGCGGCGCCGCGCGCTCGGGGGCGCCGCTGTCGACTCCGGGGTAGGTGTAGGTCTTGCTGGCGCCGGGGGCGATCAGGTAGTCCGACGGCTGCCCGTCGCTGTCCTCGGTCGTCTGGGCGCCGTGGTGGTGGGTGGTCATGCTGCCGGCGCTCTCGGGCAGGTTGTTGGTGACCGTGACGTTCGTCGGCACGCCCGTCGGGCGGCGGATGATCGGGCCGGGGAAGCTGCCGTTGTAGGTCCACATCGTGGTGGGGGGACCCGTGGGCAGGAGCTGCTCCTGAGTCTCGGCCATGGTGAGGTTGATGTTCTGGCCGGTGAGGACCGCCGGGATCACCAGCGGCGCCGAGAACTTCGGGTAGTCGGGGCTGGCCGCCCCGCTCACCGGCACCATCGCGGCCGCGCCTGCCACCACGAGCGTGGAGGCGGTGAGCACGAACCGTCTGCGGGGCGCCGCGGGAAGCACGAGGCGCTCGCTGCGCCGGCGCAGCAGCGCCAGGGCGCCCAGCGACAGCAGGAAGGCCATCGGAAGGGCGAGCATCGCGTCGGTTACTCCGTGGAGCAGGGTGCTCGCGAGCCCGTGGCTCTCCTGAGCCATCCCCAGGGCGGCCGTGCCCCCGGGGCCGTCGGCGTGGGCCACCCCTGCCTCGTCGGCATCGTGCAGGGCGGTGTGGGCGGCCGCCCCTGGGGCGAGTAGGACGGCGAAGGCAATAGCGGTGCCCGCCGCCGCACGAAGGAGCCCAGGGGCCCTCCGCCGGCGGGGGCGCATGGCCCACAAGGCGGCGACCAGCGACAGCGGCAGCAGCAGCAGCCCATCGCGGACGAAGTGCGAGCCGCCGGCGGCCACCTCTACCGCGAGGACGTTGACGTGCAGCGCCTCCATCCACGCGAGCGTGCCGAACGCGAGCAGGCCCGCGAAGAGAAAGATCGCCGCCTCGGCACTCCAGCCCCCCTCGATCCGCCCCTGTGGTTTATGCATGCCCCTCCCCCTTCTGTCCCGGCCCCCGCTTACCAGCGGCGGGCCATCGTCCCCAAGGTAGCTCGCTCGAGATCTGGGCCCTGCGCGTCCCCATCTTCAGCGCTCGTGAGTCCGCCGTCTACGTCTGGCGACCGAAAGGGCGAGGAGGCCTGCCGCGAGGACCGCGCCAGCGACCGGCAACGCGGGGGAGACCGACCACGTCGCGGCTGAAGGTCGACTGGGGGGAGGCGTGGCACGGCGTCCGGGCACGCTGTCGGCGGGTGCAAGGGCGGCGGCCGCCTGAATCAGGCCGGCTCCGTACCCGGTGTCCCGCCCCCGCGGTCCGAGATCCTGCGCGCTCGAGCGCAGAGCCGAGGCGATTCCGGCCGGACCGCTGGCCCGACCCGAGGCGACGAGGAGCGCACCCACGCCCGAGACCTGGGCCGCCGCGGCCGAGGTCGAGGCCATGAAGCAGTAGCACCACTGGGACGGGCCTCCCTTCAGGGTCTGCTGCAGCACGCCGTCCCCCGCGCGTTCGCCGCTCGCATCCAGCTGGTCGTCGCCACCCGGCGCGACGACGTCGAGCGCCTTGCCGTAGTTCGAGTAGTTCGCGCGGGTCCGGTTCCGGCTGAGGGCGCCCACCGCGATGACCTTCGGGTACGCGGCCGGGAAGCTGACCGAGGAGCGGCCATCGTTCCCGGCCGAGGCCACGATCGTCACGCCCTTCGAGGCTGCATAGCCGATGGCGTCCTTGACGACGCCAACGTCGGACGGTCCCGCGATGCTGAGGTTGGCTACGTCGGCGCCGTGGTCGGCCGCGAAGCGCAGGCCCTTGGCGATCGCCCTGGGCGAGCCGGTCGTATCTGGCCTGAGCACTCGAATCGGCATGATGGCGGCCGCGGGCGCGACCCCCGCCGCGCCGACTCCGTTGCCCGTGGTCTGGGCGACGATCCCGGCGATGTGGGTGCCGTGGCTCTGGCGGTCGGGAGGGGGCTCGTCGTTCGGATGGGCGTCGCCGTCGACGAAGTCCCATCCCGGCACGAAGCGGGTGCCGGCGAGGTCGGGGGCACGCCGGTAGATCCCTCTGTCCTCGTAGGCAACGCCCGTGTCCAGAATGGCGACGGTGGCCCCCGCGCCCCGGGAGACCGCCCAAGCCGCCGGCGCCTGGATGGCCCGAAGGTGCCACTGGTACTTGAACAGCGGGTCGTTCGGTGGCTTGCCCGGTTCGAGTGCACTCGCAGCCGCAGCCAAGCCGGCGGGGGGCGCAAGCCAGGACGCCGCGCTCAGCAGGAGGATTGCGGCATTTCGAAGACCCGGCGCCACGGCGCGCGCCTCAGCTAGCGCGAAAAGCCAAAGTACCGCGTCCGCGAGCGGTTTGCGCACCCGCCACTCTTTCTGAAGTTGCTCTGGGAGCGGCACCGGAAGCCTCGAGGAGCGCCATCGCGGCCGCGGGTGGAGTACAACCGCCGGACGGCCCTCCTGGCGCGTCTGCAGTTCACGCTGCGCTGGTAGTAGGCATAGCGTCGGCCCCCCATCCGGATGGAACCAGGGCAGGCTGCCGCCTGCGCCGCCGGGGCAAGGTCCGCGGGGGCCGCCTTCGCTCTCGGGGCGGGGTCCGCCGGGGCCACCGTGGGCGCGGCCATCGCGAGGCAGAACAACGAAGCAGCTACAGCGAGACGAAAGCGTGTCATTGAGTCAAGCCTAGGGATAGCCACCGTTTGGGCGCTGCACCCATCGTGCCTTCGCGGGCACTCGGCTCGGCTTCTACTGGCGTGGGACATCGCTGATCGATGGTTATATTCCCCCCGCATGGAGCTGTCCAGAACCCCCCGCATCGTCACCGCCTGCCTCGCGGCGTTCGGCCTGTCCGCCGCCGGAGCATCAGCGGCCCAAGCGGCCGAGTTCACCAACAGTCAGCCGGTCAGGCTAAGCGATCTGCAGCGAACCGAGCCGTATCCCTCCACCCTCAATGTGTCGGGGCTCGGAGCCCAGACGACGAAGGTCACGCTCACGATCGACCTCGACCATTCGACCAAGTCAGACCTCGAGATGCTGCTCGTGGGACCGCGTGGCCAGAAGGTGCTCGTGATGTCCGATGCCGCCGGGGAGGCCGGCTCGCCGGTCACATGGACCTTCGACGACGCGGCAGCCTCGGGCCTGACCTGCGGCGATGCCGCCCCCGAGCCGCCGTCCGGCACCTACCGGACCACCAACTGCGAGCGCTTCGAGGGCGACTCCGACGCTTTGCACGCTCCCGCCCCCCAGCCGCCCTACGCCGGGGCCTTGGCCGCCTTCAACGGCACAGCCCCGAACGGTACCTGGAAGCTGTACGTGGCGGATGTCGGATCGGGCGACGACGGGATCCTGGGGAGCTGGAAGCTCTCGATCGAGGCGTCCGGACCCGCTGCTAGCCCTCCACCCGGCGACTCTCCTCCGCCCGCCGGGCTCTTTCGACTCGTCGCGTGTCCGGCCGGGACCTCAGGGGGAGTCACCTGCCGGCGGGCCGGAAGGGTCACGCGCATCACCGGAACCGCGAGAGGCGACACGATCGTCGGTACCTCGGGCCGGGACATCGTGAATTGCGGGGCCGGCAAGGATAGGGTCGCGGCGCGCGACGGCAACGACTACGTCAACTGCGGCCCGGGCAACGACCGGCTCGCCGGCGGCCGCGGCAATGACCGGCTCATCGGCGGCTCTGGCAATGACCGGCTGTTTGGCGGCCCGGGCAACGACCGGCTCCTCGGGGGCCTGGGCAGCGACCGGCTCGCCGGGGATTCCGGCAGGGACATGCTCTCGGGCGGTCCGGGTAACGACCGGCTCGCCGGGGGTCGCGGCAGGGACAGGCTGTCGGGCGGCCCGGGCCGGAACAGGGTCAGACAGTAGGCGCTAGAGGGCGGCATCTGTAACTCGTTGTCGCTTTTCGTTGGACGTTTGAGCCGCCGGCCATGAAGCGCTTGTATGCGTGGCGGCCGGGGGCAATCGTGGGGGTTGCGCTGGTGCTGCTCGGGGTCGGCTTGGCGGCGGCCTCGACGTTCGTCGACACGCG
>Ga0136620_10000979_pt1 | contig 13327 bp, 16 predicted proteins | sample AntDrymUQ4162106_2_FD_104806 | JGI IMG/M metagenome (GOLD analysis project Ga0136620, IMG submission 104806) | Polar desert sand microbial communities from Dry Valleys, Antarctica - metaG UQ416 (21.06) | ecosystem: Environmental > Terrestrial > Soil > Desert | place: Antarctica: Dry Valley... | reverse complement strand
GTAACCGCTCATTCGGCCTCCTCCTGCAGGTCGTATTGGGGACACGCTACCGGCCCAGCCTAAAGGAGCTCGCGCCCAGGATGGAGCACCTCGGCGCGGCACATTGTTCATCGCTCACTGACGCCACCTCGGATGGGCCAGCGTCCTCTCGCCGGAGCCCTCTCGTCCGCAAGCGCTCCGCAAGCGCAAGCCCTGCCGGAAGGTGCCGATTTGAGGCGGAATCGACCGTCAATACCCGCTTCAACGCGGAATCCGGCGGCACGGAACGACGCCCGAAACGGCCTGTCACGCCGGAGGGTCGCGGGTTCGAGTCTCGTCGCTCCCGTCCCAAAAATACGTGCAAATTCCGTATTTAGTTGCCTAAATAGACGTCAATGCTGGCGCCGAGATCATCGTTTGCTCGGCGTCAACTTTGGTCGGTCGCCCCCGCCGGCTCAGCGGGGTCGACGGTAGCTACCGAGGAGCTTCAGCGCCTCCTCAGAGCGCGAACCGGGCTCGGCGGCGTAGGCGAAGATCGTCAGCCCGTGGTCTGCGGGCGTGGAGGCTGGGCAGCAGAAGGGCAGCAAACCTCCGAAATCGAGCCTACGGATCGTGCACAATCGGCGTCGAATGCCCGCAGACCCCCATGAATAGAGCGATTGCGCGTCAATCGTCGCCAATCGTTTTATCTGTGGAACAAGCCTGTCACGCCGGAGGTCGCGGGTTCGAGTCCCGTCGCTCCCGTCTCTCGAAGTGCCTACAAATCGGGATCTTTGTCGCCGACCCTGACCTGAACGACCGCGGGCTTCTCGTCATCCGGCGCTCATCCCGCACCGGAAGTAGCCGGTCAGCGCCGCTTAGAGCCGCAGATCCCCGGAGGTCGCCGGGCGTCCTCCAGGAGCCGAGATGGAAACGCCCTGATTTCAGCGGTTTCGTTGATTCGAGGACAACGTCGCGCGTGCCATCCCGCGCAAGCGACAGCCGAGCCAACCCTTGAACGTCCTTCGCCCCCGGCGGGCTCGGCCGCAAGCGCTCGCTCGCGCCGCGTTGCGCTCGACCGCTGCGAGCACAGGAGCGCTGCTAACGGGCGCGGTGCTCTTTTCTGCCGCCCGTTCGACATCCTCTTCGACTCGGTGAAGCGTTGATAGCGATTCGCTGCCGCAGATCCGGCGCCTGCCGCGGTGACAGCCGGCGCGAGGATCGACTACGTTGCCGGTGGCCCCATGCGCCGTCGGTACGAAACGGGCCTGCCGATATCGGCTACTGCTAGCGCCGAATGATGTTGTGTACCTCGAGAATCTCCGGATGGCCCGAATGTTCGAGCGCAACGTCAGCCAGAAGGGGCATGACGCGCTTGCCGAACGCCTCCAACTGCTCCTGGGAGTCCCACACCTCGCTCACCGGGCCGCCGTCTCGCGCACGCGGAGCACTTCGTCGTCGGCAACCGGCTCGATCCCGGCGTCAACCTGCCAGTCGCGCTGGATCGTGACCCACTCGTCGATGTCGTCGGCGTCGAAGTTGCCGCCGCCGAACGTGTTGTCGTGGCGCGGCATCACCGAGTAGCCCGACGTGACGAAGTCGGTCCCGGGCAGGAACTGACCCATCAGCTTCGCCGTCTTGCGGATCTCCGAGTGCGACGCGATTGCATCGTTTCCCGATGCCACCTCGAGATCGAGCCAGGCGGCGAGGACGTTCTCACCGAGGATCGCCCGGGTGCCGCCCGGCACCGAGAGGACGAGGGCCACGCAGGAGATCGAGCCGTTCTGGACGCCCTGCGAGCCGGCCGCACGCACCGCGGCGAGGCAGTCGGCCTCGAGGTAGAGCATCGAGAGGCCCTGCGCGTGGCCCATCAAGGCCTCGGAGCCCGTACCCGAGGTGAAGCGCACCTTGACGCCCCGCGAGGCATAGGCGGCGCCGAGGAACGCCTTCGACCACGGCGTGTCGTCGCCGTCGACGAAGACCGACCCGTGCCGTAGACCGACAGCGTCTCGGCGTAGGAGACGAGCCCGCGGAACGCCAGCTCGAGGTTGCGCCTCTCCTCGACCGCGCATTGGGTCATCACGCCCGGTCGACCCGTCTGCGAACCGATCAGGAGGGAGATCGCGTTCAGCGGCGCATAGCGAGCGACGCCGACGGTCGTCTCGATCTCGGCGAAACCGCGCCGGGCTGCCTCGGCCGCGTCGGCTGCGAGCAGCGCGGGACTCTCCTTCAGGTTGGTGACGTGCGCCTGGTTTCCCGGGACGCGCCGAGCGCGGAGCTTCTTCAGCGCGAGCATCAGCTCGACTGGATCGAGCAGCCCGATCACGCGCGCGAGCTTCGCCGGCGTCAGGCCGCGGGCCAGGCGCACGAGCTCCGACCTCGGGACGTCCACATCCACGAGCATCCGGGCGAGCGCGACATCGTCGAGCGCCATCGCCTCGCCGGCCACGTCGAGATCGAGCCTATGCGCGACGACGAAGCGGTCGATCACGTCGAAGTCGGGCGCGGCGCGGCCGTCGAGCCGCAGCACGACACCGCTCTCGACGAGCAGCTCCGGCTCGGGATCACGGGGCCCGGCGGCTGCGACGAGCCCGAGCTCGGGATGCGGAGACACGAGCAGCTCGCGATTCAGCTCCCGCCGCTCGCGCGCTTCGAAGCGCCGGCTACGCACGTGCGAGCAGCCCTCGCTGCTCGTAGACCGCCACTGCCTCCCGGACGAACGCCGCGGTGCGCTCGGCTCCGTACCCGTCGAGCCGTGCGGCGCAGGACTCCAGCTCCGCCGAGGTCGAGCGGCCGGGACGCAGCGCCGTGTAGATCTCGAGCAACTCGCCGTCGGGCACCAGCGCCAGCTCGGCCGCCCGCTCCAGGCTCTCGGCCAGCGGCTGCCGCCCAGCAGCGCTTGCCACAGCCGCCTGGTGACGAAGCGTTGCCGGCGTTGCGCGCGCATCGCGGGCCGAGATCCGTCCGGCCCGCACCGCCTCGAGCGTCACCTCGGCCAGCGGAGTCCAGCGAGTGTGGAGACGAGATCGGGTCGCCGGCTGCCGAGCGGATAGTCGCGGGTCGGATCGAAGCTCATGGGCGATGAAGCTTTAGGCTTGACGCTGAAGCCATGGACAACCAGATCAACGATAATCGATTCTCCGGTCGCGTCGCGCTCGTCACCGGTGGGGCGAGCGGCATCGGCCGGGCAACAGGTCTCCGACTCGCTGCCGAAGGCGCTCGCGTGGCGACACTCGACCTGCGCGCAGAGCCGAGCGACGGCGTTCTCGCGGTCGCCGGCGATGTCTCCCGCTCGGCAGACGTCGATTCGGCGGTGGAGCGCGTCGAGCGCGAGCTCGGCCCGATCGACGTGCTCGTCTGTGCGGCGGGTATCCCCGGAGCGTCGCTTCCCACCTTCGACGTCACGGACGAAGAGTGGCGGCGGGTGCTCGCGATCAACGCGGACGGCACCTTCTACTGCAACCGTGCAGCTGCCCGCGGCATGGCGGAGCGAGGCTACGGCCGCATCGTCAACGTCGCCTCGATGGCCGGCAAGGAGGGCAACCCGATGGCGGCCGCCTACTCGGCCTCGAAGGCCGCAGTGATCGCGCTGACGAAGGCGATCGGCAAGGATCTCGCCCGGACGGGCGTGCTCGTCAACTGCATCGCCCCGGCCGTCGTCGAGACACCGATCCTCGACGGGCTCACTCAACATCACATCGACTACATGGTCGAGCGGATCCCGATGGGCCGGATGGGCACCGCGGAGGAGGTCGCCGCCCTGATCTGCTGGGTCGCCAGCGAGGAATGCTCGTTCTCGACCGGCGCGACCTATGACATCTCCGGCGGGCGGGCGGTCTACTAGTGCTGCGGGTGCGCCTGCAAGGACCGGACGGAGTCGAAGGCGGCATCGTCGAGAAGGGCGTCGTCCAGGCCGAGCGCAGCGGCCGGATCGAACTCCTCGACGCCGAGCGGCTGACGCTGCCCGAGCCGTACCAGCTCCTCCGCCCGCTCGATCCGCCCGAGGTCTGGTGCGCGGGCGTCACCTACGAGCGCTCGCGCGATGCGCGCGTCGAGGAGAGCGCCGCGCAGGACGTGTACACACTCGTCTACGAGGCCGAACGGCCGGAGCTCTTCCTCAAGGACGCGGGCTGCCGCCGCACTGTCGGTCCCGGCGAGCCGATCGGCGTCCGCTCGGACTCCTCCTGGGACGTCCCGGAGCCGGAGCTCGGGCTCGTCATCGGAGCCAGCGGCGAGATCACCGGCGTCACGTGGATACTCCAGATCTCCCCCACCGCTCCCGCTTGCACGCGCTCGCGTGCCTCCTGGACGAGCGGATAGAAGCGGAGGTTGAAGTTCGTGCAGTGGACGAGGCCGGAGCGCTGCGCCAACTCGACGAGCTCGGCCGATTGCTCGGACGTGACGGCGAGCGGCTTCTCGCAGACGACGTGCTTTCCCGCCTCGAGAGCCTGCTTCGCCTGCTGGTGATGCAGGTCGTTCGGGGTGGCCAGATGGATCACGTCGACGAGCTCGTCGGCGAGCACCGCCTCGTAGGAGTCGTAGGCGATGGCCACGGACGTGGCGCGCGCCCGTTAGGGCGTCGAGCCGACGACGCCGAGGAGCTCGATTCCCGAGCCGTCGCAGCGCATCGGCGTGGACGGCGCCGAAGAAGCCCGTGCCGACGACGGCCGCCCTGAGCTCGCCGAGCCGCTTGAACTGGGCCGCCTCATCTGGGCTGCTTCAACCGGGCCGGGCCCGCCGGCGGGCGTCCCGGACTCGCTGTCGCACCACCCGCTCGGTCCGCCGGACGTGCTTCCGCGCCTCTGCTCCGGCTCGCCTCGCGTCGCCGGCGCGGATCGCCTCGGCGATCGGGACGTGGAACTCCGCGAGCTCGGTCTGATCCCAGAAGGTCTGGTACGTCGCGAACGCCGTCGAGACCTCGACGCCGAGCACGAGCCAGGACTGCAGCAGCGGCTCGTTGCCGGCCAGCTCGACCATCGTCCGGTGAAAGGCGAGATCGTGGACGATCTGGGTGCGCCAGTCTCCCGCGGCGGCAGCCTCCCTCATCGAGTCGACTTCGCGGTCGAGCGCGCCCGAATCGCGATCGGGGTTGCGCGCCGCCGCGCTCGCAGCGAGCTCTTCGAGCACGACCCGGACGGGGAAAACCGGCAGCAGCTGCGAGTCGTCGACGGCGCGCACCCGAGCGCCCCGGAACGGCTCCGATTCGACGAGGCGCAGGAGCTGGAGATCGCGCAGCGCCTCGCGCACGGGCGCCTGGCTGGTGCCGAGCTCGCGCGCGAGCCTCGTCTCGACCAACCGCTCGCCCGGCTCGAGCTCCCCGCGGAGGATGCGCTCGAGGAGAACGTCCTTGACCTGCTCACGGAGAACGGTTCGCGCGATGCTCATCGAGCCGCGGCGATCATCGATGCTCGATTGTCGCGCGTCAACCGGCGACGACGGGATTCGTCAGCGAGCCGAGCCCCTCGATCTCGATCGTCACCTCGTCGCCGGGCTGCAAGAGCCGCTGCGGATCGCGGAAGACGCCGACGCCCGCCGGCGTCCCGGTCAGGATCAGATCTCCGGGCTCGAGGGTCATCGTCTTCGACGCATGGCTGATGACCTCGTCGACGCCGAAGATGAGGTTCGCCGTCGTCGAGTCCTGCAGCACCTCGCCGCTGACGATCGCCTTGATCCGCAGCTTGTGCGGATCGGGGACGTCGCTCGCGGGCGTCAGCTCACCGACCGGGCAGAACGTGTCTGGCGACTTGCCGCGCGACCACTGTCCGTCCTCGAACTGCAGGTTCCGGGCGCTCACGTCGTTCGCGCACACGTAGCCCCGCACCGCCTCGAAGGCGTTCTCCTTCGACGCGGCCTTCACGCGCGTCCCGATCACGACGCCGAGCTCGGCTTCGTAGTCGCACTTCGTCACGATCGGCGGGATCACGATCGGCTCGCCCGGCCCGATCAGCGCATTCGGCCACTTCGCGAAGAGCAGCGGCTCCTCGGGCAGCTCGACACACTGCTCCTCGGCATGGTCCCGATAGTTGAGGCCGACACAGATGATCTTGCCGGGACGCTCGATCGGCAGCACGCTGCAACCCTAACCGTCCGGTGAGAAGGTAGTGGCGTGAACGACGCGCGTTTCGCGGACGGTCTGCGGTACCGGATCGAGATCCCGTCCGTCGAAGGGCCCGCGGTCCTGCGCGCCGTGCTCGAGGAGGCCGACGCGCACAGCGTGCCGGTGCGCCACGCCTCACAGGGCTCGAGCGTGATGATGCTGACCGACGCGGAGATCGTCGAGATGGCGGCGCTCGGAGCCGAGCACGGCGTCGAGGTCTCGCTCTTCCTCGGCCCGCGAGGCGCGTGGGATGCGGGCGGCCAGTCGTTCGCGACCGGAGCCGTCGGCGGCGTCGCGCGCGGGCAGGCCGGGGTCGACTGGTCGATCGCGGAAGCCCGGCGCGCCGTCGCGCTCGGCATTCGCTCGGTCCTCGTCGCCGATGCAGGCGTCCTAGCGACGCTGGCCGGCTGAAGCATGACGGCGAGCTGCCGGGGAATCTCGTCCTCAAGACGTCCGTGGCTCCTGCCCTGCGCCAACCCTCCGACGGCGCGGGCGCTCGAGGAGCTCGGCGCGTCGACGATCAACGTCTCCACGGATCTCTCGCCGGCGGAGCTCGGCGAGGTGCGGTCGGGCTGCTCGGCGCCGCTCGACGTCTACGTGGAGGTGCCGGACGACCAGGGCGGCTTCGTGCGCTTCTACGAGGTGCCGGCGCTAATCCGCGCGGCCGCACCGATGTACGTGAAGCTCGGCATCCGCAACGCGCCGAACATCTACCCGGCCGGACTCCACCTCCAGGATGTGGCGACGAAGCTCGCCCGGGAACGCGTCCGCCGCGCCGGGCTCGTACTCCGTCTGCTGCGAGAGCAGGCGCCGGAGCTCGTCGAGGGCCGCGGCGACGACCGCCCGCCCGATCTCGAGATCCCGGAGCCGTGAAAGTTCGCTTCGAGGCGATCTACACCGCTGCGCTCGCGGACGCCCTCGACGCTCGCGGCTATCACGACCAGACGCTGCCGCCGGCCATCCGGCCGCTCGCGCCCGGCCTCCGGCTCGCGGGGCCTGCCTACACCGTTCAGGGCCGGCCGGCGGAGGCCGCCGAGTACGACGAGACGCTCCGGAAGGTGCTGCGGATGCTCGGTGAGGTTCCGGGCGGCCACGTGGCCGTCGACGCGTGCACGCACGACGTGTCGGCCCACCTCGGCGAGCTCTCGGTCACGTCGCTGAAGGCACGGAGCGTCGCCGGCTGCGTGCTCGACGGCGGTTGCCGGGACGTCCGGTTCATCCTCGACGAGGGTTTCCCCGTCTTCTCCCGCTTCGTGACGCCGGAGGACTCGACCTGGCGTGGGAGCTGGAAGCAACGCAGGTGCCGGTGACGATCGGCCGCGTGCGCATCGAGCCTGGAGACTGGATCGTCGGTGACGACGACGGCGTCGTCGCCGTGCCGCACGCGCTTGCCGAGAGCGTCCTGGCGGAAGCGGAGACGAAAGCGGAGACCGAGAACGAGATCCGCCTCGCGGTGCGCGACGGCGTTCCGCCGCTCGAAGCGTACGAACGCTTCGGAACCTTCTAGGCGATCTCCTAAGCGATCTCGAGGACGAGCTTGCCGAAGTGCTCGCCGGACTCGAGGCGCGCGAGCGCCGCCTCCGCCTCGGCCAGCGGTCGAACAAAGCACCGGAAATCCCTGCAAAAGCTAATTCAGCGCAGGTCTTTGTTCGACTCCATGTCGAACCACATCGCAAAGAGCGTGAACTGGCTGCCCGAGATCAGGAGCAGCGCGACGAGGACGATCGTCGGCGTCGTGATCTCATTCCCCTGCAGGCGCAGCACCACCTCGACTGCGCCGAGCAGGAGCCCGGCGAGCGTCATCAGCAGGCCGAGGGCGTAGAAGAAGACGAGCGGGTGGAAGTCGCGGATCACATACTTCTCGCGCAACCGCCAGAAGAAGCCCTTCACGAGCAGCCACGAGATGCGCGGGATCACACGCCGCAGCCGGATGCCGGACTGCTCGCCGACCCCGTAGACCGGCCGCGAGGGGAAGTCACGGACGCGCGCGTTCCAGACGTTCAGGTGCACGAGCATGTCGTTCGGGAAGCCGTAGCCGGGATAGATCCGCTCGAGGTCGAGCTGAGCGAGCAGCTCGCGCGAGATCGCCGTGTAGCCCGTCTGCGAGTCGGCCACGTGCCAGTAGCCGGAGGCGATCTTCGTCAGCAGCGAGAGGATCGCGTTGCCGATGTAGCGCGTGCGCGGGATCAGCGTCCAGGCCTCGCCGGAGACGAGCCGGTTCGCCTTCGCGTAGTCGACCTCGCCGCGGGCCACCGGCTCGACGAGCGTGAGCAGGTCGGCCGGGTCCATCTGGTTGTCCGCGGCCATCACGCAGGTGACGTCGATTCCCTCGCCCAGAGCTGCCCGGTAGCCGGTGACGATCGCGGCCCCGACCCCGCCCCGGCGCTCCCGGGAGACGATCCGGACACGCTCGTCGGCGAACTCGCGTGCCCGCCCGGCGGTTGCGTCGGTGGAGGCGTCGTCGACGACGATGATCCGATCGACGAACGCGGGGATGCCGGCGAGCGTGCCCGAGATCAAGCGCTCCTCGTCGTGGGCGGGAACGACGACCGCGACGCGCTTCCCGTCGACCATGGCTAGAGCTTGCGGGCCGGCAGCCGGTCTGCCAGCAGCGCGGCGGCGCAGCCGAGCAGCAGTCCGATCAGAGCGCCGACGAGGGCGGCGTTGCGCGGGCTGCGCGCCGTCGTCTTGGCAGCGACCGCCGGCTCGATGATCCGGCTCTGCTCGACCATCGTCGCCAGCGTCAGCAGCTGGCGCGCGTTCAGCAGGTCCTCCTGGATCGTGCTGCGCCGCTGCTCCAGGGCGGAGAGGGTCGAGTTGAGGCTGGTCACGATCAGAAAGCGCTCCGCCACGGGCAGCGTCCGGTTCTCGAGGGCAGCTGCCTGTTCACGCGCCGCGATGTTGAACCGATTGTTGATCCCCTCGATCTCGTTCTCGTCGCTCTCGATCTGCTCCTCGAGCGTCTCGATCTTCGCCTCCACGTACTCGCCGGCAGTGCCGGTCACGCGACTCGCGAGCGCGGTCGCAGCCCGCTCTGCCTTGCGCGGCGCGTCGGCGGTAACGGCGATCTCGTAGAGACTCGTCGCCCCGAGCCGCGCCTGCCCGGCGGCGATGATCGGCTGCGTCGAGATGGCGCCGCGGAGCCGGGACACGCGGATCCCGCTGGCGCGCGAGGCGGCCTTCAACGCCGCCTCCGACCGGACGAGCTCTCCGACGATGCGCGGATTGGTAGCGATGCTGTTGGGGATCACGCCGCCGCCCTGCGGAGTGAAAGGCTGTCCGAGGTAGACGAGCGTCTCGGCCCGGTGAACCTGGCCGCCGCCGAACGCAAGCGCCCAGCCCACGAGCGCACCGGCGACGATCCCGAGCACCGGCAGCCACCAGCGCGCAGCGATCTTCGCCCACGCGGAGCGGAGGTCGACCTCCTGCTCCGCATCGAGGTCGGGCTCGCGACGGGCGCTCACGTCCCCGGCCGCCTTCCGCTCCCGCCCGGCGGAGCCGGGCTCCGCGGAAGGCTGACGCCGCTCGCGCAGCTCCAGCCGCGGGCCCGTACCTCCGTACTGTGACCACGGCCTACGCGTCGCGAGCGACGTCCCGGGATCGTGAGCGGATTCACGCGGGCGACTCTATCGAGGCCGCCCACTCCCACTGCGCGCGCAGGCCCTCCTCGAGCGACGTTCGCGGCTCCCAGCCGAGCTCACTGCGGATGCGGGTCGTGTCGGCCTTCGTGCGGCGCTGGTCCCCCAGTACGGTCGGCTCGCGGCGAACGTCGAGGGTGCGACCGGAGATGCGCTCGAGCAGGGCGATGGTCTCGTTCATCGTCGCTTCCTCGCCGCCGCCGACGTTCAAGATCGATCCCCTGCCAGCGCCCTCCATGGCCCGGATGGTCGCGTCCACGACATCGAGGACGTAGGTGAAGCTGCGGCTCTGCTCGCCGTCCCCGAAGAGCGGAAAGGGAGCACCACCGACGAGCGCGCCGATCATGCGAGGAAATGCCATGTCCGGCCGCTGACGCGGGCCGTAGGCGCTGAAGTAGCGCAGCACGACCGCGTCGAGCCCGAAGCTGCGCCCGTACGCGAGCGCGAGGTGTTCACACGCGAGGTTCGTGACCCCGTACGGCGACAGCGGGCGCGGTGGTGTGTCCTCCGGCGTCGGATAACGCTCCGCCTCACCGTAGATCGTCGAGGTCGACGAGAAGACGACGCGCACGCCAGCGGCCGCTGCCGTCTCGAACACACGCTGGGTCGCCAGCACGTTGCGCCGCAGGTAGAGCGGGAAGACATCGCCGAAGCTGCGCACGCCCGGCTGTCCGGCAAGGTGGAAGACGCCGTCGAAGCCGGTGAAGTCGAGCGCGTCCTCGGCGAGGTCGAGCCGCCGCACCTCCATCCCGCGAGCGTTCTGCTCCTTCAGCGCCGGGTCGTAGTAGTCCGTGAAGCAGTCGATCCCGACGACCTCGTCGCCACGCGCCGCGAGCGCCTCCGCGAGGTGCGAGCCGATGAAGCCCGCGGCCCCCGTCACCACGAACCTGCTCACCGCTCGACCATTCCATAGATCCGCGCGTGGCCGACGAGATAGAGCCGCTCGGCGTCCGCCACGACCGGTGTGTACTTGCCGTCGTCGAAGCTCCAGAGCAGCCGGCCGTTGCGCGCGTCGAGGGCGTATGTCTTCTCCTCGAGCGTGGCGAAGTAGACGACGCCGTTCAGCACCGTCGGCGAGCCCGAGATCTCGGCGTCGGCGTCGAACTCCCAGATCGTGTCGCCCGTGGCGGCGTCGAAGGCGGTGAAGCGCCCGCTGTAGGAGCCGACGTAGACCTTCCTTCGCCAGACCGCGGGTGAGGAGTAGACGTAGTCGCCGGTGCCCTGCGACCAGCGCAGCTTCCCGCTCGTGGCGCCGAACGAATACAGCTTGCCGTCCGTGGAGCCGATGTACACGCGGCCGTAGGCGGCAGCCGGAGTCGAGTAGAACTGGCCGCGCCCGCCGAAGCGGTCCTGCGAGCGCGCACGCCAGATCTGCTTCCCCGTGGTCGCATCGAGCGCGTAGACGCGGCCCTCGTACGTGCCGACGTAGAGGCGGTTGCCGGACAGCGCGAGCCCGCCCTTGATCCGGCCGCCGCCCTGGAACGTCCAACGCACGCGGCCGGTTCTCTCGTCGAGCGCGTAGACGCGCCCGCGCCAGTCGCCCACGTAGACGCGCCCGTTCGCGACGAGTGGCGAGGACTCGGTGGGGCCGAGCTTCGTCCGCCAGCGGATCTTCCCGAAGCCGGCCGCGAAGGCGATCACCTCGCCCTCGAGCCGTCCCGGCCTGCGCTCGCTGTTGCAGGGCGGCTTGTTCAGGAAGGCCTGGTAGACCGTGTGCCCGGAAACGGCCGGAGAGGCGGCCACGCAGCGGCCGGAGTCGAACTTCCAGGCGCGCTTTCCGGTCTTCGCGTTCACGGCGAACATGATCCCGGAGTTGTTCGAGAAGTAGAGCCGGCCGAAGGCGATCGCGGGCGGAAACTCGAGCAGGTTCCCTGCCCCGAAGCGCCAGATGCGCCGGAACGGCGGCTCGAGCGACGAGGGCGCCACCCGCTGCCGCTCGTTGTCGTAGCCGTAGGTGGACCAGACGATTCCGGGCTTGGGCTTGCCCCGCGGCGGCAGCGGGAGCGGCTCCGGGAGCTCCTCCTCCGGCTCGTCGGTCACGACGAACTCGACCGTCGAGGAGCCGCGCACGTCCTCGGCCGCCTCGCGCTTGCTGTAGACGTACGCGCCGACGATCCCGCCGGCGACGACGAGTACCAGGATCGCCGCCGCGAGCAGCTTCCTCCTCACCGTCTCTTCTTCACCGGCTCGACGGCGTAGAGCCGCGAGTAGCCGTGCAGCAGCAATCGGCCGCCGTTACCCGAGACCGGCACGTACTCGCCGTGCGGGAACCGGAGTAGCACCCTGCCGCTCCGTGCGTCGACGCCCGTGATGGCGCCGTACGTCGACCCGGCGTAGGCGACGCCCGCGACGACCACGGCCGCCCCCGACACCGGGCCGCCGGCTCCGACAGTCCAGAGCACGCGCCCCGAGCCGGCGGAGACGGAGTAGAGCCGGCCGTTGTAGGAGCCGAAGAAGACGCGTCCGCCCCAGACCGCCGGGGAGGAGTAGACGTAGGACCCGGTCCCGACCCGCCAGAGGTAGCGGCCCGACGTCGTGAACGCGGTCATGCTCCCGCCCGTCGAGGAGGGAACGAAGACGCGGCCCCTCGCAATCGCCGGCGTGCCGTAGATCCGGCCGTTCACGCTGCGGACGAAGCGGCGCCGGCCGGTCCGCGCCGAGAGCGCGTGCAGGCGCCCCCCGTAGTCGCCGATATAGAGCGTCCCCTTGGCGATCGCCGCGCTCGAGGTGATCTTGTGGCCGACGCCGTACGTCCAGCGCATCGTCCTGCGCCTCAGGTCGAGCGCGTAGATGCGTCCGTTCCAGGCGCCGAAGTAGTCGACCCCGCGCACGACCACCGGCGAGGACTCGATCGGCGAGCCTACGCGAAGCTGCCAGCGCAGCCGGCCGTTCCGCCGATCCAGCACGCGCACGATCCCGTCCATCCCGTGGACGACGATGCTCTCGCCGACAACGGCAGGCGACGAGGCCATCTTCCCGCCGGGCGGGTCGTAGCGCCAGACGACCTTGCCGCGGCGCATCTCGATCGCGTAGATCGACCCCTCGAAGTTGCCGATGAACGCGACGCCTTCGGAGACGACTGCCGGGAACTCGATCAGCGACCCGACGCCGCGCGACCAGACCGTCTGAAACGGCGGTCGCAGCCGGATCTCGGGATGGGCGTTCGTGCGCCGCGCGCTGCCGCCGAACATCGTCCACTGGAGCGCCTTCCGGTAGACCCGGACGGTCACCTCGCGCTTCTGCCGGAATGGCATCCGCACCGTGCGCGTCGTGTAGCCGGGCTTCGAGACCCGCACCTCGAGGGCGGTGCGACGCTTGATCTTCACCGCGGCGAGGCCACGCCGGTTCGCGTAATCCGCGCGGCGCCCGATCACGACGCGCGCGCCGCGCACCCGCCGGCGCGTGTCGCCGTCCACGATCGTCACGAGCGCCTTCGTCGCCTTCGGCTTGGGCTTGGGTGCGGGCTTCGGCTGAGGCTTCAGCGGCACCTGCGCCGGCAGCGCCCTCGACGGCCCGGCATCGGGGTCGAGCACGGCCTGCGCGATCGCCGCGCACGCCGCTGCCAGGGCCACGATCGCGATCGTGACGGTGCCTGCCCGGAGGAAGCGCGTCACGCCTCGCCGGGCTCGCTGGC
>Ga0136620_10000978_pt1 | contig 13333 bp, 12 predicted proteins | sample AntDrymUQ4162106_2_FD_104806 | JGI IMG/M metagenome (GOLD analysis project Ga0136620, IMG submission 104806) | Polar desert sand microbial communities from Dry Valleys, Antarctica - metaG UQ416 (21.06) | ecosystem: Environmental > Terrestrial > Soil > Desert | place: Antarctica: Dry Valley... | reverse complement strand
GGATACCGGCCCGGCCGAGCTCTGCCTCGACGCCGAGGTACACCCCGGAGATGCCGTACTGACCGTCGACCCAGGCGCAGACGGGCATGACCGCGCCTGAGTCCTCGATCACGGCGCGGGCCATGCGGGCGGCCGCGGCCGATGGGGCGTAGTACGCGGACCCGGTCTTGAGCAGCGAGACCACCTCGGCTCCGCCGTTGCGGGTCCGGACCACGAGCTCGTCGATCTTCTCGGCGGGCATGAGGTCGGTCAGCGGCGTCCCGTCGACCGTGCACCGTGACGGCACCGGGACCATCGTGTCCCCGTGCGAGCCGAGCGTGAGCGTGCGCACGGAACCGACCGGCACGGCGAGGGCCTCGGCGACGAACGAGGTGAATCGGGCGGTGTCGAGCATGCCGGCCTGACCGACCACCTTCCGCCGATCGAAACCGGTCGCGAGCTGCGTGAGTGCGGTCATCTCGTCGAGCGGGTTCGACACGACGATCACCACCGCGTCGGCTGCGTGCTGGGCGACGTTCTCGGCCACCTGCCGCACGATCTTCGCGTTCGTCTCGATCAGGTCCATGCGGCTCATGCCGGGCTTGCGTGGGAGGCCCGCGGTGATCACCACGACGTCGGAGCCGGCGATCGCCTCGTAGCCCGAGCCGTCCAGGCCGGTGGTCTGCCCGATGACCAACGTCTCGAAGCCTTCGATCGGCCGGGACTGGTTCAGGTCCAGCGCCAGGCCCTCGGGCTTGCCCTCGACGATGTCGGTGAGGACGACGGTTTCCAGCACGTCGTACTCGGCCAGCCGCTGCGCTGTGGTCGAGCCGTAGAAACCGGCTCCTACGACGGTCACCTTGCCGCTGCGCGCCATCGACGCTGCCTCCTGTGCTTGGGTGTGGTCCGCGGCGACTCTACTGAGCCTGCCGACCCGCTCAACCGCCGGGCACGTCCGCCGGAACGATGATCGCCAGCACGGCGATGCCGACCGCGAGCAGCCCGTACGCGACGACGTCGAACCCCCGGCTGCGCACGGCCAGCAGCCCAGCCACCCGAGCCGGCAGCACGAGCCGCAGCAGCCCGGCCAGGCCGAACGCGGCGGCGAACACGACGCTGCCGCGTCGGAACCGGTCGAGCTCGGCCACCACGAAGAGACCCACGAGTGCGGTCGTCACGACCGCCGCGAACGGCCACTCCCGCAGCCGGGCGACGCGGTTCAGCGCTCCTCGATCGGGACCCATTTCTGGTCGCGCTCCCCGATGTACTCGCTGTCCGGCCGGATCAGGCGGTTGTCGAGCTGTTGCTCGAGGACATGGCTGGTCCACCCCGACATGCGTGAGATCGCGAAGACCGGGGTGAAGAGGTCGATCGGGATCCCGAGCTGGTGGTAGACGCTCGCGGCGAAGAAGTCCACGTTGGGATAGAGACCCTTCTCCTCGAGGACGACCAGCTCCATCGCGCGGGACATCTCGTACGCGCGGCGCTTGCCCGTCGTGTCGGCGAGCTCCCGGGACATCGCCCGCAGGTGTGTCGCGCGCGGGTCCTCGACCTTGTAGACGCGGTGGCCGAAGCCCATGATCTTCTCGCCGCGCCCGAGCCGGCTCCGGACGTCGTCGCCGACGTCGGCGCCGGAGGCCTCGATCTCCTGCAGCATCCGCATCACTGCTTCGTTGGCTCCGCCGTGGAGCGGGCCGCGGAGCGTGCCGATCGCGGCGACGACAGCGGAGTGGATGTCCGACAGCGTCGCAGCGCAGACTCGCGCCGCGAACGTCGACGCGTTCATGGTGTGGTCGGCATGGAGGACGAGGCACTCATCGAGGATCTGCGCCGAGCGCTCGCTCGGCGGGTTCCCGGTGATCTGCAGCAGGAAGTTCCCGGCGACACCGAGCATCGGGTCGGGGTCGGGGAGGCTGCGGCCGGTCCGGACGGCCTGGTACTTCGCGATCAGAACAGGCGTATGGGCCACGCGGCGAAGCGCCTTCCGGCGGGTGCCCTCCGTCGACCCGTCAGCGGCGTCCACGTCGTCGACCGAGAGCGCGGACACGAGCGTGCGCAGCGCCTCCATCGGCGTGCCCGACTGCGCCACGTGGGGGATCAGGAGCTCGGCGGTCGCGCCGATGCTGCGGGCATCGGCGAGCTCGGCGGCGAACGTGTCGAGCTCGGCCCGGTCCGGCAGGGCCCCTCGCTGCAGGAGGTGGACGCACTCCTCGAACGAGATCCGGCCGGCGATGTCATGGATGTCGTACCCGCGGTAGAACAGCCGCCCGGCCTGACCGTCGACGTCTGACAACGCAGTCGACGCTGCCACGACGTCAGCCAGGCCGCGGGTCGGCTGGTCAGCCATACAGGGTCCTCCAGGGGTGGGTCGGCGCGTCCCGATTCTAGGGCGCGGGCGTCTGGCCCTCGTCGCGCCCGACGGTCATCGAGACCGGCTCGCGCCCACGACCACCCGTTCGGTCGCCTCGACCACGTTGGTGAGCAGCATCGCCCGCGTCATCGGACCGACGCCGCCGGGCACCTTGGCCAGGAACCCGGCCACCTCGGCCACCTCAGGGTCGACGTCGCCCACGAGCCCGGCCGCGGTCCGGGTGATGCCCACGTCGAGCACCACCGCTCCGGGGCGGACCATGTCCGCTCCGAGCAGGCCGGGAACCCCGGCTGCGACCACGACGATGTCGGCCCGGCGCGTGTGGTCGGCGACGTCTCGGGTGCCCGTGTGGCACAGCGTCACTGTTGCGTTCTCCGTGCGTCGGCTCAGCAGGAGGCCGAGCGGACGCCCGACCGTGACCCCGCGCCCGATCACCGTCACCTCCGCGCCGGCGAGCTCGATGCCGTACGCGCGCAGCAGCGTGACGATGGCTCGGGGCGTGCACGGCAGCGGGCCGGGCTCGCCGAGGACGAGCCGGCCGAGGCTGGTCGGGTGCAGACCGTCGGCGTCCTTGGCCGGGTCCAACAGCTGAAGGACCGCACCGCTGTCGATGCCGGGGGGCAGCGGGAGCTGGACGATGAAACCGGTGCAGGTCGGGTCGGCGTTGAGCTCGTCGACGACGGCCTCGATCTCCGCCTGGCTGGCTGTGGCCGGCAGCTCGCGCGCGATGCTCGTGATCCCGACCTGCGCGCAGTCTCGGTGCTTGCCGGCGACGTACGAGTGGCTGCCCGGGTCGTCGCCGACCAGGACCGTGCCGAGACCCGGGCGACGTCCGACCGCCGAGAGCCGCTCGACCCGCCCGGTCAGGTCGACGCGGATCGCCGCCGCGACCGCCCTGCCGTCGAGCACCTGTGCCGTCACGGCCGGGACTCTTCCACACGTGCCGATCAACCCGCAGTGATCATGGAATTTCTGCCCTCCCAATCTGCCGGCTGGCAGCCGCCTCCAAGGCAGAGGGCAGAAATTCCATGATCGCCGCCTGGAGGGCGGCACCGGGATCAGTGCGCGAAGTGGCGGACACCGGTGAGGTAGAGCGCGATCCCGGCGGCGGCAGCGGCGTCGACCACCTCCTGGTCGCGGATCGAACCACCCGGCTGCACCACGGCCCGGACCCCGGCGTCGATGAGCACCTGCAGACCGTCGGCGAACGGGAAGAACGCGTCCGACGCGGCGAACGACCCGGCCGACCGCTCCCCCGCGCGACTCACCGCGAGCCGGGCGGCATCGACGCGGTTGACCTGACCCATGCCGACGCCGACGGTCGCCCCGTCGTGGGCGAGCACGATCGCGTTGGACTTCACCGAGCGGCAGGCGTGCCAGGCGAGCTCGAGGTCGGCGAGCCCGCTCGAGTCGAGCCGCTCGCCAGTTGCGAGGCTCCAGCCGGTCGTACGGTCACCGGGTTCGTCGACGGTGTCCGCAGTCTGGACCAGGACCCCGCCGGAGATCTGGCGCCACTCGACCCCGATGCCGCTGTGCGCCGCCGTCCGGAGGATCCGCAGGTCGCTCTTGCCGCGGAGGATCTCGAGCGCCACCGGCTCGAACTCAGGCGCCACCACCACCTCGGTGAACACCGCCGCGATCTGCTCGGCCATCCCCCTGGTGACCGGTCTGTTCGCTGCGATCACCCCGCCGAACGCCGAGACCGGATCGCAGGCGTGCGCCTTGGCATGCGCGTCCGCGATCGGGTCGAGACCGCCGCCGACGGCGATCCCGCACGGGTTCGCGTGCTTGATGATCGCGACGGCCGGCGAGTGGAAGCCGTGTGCCGCTCGCAGGGCCGCGTCGGTGTCGACGTAGTTGTTGTACGACATCGGCTTGCCGTGCAGCTGCTCGGCCGCGGCCAGGCTGTCGCTCTCCACGGTCGGGTCCAGGTAGAGCGCTGCACGCTGGTGCGGGTTCTCGCCGTACCGCAGCACCGCCCGACGCTGGAGCGCCAGCCCGGCGAAGCGCGGCCACCCCGCCTCGTCGGGCGCGAGCTCGTGCGCGAACCACTCGGCGACCGCGATGTCGTACGTCGCGGTATGGGCGTACGCGGCGGTCGCGAGCCGTCGCCGATCAGCCATCGTGAAGCCGCCGGCATGGACGGCGGCCAGGAGCTCCTGGTAGCCCTCGGGCGAGACGACGACCGCGACGCTCGCGTGGTTCTTGGCGCCGGCGCGGATCATCGCCGGGCCCCCGATGTCGATCTGCTCGACGCACTCGTCCGGCTCCGCACCGCTCGCGACGGTGGCCGAGAACGGGTACAGGTTCGAGACCAGCAGGTCGATCGGTTCGTACCCGAGGCTCGCGAGCGTGGCGACGTGGTCGGGCCGGCGGCGGTCCGCGAGCAGCCCGGCGTGCACGCCTGGGTGCAGCGTCTTCACCCGGCCGTCGAGGCACTCGCCGAAGCCGGTGACGTCAGCGACCTCGGTGACCGGTACGCCGGCTTCGGCGATGCGCGCCGCGGTCGACCCGGTCGACACGATCGTGACGCCGGCCGCATGCAGGCCCAGCGCGAGCTCAGTCAGATCGGTCTTGTCGTAGACGCTTACGAGCGCGCGGCGGACCGCGTGCCGCTCCTCGGTGCTCACGGGATCGTGACCTTCCTTCCGGTGATGGTCCAGCCCTCGCGGACCAGCCGTCCGACGACGTCGACGAGCTGCTGGCGCTCCGCGATCTTGATGCGCTCGGTGAGCGTCTCGACCGTGTCGTCGGGCTGAACCGGAACCCCGACCTGCGCGACGATCGGGCCGGTGTCGACCCCGGCGTCGACGAAGAACAGCGTGGCGCCGCTGATCCGGACCCCGTACGCCAGCGCGTCCCTCGGGCCGCGGATCCCGGCGAAGCTCGGCAGCAGCGCGTTGTGGGTGTTCAGGTAGCGGTCGCCGAAGCGAGCCAGGAACCCTGACCCGACGAGCTTGAGGAAACCGGCCGACACGACCAGATCCGGGGTGAACGCGGCAACCGCTCCCGTGAGTGCGACGTCCCAGGTCGCGCGGTCGGGGTGGTCTGCGACGGCAGCCACGAACGTCGGGATCTGTGACCTGGCCGCGATCTCGAGCGCTCCGGTTCCGAGTCGATCGGCACCGACGGCGACCACCTCGGCGCCGTACGCAGGGTCGCGGCAGGCCTCGACCAGGGCCGCGAGGTTCGAGCCGGCGCCGGAGGCGAGCACGACGAGTCGGCGCGAACTCATCGGGTCGGGCTGGTCGGGCTGGTCATCTTCGACTCCTGCCTTACGCGGGCCGGTGGCGCCCGGTTCGCGAGCCCGACCAGCCGTCGGCCACGATAGCGACCGAGAGGTCCCAGGCCGGGCGGTCATCGCGCTGGCCCGGCCCGAGCAGGAGGTAGCGCGTGGGTGAGGACCAGCAGTCCCCGCAGCCGCTGCCACCGGGACCGCCACCTGGGCAGCCGTACGGCTCTGGTCAGGGCGGGCCACCCCCGGCGAGCCGTCCGTACGGCGCACCGCCGGGTAATGCCCCGCCCACCGGGCCGCCCCCAGCGCGGTACGGCCAGGCGTCGCCACCGCCCGGCCCGTGGGGTCAGCCGCAACGCCCCGCCGCCACGCCGTCCCAGGTGGCGCAAGCTGGGCGGCTCAGCCGGCTGGCTCTCGCGAGCTCTGCGGCCGCACCGCTGGTGACCTTGGTCGCCCTGCCCTACAGCGGCGTGGTTGGTCTCGGGCTCGGCATCCTCGCCATCGTGCTCGGGGTCCGCGCCCGCCGGGCCGCGGTGATCGCGCAGCGCAGCGAGTCGACCGGTGTGGTGGCCATCGTGCTCGGGTCGGTCGGCACCGCGTTCGTCGCTGTGGTGCTCGCGAGCTACCTCGTGTTCTTGGACGAGATCACGACGTACAACGACTGCAACAGCGGCGCCAACACCAAGCAGGCCGAGGCGGCGTGCTCCGAGCGGCTGCTCGAGGACGCTCGCCGGCGGCTCGGGCTCGGGTGAGCCCTCGGCCTCCGGTCAGCCGACCTTGCGCTCGAGCGCGACCGTCTCCTCGTCGGCATCGCTCGCGCTCCCGGACCTGGCCGGCACGTCGATGCTCCCGTCGCCAGGGCGCGCGGTCCGGGTCGAGAGGTCAGCGACCGAGCCGGATCGGCTCCGCGGGCAGCCGACCCAGGCGGTCGCGGCAGCGACCACCCCGATCTCGACGGAGACCGCCGCCCCGACCATCCACCCGGTCGGGCCGAGCGTCGCGAGCTGTCCGGTACCGAGCCCGCCGGACGCGGCCCAGGCCGCCGCCATGGTGAGGACACCGGCGACGCCACCCGCGCCCAGCCCGGCCAGCGCGCACATCTCAGCTCGCAGTGTCCCGGAACGCCGTACGGCGAGCAGTCCAGCGGCGATCCCAGCCAGCAGCGGGATCACGAGGACGACGTACGTCGCGGGGTGCGGGTCGGCGGAGCCGGGGACAGCCGCGAGGATCGACAGCGGCGGGAGCGCTCCGACCTCGGACCCGCCGAGCGAGACAGACGTGCCGGCGCCGATGGCGAAGCCCGGACCGGTCGCGTACGCAAGGACGGCGAGCACGGCGTTCGGGACGAGCGCCACGTTGAGCAGCAGCAGCAGCAACCAGCCGGTCGCGTCCGGGCTCACGCTGGCCGCGAGGTCGTACGCGGTGGTGCGCCGGACCACGAGCGCGCCGGCGAGCAGCAGTGCCGCGAGCCCGACCAGGACGAGGGAGGCAGCGACCCCGGTGTCGATCGCGACCCGCCACACCAGCGGGATCCGCTCGCGAGCACGGGGCAGCAGGGCAGAGCCGCTCAGCACACCGAGACCGCCGACGGCGACGGCGACCGCGACCCCGGCGATCGCGGCGATCACGACGTCCGGGCGAGCCGCGGGACCGTTCCCGGCCACGGCCAGGAGCGCGGCGGCGCTGCCGTAGCCCATGGCGAGGAGCGCGGTGAGGCGACCGGCGGCGGCGAACGTCCGCGGTGCGGAGCTCCGCCCAGCCCACCGGCCACCGCGCCAGAGCAGGGCGAGGACGACGACGGTGACACCGAGTGGGTGCAGCGTCGACAATCCGGCGGCCAGCTCGAGCGGGACGCCGTGCCCGGCCAGCCAGATGTCCACGGCGAGCCGGAACGGGTCGCCGAGACCACCTACCAAGCCGGATGCCAGCCACCCGACGAGGACGAGGAGGACCAGCGGGACCAGCGACGTGGCGACGGTCCACGCCACCGCGACGCCGGCGGCGCGCCAACTCGCGTCCGGCGCGTCCTCGGCCGATCGGTCCGGGAGCAGCGAGAGGCGACCGAGGAGGGGGTGCACCCGGTCATGCTCGCAAGGCCGGCCACTCCCTGGCCGCAGGCACGCCGCCCGCCCGTCCAATGATCATGTATCGGTGTTGCCGGTCAGCCGCGTGGCGGTCATCAGCTCCCGCATGATCCGTGCGGTCTCCGATGGCGTCTTGCCGACCTGCACGCCGGCCGCCTCGAGTGCCTCTTGCTTGGCCTTCGCGGTGCCGGACGAGCCAGAGACGATCGCTCCGGCGTGGCCCATCGTCTTGCCCTCGGGTGCGGTGAAGCCGGCGACATACCCGACCACCGGCTTCGTCACGTTCGCCTTGATGTAGTCCGCTGCCCGCTCTTCGGCATCGCCGCCGATCTCGCCGATCATGACGATCGCGTCCGTGTCGGGGTCGGCCTCGAAAGCGGCCAGGCAGTCGATGTGGGTGGTCCCGATGATCGGGTCGCCCCCGATGCCGACGGCGGTGGAGAAGCCGATGTCGCGCAGCTCGTACATCATCTGGTACGTCAGCGTGCCAGATTTCGAGACCAGGCCGATGCGGCCAGGCCGGGTGATGTCGGCCGGGATGATGCCTGCGTTCGACTGGCCGGGGGTGATCAGCCCTGGGCAGTTCGGGCCGACGATCCGGGTCGTTCCTGAGTTCTCCGCGTACTGGAAGAACGCCGCGGTGTCGTGGACCGTGATGCCCTCGGTGATCACCACGCAGAGCGGGACGCCCGCGTCGACGGTCTCCACAACGGCTGCCTTGGCGAACTTCGGGGGTACGAAGATCACCGACACGTTCGCGGCGGTCTTCTCCACCGCCTCGGCGACGGAGTCGAACACAGGGATCTCGCCCGCCCCCCCGTCGACCGTCTGGCCACCTTTGCCCGGCGTGCAGCCGGCGACGATCTTCGTGCCGGACGCCACCATGCGCAGGGTGTGCTTGCCACCTTCGGACCCGGTGATGCCCTGGACCACGACGAGGCTGTCCTGGTTGAGGAAGACCGCCATGTCAGGCCCCCTGTGCCGCGAGCTCGGCCGCGCGGCGCGCGGCTCCGTCCATCGTGTCGATCAGCTCGACCAGGTCGTGCGAGGCCTCGTCGAGGATGCGCCGACCCTCCTCGGCGTTGTTGCCGTCGAGCCGGACGACGATCGGCTTCTCGAAGTGCTCGCCCTGCGCCTGCAGCATGGCCAGCGCCTGCACGATGCCGCGGGCCACTGCGTCGCAGGCCGTGATCCCGCCGAACACGTTGACGAACACGCTGCGGACGTCGGGGTCGCCGAGGATGATCTCCAGGCCGTCGGCCATCACGTCGGCCGAGGCGCCACCGCCGATGTCGAGGAAGTTCGCCGGCTTGACGCTGCCGCCGCGGCCGTTGTCGAGCGCCTCACCCGCGTACGCGACGACGTCGAGCGTGCTCATCACCAGCCCGGCGCCGTTGCCGATGATCCCGACCTCACCGTCGAGCTTGACGTAGTTGAGGCCCTTCTCCTTCGCCTTGGCCTCGAGCGGGTCCGCCGCGTCGACGTCGGCGAGCTGAGCGTGGTCGGGCTGGCGGAAGCCCGCGTTCTCGTCGAGGGTGACCTTGCCGTCGAGGGCGACGATCTTGCCCTCCGGCGTCCGGACCAGCGGGTTCACCTCGAGCAGGGTCGCGTCCTCGGCGACGAACGCCGTCCAGAGCTGCCCGATGACGGCGACGACCTGGTCGGCGACGTCGGCGGGGAACCGCGCGGCCTCGACGATCTCCCGGGCCTTCGCGTCGTCCACCCCGGTCAGCGCGTCCACCGGGATCCTCGCCAGCGCCTCCGGCTTGGTCGCTGCGACCTCCTCGATGTCCATGCCGCCCTCGACGGAGGCCATCGCGAGGAACGTACGGTTGGTGCGGTCGAGCAGGTACGAGAAGTAGTACTCCGCGTCGATCTCGCTGGCCTGGGCCACGAGGACCTTGCGGACGGTGTGGCCCTTGATGTCCATCCCCAGGATGGCGCCGGCTCGCTCAGCCGCCTCGTCAGGGGTGTCCGCGAGCTTGACGCCGCCGGCCTTGCCCCGACCGCCGGTCTTGACCTGGGCCTTGACCACGACCGGACCGCCGATCTCCTCGGCGATGGCGCGCGCCTCCTGCGCCGTCTCGGCGACGTCGCCCGGAAGCGTCGGCACGCCGTGCTTGGCGAAGAGGTCCTTCGCCTGGTACTCCATCAGGTCCACGAGTCGCCCATCCTTCGTCGTCGTCGTCGTCGTCGGTCGTGGTTCGTGTGCCCGAGTCGATGGCGCGCGCGTAGCCGGCCGTGGCGCACCGGAACGCCCGGTGAGGTTATCCGCCCCGCGCCACCTGCCGGTCGGCGAGGTCCCGGAACGAGACGAGCGACCCGGCCGAGGTGGCGGCCAGCATGGCCTGCCCGATCGCGCGGCTCACGCAGTCCGCGGCGGCGGCCAGCAGCGCGTCGATCATCCGGTCGTCCGGGACGGCGGCCCGGGACGTGCTCAGGCCGAAGATCGAGTCGCCGTCCACGAGGAGGTGCGCCGGCCGGACCGCCCTGGCAATGCCGTCCTGGCCGGCCATCGCGAGCCGGGCGCACTGCGCCTTGGTCAACCTCGCGTCGGTGGCGACCACGCCGATGGTCGTGTTCATCGAGGGTGCCAGCGCCACGGCCTGCGCCTCGGCCAGCAGAGACGGATCGACGCGCGGCGCCCGTGCCAGCGCCTCGTCCACCGCATCGGTCAGGTACGCCGCGGCGTACAGGCTGCCGTCGGGCGCGACCGGGCTGCCGGCCGCGTTCACCACCACGAGCGCGGCCACCGTCCACCCGTCACCAACCACTTGGCTGGCCGATCCGAGACCGCCCTTGAGACCGCCGGCGCGCGCACCCGCTCCCGCGCCGACCGACCCTTGAACGACCGGACCGTCGGAGGCTGCGCGCAGGGCGGCGACCCCATCGGCCGGGCCGGGCCGGCAGGAGAAGTCGCCGCCGCGGCCGAGGTCGTAGATGACGGCCGCGGGCACGATCGGGACGATCGCACCCGGCTCGGGACCCACCCGGAAGCCGATTCCGTCGGCGCCGAGCGCGTCGACCACGCCGCTCGCGGCCGACAGGCCGTACGCGCTCCCGCCGGTCAGCACGATGGCGTGCACGCGTTCGATCAGCGCGCCCGGCCGCAACAGGTCGGTCTCGCGAGTCCCAGGGGCGCCGCCGCGCACGTCGACCGACGCGACCACGCCCTCTGGTGGCCCCAGCACAACCGTCGTACCGGACAACCAGCCATCGGTGCGTCGCTCGTGGTGGCCGACCGTGAGCCCGGCGACGTCGGTCAAGGTGCCGGACCGGCCGCCACCCGGGCTCACAGCCCGGCCGAACCGTCCCCGACGTTCGCGCGCACCCAGTCCACGATGTCGTAGGTCGTGGCCCCGGGCCGGAACACCTTGGCGACGCCCATGTCGTCGAGGAGCGCGACGTCGTCCTCGGGGATGATCCCGCCGCCGAACACGACGATGTCTGCAGCGTCGCGCTCGGCGAGAAGATCGATCACCCGCTTGAACAGCGTCATGTGTGCACCGGAGAGCACTGACAGGCCGACCGCGTCGGCATCCTCCTGGATCGCGGTCTCGACGATCTGCTCGGGAGTCTGGTGCAGGCCGGTGTAGATCACCTCGACCCCGGCGTCGCGCAGTGCGCGCGCGACGACCTTCGCGCCGCGGTCATGGCCGTCGAGACCGGGCTTCGCGACCACGACCCGGATCGCACCTGCGCCGGGCATCCGGGCCTCCTTGTGGTCGACGGGCTCGTGGTCGGCGGACGATCGGAAAGGCGACTGATCCGTCCCGACCGCCGGTGGGCTGTCGAAGCGTAACGCCGTCCCCACCGCGCGCTGATCGCGTGAACCGTCCACAGCCGCGGCGAGGGAACTTGAGCCGGCGTGACCTGTGCGTTATGGTCCGAGCGCCCACGATCCCGAAAAGCAAGGCTACTTTGACGTGCCCCGTGCTCCCCGAGGCCGCCGCCGCGGTCAACATCGTCGTCCCAAGACCCACCACCTCCCGGCCGCAGTCGGTTCGATCGCCCTCGCCACGGCAGCCGCCGGTGCGCTGACCCTCAGCGGTCCGGCGTCGGCCGCGTTGGGCGCGGGTGCTCGGCCGACCGTCACCGCCACGCCCGAGGTGGAGCGAGCTCCAGTCCTCGACGCCAAGGCCGTGGCCGCTGCGCTCGCGATCCGGTCGCAGGACACGGTCGAGAGGTCGACCCAGCGGGAGCAGCTCACGGAATCCGTCCTCGCGGCCAAGGTCGAGCAGGAGCTGGCCGATGCCGCGTCGCTCGACGCGCTCGCCGGCGACCGGCTGGTCCGGTTCGCCGAGGCCCCCGTCACCTGGGTCGTCCCGGTGCAGGGATATCGCCTCACGTCGCTCTACGGTGCGCGATGGGGCCGGGCGCACACCGGCCTCGACATGGCCGCCGCCTCTGGCGCCCCGATCTACGCGATGTCTGCCGGCGAGATCATCTCGGCGGAGTACGAGGGCGGGTACGGCAACAAGACGATCATCCGGCACGAGGACGGCACCGAGACCTGGTACTGCCACCAGTCGGGGTTCGAGCTCACCTCTGGCAGCGTCGAGGCTGGCGAGGTGATCGGGTACGTCGGGAGCACCGGCAACTCGACCGGTCCCCACCTGCACCTCGAGGTGCACCCGGACGGCTCCGAGGACTACTCGATCAACCCGCTCACCTGGATGCGAGACGTCCTCGGCCTGACGGTCTGAACCGCCGCGCGGTCAGAGCTTCTCGACCGGGGCGTAGCGCAGCAGGAGTCGTTTCACACCCTCGGCGCCGAAGTCGACGCTGGCTTCGGCGCGGTCGCCGGCACCGGTGGTCGACACGACGGTGCCGAGGCCGTACGAGTCGTGCGTGACCCGGTCACCGGGTGCCAGCGAGATGACCGCCCGGTTCCCCGGTGAGCGCACGCCAGGACGCGCGGAGACCCGCGCGATGGCCGGCGTCGACGACGAGCTGCGCCATCCCTTGTCGACCGGCTGACCGGGTGTCCCCCGAGCGCCCGGGCGCCACTCGACGAGCTCGGCGGGCAACTCCTCGAGGAAGCGGGACGGCGGGTTGTACGACGGCGATCCCCAGGCGCTGCGGACGAGCGCGCGGGAGATGAACAGGCGCCGCTGGGCCCGGGTGATGCCGACGTAGGCAAGCCGGCGCTCCTCCTCGAGCTCCTTCGGGTCCCCGAGCGAGCGCAGGTGCGGGAAGACGCCGTCCTCGAGACCGGTGAGGAAGACGACGGGGAACTCCAGGCCCTTCGCGGTGTGCAGGGTCATGAGCGTGACCACGCCCTGCGCGGCCCTGGCATCTGCTGCTTCGTCATCCGGCTCGTCCGGGATCTGGTCGGCGTCGGCGACCAGCGCGACCCGTTCCAGGAACTCGATCAACCCACCGTCGGGGTCGGCGTCGGCGAACTCGCGGGCCACCGCGACGAGCTCTTGGAGGTTCTCGACCCGGCTCTCGTCCTGCGGGTCCACCGACGCGACCAGTTCGGCGAGGTAGCCGGATCTGGTCAGGGTCGCCTCGAGCACGTCGGCGGGGGTGGCGCCGCCCGCGACCAGGTCGCGCAGCCCCGCCACCAGAGCGGTGAAACCCCGCACCGCCGCGAGCGAGCGGGTGGCGATGCCGTACGCCTCGTCGGCCCGGACCAACGCCTGCGCGAACGAGATCCGC
>Ga0136620_10000975_pt1 | contig 13347 bp, 14 predicted proteins | sample AntDrymUQ4162106_2_FD_104806 | JGI IMG/M metagenome (GOLD analysis project Ga0136620, IMG submission 104806) | Polar desert sand microbial communities from Dry Valleys, Antarctica - metaG UQ416 (21.06) | ecosystem: Environmental > Terrestrial > Soil > Desert | place: Antarctica: Dry Valley... | reverse complement strand
GGTAGCGAGTAGCGCGCAACGGAGAGGGAAGGTTACGGTATACGCCCTGCTGATCATGTCGGATGAGTGATGACTTGCCGTGAACAGCTTTTCCTGCGCGCACAACTCGGCCGCCATAGGCCTCTCCAATGCATTGATGACCGAGGCAGACTCCCAGTATTGGCACCTGGGCACCCAGCCTTCTTACGACTCCCGTACTGATTCCGGCTTCCTTTGGAGTGCAAGGTCCGGGGGAAATAACGATTCCAATCGAGGCCATTCTTGCGACTTCCTCGATAGAGACAGCGTCGTTGCGGACAACTTCTGGTTTGTGGCCCAGCTCACTAAGATATTGGACGAGGTTGTATGCAAACGAGTCGTAGTTGTCGATGATCAGCAGACGCGACTTCACGGACTCAGGGAACATCAGGGGGTGAGTTGGCCCACTGCTGAGATAGTTTCCTTCTCAGTTCTGTAGTGAGCGAACCGATTGGCCACGTGGCGACGACGCCCCGACAACTAACCACGGGTGTGACGCCACGAATAGAACTCGTGATGAAGACCTCATCTGCGCGAGTGAGATCGTTGAGCTTGATGATCGTCTTCGCCGTCGACACCCCAAGCCGGCGGGCAAGCGAAAGGATGCGCGCACGAGTTACTCCTGGAAGTATCCGGCCATCGGTGGCAGGCGTGACCAGCTTGGACCCCAGAAGTGCAAAGAGGTTGCCTGTTGCGGTTTCCAGAACCTCACCGTTGTCATCGATGATGAGCAGTTCTTCACTCTCTGACAAAGCGTGATTAGTGGCGAGTACCGACAGGATGTTGCGGTCTCGCCACTTGTGAGAGCCAAGTCCGCCACTTAGATATCCGATGGCAAGTTTCGTGCCATTCGCAGTCTCCTGATGAGTCTGCGAGTCGACGGGCCCCATGCGAAGATCCGATTCAAGCTGTCCATCCGGGAGCGGCCAGGCCGAGAGACGCAAGCGCTGGACTCCTCGAGACTCCCGCACTGCATAATCAAGTGCCGATCGGACTTTCGTGGGAAGGGACCGGTCGTAGAGTGCCCCCACGCTAGTGGTTAGGCGGTCGAGATGAGCGTCCATTTCAACCGGGGTTCCCTCGATCACTAGGAGAGTTTCGAAGACGCCGAGGCGCGGGTCCGGCCGCTTCGGACTTTGCTTGAAAGGCTCGTCCCTTCCACTGGGAACACTCCCAAGGGCGGAAGGATCCAAAAAGCTTCCGGCTGCTTGAATAAGGGGCTGCGCTTTGGTGAAGCATTCCTGGACCTCCGCCGCGGGGTCTGAGTCGGCGACGATGCCTCCACCTACCCCCAGCCAGGTTCGACCGGCCCCAAATTCGAAGGTTCTGATCGCGACGTTAAGCTCTAAACCGGCCACAGGGCTCACGTATCCGAGGCATCCTGTGTATGCCTCCCGTGCAGTTGTTTCCAACTCTGAGATGATTTCGATCGCCCTGATCTTCGGAGCACCGGATACCGAGCCTGGGGGAAACGTCGCCCGCAGAAGGGCGGCATCGTCGATAGGATCTCTCAGTTCGCCGATTACTTCGGATACTAGATGCCACACTCCGGGATGGGCTTCGGCGTGGGCGAGCGACGGCACCCTTATTGAGCCAGGCTTGCAGACCCTTCCGAAATCATTCCGCATCAAGTCCACGATCATCACGTTTTCGGCTAAGTCTTTGGCTGACTCGAGTAGCCGCTCCTTTTCGAGTGCCGAATGCGAACTCGATCGCGGGCACGTTCCCTTGATAAGGGCGGTACGTATGTCTCTATCTTTTCGCTGTAAGAACAGCTCGGGGGAGAGGCTTGCGACGGCCCCCCATGGACCTGAGACGAAGCCCGCGTATCCCGGATTTAGTTTGCCTGCACAGTTTAGAAACAGGTCGAGTGGATCACCGTTGTAAGACGCCTCAAGTCTGAGGCAGAGGTTGGCTTGAAAGATGTCACCCGCAAGGATGTAATCGATGCACCTGTGTATGGTTTTACAGTGTTCGTCGGGTCTCGGGACGGAAGTAAAGCCTTCGAGTTGGTATGGGTTGGCGGCCTCCGAGGGAGAAGTCAATCGGGTACTGAACAACTCGAGCCTGCTCTCGATCAGTGCTGCTCGCCGGGGACTCCACAACGCCTCAAACCACCAAGTGCCGCTGTCTTGATCGTAGTGGAGGACGTGATCGTAATAGGCCAAACTGAACTCGGGCATTGGTACCCGCCGGTGTGGCGATGACGGAAGTCGCTCGACCTGGCTTCCAAGTTGGAATCCCAAGTACCCGACCCAACCTCCGCCAACTGCTCCATTCACTGCTGCCTTGACGGTGGGTAGCTGGTTCAGAAGTTCAAAGGGGTCGTCGTTGGGGTGTGCGACTCGGAGAGGGGCCGATCCGATGACGGCGCCACCGCCCGCCCACTTGCCTATGAGGGCGAAGGGCCGCAGATCACCGCGGAAGGTGCGCGCCACTTCATAGGGCGTGAGAGTCGTCGGCAGTGCCGTACGAATAAACCGAACACGATCAGGTCTATCGAAAACGGCCGTCCTCCTTCCGCCTCTTCCGAGGCATCAAGATGCGCGTCGAGGGACGGGGGGTGACCTAAGGACCACGGGACAGTCCCGAATCGAATCAAGTATGGGTAGCCCATCCGTTACAGGTGGCTAGAAGAGCGTCTCAGTTCGGTCGCCCTATCTAATTCCTACCAATGAGCGTAGCTTGAAACTCGGACTAGGAAATGAGGGCAATAGTGACCGACCTAAGAGTCGATGGCGGCGAGCGGAAGATCTTGGAAGCTATTGCATCATTGCCCAAGTATGAGGCGAACGTGGTTGGGATGACCGAGGACAAGATCATGGGCCGAGTCGGAATGTCCCTCGGAACTGTGCGATCTTTTCTGGGTACCCTTCGAAAACGCGGCCTCGTGCTGACGGGACCGACGAACGGTGCAACTGAGGCACGTTGGGGGTTCCCCATCGACGCCTCTCGTTTGACTACGGCGGGCAAAGAGGCGTTGAAGGGATAGACGGCTCGACCCCCCACGCCAGGTCCGTCCCGAGATAACCCCGTGGGGCGAAGACGAGGCCAAGCGATTTCTCTTCGCAGTCAGAGACGATCCCCTCTACGTCCTCTATGTACTTGCGATTACCACGGGGCTGCGCCGGGGCGATCTGTTGGGGCTCACCTGGGGCTCGGACGACCTGGCCGGGCCCGGCTGTTCGTCGGCCAGAGCCTCGTGGTGGTCAACTACTCGCTCGAGCTGTCGTCCCCCAAGAGCCGCCGGTCGCGCCGCTCGGTGGCAGGTGGCACTCGATGAGGGTACCGTGGCCGCACTCGCAGAGCACCGATCCCGACCCAAACAGGCTGAGCATGTGCACACTGGCTTACGTAGCGACTCCGGGCTGGTGTTCACCCCCACCGACGGCTCGCCGGTTCGCCCCCACAGCGTGTCGCAGGGCTTTGACCGCCGCATCAAGCGCCTGGGTCTGCCCCGCATCCGCTTTCACAACCTTCGCCACACCAGCGCCGCCACCTAGTCACGGTGAATGTTCGCAACACCAGTGAGAACCCGGTCTATGACTGCATCATTTCCTGGGCCCGACCCTTAGCCGCGGACGAGCGCCCCAGGAGTCCGCGGCGGCTGTTGTTCGAGCAAGATCGTCGCTTCCTGGGAATCGAGTGCCCGCTCAAACAAGTGCCCCTGCCCAACTCGGCAGCCAAGATCAATCAGTCGGGCGCGTTGTCCTGCGGATTCGATCCCCTCGGCTACGACCTCTAGCCTCAGGCTCTGCCCCAAGGCAAGGATGGCCTCCACTACTTCAGCGCCCTCATCGTTGAACTCAAGCCCCGCGATGAAAGACCGGTCGACCTTGAGCCCGTCGATCGGCAACTTGCGCAGGGTCATGAGCGACGATTGACCGGTGCCGAAGTCGTCCATGACTGTGTCGACCCCAAGAGCGTGACAACGCTCAAGCTGCCTGGTCGAAAAGGTGTAGTCGTCGATGATTACCCGTTCCGTGATCTCGAGCTGCAACGCTGATCCGGCGATCCCGCTGTCTTGCAGAGCGACCGCGATCTGGTCGGCAAAGTCGCGCTGCATGAACTGGTGGTTTGACACGTTGACACTGACTCGAATGGACGCGTCGAGCGCAGTCCATGCCTTGGCTTGCCGACAGGCTGAAGTCAGAATCCTCCAGCTCAGCGGAGTGATGGCGCCGGTCTGCTCGGCGGCTTCTATGAACGACTCTGCGTCGAGGATGCCTCGTTCCGGGTGTCGCCACCGAAGCAGCGCCTCGAACCCGGTGACGTGCCCGTCAACGAGGTCCACGATGGGCTGATACCGCACGATGAACTCGGAGCGTTCCACCCCTCCCTGCAACTCGCTGTGCAAGCGCAGTCCCTCAACCGCTTTCTGGTGCATGCTGCGCTCGAAGATCTCGAAGTTGCCGGGTCCGCGAGCCTTGGCTCGATACATGGCTATGTCGGCGTGCCTGAGCGCCTCCTCGCCGTCGAGGTGCTGCCCGTCTGGCAGGACGATGCCGATGCTCGCAGTTGTATAAACCCTCTGGTCGCCGACCTGGATCGGGTGGGCAATCTCCTCCTGGATCCGAAGTGTGGCGGTGAGCACTGCCTGGGAGTCAGCGACGCCGTCGAGAAGCACCGCGAACTCATCGCCACCCAGTCGAGCACACAGATCATTGCGGCGCAGACAGTCCTTCATGCGGCCCGCCACGATGGTGAGAAGCCTGTCCCCGGCGTCGTGCCCAAGGCAGTCGTTGACGGACTTGAAGCGGTCTAGATCGACAAACAGGACGACGACCTGATAGTCGCCCTCTAGCCTCTTCTCCCGACTGAGAGCGGTCTTCAAGTGCTCCAGGAACAGCGTTCGGTTGCCAAGGCCGGTGAGGCCATCATGGAAGGCCTGATAACGGAGCTCGTGCGCGGCGGTGAGGTCGGTAATGGACCCGGCAAGACGGACCGGGCGCTCGTGGTCATACACGGCAGCGCCCCGCACGAGCACGGGTATGTAAGACCCATCGGCGTGGCGGAGACGATGCTCGTGCTTCAGGCGATCGGTCTCTCCTCGCAGGTGTCTTTCCACCTCGGCATCAAACGAAGAGACGTCCCTTGGGTGAACCCGGCCGATCCAGTGACCCATCGAGCTTACCGGCGGCTCAGACATCCTTTCCGTGGCCAGTCCGAGCATGTCATCCCAGCGCGCTGAAGTATACAGGTGCCCGGTATTCAGATCGAGGTCCCAGAGCACGTCGTTCGCGCCGCGCGAGGCCAGGGCGTATCGTTCTTCACTCGAGCGCAGCTCGTTCTCAGCCTTCTTTCGTGAGGTTATGTCAAGCAAGGTTGCGAGTTCGGCCTTCTCACCTTGCCATGTCATTGCGCCGATGTGCATCTCGACCACTACTTGAGCGCCATCCGGCCGCAACACATCGAGCTCGGCGACTTGGCCCCTCGTAGCCAGCGGGAGTCTGAAGGGATGCCCGAGGAGGGCGCCGGAGTCCTGCCCGAGCAGGGTTTCTGCTGCGGGGTTTGCAAAGCGCACCATCCCGGCCCCATCCACCACCACCATCCCGTCGATCGTCGCAATAAGGGCCGCGCGAAAGTCCGAGTCGGACCGCTGGTCGCCAAGAGGTGAGACATTCGAAGAGCCAACTGAGCTAGTCAACGGATGCGTCCGATTCATGACGCTTTGCAGTTGTAATCAGAGCTCTGTCCAGGATCGTTTCTGGGCGTCTCCGACACTTATCGCATCCGATCCTCCCCGTTGGTCGACGCCGGTTCGTCATCATGTGGTCAGGCTCCCCAAATGTGTTGGAAGAGCACGGGTTGCCTCGGCGGAAGCCTCTCATAACTAGTCATGGCGAGCCTTGATCCTGGGCCTCTATCACCACTCCAGCGAGCCATTTTGGTACTCGATCATGGGGAGCGATCTGGTTAACCGAAGTGATCATGTTTACTCAATCGGCACCGGAAACCAGCTCTTGAGGCCAGACTGCCCTCACTGGCGACCATTCGTCCTGAGCGGGGAAGCACGAGAATTAGTCAAGAGTTGTGGACGGAACTTGATCACGGGGCGTCTTCTCGTGGTCCTGACCCTCCACCAACTTGCCGTTCACGAATTTTGCACTCTCACGGATCAAAGCGACGAGTTCGCGTCCCTTTATCTTGCGCTACCTCCCCTTGGGCGGCCTCGATGAGCTTGAAAGGCAAGCGATCATCGGTCGCGTCACTCGTCTTTCTGCGGGGGGAGGCGGCGGCACAAAGATCGGTGCACTGGTCCTTTAGCGGCAATCAACCCGTGCTGGGGCTTCGACTTGAGCCCTCACCGCCTTCTTAGCCGGACATGCTCCCAGCTGTTGCAGAACAGCAACCAAACCAAGCAAATCCCTTACCGACTCGCGAAACTCACGAAACCCCACAATCAGGTGATGTGTCTCATAACCCGGAGGTCGTAGGTTCAAATCCTATCCTTGCAACGACGAGGCACCTGGGCGAAGTTCTGATCGAAGAATTTGTCGAGTATGAATCGACCGAGTACTGGGCTCGGGAATTTCAGACACGGTATCTGGACCTATCGCCTATCTCTTAACGCATCGGGTCCTGGGCGATCAGGATCAGGGCCCCAGAGCAGGGGTTTAAGGACGGGATAACAACGTCAGCAGGGCGTTCAGCTTTGCCAGAACCTCCTCGGTGACCTCCGATGGAAGCTTCTCTTTGATCTCGGCTCGCCGAGCTCTCCAGTCGAGGCTCTTGACCTGGTCGGCCAAGACCACGCCCGATACGCCAAGACCTTCAGAAATGGCGACCTCGAACGGGTAACCTTTCACGACGCCCGTGATCGGGCACATGATCGCGAGCCCGACCCTTCGGTTATAGGAGGCGGGCGACAACACGATCGCGGGCCGTCGGCCGCGTTGCTCGTGCCCGGCCCTCGGATCGAGATTGATCCAGACCACGTCGCCTCGGTCCGGGACCCGGGCTCTTGGGGTTACCAGACCTCTTGCCCTGCGGCCTCGCCAGAGTCGACCTCACTGTGAAGGTTTGCCTTGGAGACCCCGGCGAGCAGCTCTTCGAGCTCGTAGTCACCTCGCACCGGCGTGGCAACCAGCTTCCCCCGCATCACGCGAACGTCGACGACCGAGCCGGCATCAACGCCGGAGTCTTCGGCGAGCGACTTGGGGATGCGGAGCGCAAGGCTGTTTCCCCACTTCTGTATCCGGACCTGCATGACGACCTCCTTCGGTATCTACAATGACGATACCACTTGGACACGCGTTGGACGCGCGAGCACGCAAACGACGATCGACGACGACAGAGTCGAGACGCCCGAACCCGTGCGTCTACCAGGAGAAACGCAAGTTCGCGAGCAACGTGGAGAAACGACGAAAAAACCCCTCGGACGAGCTCGTAACCCGGAGGTCGTAGGTTCAAATCCTTACCCCTGCAACTACTACAAGGCCCTTTTAGCTGTGGTTGCGAGCCGGGACCCAGCCCCACAGCAACATGTGACCCACTACCGTCCCCAACGTGTTGAGCAGCAGATCCTCTACCGAGGTCGTGCGACCGGACACGAAGAGCAGTTGGGCTCCCTCCACGCACAGCGTCAAGGCGAAGCCCACGAGGGCGGACTTTGGCGGGGACAGTCCGCGCATGTTGAGCGCCGCCCCGAAGGGCACGAAGAGGAGCACGTTGGCTACCGCTGCCAACAGCACGGTTTCGCCGGCCGGCGACGCCAGCGCCTCAGCCAGATCGCGGAAGGGGACTAGCTGAACCCTGTTGTCCTCGTTGTTCGGATTCAGCGTCAGGGCCATGATTCCGGCCACCGCCGCAAGCAGGGCGAGGTCAACCCAGAAAGGTCGAGAGGCCAGCCTCCCGGCCGTCGACTCGCCGACCCCCCTCCGTCCGGCCACAGCAACGGCGAGCGCCAGGCCGGCTCCCATGGTGAGAGCGAGCGGAACGGAGAAGCCGAGGGAAGGCACAGCCCATTGTGGTGCCTACCTCCGCTTGGGGTCTAGACCAGGCCTGTGCACATCACGAGACGAGGACCAGCCGGGGGCGGTCGTTCGTTGTCGCTTCGAGCTCGTCGATCACATACATGGCTACAAACCCGAAGGCGAACCCTGAGAGGTAGGCGATCAGCTGTTTCATACGAGGTGCTCCACCTCCCCGTCCTCCTCGAGCACAAGGGTTTCCCAGCACGACCGGCATAGGCCGTCGTAGTTGTTGGTGGGAGTGATGGCGTTGGGGCACACCCGGCAGACCCACTTGCCCCGATCTGAGTCTCGCTCGATCATCCCGACAAAGCCTAGAGCCGGTCGCCTGATCTCGCCCGGTTCTACGGCAAGGTTTTCGCGGTCCGGAGGGACCTCTGAGGAGCTGCCCCGGGTGCTCCGCCCCAAGCTGAGCTCCTCCATACGATCTCTGTACAGGCAAACCCTTTTCCGCTTGACAAGAGCCATGGATGTGGCTAATCTTTGTACAGACATTGAACAGACGGTATACGAAAGGAAGGCGAGATGAAAAAGCTCGACATGCTTGCAGCCGGCCTTGTGGTCGTGGGAGGAGTCAACTGGGGCCTTATCTCGCTTGCGAACTTCGACCTCGTTGCTTCACTCTCCGGACTCGAGTTCGGTGAGGCCAATTCGGCGACCCGGGCTGTGTACGGGCTGGTGGGGCTTGCCGCGGTTTACCAGATCGTGCAGAACGGCGGTATCCGGCGCCGCTGGAGCGCCGACACGGGGATCCGCACCGCGTAGAACGAAGCTCTGAAACCCTTGCTCAGGGGCCGGGTCCTCCCCCCGTCCGGCCCCTGAGCTTTCCTCCGATCGTCTGGAGGCGCAAGATCCAGGGGGCCTCATTGATCCTGGACCTCGACCCTCTCCAACATCACCTCGGTCCTCGGACGGTCCGACCGGTCGGTTTCCTTGGTTGCGATCGCCTCTACGACTTCCATGCCCTCGATCACCTCTCCGAAGATCGTGTGTCTGCCGTTCAGGTGTTGAGCCGGCCCGACCGTGACGAAGAACTGTGAGCCGTTCGTGCCCGGGCCTGCATTGGCCATGGCCAACAGACCCGGCTTGTCGAAGCTGGGCCCCTGGGGCGGGACCTCATCTTCGAACTTGTATCCGGGCCCCCCGCGTCCGGTACCCTCCGGATCGCCCCCCTGGATCATGAAGCCCTCGATCACGCGATGGAACATCGTGCCGTTGTAGAGAGGATCGGTCTTCCGGCGGCCGTCACGCGGATCCTTCCATTCGCGCTCGCCCCTTGCCAGCTCTACGAAGTTCGTTACCGTGACGGGAGCGTGTTCGGGCATCAGCCGCACCGTGAAATCGCCCTCCGAAGTTACGAAGATCGCTTGTTGCGCCATGGGGAACCTCCATTGCTCGGACATTGGGACCGACTCATTCTGACCCCAGCGCGCCGAAGAGCTCAACGCCACGGCGGCGGGCACTGCGGAACCGGGGTTTGGGTTGTTCACAAGGCAGGACCGACTTCGTGCTGTTGAACTGACGCCGGGGAGCGCTGTCGGATGTTTCCTCAGCGAGCCAGCCTTCGAAAGTGCTCCACGATGTGCGGGGTCACATCCACGGTCGAGGGGCGGACTGGGGGCTGGGCGAGCGTAGAAAGAAACGGGATCACCGAATCCTGCACATGCAAGGACGCGTGGTCACCGCCCCCCCGATGGTCGGCGCCACCGAGATCCTTGATGTCCCAGGTCAGCTTCGGAGTGACGACGATGTCACCGGCGCGGTCGAGGTCGAGCACGGACTTGATGCGCCACATGGCAAGTGGATATTCGGGGGTGCGGATCGCTCCATCCTCGATCACACCATCAACGACGCCGAGTTCACCACTGACCCTCCAGCGGTTGCCGCGCTCGTCCCTTACTCCTCCCTCTTGGACCTGCGCGAATCGGATCTCGCCCCGTTCACTGCGCACCACGTAACCGTCGCGGTCGCGCCACATGAGTTGATCGAGCCCACCGACGTCTTGGAGGGTCTCGATGACGCTGGCCCAGAGCTTGGCTCTGCGCCGAGCATTCACATATATGAAGCCGACGCGCCCGTTGCCTGCTGCAGCAAGGTCCCTGCGATCGAGGGGCTCGCGGCCCTGGTGAGCAAGTACCTGATTGAAGTCGTCGAACACATCCGTCAGATCGATGATGTGATCTTTGGCGTCTGAGATCGGGCTCTGTGAGTGATCGGCGGTGACAACGAAGCCGACCTCTTGAAGCGTTGCCTCCCATGAGCCGCAGGCGTCGAGCACGTGGGCGATGTTCTTGTCCGCCTCTTCGAGGTTGTCGATTTGTGAGGCGGGCCCCCGCTGATGCGAGCGGTGATCGTTTTCATGCAGGTAGAACAGGATCATGTCGGCAGCCCGCTTCTTCAGAAGGTCATGCGTGACGCAGGCGGCGAATGAGTCGGCCGCTTTCATCCGTTTTATGGGCCCGCCACGCTTCGTGTGAATCTTCCGGCAGGCTTTGGACGGACCGCTCACCACGTCGGCGATGTAGAGCTCCTTGGGTCCCCGGACCGTGTCGGGCAGGCCTTTACGAAACAGCAGGCGCTCGATGGGGTCGGGTCTCACTCGATGCTCGTGCCGCCCTCTGAAGACCATGAAGTTGATCGACGCCGAAGCGAATCCCATGTCGTGCAACTGCTCGTGCACGGTCGCAACATCTGGACTGAGGTGGCGGGCGTTGAGGAACCCCAGCCAGTTCCGGATGACTTCACTCTCGCCCTCGATGATCGACGAACGGGGGCTTTGCCCGTAATTGACGAACCTGCCCGCCCCTCGGTCGTACCAGCACATCCCCGGGATGCCGTGGCGCGCCGGGACTTCACCGGTGACCAAGGAGGCAGTCGCCGCCGGCGTGATCGTGGGGAAGACCGCGATCGAATCACGCACATAGCTGTCTTGCTGCCGAATGAAGCTGAGGGCCGGTGCGCGCCCCGATTCACATGCCTGCTCGAAGGCGTCGCTGCCCATCCCGTCGATGACTATGTAGACGACGCGTTTCTGGTTCATCGATGCCCGTCCTCCCGTGTTCATCCAGGCCCGCGAGCTTAAGGGGGCGCCACTCGATGAGCCAACCCCGGATAGTGACGAACCAGACCCTGCCGGTCGAACTCGATCTCGGCCTCGAAAGAGCCACTCTGGAAGGCAAGCCGGCCACCGAGTGCGTCCCGGCGGACCAAGCTGTATCGCTGATGAGAAGGTTCAACCGAGAGGCCGGGGACCGACACGAGGGCGGCCGTGATGTCGAACGGCTCGCCGACGCCGTGGGCGAAGACGTTGCTTCGCAGGACGGGCATCGAGTTTGTCAGCGGGCATTCACCGAGATCGCAGTCGGCTGTGTCTTCGAGTAACGATGTGTCTCCACCGGGCGGTGGGGCGTCGAGATCGCCCTCCGACTTGGTCGTGCAGCTCCAAACACCGTCTGCAGCCCTCTCGAGATACAAAAATCGCCACCAGCCGGCGCCGGATGACTGAACCCGGAGCTGGGTGGTGATCCAACCGGAGGTTGTCCGGAGCCCGTAGTTGAGCCGGTACGGAAGCGGCGCAGCTCGAATCGCCACCCCTCTGGCCGTCAGGCGGTCGGCCCGCAGCGTCACCTCGGCGAACTCTGCGCCAAAACTGCCTTCCTGGGACCAGATGAGGTCTGTGACTTGCGCCGGCTCTTGCAGTTTGGCCCCTTTCCGGTCGCCCTGCGGGTGACAATCCTCCTATGGATACCGTCACGGTAGAGGTCGCAGGACAGACGACGCGCCTCCTGGACGCCGGAAGCGGCCCTCCGGTGGTCGTGCTGCACGGCTGGGGGGGCCGAATCGAGTCGATGGCGCCCGTCGTCGCCTGTTTGAGCGGTGATTTCCGCGTCCTGGCCCCCGACCTCCCCGGGTTCGGCGAGTCGCCGATTCCTGCGGAAGTGTGGGGAACCCCGGACTATGCCGCCTGGATGGGCCGGGTCGTGCGCAGCAGGGACATCGAGCGGGCGCATTTCATCGGTCATTCCTTCGGGGCCAAGACGGCGCTCCAGCTTGCGGCGACCGAGCCAGCGTTGGTCGACAAGCTCGTGGCGGTGGGATCCTCAGGGCTGAGAACCCCCCCCTCTGCCTCGGCGCGCCTCAAACGCTCTATCTCCAGGACGGCGAAGGCGGCCGGCGCACTCGGACCACCCGGCCGCATCTTCAAAGAGGCGGTCTTCAACAGAGTCGCCTCCCAGGACTACCGGGACGCGGGTGAGCTTCGCCCTATCTTCGTCAAGGTCGTCAACGAGGACCTGTCGGATCTCCTGCCGCAGATCCTGGCGCCGACGCTGTTGATATGGGGGGCCCAGGAGGACGCCGTCCCGGTCGATCATGGGAGGAGGATGGCCGAGCTGATACCCGATGCCGGCCTCGTTCTCTTCGAGGGCGCGGGCCACTTCGCCTACCTTGACGACCCCGACCGCTTCTGCCGTGTGGTCCGTCACTTCCTCGGAGCGCCCTAGACCATTGGGACGACCCGACCCTTTCTTCGCCTACTCCTTGCTTCTGCGAACGATCCTGTTTGCGCTGATCCCGGCGTTCGCCCTGTGGCAGCTCGTCCGGCTGAGGCGGGGCCTGCACGTCTTCCAGCTCGAGGGCTACAAGCGCCGTCGCTTCCTCGCCTGGTGCCGCGCCAATCGCCGACGCGCCCTGTTCCTGGCGGCCGCGCCGGCCAAGAAGCCCCTGGTCATGACCGGCCGTGCCCGCCGCGTTCTCGTAACCGCGCAGGTGCTGGTGGTTCTCGGGGTGCTGCTGCCCCCAGCGGCTGCACACCTGATCGCCGGCGCCCCGTGGGACATCATCACCTGGGCCCTCGCGACGGCCCTGATGTTCGCCGGCGCGCCCGTGCTCCTGGTGGCGGCCGATTGGCTCCTGGCACCGGTCCAGGGCGCCATCAACCGCCGCTACGGAGCCTCGGCGCGCCGAAAGCTCGCCGAGGTCGCCCCGGTGGTCGTGGGAGTGACGGGCTCGTACGGCAAGACCTCCACCAAGTTCGCAATCGAGCGCCTGATCGGCCCCCCGGGCGGTGCGCTCGCAACGCCGGGCTCCTTCAACACCCCACTCGGAGTGTGCCGGACGATCAACGAGCATCTTCGGCCGCAGCACCGTTTCTTCGTTGTCGAGATGGGCGCCTACGGGGAGGGAGAGATAGCCGAGCTCTGCCGCTTCGTAGGCCCGCGCATCGGGGTGCTCACCTCGATCGGCCCCGCCCACCTCGAGCGTTTCGGATCGATCGATGCGATCCGGCGCGCCAAGTACGAGATCGTCCGGTGCCTGCCGCCCGGCGGGACGGCGGTCATGAACGTAGACGATCCCG
>Ga0136620_10000974_pt1 | contig 13354 bp, 12 predicted proteins | sample AntDrymUQ4162106_2_FD_104806 | JGI IMG/M metagenome (GOLD analysis project Ga0136620, IMG submission 104806) | Polar desert sand microbial communities from Dry Valleys, Antarctica - metaG UQ416 (21.06) | ecosystem: Environmental > Terrestrial > Soil > Desert | place: Antarctica: Dry Valley... | reverse complement strand
TGCTTGCGCTTCTCGAGCCGCCCCTGCAGCCAGGAGCCAAAGCACACCACGAAGATGAAGAAGCACACCACGCCGAGCGAGAAGAAGGTGATGATCTTGTCGTTGGTCTCGCCAAGTAGGCCCTCGCCGTTGTCGTGGGCGAGCGCGGGCGCGGCCAGCGCGAGGCTGCAGACGGTGCTCAGCGCCAGGGCGAACAAGGCCTTCATATGTCGGGCAGTCTAACTAGGGTTCCGCCGCCGTGTCGATCTTCGAATCAATCGTCCTGGGCATCGTCCAGGGCCTGACCGAGTTCCTTCCGATCTCGAGCACGGCGCACCTGCGGATCGTGCCCGCGTTCCTGGGCTGGGAGGACCCGGGCGCGGCTTTCACCGCCGTGACCCAGCTCGGGACTATGGCCGCTGTCCTGCTCTACTTCCGCGAGGATCTCTGGCGGATAGCGCGGGCGTGGACACGCAGCCTGCGCGACCGTTCGGCGCGGGACCAGGACGCGCGGATGGGGTGGTACATCATTCTCGGCACCGTCCCCATCGCGATCTTCGGCCTGGCATTCAGGCACCAGATAGAGGATGGGGCGCGCGACCTGTATCTGATCGCCACGGCGCTGATCGTGATGGGGCTCGTACTGCTCGCGGCAGAGCGCGTCGGCACGCGGGAGCGTGGCGTGGAGGATCTGGATCTGCGCGATGGGGTGGCGATGGGGCTCGCGCAGGCACTGGCACTCGTGCCGGGAGTCTCCCGTTCCGGTGCCACCATCTCGGCGGGGCTCGTTCTCGGCCTCGACCGCACCACCGCCGCGCGTTTCTCGTTTCTCCTGTCGGTGCCAGCAGTTGTGCTGTCCGGGGCGTTCGAGATGCGCGACTTTCTCGGGGAGGGTGATGACAGGACCGGTGTTCCCGGCCTCATGGTCGCCACGTTGCTCGCGTTCGTTGTCGGCTACGCCTCGATCGCCTTGCTCCTGCGGTTTCTCGCCTCCCACTCCACCTACGTCTTCGTGGGCTACCGGCTGGTGCTGGGGACGGTCGTGCTGGGCCTCGCGGCGGCCGGGACGATCAGTTGAGCGGCCCGGCGGTCCAGGTAGCCTTCCGAGCGTGCACATCGCGGCCAAGCTAGCCATCGTCGCCCTGATCGCGCTGTTGTTCACGGCGCTGCCAGGCGGTGATGGGGCGCTCAATGTCCTGCTTGTTCTGCTGACGATCGCCTTCTTCACGGCGATCGCCGTGACCGGCTACCGCCTGCACCGCCAGTACCGCTTCGAGCTCGACTCGCTCCCTGAGCGCCAACGCGGGATCCTCTACGGCTCGGTGGGGCTTGCGTTCCTCACATTCTGCGCCACGCGCCAGATGTTCGACGCCGGGGGCGCGGGCGCCGTAGCCTGGCTTGCGTTGCTAGGGCTCTGCTCCTACGGTCTCTACTGGGTCTGGACGCAGTACCGCAGCTACGGGTAGCGGGGTCGGGGGAACCCGGCCCACCAGTTCGTTGCCCCTCTATGGCGGAGTTGTGACAGCCGCCCGCTGTTCGGTGGCGCGCTTCGCGCGACGCTGCGCCCATGCAGCCGCTGCCGCGCCTTCGCCGCGCTCCGCGTCTTCCCGTCGCCGGCCCGCGCCGCCTCCCGGAGGAGAGTGGCCAGGCCACCGTCGAACTGGTGGCCCTGCTGCCCGTCCTGCTGCTCCTTGGGGCGATCGTCTGGCAGCTCGCCCTGGCGGGCCACACGGCGTGGGTCTGCGCGCACGCCGCGCGCGCCGCAGCACGCGCCGAGGCGGTGGGCCGGGACGGCACGATGGCCGCACGCAGCGCTCTGCCCAAGGGACTCGAGCGTGGGCTTCGTGTCACGCGCCGGCCCGGTGGCGGCGTAACGGTGAAGCTCGGGATCCCCCTGCTCTTGCACCGTTGGCGCAGTGGGGCCAGCGTGTCCGCCACGGCGTCACTGGGGGCGCGTCCGTGACGCGCCGCGCCCGGCGCGGGGCGCCGCTCTCCCTTGCTTCGCACGGGGGGCAGGCCAGCGTCGAGGTGCTCGGCGCCGTTCCGGCGCTCCTTGCCCTCGGCCTCGTCCTTCTCCAGCTTCTCGCCGTGGGGTACGCGAGCGTCCTTGCCGGGGCCGCGGCGGAGACCGGGGCGCTGGCCCTGGCCGGGGGTGCTGACCCGCAGGCGAGCGTGCGCGAGGCCCTGCCCGGGTGGTCACGCGCTCGCGCGAGCGTCGCGGTATCGGGTCAGACGGTGCGGGTGAGGTTACGTCCCCCGTCCCCGCTGGCGGCGGTAGCCCGGCGGCTTGAGGTCACGGGCCGGGCCTCGTTGGGAGCGCCGTGAGCGCCCGTCCGGCGCTCAAGGGGCGGGGGTTCCTGACAAGCGCCCTTGCTGCAACCGCCGACTGGTTCATCGAGCCCGCCGAGCCAGCCGCGGCGGAAGGGTGGCCTGGGCCGCTTGAGGCGCGCCCGGTGGTGGCGGTAGTGGGGCTCTCGCCTCGGTGTGGGGCCACGACGGTGGCCCGCGCTCTGGGTGCGGAGCTAGCGGCGCGAGACCCCGGGGGGGCCTGCGCGGTCACCTCGGCGGGACCGGCCGGCCCCTGCGCGCTAGGGCTCCCGGCTGCAGCCCGGCTCGCGCGGACCCTCTCTCCTCTGGCGGGGGCGGGTGCGCGCGCGTGGGGCCGACTGTGCCTCGTGGAGACCCACGACCGCGTGGCAGTGGCCGAGGCCACGCGCTACCTCGCGCCGCTGGTCCTGGACGTAGCGGATCGGGCGGGCGCGTCCGCGGCTGCGCTGGCCGATCACGTCCTGCTGGTCGGCCTGCCGACCACGGAGCCGGCCTTGACGGCGGTCATAGCGGAGTCCCTCAGTCGCGCGGGCGGCGATCCCGTCGCCGTGCTCAACCGCACAGGCGCCGGAGCAGAGCGCTGGGAGGGGCGCGGAGCCGTGGAGTTGCCGGAGTCCCGCATGGGGGCTCAGCTCGCCCTGGCCGGGCGCGAAGCGCGCGGCCGGCTCGGTCGGGCGGTCGCCGAGCTCGCCGATCGCTGCGAGGGCTGTCGGTGACGGTCGGAACGACCGCGCCACCCCTTTAGGGAGGCAGTCCGCTCCCCCTCGCGGCGGGCGCGCCGCCCGACCGACGCGGCGGGTAACCGCAGCGCAGCGCGGCGGGCGAGGTTCCGGATCGTCCGCTGATCCCCGCGAGGTTCGCCCCCGGTGGCGAACCGGAGGGCCTTTTGTAGCTCAGCCGCCTTTCCTTGTGTCCGTCTCGGCACGAGCCTGCGGGCATGTCCCCCACGCGCTCAGAACGGTCCCCGCGTGATGAGCGCGGGCAGGCGCTCCCGTTGGCTCTCGGCCTCGTCGGGGCGGTACTCGCCGGCGTGCTCGTGCTCACGGCGTTCGGGCAGGCGCTCGGCGGAAAGTCGCGCCACCAGCGCGGCGCGGACCTGGCCGCAGTATCGGCGGCGCGCACGATGCGGGAGGACTACCCGCGCCTGTTCGAAGCATCCGTGCTCGAGAGTGGGGAGCCGAATCCGCGCCACCTGTCGACCACCGGGTATCTGACCCGCGCACGCGCAGCCGCGGCCGACGCCGCGAGGCGCAACGGGGTCCGGGTGGCGCCCGGCGATGTCCACTTCCCCGGCGGCGGCTATGCCCCGACCCGTGTCCGCGTGCGCGCCCGGGGCTCCGTCCACATCCGGGTCGACGGGAGCGATCGGCAACGGCGCCGACGGGTGGCAGTCCAGGCGAGTGCCACCGCGGAGCTCATGCCCGGCGCGGAAGGCGGGCTCGACCAGCCCGCCTTCGCCTCCGGTGGGGGATACGACGGCCCGCTCGCCTATCGGATGGGCAAGCCGATGCGCCCGGACGTGGCTCGCGCCTTCGACCGGATGGCGGCAGCCGCGCGTGGCGCCGGGCTCGCCCTCTCGATCAACAGCGCCTTTCGCTCCGACGCCGAGCAGGCTCGCCTGTTCGCCGCGAACCCCAACCCCAAGTGGGTCGCGCCGCCCGGCACGAGCCTCCACCGCTACGGCACCGAGCTCGACCTCGGGCCGCCGGGCGCCTACGGCTGGCTGGCGGCGAACTGCCGCCGCTTTGGCTTCATTCGCAGGTATGCGTGGGAGGCCTGGCATTTCGGCTACGGAAAGAACCCGCGCGACGTGCCGGCGCAGTACGAGCGCGGCTCCTGGGAACCGCCCGGCGGGGACCACGGGCGGGTGCGCCACCGGCTGCCGAGCTTCGTCCCGCCCCGATTCCACGACCCGATCGCCCGCGCCGCTCTGCGCTGGAGCGTGCCGATGAACCTGCTCGCGGCCCAGCTGTACGCGGAGTCCGGCTTCAACCCGTTCGCGAGCAGCCCGGCCGGCGCCCAGGGCATCGCCCAGTTCATGCCCGGCACTGCCCGCAGCTATGGCCTGCGCGACCCGTACGACGCCGATGCCGCCATCGATGCGCAGGCGCACCTGATGAGCGACCTGTTGAGGCGGTTCGGCGGCAAGATCGCACTCGCGCTCGCCGGCTACAACGCCGGCGCCGGTGCGGTCGAGCGCTACGGGGGTGTCCCGCCTTACGCTGAAACGCGCGCCTACGTGGCAAAAATCCTGGGGCTGCTGGGCGGCGCCGGTGACATCGCGGCTCAAAGCCTGGAGGTGCGCCTCGTCGAGTGACCCGGTGCTGTCCCGGGCCTATCCTCGATGGAGATGCCTGGGAAGGACGAGACAACCCGCCGAGAGCGCCTGCGCGAGCAGCGCCGCGCGCTCCCGGATAGCCCGGGCGTCTACCTGTTCAGAACCGCCAAGGGCACGGTCCTATACGTCGGCAAGGCAAAGTCGATCAGGAAGCGGGTCGGCGGGCACTTCTCCAAGCCGGGCACCCGCGGCGCGGCCGACATGGTCGCCCAGATCGCAGACATCGAGTTCGTGGCCACCCAGACCGAGGCGGAGGCACTTCTCGCCGAGCAGAACTTCATCAAGCGCCACCGGCCCCGGTTCAACATCCGCCTTCGCGACGACAAGAGCTATCCGTACATCGGGATCTCGCTCGACGAGGACTACCCCCGCATCTACTTCACCCGCGAGCGCCACCGCCGCGGCCGGGCCTACTTCGGGCCGTTCTCGAGCGCCAAACGGGTGCGCGAGACCCTGGACCTGCTCGGCAAGGTCTTCCAGTACCGGACCTGTGAGGGCAAAGAGCCCGGTCGCCAATCGGGGAGCCCCTGCCTCGACTACTTCATCAAGCGCTGCCAGGCCCCATGTGTGGGATACGTGTCGAGGGGGGATTACCGCGCCAACGTCGACACGATCATCGACTTCCTGTCGGGCCGCTACCGCCAGATCGAGCGCGAGCTCGAGCAGGGTATGAAGCTGGCCGCCGCTGACCAGGAGTTCGAGGTGGCGGCGCAGCTTCGCAACCGGCTCAAGGCGATCCGCTCGCTGCTGGAGCGCCAGCGGATCACCAACGAGGCGGTCGGCACCCTCGACGCCATCGCCGTGGCGGGCGAGGAGACCGACGCCAACGCACAGGTCTTCCAGGTCAGGGACGGCGTGCTGGCAGACCGGCAGAGCTTCTACCTCGAGAACGCCGCCGCACGCGAGGAGTCGGAGGTGCTCGAGGAGTTCGTGCTCCAGTACTACGCGAGTGCCCTGTCGATCCCCCCGCAGGTGATCGTGTCTCGCACCACCGAGCGCACTGCGGTGCTCGAGGAGGCGCTGTCCGAACGCCGGGGGGCTCCGGTGGAGGTGCGGCCGGCAGAGCGTGGTGACAAGCGCCGCATCTTCGAGTTGGCGGAGCGCAACGCCCGACTCGCGATCGACCAGGACCGCCTCCGCTCAGAGCGCCGGCGAACGCATCGGATCGAGGCTCTGGACGGGCTGCAGCGGGCACTTGGCATGGCTCAGATCCCGATGCGGATCGAGTGCTTCGACATCTCGAACCTGGGAGAGACGCACACGGTTGCGTCGATGGTCGCCTTCGAGGGAGGCGCGCCAAAGAAGTCGGACTACCGGCGCTTCCGGATCCGAGAGGCGGCCCAGGACGACTTCGCGGCGCTGGCGGAGGTGCTCGCACGCCGGACGGGCCAGTTCAGGGCCCAGAAGGAGCTCTCGCCACACGAGAAGGAGTTCGACGCCAGCTTCGCCGCTCTGCCCGCGCTGATCGTGATCGATGGAGGCAAGGGTCAGCTCTCATCCGGGCTGGCGGAGCTAAAGGAGCTCCGCGACTTGGGCACCATGGTGATCAGCCTCGCCAAGCAGCTCGAGGAGGTGTTCCTTCCGGGCCGCCCGGCTCCGCTGGTGCTGCCCCAAGAGAGCGCTCCACTGCAGCTGCTGCAGCGCGTTCGCGACGAGGCCCACCGGTTTGCGATCGAGTTCCACCGCGGCCGCCGGGACAGGGCGATGACAGGCTCGGTGCTCGACGACCTCCCGGGGGTCGGCGCCGTCCGCAAGCGGGCCATCCTGAGGCACTTCGGCACCCCGGAGCGCTTCCTCGCAGCGAGCCGCGAAGAGCTCGAAGCGGTCCCAGGGCTACCGGGCAAGGTGGCGCGCGAGATCCACGGGAATGTTCACAGGGTGGACTAAAGGACCTCCGACGCAGGGGGTACAACCCTTCAGATGAGGGACTTCGTGGTGATCACCGGTTTCTCGGGCGCCGGAAAGTCGCAGGCGATGGCCTGCTTTGAAGACGCCGGCTACTTCTGCGTGGACAACCTGCCGCCCGAGATGATCGCCCAGCTTGCGGAGCTGTTCGAGCACGAGGGGTCCAAGGTGGAGAACGCGGCGGTTGTGTCCGATGTGCGCGGGGGCTTGTTCTTCGAAAACCTCGTCAGGGTGCTCGACGAGCTGGTCGAGCGGGGCACCCCCCACCGGCTCCTCTACCTGGAGGCCACCGAGGAGGTGCTGGTGGACCGCTACAAGGAGACCCGTCGCCGGCATCCTCTTGCCGAGGACGCCGCGGGCAACGGCGACCCCGCGGGGGGCTCGGTGATACGGGCGATACGGGCCGAGCGGCAACTGCTCGAGCCGCTGCGCGCCCGGGCGGACGTGAGCATCGACACCAGTGACCTGAGCGCCAGCCGGCTGCGCAAGGTGGTGGCCGACAAGATGCTCCCACGTGGCAGCGTGGGCAAGCTCGCGGTGACCTTCCTCACCTACGGCTTCAAGCACGGGGCCCCGCGTGACGCAGACCTCCTGTTCGACGTCCGCTTCCTGCCAAACCCCCACTACGAATCCGAGCTGCGCGAGCTCACGGGCCTTGACCCCGCTGTGCGGGACTACGTCGAGGCGTCGGCGGGCATCGGCGAGTTCTACGGCCACCTGATCCCGCTGCTGGACTACCTCCTTCCCCAGTACGAGGCCGAGGGGAAGGCCCACCTCACGATCGGGATCGGGTGTACCGGAGGGCGGCACCGGTCGGTGGTGATCTCCGAGCGCCTGGCGCGCGAGTACGCCGACCGCGGCGACCTCCTCTTGGATGTGGTTCACCGGGACATCGCCAAGCCGCCTCGGCGTGCCTGACGCGAGCCGCCCGGTGCTTCCTCAAAGGATCGCGTAACTCAACCCGGTGGTTGAGGCGATAGATTCCGGGTAACCCGCAACGCACCCGGCGAAAGGACTGTCTCATGGCCCTGAGGGCCGGCATCAACGGCTTCGGCCGTATCGGACGCAACGTCTTCCGTGCCGCGCACGAGCGCGGCGCCGACATTGACTGGGTCGGCGTAAACGACATCACCGACACGGAGACGCTCGCCCACCTGCTCAAGTACGACTCGGTCCTCGGTCCCTTTCCGGGCACCGTCGAGGTCAGCGAGAACGGGCTCGTGGTCAACGGGGACGAGCTGCGGGTGTTCGCCGAGCGCGATCCCGGCGACCTCCCGTGGAGCGACGTGGGCGCCGAGGTCGTGATCGAGTCGACCGGTTTGTTCACCGACCGCGAGAGCGCTGCGAAGCACATTGCCGCCGGTGCCCAGAAGGTGATCATCTCGGCGCCCGCCAGCGATCCCGACGTGACGGTGGTCCTCGGCGTGAATGATGACGCCTACGACAAGGACAAGCACGAGGTGATCTCGAACGCGTCCTGCACCACGAACTGCCTGGGGCCGGTGGCGCGTGTGCTCCACGATTCGGTGGGGATCGAGTCGGGGATCATGACCACGATTCACGCGTACACGGCCGACCAGCAGCTCCAGGACTCGCCGCACAAGGACCTTCGGCGGGCGCGGGCCGCCGCGATCAACCTCGTGCCGACGTCGACCGGCGCCGCCAAGGCCATCGGGCTCGTCGTGCCCGAGCTGGACGGCAAGCTGAACGGGATCGCCGTGCGCGCTCCCGTGCCGGTGGGCTCGATGGTGGACCTGGTCTTCCAGGCCTCCCGCGACGTGACCGCCGAGGAGGTCAACGAGGCCATCGCACAGAGGGCGGACACCGGCGCGCTCGAGGGGATCCTTCAGTACACCGAGGACCCCATCGTCTCGAGCGACATCTCGAGGTCGGCCTACTCCTCGATCTTCGACTCCCAGCTCACGATGGTGATGGAGAAGCGGCTGGTGAAGATCGTGACCTGGTACGACAACGAGTGGGGCTACTCCAACCGCTGCGTCGACCTGGCCGAGCGAGTGCTCGTGGGCCTCGGGCAGCCCGTCGCATGAAGCGGGCCGCGACCGCCATCGCCCGGTGAAGCTCGGCAAGCGCAGCGTCCGTGACCTCGATGTCGAGGAGGGCAAGCGAGTGCTCGTGCGGGTGGACTTCAACGTGCCGCTGAAGGAGGGGAAGGTCACCGATGACTCGCGCATCAAGGCCGCTCTGCCCACCCTCGAACTGCTGCGCGAGGGCGGTGCCGCGCTCGTCCTGTGCTCCCACCTGGGGCGTCCCAAGGAGCGCGAGCCGGAGACCTCGCTGAGGCCCGCGTCAGAGCGGCTCGGCGAGCTGATCGACGCACCTGTGGCACAGGCAGAAGCGGTGGTGGGTGACGAGGTGCGATCCGCGGCGGAGAAGCTCGGGCCGGGCGACATGCTCATGCTGGAGAACACCAGATGGGAGCCGGGGGAGACGGAAAACGATGCCGACCTCTCGCGAGAGCTCGCGTCTTTGGCGGACTTCTACGTGAACGATGCCTTCGGGGCCGCCCACCGCGCCCACGCCAGCAGCGCCGGCGTGGCGGAGCACCTGCCCTCGGCGGCCGGGCTGCTGCTGGAACGTGAGGTGGTCACGCTCCGGGGGATCGTCGAAGAGCCCGAGCGTCCGCTCGTCGTGGTCCTCGGCGGCGCGAAGGTCTCCGACAAGATCGCCCTCATCGACCGCTTCCTCGACGCTGCCGACGCGATCCTGATCGGCGGCGCCATGTGCTTCAGCTTCTTCCGCGCCCAGGACAAGCCCACGGGCGACTCGCTCGTGGAGGAGGAGGGCATCGAGCTCGCCCGCAGCGCGCTCGAGAAGGCGGAGAGCTCGGACTGCAAGCTACTGCTCCCCCTGGACCTCGTCCTCGGCGAGGAGTTCGATGCGGGCACCGAGCGCCGCGAGCTCGATGGCACCGAGGTGCCCGACGGCTGGATGGGGCTCGACGTGGGGCCGCGCACGGTGGAGGCCTACACCGAAGAGATCGTCAAGGCGGGCACGGTCTTCTGGAACGGGCCGATGGGGGCGTTCGAGATGGAGCCGTTTGCCTCCGGAACCCGCGCGGTCGCCGAGGCGGTGGCGGGCGCCGACGGGACGACCGTCGTGGGAGGCGGCGACTCGGCGGCGGCACTGGCCTCGTTCGGGCTCGCCGACCAGGTCACGCACATGTCCACCGGCGGCGGCGCTGCGCTCGAACTGCTGGAGGGCAAGCCCCTTCCGGGTCTCGATGCCCTCGACGATGCCTGAGCGCACGCCCTACATCGCAGGAAACTGGAAGCTGTGGGGCACGCGAGCCCAGGCTTCCGAGTACTGCGAGAAGCTGCTCGCTCTGCTGCCTGACGCCTCACGCCGCCCGGCCGATGTCGGGCTGTGCGTGCCCTTCACCGCGCTCGACGTATGCGTCGAGGCGCTCGCGGGCTCGGGCGTGCTCGTTTGCGCACAGAATATGAGCGCGGAGGAATCGGGCGCCTATACCGGCGAGATCTCCGCCCCGATGCTCCTCGAGCTGAAGGTGGACGGGGTCGTGCTCGGCCACTCCGAGCGCCGGGCCTACCACGGGGAGACGGATCGCGCCCTGCAGGAGAAGCTGCCCGTCGCGCTGGCCGCCGGCCTTAAGCCGATCCTCTGCGTCGGCGAGACCGAGGACGAGCGTGAGGCGGGTGACATGGAGCGAAAGCTGCGCCACCAGGTGGGCGAGGCCCTCCACGAGGTCCCCGACGAGCGCCTGGCGGACGTGGTCATCGCCTACGAGCCGATCTGGGCGATCGGCACCGGGAAGGTGGCGAGCCCGGAGCAGGCGCAAGAGGCGATCGCTTTCGTCCGCGCGCTGGTGGGCGGGCGCTCGGAGGAGGCGGCGCAGGCGATCCGGGTGCTCTATGGCGGAAGCGCGAAGCCCGACAACGCCGCCGAGATACTCGCCCAGACCGACGTGGACGGCGCCCTGGTGGGCGGTGCCAGCCTCGACCCAGAGGACTTCGCCCGCATCGTCGCTGCAGCGGGATGACCCTCCCCGCCGGGCCCGGCGCGCCACCGGTCCCTGCGGTCTGCCTAGTGATCCTGGACGGGTGGGGGCTCGCTCCCCCTTCCCCGGGCAACGCCGTGGAGCTGGCGAGCACGCCGGTGTTCGATGAGCTGTGGAAGGTCTATCCGAATGGCACGCTCACGACCTACGGGCGGGCCGTCGGCCTGCCGGACGGGCAGATGGGCAACTCCGAGGTGGGCCACCTCAACCTCGGCGCGGGCCAGGTGGTCCGGCAGGACCTCACGCGCATCGATGATGCGGTGGAAGACCGTTCCTTCTTCGCCAACCCGGTCCTGGGTGCGGCCTGCGCTGCCGGGCGGGAGGCCGGTCGTCTCCACCTCCTCGGCCTGGTCTCGGGCGGGGGTGTGCACGCGAGCATGGGGCACCTGCGCGCGTGTATCGAGCTGGCGCGGCGCGAGGGGGTCCCCGACATCGTGGTGCACGCCTTCACCGACGGGCGCGACACCCTCCCGGACTCGGGTGCGGACTTCCTGGCCGAGGCCGAGGGGTGGCTCGCACCGGCCGGCGGCCGTGTGGCCAGCGTCATGGGGCGCTACTACGCGATGGACCGCGATCGCCGTTGGGAGCGCACGAAGCTGGCCTACGATGCGATCGTGCACGGGATCGCCGGCGGCCTGCCTGCCGCCGGCGGTGAGGCGGCGGTGCGCGCCGCATATGCCCGGGGCGAGACCGACGAGTTCGTGCTGCCAACGCTCGTGGGTGAAGAGGGCCGCATCCGGGAGGGCGACCCCGCGCTCTTCTTCAACTTCCGCCCCGACCGGGCACGCCAGCTTACGCGCGCACTGGGCGAGCCCGACCTGCGCGAGTTCGAACGCGATGCGGCGCCGGCCGTGCTTCTCACGACCCTCACCCGGTACCAGGACGACTGGAGCTACCCGGTGGCGTTCACGCCCGAGCGTCCCCAAGCCACGCTCGCGACCGTGCTGGAGGCCCGGGTCATCGCCCAGCTGCACATGGCGGAGACCGAGAAGTACGCTCACGTGACGTACTTCTTCAACGGTGGCGAGGAGCGGCCGTACGCCGGCGAGGACCGGTACCTGGTGGCCTCGCCGAGGGACGTGCCCACCTACGACAAGAAGCCCGAGATGAGCGCCGTCGAGGTCACCGACGCGTTCGTGGAGCACTGGGCCGGGGGGCGCTATGGCTTTGGCATCGTCAACTTCGCCAACCCCGACATGGTCGGTCACACGGGTGTCATCCCGGCCGCGGTCAAGGCGGTCGAGACCGTGGACAGGTGCCTCGGGCGAGTAGTCGAGGCAGTGCACGCCGGGGGTGGCGCCTGCGTCGTGACGGCCGACCACGGCAACGCGGAGCAGATGCTCGAGCCTGATGGCAGTGTCAACACCGCCCACTCACTCAACCCGGTTCCGATCATCGTGACCGCGGGCACCGGGCCGCTCGGAGAGGGCGGCATCCTCGCGGATGTGGCTCCCACCGTGCTCGAGCTGCTTGGGGCGCCGCAGCCCGCCCAGCTGACCGGCCGTTCGCTGCTCTTCTTCGACGAAAAGACTTGATAGACGACGACAAGGGAGCTGCCGAAGTGAAGCGCTAGACGGGTCTGGCCGCCCCGCAGGGAGCCCAGGGACACATAGGCTTCCTCCGGTGGCGGCCAGGCTGTTTGAGATCGGCGCCCGCGACGGGACCGCCCGCGCGGGCGTTCTGCGTCTCGCACACGGTGACGTGCGGACCCCTGCCTTCGTACCGCTGGCCTCGAACGCGTCCGTGCGCGGCCTCGCCGCCGCTGAGGTGGCCGAGCTCGGCTTTGAGATGGTGCTCGGCAACACCTTTCACCTGTTCATCGAGCCGGGTCATGCCTACGTCGCAGAGATGGGGGGCCTGCACGAGTTCATGGGGTGGCCGCGGCCGATCATCACCGACTCCGGGGGGTTCCAGGTGTTCTCGATGGGCCACGGGTCGGTGGCCGAGGAGATCAAGCGCCGGCGCGGCGAGACCAAAAGCCGGATTCTCTCGATCGAGGAGGAGGGGGTGGAGTTTCGCTCCTACTCCGACGGTTCAAAGCGGTTTATGGGGCCAGAGACCTCGATGGAGGTCCAGGCGGCGCTCCGATCCGACATCGCGCTGGCCTTCGATGAGTGCACGCCGTTCCACGCCAATCGCGATTACACCCAGCGGTCGATGGAGCGCACCCACCGCTGGCTCGACCGCTGCACCTCATGGCACGCAGAGCACGGTCCTGAAGGCCAGGCGGTCTTCGGAATAGTCCAGGGTGGAGTCCACGAGGACCTGCGCGCCGAGTCCTCGGGCTACGTCGCGCAAGCGCCGGTGGACGGCGTGGCCATCGGCGGCTCGCTCGGGCAGGAGAAGGAGCAGATGCGCGAGGTCGTGGGCTTCTCGCTGCGGGGGCTGCCTGCCGACCGGCCCCGCCACCTTCTGGGGATCGGTGACGTCGACGACATCCTGCACGCCGTCTCGGCGGGGATCGACCTCTTCGACTGTGCCACCCCCACCCGACTGGGCCGTCACGGTACCGCCCTCGTCGCGGATCCCGAGCGGCGCTGGCGGCTCGACCTCACCAAGGGAGACGTGCGAGGGAGCCGCGCTCCGATCGCCGAGGGCTGCCCCTGCCCGGCGTGCCGCGAGCACACCCGCGGCTACCTGCACTATCTGGCGCGAAGGCGGGAGCTCACCGGGGCGCGACTTCTCTCCCTCCACAACCTCACGTTCATGGCGTCGCTGATGCGGGGTCTGCGCGAGGCGATCGCGGAGGGTGCGTTGGGCGCCTACCG
>Ga0136620_10000973_pt1 | contig 13355 bp, 9 predicted proteins | sample AntDrymUQ4162106_2_FD_104806 | JGI IMG/M metagenome (GOLD analysis project Ga0136620, IMG submission 104806) | Polar desert sand microbial communities from Dry Valleys, Antarctica - metaG UQ416 (21.06) | ecosystem: Environmental > Terrestrial > Soil > Desert | place: Antarctica: Dry Valley... | reverse complement strand
ATTCAGCGGAGTTCAGTCTTCGAGCTCGTTGTCCTCGAGGAGTGACTCCCCGGCGTCCACGACGATGGTGTGCAGCTCGAACGAACACCACTCCCGCAACATCTTGAGCGATCGATTGCGCGGCCACAGCGCGGCTCGTCTCGAAATCACTCTCCGTTGTGGATTCCGAGTAAGGGGTCAAAATTCGACCGGCGTTTAGGGGTCAATTTTGCAGCGTCGCCGACAACTCGTTCCTCCTGTACGCCGGACCTCCCCTCTCGACCACATCCGTAAGACACGAACGAGTCGGTCATTCCCCTATGGGGAAAACCTAGAATGGGATCCGTGATTCCATATGGTGCGGGGATTGAATATGCGCTCGAAGGACGTTGTCATTAAGATCCCGCGTCTCCGGGCGTTCGCCCGGGAATGACGTAATCAGATCCCTGGCGATCTCGGGACCCAGGCGATTGAGAAGTGATCGTCGCATGAAAGCTGCGTCCCGGTGGCGAGAGGAGGGGTCGTCATTTGCGCGACAGGTCTCATCGGGATGCGGGAGGGCACGGGGAGGCACGGCACTGAAACCATGAGGCATGTGGTCCTCGTCCTGGTAGCGCTTGTGGCAGTGTCTTTCGCTGTGATCTGGGCACTGCAACGCCGCCTCATATATCTGCCATCGCCGAGCCAGGTACCCTCTGCTCGGGAGGTCATCGCCGGCGCTCGCGACATACAGTTGACCACCAGCGACGGGCTGGAGCTGGGTGCGTGGTACGTCCCCGGCCGGGGTTCCAGGAGCGACATCGCAGTGCTGGTCGCGAACGGTAATGCCGGCGACCGCTCGCTGCGGGCGCCGCTTGCGCGAGCACTCGCCCGGGAAGGTCTGTCTGTGCTTCTATTCGACTACCGTGGCTACGGGGACAACCCCGGCCACCCGAGCGAAGAGGGGCTCGCTCGCGATGCCCGCGCCGCGTATCGGTTCCTTATCGAGGAGAAGGGCATACCGTCTGAGCGGCTCCTGTACTACGGTGAAAGCCTTGGTGCCGCCGTGGTGACAGAGCTGGCCACCGAGCACCCCCCGGGCGGGCTGGTGCTTCGATCGCCGTTCACCGATCTCGCCTCGGTCGGTCGGGTCCACTACCCGTTCCTCCCCGTCGATGCGATGCTGGTGGACCACTACCCGCTGATCGAGCACATCAGACGCGTCAATGTGCCGACGATTGTCGTCTACGGGACGCAGGACTCAATTGTGCCCCCCGTGCAGAGCCGAGCCGTTGCTCGAGCGGCGTCCGGTCCGACTCAGGTCATCGCGGTGGAAGGGGCAGACCACAACGACCTTGTCCTCTTGAACGGCCGTGAGCTCATCGACGCGATCGTCGTCCTCGCCGACCGAATAGCGACGCGAGCTGCAAGCGAAGAACAAGGCTAGGGATCGCTTCCTTCACGGCACTCCCTAGCAGGTAAGCCGCTGCCGGATCAGTGGGTGGGTCTTTGAGCGGGTCTTCATGATTCTCCCGCACTCGGGGGCGAACCCAGGCAAGAATGATTCCGGGTCAAAGCACAGACGTATCGACCAGCGCCATGATCTCGACGTTACCGATCCTGATCTTCGCCGGGGATGCCGGAGCCTCCCCGTCTCCCACATCAAGACAGGGCTGCTTGGTGAACATGACCCAACTTGTCCATCGGATCACTCATCCGGAGACCGTGCAGACAAGAGAGTCGTCCAGCCAGAAAGGCGCCAGATAGGCCGGCGATGCCGACAGAGGGAGAACGTCATCTGTGATTTCGAGCCCGAGCTCCTCCCGCATGAAACTCTGGCGCTTGGTGATGCGTCGCCAGACGTCAGGGTAATCATCAGCGATCTCAGCTCGCAAACCCTGGTCGGCCACCGCGATCGTATCTTCACAGTTGAGCGCATATCCCGCCGGCAAAGGGGAGGGGATGATGTCGCACTGAAAAAGCATTCCCGATGCGATGGTTTGATCGCTCCCGGGGGCAATGGGGGTATGCAGCCATTCGTCCAAGGAGATCTGGTGTCCGGGATTGAGCAAGGGCTGCCAAGAGGCGCCATCGAGAATTGTCATAACTGCCTGATGGACGTCGTCGCCGGTCGCTCCAACCCGCATCTCTGCGTACCAGGCGCAAATAGCAGCATAGTAGGGCTGCACTACCTCGCTGAGGAACTCCCGATCTGGCTCTTTTGTAACCAATCCCGCACGACAACACAAGCTTCCCCAATAACCGACCGCGGTGCTAGCTCCGTCGCCCAGTTCTATCCGCCTGCCACTTGGACTTCTCAAGCCGACGATCTCGTCTTTGCCGGACGCGAACATGACGTGGCACGATAACGGGTCGCCCTGGTAACCAAGAGTGCCCGCAGCCTCGAATTCCGTCATGCCAGGCCTGGTGCCATTGACAATGCGCAGGACGCCGGTCGACGCTCGGACGGCCGCCCACTCAAAGGCTGCGATCTGGGCGGCTGAGTTCTGAGTCCTGACGCCGTCGACCGGATTCATCATCACGGCACTGCTATCAACCACTCGATCGGCCCCGAGACGGCGTAAGGCGCCGACGACGAAGGAGGGGACGAAACTGGGCTCAGTGGGCTCGTCAGACTCCGCAGCTTCGAGATACTTCCAACCGACTACCCCGACCTGAGAGCCGGCGCGGATTCCGACGTCGCCAAGCACGTCGACAAGCCGGGGGGCACGATCTCGCGGCTGCCCCAGGAGACTGAAGGACTGGCACAAGGCGACCTCCGCAGGCAAGCTCGCCAGCTTCGCGTAGAGGACCCCTTCATTACCGACGACAAGCACTCGGGTGTCATTGGGCCCCAGGATCAGCAGAGCTTCCTCGAATCGCGGGTCATAGCCCGAAAGAAACGCTATGTTCGCGGAATGCTCTCGGTCGCCATAGACGATCACCCAATCCACGTTCGCAGCGCCATAGAGTGATCGTGCTCTGGCCTCGAACTCCTCATCCGGGATCGCGGGAGCCGGCCCCAGAGCACCGGTGTGGGGAGGCAACACACGCCTCAGTTCGATCACCATCCCATTCTCCCGGCCATCATCCCTTTACGGGCCCAGTCGTGATCACGGCGATGAACCGCTTCTGAGCGAAGCGGAAGAATAGTTGACAAAGGGCTCCCGATGAGCCCTATTCGGGAAAGAAGAGTGAAGTTCGGGATCACAGTCGACTATCGGAATCATCATGGTGGCGAGCACTCCAGTGAATAGCAGATTTCGCCCCTGGAAGTGAACAGTCACTCTTCCCTCTGAATTGTCTTTGGCTGGCCAACCCGCTGTTCAAGTCGGGAAGACGAGACAGTTCCAAATTCAGCCACCTCACCTCGTCGGGACTGAGTTCCACATCCAGCGCTTGGATACTCGATCTGAGCTCATCGACTGAATGCGCTCCTATCACTGCACAGGTGGGGAACCGTTGGTGCAAAACCCAGGCCAGAGCCACCTCGTGCGTGGTGCAGCCTTTGATCTCAGCAAGCTGTTGAGCACGCCTGGCGCGCAGCCAATTGTCTTCGCTGTAGTAAACGCGGACCGCATCGGCATGTGAGCGCTCGGAGGGTGAGTAGATGCCGGTGAAAAAGCCCCCCGCCTGTGAAGACCACGCCAGCAAGGGCAACTGAGTATTCTCGTACCAGCGCCGTGACTCGACGTCCGAAGCTGAGATGCACCCGGGCCACGGAGGCTCATTCTGAACCGCGAGGCTAAGATTGGGACTGCTGCACGAAAAGCCCGCAAGCCCGTGCGACGACGCGTAATCATCTGCATCCCCCAATCGCTTGGTACTCCAGTTCGAAGCGCCGAACGCCAGAATGCGCCCTTCCGCCAGGACTTCATTCAGCGCGTCGATGATCTCTCCGACCGGGACGGCCGGATCATCTCGGTGCAAGAGGTAGAGATCGATAGTATCTCGTTGGAGGGCATCGAGACTCTTCTCAAGGTCGGCGCGGATGTCCCGGGGGTTAACTCGATTCTCGCTCCGAGTATCAGGGTGCCCGCCTTTCGTGATGATGACCACGCTGTTAGTAACCTCCGCCCTCCGGAGCCACCGCCCCAAAATGCGCTCACTGGCTCCAGCGCCATAGTCTCGTGCCGTGTCGATGCAATTGCCGCCGACAACCAGCCACTCGTTCAGCATTTCATCGACGAACTCGCTAGAAAACTGGTGGAGATCGAGGGTTCCAAGTATGAGCCGAGACACTTCGGAGCGGAGGCCCGGCATCTTCAAGTACTTCACTCTGTAACAATCCCTTCTAACAGTTGAGAGGGAACCGGCTCGCCGGCGTGCACTAGCTCCCTGACCGCAGGTGCAAGACTCTGCTTGACGTCATGCTCTACTGGCAAGCCCCCGGATTATCAGGAAGACCTCCGACTTGAAGCCAAACCCTCCGGAGCTTCGTAGCACACGATTGCGCCTCGTCAAGTCGTTTGGGGAAAACGGCTTCTGGGGCTGTTTTGCTGGTCCACAGACCCTCCCGCGGGGGAGTCGTCCGCGGTCCTCGTCCGTCGTTCGATCGTGGCTCCGAGATGCCCCTCTGGCTGAAGTGCTGAGTGCGCATCTACTCCGCCTTTCCTAACCAAGACTCTTAAGACTAAAACCTCACGATCGCGACGACAGCTGCTCCGTCGCACGTTCGAAAGCGGCCGCTATACGGTCCAGCCGCCGTTGCAGCTCCCGGGCAGAGCGGGCGCGCTGCTGACCGAGCGAACGCATCAGCCACGGTCCGGGCGGGCGGGCCCCCCGTTCGCCGCGCAGCGAGGCGAGCTCGTCCCATAGTCGCGGTGACCGGGTTGGATGGGCCCGCGAGGCCCAGCTAAAGCCGGGGTGGTCGGGTCGGTGGCGCCGCTCGTCGAGCGCGAACACTTCCCGCCCAACCTGGCGCGTGAGCCGGTTGCGCCCGGAGCGAGCCGCTGCTCGCGCCGCCGCCCCGACGTCTCCCCGCTCGAAGGCGGCCAGGGCAGCGTCGAGCGACTCGATGTCCTTAAGCGCCTGCAGGTGCAGAATCGACTGCTTGTCACCGGCGTGGATCGCCTCGAGGGTGCGTGCGAGGGTGGCGAATGCTGCTCGCGCCGCCCGCCAGCCGGTATCGGCTCGTGCCGCTCGCTCGTAGTCGGCCATCGCCGCCTCAACGTGCCCAACCTCGAAGCCGGCCGCTCGGGCCGCCTCGAGGCGGCCCCGACGTCGCAAGTCGCTCACCCGAGCGGGAAGATTGAGGAGATCTCGGGGCGAGGCAGCAGCCGCCGTGACGAAGCGAACGTAGAGGCGCGTCTCGCGCACGAGCTCCTTGAAGTCCACGATATCGGTCGTGTCGTACTGGGTGTGATAGTCCCGGCGCCAGTAGTCCGGCGCCCAGCTGTTGACATTCACAGTCGGGATACCGGCAGCGGAGAACGGCCACTGCTCGGTCCCGGTTCGAGGCATCCCGTAGACGACGCCGTGTGGCAAAAGCCCGTCTCGTCGAGCCTCGGCGCAGACGCGGCGACAGAAACGCGCCAACTCCGGAGGCCGATCGATGAACATCGGCGCCGCCAGCCCCGATCCCTCGATGTTCAGGTAGAAGGGCACCTTGCGGCCCCAGTCACGATGCTCCTCGTTTACCTGCCAGGAGGCGCCGATCAGCCAGTCGAAAGCGGAGTCGGCGAGACCGTACTCCTCCCCGGTGTGCGACCCGAACACGATCGGCCGCTCGGGAACGTAGCCCGCATCCCGCATGGCCTTAGCGATGGCGAGCGTCGAGGCTACTCCGGTCGCGTCGTCGAACGCCCCGGCGAACCAGCCGTCGTGATGGCCGGCCACCACGAGTGGCGGGCCATGGTGGTGACCCCCAAGTGTGCCGACAACGTTATGCGCGGTCGCACCTGGGAGCAGGTCCGCGTCCAGTGTCAGCCGGACTCGAAGCGGCGCCGACCGTTCCCACTCGATCAGCCGCAGGGCGTCCTCTTTCGCTATCGTCGCGAGTGGCACAGAGCCGCCGACCCAGATTCCGTCGAAGGTGCCGATCGCCCCCTCGGACTGGTAGTAGCGACCGCCCGGCAGACAAGTGCAGACAACTGCCAGAGCGCCGGCGCGGGTCGCCTCGGCGGTCGTAAGCGAGGGCCAGAGCAGATGATCGCCCGGCCAGTCGATCAACACGATCTTGCCTACGACGCCGCGCCGAACCAGTTCCGCGCGCGAGCCGCGCCCTGCGAAGACGAGCTCACCCTCCACGCCGCCCGGAGGCGTGGGAGGCGAGCCACCGAACGCGGCGCAAGCGAGCGATCTCCCGTGCGCCTCGAGTGTCGCTCCCCGGAATCGCCAGCCGTCCACCGGCACCGGCTCGAGTCGCACATCCTCGAGGCCGAGCGCCTCCAGCTCCCCGGCGACGATCGCGCAGACTGCGTCGTCCTCGGGCGTGCCGGCAATGCGAAAACCGACCTGACTCGATCCGATGTCCGCGATGCGCTCGACGATCGAACGCAGGTACGTCTCGTCGACGGCCGCCTCTACTGCTTCGGAGAGGTTAACGCTGAGCCGGGTGGACGTCACCTGTCAGCCACGACGTCCGCAAGAGCGTCGAGCCCAGAGCGGAGCCGAGCTCCGATGATCGCCAGTTCCTCCCTCGTCACGATCAGCGGCGGCGACACGGCAAGGCCACGCTCCAAAGGGCGAGTCAGCACGCCGGCCGTTCGTGCCGTGCCGAGCGCATCGAGCACCAGTTCCGGGCGGCGGTCGAGCAGTTCGCTCGGAAGGTCAATCGCCCCTAACAGCCCAACGCCGCCGCGCACGTCTGCAACCAGGGGATGGTCGGCGAGACCCTCGAGCTCTGCGAGCAGCGGTTGTTCGAGCTCGCGCGCTCGGTCGAGCAGCCCCTCGCCTTCCATGATTTCGAGGTTCGCCAGCGCCGCAGCGCAGCAGGTGGCGTGACCGGAGTAAGTGGGCCCGTGGCGCATCGGGCGTCCCGGCGTGCTCCAGAACGGCTCCGCCACCCGACCCGAGACGATGACACCGCCGAGTGGCAGATATCCGCTGGTCACGCCCTTCGCGAAGACAATGAGATCGGGTCGTAGACCCCAGCGCTCGACGCCGAACCAACTGCCGAGTCGGCCGAATCCGCACGCCACCTCGTCGGCGATCGTGAGGATGCCGTGTTGCCTGCACAATGCCGTAACGCTCTCGAGGTAGCCGGGTGGGGGCGGCAACAGGCCCCCCGAGGCGATAACAGGCTCGAAGATGAATGCCGCAACACTGTTGGCACCGAGTCTGTCGATCTCCGCTCCGAGAGCATCGACCGAATCGTGGGCGACGTTACTCACATCAGCTATCAGCGGCCCGTATCCATGTCGGTTGGCGGGGATTCCCGCCAGGCTGGTTCCGAATCCGTGCGTTCCGTGATAACCGCCACCACGTGAGATGACGTGACGGCGGCCCGGCTGGCCCTGCTCGGTCCAATAGAGGCGAGCCAGCTTGGCCGCCGTGTCGACGGCATCACCGCCGCCGCTGACCAGGAACACGCGCGAGTCGGGCGCCGGCGCCATCTCCGCCAGGCGCTCGGCGAGTTCGAGGGCCGGACGTGTCGCGTAGTCGCCGAACAGGTGGTGCGTCTCGATGCGCTCGAGCTGGGCGGCGATCGCCCGGGCGATCTCGCGTCGCCCGTGCCCGATGTTCGCGTACCAGAGGCCCGCGCTCGCGTCGAGATACTGCGTCCCTTGCTCGTCCCACACCCACACTCCCGAGCCGCGATCGATCACGACTTCGGAGCGGGGCGCCGCCATGTCGGCGAAGGGGTGCCATAGGACACCGGTGGAACTGCGGCGGGACGGAGCGGACGAAATGGTTGTCGGTGCTCGCTCGCCGGACATCGCCGCAGGGTACGTCCCGGCAGATCGTTGGTCAAGATGCTCACCACGCGACCGCTGCAAGATACAGACGCAGGTCACGAACGAGCGACTTACCTCGGCCTGTTGCAGCCGGGTTTCTCCCCCCACATTGTCTATGAGTAACTGTGGTGGTGCGCTCGGCGATCTGGTCAGCGCCTCCTCGAAGCTGCACTTCGTTCTGGGCCAGGGGCGGTAGATGGTAAACGGACGGTCGATGAGGAACGCGAGGCTCAGTTTTTCTTAACTTGCATTCGCCGGCGGATCACGGCATCATTGGCCAACGTGGTTTACCCACGAAGCGTACCGGTGTTGACCACGACTTAGCTCGTAGCCCGAAAGGAGCCAGCCGTGGGTGACTACGAGTACCACTTGGTCGAGGAGGTTCGCGCCGGCCGCTTGACACGGCGCGACTTCATCCGCCGAGCCTCCGTGATGGGCTTGTCCGTGTCGTCCATCGGCGTCTTGCTCTCAGCTTGCCAGGGAGGCGGCTCCGGAGGTGAGGGTAGCGGAGCGCCTACCGGGGGAGGCAAACCGAAGCGCGGTGGCACACTTCGGATCGCTCGCGTCGTTCCCGGCTCGGATCCCGATCCGGTCACCATCAACGACAGCGGCGGCGTCCAAACGGTGCAGCTCGCCGGCGAGTACCTCGTCCACCCAGGCGCCGACAACGTCCTCGAGCCGCGGCTCGCGACCAAGTGGGAGCCAAGCTCGACCCCCGACGAGTGGACGTTCACGATTCGGCAGGGCGTCAAGTGGCACGACGGATCGATGATGACGGTCGACGACGTCGTGGCGACCTTCGACCGCCTCGTCGATCCGAAGACCGAGTCGGCCGCGCTGTCGGCGTTTGAGGGCGTTTTGTCGAAGGGCGGTGTCGAGAAGGTCGGGAAGGACCAGGTGCGGTTCAATCTCGATCGGCCATACGCCGACTTCCCGTACCTCGTGTCGAACTACACCTTCAACGCCGTCATCCTGCCGGCGAACCACGAGGTCGGGACGTTCACCGAGGGCGGTGTGGGCACAGGTCCCTTCATCCTCAAGGAGTACAAGACGCAACAGGGGGCCAGTTACGTCCGGAACCCGGACTACTGGAATCCCAAGCTGCCCTATCTCGACGCTATCGAGCTCGTCTACTTCGACGATACGCCCCCGATTGTGCTGGCCATGCAGGCCGGTGAGATCGACTACAACGCCGAGCAGCCCTTCGCGGGGGCGCAGGCGCTGTTCGAGGACCCCGACATCAACGTCTACGTGAACCAGTCGAGCGCGTATCGCGCGATTCACATGCGCGTGGATGAGGGCCCGTTCGCCGACAAGCGCGTCCGCCAGGCGCTCGCTCTGTCCCTGGACCGCGAGGCGCTCGTCGAGGGCCTGTTCCAGGGCAGGGCAGAGGTCGGGAACGACCACGCGTTCGCGCCGATCTTCCCGACGGCCCCGCCTGAAGGGGCGGTCACCCAACACGTGCAGGACCATGCGATGGCCAAGCAACTCCTCTCCGATGCGGAGCTCTCCGACGGCATCGACGTCGAACTCACCACGCAGCAGTTCCTCGAAATCCCACAGCTAGTGACTTTCATGAGCGAGCAGGCCAGGCCGGCCGGAATCAGGATCAAGCCCAACATCCTTCCGCCGGAGGAGTATTACGGCGGAGATCCGTCGCCGTGGTTGACCGTTCCCTTCGGGATCACGGACTGGGCGGCGCGCGGTGTTGCCAGCCAGACGATCGCGCCCGCGTACCTCTGTGACGGGGTATGGAACTCGGCGCATTGGTGCAACAAGGAGTACGACAGGCTGATCGCTGCTCTGGATGCGGAGCTCGACGAGCAAAAGCGCGGCAAACTCGCCGTCCAGGCAGCCAGGATCCAGAACGAAGAGGTGCCGTCCGCCATCCCCTACTGGATCAACGAGATGCGCGCGGCCAGCAAGGCCGTGCGAGGCCTCGAGGCGGTTCCCCGCCCCGAGGAGGCGGTTTTCTGGCTCGACCGCCCCTGAGCCGTTAGTAGACGATGCGCCGCTTCCTGGTTAAGCGAGTAGCGCTGGCGCTCGTTGCGCTCGTCCTCGTCTCAATGCTGGTATTCGCCACAGCCGAGGTCCTCCCCGGCAACGTTGGCCGGACCATCCTCGGCCGCTTCGCAACGAGCGAGCAGGTGCAGCGGCTCAACGAAAAGCTCGGTGTCTACCGCCCCATTCCCGTGCGCTACGGAGAATGGGTGGCAGGGTTCGTGACAGGCGACTGGGGAGAGTCGCAGCTTCTCGGCCGCCCGGTCCGCGAGGTGGTGCTCGATCGACTGGGGAACTCGCTCATCCTGGGCGCGTTTGCGATCCTTTTGATCGTGCCGATCTCGATCGGCCTGGGGGTACTCGCAGCCCTGCACTACGGGAAGATTCTCGACCGCGCCATCTCTGTGTCGGGCCTATCGCTGATCGCCCTGCCCGAGTTCGTCACCGGCGTGATGCTTATCGTTCTCTTTTCGGTCAAGCTCGGCTGGTTCCCGGTTTCCTCACAGGTGCCGACGGCCAATCCGTTCGATATCGTGCGCCAGCTGCTGCTCCCCTCGATTCCACTCATGTTCGTACTGTTCGGCTATGTCGCCCGGATGGCGCGAGCGGGCACCGTCGAGGCGCTGCAGTCCAACTACACTCGGACGGCCGTGCTGAAGGGGCTGCCGCGACGAACAGTGATCTGGCGCCACGTCCTCCGCAACTCGTTGCTGCCGACGATCAGCGTCGTCAGCGTCCAGTTCGGCTACCTCGTCGGCGGTCTCGTCGTCGTGGAGACCCTGTTCAACTATCCCGGCATCGGTAAGCTCGTGCTCGACGCGGCCGTCGGTCACGACCTGCTCGTGCTAGAGGCGGCGGTGCTCGTCACCGCCATCCTGTTCATGGTCTCCAACCTCGTCGCCGATCTCCTGTACGGGGTGCTGAATCCCCGAGTCCGCCTGGCGCGCTGACTGTGGTCGACCGCTCGGCACGCGGATCGGTTCTGGCCCCCGCTGAGCCGCCCGCTGAACCGAGCAACCCATCGCAGGCGCGGCGCCAACGGCTCCGTGAGCTTGGGCTCGCCCTGCTGCACTCGAAGACATTCGTAGTCGGCTTCGCGATCTTTCTGTTCTGGGTGGTCGACGCCCTCTTCTGGCGCGCGATCGTCCCGCAGGACCCACAGGCGGTCGACGCGGCGGCCACCTTGAGCGCTCCGTCGGCGGAGCACTGGTTCGGCACCGACGACACCGGCCGGGACGTGTTTTCCCGGGTGCTCGCCGGCGCATCGTCGGTCTTGAGGGTCGCTCCGGCCGCCACGGCCCTCGGCCTCCTCGGAGGCACCGCGGTCGGGCTCATGACCGGGTACTACCGGGGTCTCGTCGATGACGTCATCATGCGCATCGTCGATGCGCTGCTCGCCTTCCCGATGATCATCGTCGCCGTCCTCGTGCTCGCGGTCCTGGGGCCCACCGTCCTAAACGTGATTGTGGTGATCGGAATCGCCTTTACCCCCGTCGTGTCTCGAACTGTCCGGTCGGCCGTGCTCGTGGAGCGCGAGCGTGAGTACGTGGCGGCCGCCAAGCTGCGCGGTGAATCCGGCCGCTACATCATGGTTTCAGAGATCCTGCCGAACATCACAGGACCGATCGCCGTGGAGGCGACGATTAGGCTGGGCTATGCCATCTTTGCGTCCGCGACGCTTTCGTTCTTGGGGCTCGGTCTCCAACAACCCTCGCCCGACTGGGGACTGACCATCGCCCTGGGCCGCGCGTTCCTACAGACGGCGCCATGGATGGTCCTCTTTCCGGCCGCCGCGCTCGCGACGCTCGTCGTGGCGATCAATCTCATGGCCGACGGTGTGAAACAGGTGGTCGAGGAGTGAGCGCCACCTCAACGAGCGCGCACTCCGTCGAGATCGAGGGACTCACGATCAGCTACCGCCGGCGCGGCCGCTCGCTCCGCGTGATCTCGGACGTTTCGCTGCAAGTGAAGTCTGGAGAGGCCTACGGCCTCGTCGGAGAATCCGGCTGCGGCAAGACGACGATTGCGATGGCGCTCATGCGCTACCTCCCCGACAACGCGGTGGTAGACGCCGGCCGGATCCTCTTCGGCGGTGAGAATGTGCTGACGGCGTCCGACGCGACGCTGCGCCGGTGGCGCGGTGATCGCATCGCCATGGTCTATCAGGACCCCGGCAGTGCCCTCAACCCGTCGATCCGCGTAGGAGAGCAAATCGCCGAGGTTTACCGCCATCACCGGGACATGAGCAAGCCGACGGCAATGGACGCGGCCGCCGGCATGCTCGAGAAGGTGCAGATGACCGATCCAGGTCGCGTCCTGCGCCGCTACCCCCACGAGCTCTCGGGCGGACAGCAGCAGCGGATCATGATCGCGATGGCGCTCGCCACAGATCCGGACCTGCTGGTGCTCGACGAGCCGACCACCGGCCTCGACGCGACCGTCGAGGCAGAGGTGCTCGACCTCGTCGAGGAGCTTCGCAACCAGTTCAACGCCTCGATCCTTTTCATCAGCCACAACCTCGGCATCCTGGCGCGCATCTGCGAACGAGTCGGGGTGCTCTACGCAGGCAAACTGGTCGAAGAGGGTCCGGCTCGCCGGGTCTTTGCCGAGCCGCGTCACCCTTATACCTCCGCGCTCTTGCGCTCGGTGCCGCGCCTGGGGATGCGCAAGGACACACAGCGTCTGGATCCGATCCCGGGCTCGCTCCCCCCGCTCGGCATGATCGCAACGGGATGCGTTTACGTGGATCGCTGCCCAATAGCGCGCGAGTGCTGCCGTACCGATCCGCCCCCCCTCTACGAGGTGAACGATCAGCGGTCGAGTCGCTGCCACTACCATGACGAGGTTTCCGCCATCGAGCCGAGTCCGCAAGTCCAGGTGGCGCCGGCTGCTGGTCTCGACGGTCCGATGCTACTCCGCGTCGAGGATCTGGTGAAGACCTACAAATCCGGCAGTCAGGAGCTGACCGCGGTCGCGGGGGCCTCCTTCCAGGTGCGCCGAGGTGAGATTTTCGGTCTCGTCGGCGAATCGGGCAGTGGTAAGACGTCACTCGCCAAGTGCATCGTCGGCCTGGTCGACGCGTCCTCGGGGCAGCTCCAGTTCGAGAGCGAAGCTCTGTCTGAGGTCGGGCAACGACGCCACCGCGACCTGCGTCGCAAGCTCCAGATGGTCTTCCAGAACCCCGATACCGCACTCAATCCACGTCACACGATCCGGCGGATACTGGGCCGCGCCCTCCGCCTACTGGCTGGGCTAGGCAGCCGGACACAGCAAGAGGAGCCGATGATGGAGATGGTCGCGTCGGTGAGGCTCGAGCGACGCCACCTGGACGCGCGACCTCCGGCCCTCTCCGGCGGTCAGAAGCAGCGCGTCGCCATCGCTCGCTCGTTCGCGGGCTCGCCGTCACTTGTCCTCTGCGACGAACCAGTCTCCGCGCTCGACGTCTCGGTGCAGGCGGCAATCCTCAACCTGCTTGCCGATTTACAGAGCACGGGCGTT
>Ga0136620_10000970_pt1 | contig 13359 bp, 15 predicted proteins | sample AntDrymUQ4162106_2_FD_104806 | JGI IMG/M metagenome (GOLD analysis project Ga0136620, IMG submission 104806) | Polar desert sand microbial communities from Dry Valleys, Antarctica - metaG UQ416 (21.06) | ecosystem: Environmental > Terrestrial > Soil > Desert | place: Antarctica: Dry Valley... | reverse complement strand
CTGCGCTCACGCGGCGGCTCCTCGCGCCAGGTCGAGCTGGGGAGCGGGTACGACTCCGAGCACCTCCTCGAGCAGCGCGTCCGCGTCGCGGTCCTCGGCGAGAGCCTGGTAGGTGAGGACGAGCCGGTGGCGGAGCGCGTCCTTCGCGAGCTCGGCCACGTCCTGCAGCAGGACGTAGCTGCGTCCGCGCACGAGGGCTAGCGCGCGCGAGGCCTGGACGAGGCTGATCGGGCCACGCGGGCTCGCGCCGAAGGCGACGTACTGGGCCAGGTCGGGCAGACCCGCAGCGGCCGGGCGGCGGGTCGCCGTGGCGAGGTCGACCGTGTAGCTGACGATCGCCGGGTCGACGTAGATCTCGTCGACGGCCCGCCGCAGCGCGCGCAGCTCGTCGAGAGAGAGGGCCTGCCCGAGCTCGGGCGGCGCCGAGAGGGAGCGGGCCACGACGGTCAGCTCCTCATCGTGCAGCGGGTAGTCGACGAGCACCTTGAGCATGAAGCGGTCGACCTGTGCCTCGGGGAGCGGGTACGTGCCCTCGGACTCGATCGGGTTCTGGGTCGCCATCACGAGGAACGGGTCGGGAACGGGGTAGGTCTGGCGGCCGATCGTCACCTGCCGCTCCTGCATCACCTCGAGCAGGGCCGACTGCACCTTCGCGGGTGCGCGGTTGATCTCGTCGGCGAGCAGGAAGTTGCAGAAGACCGGGCCGAGCTCGGTGTCGAACGCGGCCGTGTCGGGACGGTAGATCCGGGTGCCGATCAGGTCGGAGGGCACGAGGTCGGGCGTGAACTGGATGCGGTTGAACGTCCCGCCAAGGACGCCCGCCGTCGTCTTCACCGTCAGCGTCTTCGCGAGCCCCGGCACGCCCTCGATCAGCAGGTGCCCGCCGGTCAGGAGGCAGACGAGGACGCGCTCGAGCATCAGGTCCTGCCCGGCGATCACGCGCCGGATCTCGAAGAGGGCCCGCTCGAGCATCAGCTTGGCATCGGCCGGAGTGGGCGCGGGCGCCTCGGTCGCATGCGTCACGTCGTCCTCCTTCGTCGGCTTCCGGTCAGCCGGCACTGAAGCAGCAACGCGGTAAAGGTCCGATAAAGAGCCCTAGAGGGCTTGGCGAAACGGCAGCTTGTGCCGTCGGGGCACGCTGGCCGCCCCGATGCGGCGTCCTCAGGCGCGCCGATAGCGCTGCTATCGGCGCTCCCTGCGTCCTTGCTTCGGAACGACCATCGCACCCCGACGACGAACGACCCTTCCGCCAAACCCTCCGTACCATCTCTTCTCGATGCGCCTTCTGGTCGTCGAGGACGAGCCCGACCTGGCCGACGCGCTCGCGCGCGGGCTCCGCAGGGAGGGGTACGCCGTCGACGTCGCCCGGGACGGGGAGGAGGGCTACGTCAAGGCGCAGGTGTACCCCTATGACCTGGTCTGCCTCGACCTCGGGCTGCCGGGCCTGGATGGGCGCGCGGTCTGCCGGCGCCTTCGGGCAGGGGCGCGCCCCGAGGGCGCCCCCAGGCCGAGAATCCTGATGCTGACCGCCCGCGACGCGCTCGAGGATCGGATCGCCGGCCTGGACGACGGCGCCGACGACTACCTGGTCAAGCCGTTCGCCTTCGACGAGCTTGTCGCGCGGATCCGGGCGCTCCTGCGCCGCGACTCCCAGCCGGGCGGCTCGGTGCTCCGGGCCGGCGAGCTCGAGCTCGACGCCTCGCGCCACGAGGCGCGCCGGGGGGGCGTCCCGCTCTCCCTGACGCCGAAGGAGTTCGCGCTCCTTCGCTACCTCCTGTCCCGGCCTGGCGAAGTCGTCTCGGAAGGCCAGTTGCTCGCGCACGTCTGGGACGAGAACGCCGACCCGAGGACCCGGACGGTCCGGGTGACCGTGATGACGCTGAGGCGAAAGCTCGCCGCCGCCGGCGGTGCGCTGCAACCGATCGAGACGGTGGTCGGGGCGGGCTACCGCCTCCGCGACGGCGCGTGACCCTGCCTGGCCCCCGACTCCCGCAGTGGACGAGATCCGTCCGCGCGCGCCTGACTCTCCTCTACTCGGGGCTCCTCTTCGCCCTTGCTGCGACGCTGCTCGTCTCCCTCTACCTCGGGCTCTCGCTGAGCCTCCGCGACGAGCCCGTCTCGCGCGACGCACGGGTCAGGGTCGTACTCCCGGGCGATCCGCCGGACCGGGGGCCGCGCGCCTTCGTCGACGTGCGCGAGTTCGAGCGGCGCGTGAACGAGCACACGCTCGCGAGCCTGAGGACGTTCGCGCTCGGCTCGCTCGGGGCGCTCTTCGTGGCGAGCCTCGGGGTCGGGTGGCTCGTGGCTGGGCGGGTGCTCTCGCCGATTGCCCGGATCACGTCCGTGGCGAACGAGATCCAGGCGAGCAACCTCGCCCGGAGGATCCGGCTTCCGGGACCGGACGACGAGCTCAGGCGGCTCGCCGACACCTTCGACTCGATGCTGGAGCGACTCGAAGCAGCGTTCGTGACTCAACGGCAGTTCGTTGCGGACGTCTCCCACGAGCTCCGAAACCCGCTCGCGATCATCCAGTCGAACCTCGAGGTGGCGCTCGCCGACGTCGAGCAGAGCCCCGAGCACCGCCGGGACGCCGCGAGCGCGATCTCCCGCACGATCGCCAGGATGGCGCGCCTGACCGACGACCTCCTCGCGCTTGCCCGGCTGGAGCAGCCCGGCCACGTTCGGGAGCGGATCGATCTGGCCGCGCTGCTTCGTGAGGGGCGTGAGGAGTTCCGCCCGGCGGCGGCGGTTCGCGGCCTGGAGCTTGCAGCCCCCCTTGGCGACGGACCGGTCGTCGAGGGCGAGCGCGAGTTGCTGCGGCGGGCGCTCGCGAACCTGCTCGACAACGCGGTGCGGCTCGCGCCCGAGGGCTCAGCCGTCCGCGCCTCGACCGGCTCGCTCGAGGGCTGGGCGTGGCTGGCGGTCTCCGACGAAGGGCCGGGGCTCTCGCCGGAGGACCGCGAGCGGGTCTTCGGCCGCTTCTGGCGCTCCGACCGCGCCCGGCGTTTCCCGGGCGGCGGCAGCGGCCTCGGCCTGGCGATCGTGCGCCAGATTGCCGACCGCCACGGGGGCGCCGTCTGCGTCTTTCCAAGGTTGGGAGGGGGCTCCACGTTCGTCGTCTGGATTCCCGCGGCCGACCGGCCCGGCCGCGTGCCCGACGCCGACCCGACCGCAGGGGTGGGAGCCGGCTCCGGCCGCGACCCGGAAGGCGCGGGCGGCCCGTTCAGGTGGTCTGCGCCGGAGCATCGACGAACATCTCGCGGAGCTCGGTCTTCTTGAACTTGCCGACGCCGGTCTTCGGAATCGCCTCCACCACCTCGAAGCGGTCCGGGAGCCACCACTTCGCGAAGTGCGGCGCCAGGAACTCACGGAGCTCCTCCGGGCTCGCGCTCTGGCCCGGGCGCATGACGACCACACCGAGCGGGCGCTCGAACCACTTCTCGTCGGGGATTCCGATCACCGCCGCCTCGGCTACGGCCGGATGGCCCATCAGCGCGTTCTCCAACTCGACCGAGGAGATCCACTCGCCGCCCGACTTGATCACGTCCTTCGTGCGGTCCTGGATGTGGATGAACCCGTCCGGGTGCAGCGTGACGATGTCGCCCGTCTTGAACCAGCCGTCCTCGGTCCATCGATCGGCCTGCTCCGGAGTCTCGTAGTAGCCCGAGGCGACCCACGGTCCCCGGATCTCGAGCTCGCCCATCGTCCGGTCGTCCCAGGGGACGTCCTTGCCCTCCGAGTCGCGTGCGCGCAGCTCGACGAACGGCAGCGGCAGCCCCTGGAGGGAGATGTAGTCGAGCTGCTTCTCCCAGTCCGCGTGCCGGAGGTCGCCGGGCAGGTCGGAGACGGACGCGACCGGAGAGGTCTCGGTCATCCCCCAGCCGTGGACGACGTTCAGCCCATGTCGCTGCTTGAAGGCGTCGATCATCGCCCGGGGGGGTGCCGAGCCGCCGATCAGCATCCCCTTCATGTGCGAGAGGTCCCACTTGCCCGGGTTCGCGTCGAGCTGGGCGAGGATCCCGAGCCAGATCGTCGGCACTCCGGCCGTCCACGTGACCCGTTCCTGCACGAAGGCGTCGAGCAGGCTCTCGCCGTCCAGGTGAGGGCCGGGGTAGACGAGGTTCGCGCCCATCATCGCAGCGAGGTAGGGGTAGCCCCAGGCGTTCGCGTGGAACATCGGGACGACCGGCAGGAAGACGTCCTCCTCGGAGAGCGCCAGTCCGAGCGGCGCGCCCGAGGCGACTCCGAGCGTGTGCAGGACCGTCGAGCGATGCGAGTAGACGACGCCCTTCGGCCGCCCGGTCGTGCCGCTCGTGTAGCACATCGCCGCCGCCTCGTTCTCGTCGAGCTCGGGGTCCCGCCACTCGTCCGGATCGGCAGTCGCAAGCAACTCCTCGTAGGAGTCCTCCACGACGAGCACGTGCTCGATCGGCGTCTCGCCGCGGAACTGCTCGAGCAGGGGTAAGAGGGCCCGATCGACGACCACGGCGCGGTCGCCTGCGTGGCTCGCGATGTAGGCGAGGTCGGCAGGGTGCAGGCGGAGGTTCAGGGTGTGGAGCACGAAGCCCCCGCAGGGAATGCCGAGGTAGCACTCGTTGTGCTGGTAGTGGTTCCAGCAGAGGGTGGCGACGCGGTCTCCGCGCTCGAGGCCGAGCTTCTGCAGGGCAACGGCGAGCTGGCGCGAGCGGCGGCCGAGGTCGCGGTAGGTGTAGCGGTGGAAACTCCGGTCCGGCAGACGGGTGACGATTTGCTTGTCCGGGAAGTAGGTCTCCGCGCGGCGTAGAAACGTCGGCAGCGTCAGCTGGTAGTCCATCATCAGCCCCTTCACGCGCCTGTCCTCCCCTGCGAGAGGTCGATCCGCTTCTGCAGATCCTCGGCGTTCACGAGGTGCCCGTCGCGCCCGACGTAGCCGCCCTTGCCGCCGACGACCAGGAGCACGAGGTCCTCCTCTCCGGCGTTCGAGAGCCGGCGCGGAGTCGTCGACTCGCAGTGGAACAGGCCGCCGGGCGCGAGCTCCCGGGTCTCGCCGTCGACCTCGACCCGTGCCGTGCCCGCGTGGACGAAGTAGAGCTCGTCCTGCGTGTCGTGGTAGTGCCAGACTCCCTCGTAGCCGGCGGGGTAGACGAGGCCGTTGACGCCGAAGGCGGTCACTCCGAGGGCCCGGCGAACCTTGCGGAAGCCGTACCCCTCGCCCTCGGCCAGGTCGTCCAGGGAACCGAATGTGAATCCCATCGTCTCTCCTCCTCGATTTGGCCCCTGAACTCTACGGCGCCTCGCGCGGGCCGAACAGGACCCGCTGCAGCGCGCGGTCGCGCAGCCGGGCGGGTAGGCGCTCGATCGCAGCCCGGACGCGGGCGTCCCGGCCGACCAGGTAGCGGGTGCGCGGGCGCGTGGCCGTCAGCGCGTGCTCGACCGCGTGCACGACGGAGTCGGTCGGGGCCGCCTTCGCCGCGCGCGCTGCCGCCAGGGCGCGGAAGGCCTCGAGCCGGGGTCCGTAGCGCGCGAGCCCCTCGGCGGGCAGCGCATCGGCGAGCGGCTGCGGCTTCGACCAGATGGGTGTCGCGATCGTGCCGGGCTCGACGATCGAGACGGCGATCCCGTCGGGTGCGAGCTCGAGGCGAAGCGAGTCCGAGAGGGCCTCGAGCGCGAACTTCGACATCGCGTAGGCCCCGAGGAAGGGCAGGGCGCTCCGACCGGCGATCGAGCCGACGAACACGATCCGCCCGCGCGCGGCGCGGATCGCCGGCAGGAAGGCCTGGGTGACGGCCAGCTGCCCGACGAGGTTCACCTCCAGCTGGCGTCGAAGCTCGGCCGGCGGCAAGAGCTCGAGCGGTGCCGCCACAGCGATCCCGGCGTTGTTGACCAGACCTTCGAGGCGCTCGACGCCGGCCGCTGCGGCCTCGATCGCCCCCGCGTCGGTCACGTCGAGCAACACCTCCTCCGTCCCTTCGGGCGCGTCGCCGGGCCTACGGACGCCAGCGAGCACCCGCCAGCCGTGCCGGGCGAGGCGCCGGGCGCAGGCGGCCCCGATCCCCGACGACGCGCCCGTGACGAGGACGGTCCTCAATTTTGGTCGAGGAGCGCGGCGGCGACCTCGGCCCGTTGCGCCGCGGGAAAGCCGCCGAACGACTCGATCCACTGCGCCCGCTTGTAGTAGCGGTGCAGCGGGTGCTCCCAGGTGAAGCCGATCCCGCCGTGCACCTGGATCGAGCGCTCGCACGCGGCGACCGCGGCCTCGGCAGCGAACGACTTCGCCGCGGCGGCCGCGACGGGCGCCTGCGCCGCGTCCTCGTCGAGCGACCAGGCGGCCCAGTAGGCGAGCGAGCGTGCCAGCTCGGCCTCGACGTAGGTGTCGGCGAGGGGGTGCGAGATCGCCTGGTAGACGCCGATCGGCCGTCCGAATTGCTCCCGCGTCCGCGCGTGCTCGATTGCCCACTCGAGCACGCGTCCCGCGATCCCGACCGCCTCGGCCGCGAGCGCCGTGAATGCCCGGGCTCGGTCGACGCTCCCGGGGAGCGGGTCTCGCGCGCCCGGGGCGAGCCTGCCGAGGCGGCGGGTGGAATCCGTCGTCTCGAGCGTCTCGCCCTCGGCGGGGGCGGCGCCCTCGTCGGTGACGACGCGCTCGACGAGCGCGAGGTCCGGAACGAGACCGTCCACCTCGGCCGACCACCGCGCCTCACCGGCGGCGACGCGGGCCTGCTCCTCCGGCCCGAGCGCCGGCAGGGCAAGCGCGACCGTCGAGAAGTACGGGCCAGGGTAGAGCGCGCGGCCGAGCTCCTCGAAGAGGATCGCCTGCTCGACCGAGCCGAGGCCGGCGCCGCCGCGCTCCTCGGAGATCGTCACCCCGAGCCAGCCGAGCTCAGCCAGCTCCCGCCAGGAGCCGGGATCCCAGCCGGCGTCCGACTCGGCCAGCTCGGCCACCCGCTCGGCCGGGTAGCGCTCGGCGAGGAAGGATCGCGCAGCGTCGCGTAGCTCCTGCTGGTCGGGTGTGAAGGCGAAGTCCATCAGCGGCTTCGGGGCAGGCCGAGGACGCGCTCGGCGACGATGTTTCGGAGGATCTCGGAGGTCCCCGCCTCGATCGTGTTGCCGCGACTCCGGAGCTGGAGGTGCTGCCACTCGCTCTCGCCGGCGAGCTGGGCCTCGGGCCCGAGCAGCTCGAGCGCGAGCTTCGTCAGCCGCTGGTTCGCCTCCGACCACCAGAGCTTTGCCCCAGAGCCCTCGGGGCCGGGGATCCCGGTCTGAACCAGGGTCGCGAGGGAGCGGTAGTTGGTCAGCTTCAGCGCCTGGAGCTCGATCCACTCGCGCGCGATCCGCTCGCGGAGGCCCGGGTCGCGGACGCCGCGCTCGCGTGCGAGCGCGATCAGCTTCTGCACCGCGTTCTCGAGCGCGCCCGTCAGAGCGAAGCCGAGCGTCCCGCGCTCGTGGAGCAAGGTGGTCATCGCAACCGACCAGCCCTGGCCGACATCGCCGATCACGTTCTCGACCGGCACCTGGACGTCCGTGAAGAAGATCTCGTTGAACTCCGCCTCGCCCGTGATCTGCCGCAGCGGGCGCACCTCGACGCCCGGCGCGTGCATGTCGACGAGCAGGTAGGTGAGCCCGGAATGGAGCTGCGACTCCGAATCGCTCCGGGTGATGAGGAGGCACCAGTCCGCGATGTGGGCGAAGGACGACCACACCTTCTGGCCGTTGACGACGAAGTGTCCGTCGCGACGGTCGGCGCGCGTGCGCACGCTCGCGAGGTCCGAACCCGCGCCGGGCTCGGAGAAGCCCTGGCACCAGATCTCCTCGGCGCTCAGGATCCGGGACAGATAGCGGCCCTTCTGCTCGTCGCTCCCGTGCGCGATGATCGTCGGGCCGGCCATGCCGAGGCCGATCACGCCCAGATGCTGCGGCGCCCCGGCGCGCGCGGCCTCCTCGAGGAAGATCGCCTGGTGGCTGTAGGGCGCCCCGCCGCCGCCGAACTCCTCGGGCCAGGTTAGCCCGGCGTAGCCCGCCTCGCCGAGCTTCCGGCTCCAGGCGCGCGCGGCCTCGACGTCCTCGCGCGGACGTCCCTGCGCCAGCTCGGTCGGGATGTTCGCCGCAAGCCAGGCGCGCACCTCGGCCCGGAAGGCGGCCTCCTCGGGAGTGTCCGTCAGCCGCACGCGCGGAGCCTACTCCTCAGCGTCCGCTCGCCGCATCGCCGCGGAGGACCATGCAGGTGCTGGTCGCGTGAGCGACGAGGCGCTCGTCGGGGCCGGCGACCCGGCACTCGACGAGACCGACGGTCCGGCCGCGCTCGATCATGCTCGCCCGTGCCGTGAGCAGCCCGGTCCTCCAGCCGGAAGACGGCCTCGCCGTGCCCGCCGCCGAGAGGAGCTCGAGGCCGAGGAGCCGCGCTACGGGAGGTGGCTCCACCTCGCCGCAGATCATCGCCTGCAGCAGCTCTGGGAAGCTGAGCACGGCCATTGTCCCGGATCGCAGTAGAGTCGCGCGGCGGTGAACGACGAGGCGCGAGCGGCGCTCGAACACTGGCGGACAGACCGGCCGCAGAGCTTCTACGACGCGACGCCGGGCCTCGAGCAGGCCCTACGGGCACGGCTCGGCGAGCGGGCGGCCGAGCTCGAGCCGGGCCTGCGGACGTTCGGCGCAGTGGTGGCGCAGGTGGTCGACCCTGCGGTGCTCGCGCTCGAGCGCGAGGGGCCACGCCTCGAGGACGGGGAGGTGCGGTTCCACCCTGCCTACGCGGAGGCGGGCCGCGCCGTGTGGGCCTCCGGCCTGCTCGCCGCGCCGCCGCTCGAGTCTGCGGCGCTCTTCTACCTGCTCGCCCACGCCGGCGAGGCCGGCCACGCGTGCCCTGTCGCCTGCACCGCGGGGCTGATCCGCGCGCTCCGCGCCCACGGCTCGCCGGCGCTGCAGGAGCGCTTTCTGCCGCCGCTTCTCGAGCCTGACTACGACCGCTGCCAGCGCGGCGCGCAGTTCCTGACGGAGATCCAGGGCGGCTCGGACGTCGGCGCGAACCGGACGCGCGCGGTGCGCGCGGGTGCGGCCTGGCGGATCTCCGGGGAGAAGTGGTTCTGCTCGGTCGCGGACGCCGACCAGTTCCTCGTCACCGCCCGTCCGGAGGGGGCGCCGCCCGGGACGCGCGGCATCGGGTGCTTTCTCGTGCCGCGGCGCACCGGGGACGGACGCCCGAACGGCTTCCGTCTGCGCCGGCTCAAGGACAAGCTCGGCACGCGCGCCCTCGCCACCGGCGAGATCGAATTCGCCGGAGCGCAGGCGTACCCGATCGGCGCGCTCGAGGACGGCTTCCGCATCGCCGCGGGCGTCGTGCTCAACACCTCGCGCTGGCTGAACGCTCTCGGCTCGGCGGGCCTGATGCGCCGGGCCTACCTGGAGGCCTCCTCGTTCGCCGCACATCGCACGGCGTTCGGGCAGCCGCTCGCTGACTTTCCGCTCGTACGGGAGAACCTCGCGGTGATGCGTGTCGAGGAGGCCGCCGCCCTCGCCTCGACGCTTGCGGTGACCGACCTCGTCGACTCGCCGGACCCCGGGGAGGCGACCTGCTTCCGGATCCTCGTCAGCGCGAACAAGTTCGTGACGGCGCTCGCCGGGACGCATGTGGCCCGCCGCGGCATCGAGGCGCTCGGCGGCAACGGCACGGTCGAGGACTTCTCACCGCTGCCGCGCCTGCTTCGCGACTCGCTCGTCTTCGAGAGCTGGGAGGGGACGCACAACGTGCTCTGCGCCCAGGTGCTGCGCGATCTGGCCCGGCTGGACGCGCTCGAGGCGGTGCTGGGGCGGCTCGCCGGCGCCGACGGGCGCGTCGACTCGGCGCTCTCCCGCCTCGAGCCGCGACTCAGGCGCTGCCTGGAGGAGCCTGAGTGGGCCGCGCTGCACGGCCGGCGCCAGGTGTGGGCGCTCGTGCGGGCGCTGCAGGCCGCGTCCCTCGTCCGGGACGGAGCGTCCGAGGCGCTCGTCGAGCTCCTGCTCCGCCGCGAGCTGACCCCGGGCTGGGAGGCCGCCGACGACGCGGGCTACCCAGGGCTCGTGGAGGCGGTGCTGCGCGAGGAGTCGGGGGTCGAGGCGGCTGGGTAGGCCAGCAGGGCGGCGCGCTCGCCCTCGGCGAGCGGGCGCGACGAGCCCGTCTCAGGGTTGCGCGCGACGAGCACCGACTCGGCCTCCGCGACCAGGCGCCCGTCAGGTGCATGGACGTCCGTGCGCACCGTGACGCTCGAGGTGCCGATCCGCTCGGGTCGGCAGCGCGCGAGCGCGATCCGGTCGGAGAGGCGGAGCTCGCTGCGGTAGTCGATCGCGAAGCGGGCCGCGACGTAGTGCCAGACCTCGCCCTCCTCGATGCCGAGCACCCCTCGGAGCCAATCGTCGACAGCCTCCTCGACGTAGGTCTGGTAGACGGCCTGGTTGACGTGCGCGTACCCGTCCTGATCCCGCCAGTGGATCTCGATTCGCTTTTCGTGCATTCGGAATACGCTACGCCGTCATGAGGTTCGAGGGAAAGGTTGCGCTCGTGACGGGCGGCGGGCGCGGGATCGGCGCCGCGACCGCGGAGCGCTTCGCCTCCGAGGGCGCGAGGGTTGCCGTCACCGACCTTGGCTTCGAGAGCGAGACCGGCGTCCTGCAGATCCCCTGCGACGTGACGAAGCGCGACGAGGTCGAGGCGGCCGTGAGGCGGACGGTGGAGGAGCTCGGCGGTCTCGACATCCTCGTCACCTGCGCCGGGATCACCCGGGACAATCTGATCCACAAGCTCTCCGACGACGACTGGGACTCGGTCATCTCGACCCACCTGCGCGGCACCTATCTCTCTGTGCAGGCGGCGCAGAAACCCATGGTCGGGCAGAAGTCGGGCAAGATCGTCCTCATCTCGTCGACGTCGGCGCGCGGCAATCGCGGCCAGACGAACTACGCCGCGGCCAAGGCGGGGATCCAGGGGATGGCTGCGACGCTCGCGATCGAGTTGGGGCCGTTCGGGATCAACGTCAACTGCGTCGCCCCCGGGTTCGTCGTCACGAAGATGACGCAGGCGATCGCCGAACGGTTGGGGGTCGACTTCGAGCAGGTCGCGCAGGCGGCCGCGGAAGCGACGCCGCTGCGTCGCGTCGGCCAGCCGGAGGAGATCGCCTCCGTGGTCGCTTTCCTCTGCTCCGACGACGCGAGCTTCGTCGCCGGGCAGGTGATCTACGTCAGCGGCGGACGCTAGCCCGCCGGCGCTCGTGCGTGAAGCTACGATGTAGAGGTGGCGTCTTTTCTTCGCCGGCTGCGGAAGCTGATCCGCAAGTCCTCGTTCGAGCGCGAGGACGGCTCCAACCGGGAGCACCCGATGCAGAACGTGGATGCGATGGCAGCGCAGGGCTCGGAGTCGAACTTCCCGCCGAACTACGTGAAGTCGTACGACGAGGGCCGTCCGCGCAGGTAGCCGGCGTAGCGGCGTCGCCGCCGCACCGGAGATCTACGGCCCTGCGCGTTCCGGCAGCTTCGCTCTTCCGAACTACCTCTGACACTCCTCCGAGGTACCTCTGACACGTCTCCGAGGTGTGTCAGAGGTGGCACGAAGGCGACGCAGTGGCGGCACTCGCCCGGGGCGCCGGCGGGCGTACCCTTGGAGGCCATGGGCTGGCCACTCCGTGTCGAGGCGCCCGGCGCGATCTACCACGTCACCTCAAGGGCGATCGAGCCGATGTTCGTCCACGACGCCGACCGTGAGCGGTTCCTCGCGCTGCTGGCACGCCAGGTACGAGACCACGGCTGGATCTGTCATGCGTACTGCCTGATGTCGAACCACGTCCACCTGTTGCTCGAGACGCCGGAGCCAACGCTCGCGACCGGGATGCGCACGCTCCTCAGCCGCTACGCCCGCGGCTTCAACGGCCGACAGGGCCGTCGCGGCCCGCTCGTCGAGCGCCGCTACCACGCGCTCCTGATCGAGAAGGAGAGCCACCTGCTCGAGGTCTCCCGCTACGTCGTGCTGAACCCGGTCCGGGCGGGGCTCTGCGCGGATCCCTCCGAATGGCTCTGGAGCAGCTACCGGGCGACGGTCGGGCTGCAGCGGGTCCCACGCTTCCTCGCGACGCAGTGGCTGCTCGACCAGTTCGGAGGCTCGGTCGAGCTCTATCGCGGCTTCGTAGCCGACGGTGCGCCGAGCGCGTCGCTGGACGGGCTCCTCGCGGCCGCCTAGCCGGGCTCGGCTACCCTCACCAGCGCCTTGCCGCGGTTCTCGCCGCGGAGCATCCCGATGAAGGCGCGAGGCGCGTTCTCGAGCCCATCCGTCACGTCCTCCCGGTAGCGGAGCTTCCCGGCGGCTAGCCAGGCGGCGAGCCGCGGGATTGCCTCGCCGAACCGCGGCGCGTAGTCGGTCACGAGGAAACCCTCGATCCTCGCGCGGTGGACGATCAGCAGCCCGAGGAGTCGCGGGCCGAGCTCGGGCGTCTGGTTGTTGTACTGCGAGACCTGCCCGCAGACGACGACCCGCGCGTGCAGCGCGAGCCGGCGCAGGACGAGATCCGAGAGCTCGCCGCCGACATTGTCGAAGTAGACGTCGACGCCGTCCGGGCAGGCAGCCTTGAGCGCGCCGTTCACGTCGTCGGCCTTGTAGTCGATCCCGACGTCGTAGCCGTACTCGCCGGTCAGGTCCGCGAGCTTGTCGGGCCCGCCCGCGATCCCGACTGTCCTGCAACCGGCAAGACGCGCCAGCTGCCCGACGACCTGCCCGACCGCCCCGGCGGCGCCCGAGACCACGACGGTGTCGCCCGGAACGGGCCTGCCTACCTCGAAGAGCCCGAAGTAGGCGGTGAGGCCGGTCGCGCCCAGGACGCCGAGTGCAAGCGTCGGCGGCACCGACGGCGGCACGCGCCTGAGCGCGCTGCCGCGCGCGACCGCGTACTCCTGCCAGCCGAGCTGTCCGACGACGACGTCGCCGGGATCAAAGCGATCGTCGTCCGACTCGACCACCTCGCCGACGGTCTGCGAGGTCATCACCTCGCCGAGTGCGACCGACTTCGCGTAGGACCTCGCCTCGCTCATGCGGCCTCGCTGGTAGGGATCGACCGAGACGTAGAGCGCGCGGACGAGGATCTCGCCGGGGCCGGGGGTCGGAACCTCCGTCTCGACCAGCGCGAAGTCGGACTCCTTCGGCTCCCCCTCGGGCCGGGCCGCAAGTACGATCTGTCGGCCGATCACGGGATCGCAAGGTAGAGGACCTCGCCGACCAGGGCCGGGCGCTCCGCGCCCTCGATCTCGACCTCCACGCCGACCTTGTAGAGGACGCCCTCGCCCTTCCGCTCGCCCGAGAGCAGCTTCGCCTTCGCCCGCACGCGCGAGCCGGAGGGCACCGGCGAGGTGAATCGGATCCGGTCGATGCCG
>Ga0136620_10000967_pt1 | contig 13367 bp, 15 predicted proteins | sample AntDrymUQ4162106_2_FD_104806 | JGI IMG/M metagenome (GOLD analysis project Ga0136620, IMG submission 104806) | Polar desert sand microbial communities from Dry Valleys, Antarctica - metaG UQ416 (21.06) | ecosystem: Environmental > Terrestrial > Soil > Desert | place: Antarctica: Dry Valley... | reverse complement strand
TCGCGGGCTGGTCGGGATCATGACGTTTCGACTCCGTGTGCAACGGACTTCTATGAGGCAGGGAGGTGGACACATTTGATGCCGAGGACTCTATTTCACGCGCTACCGGTTCACTCCACACTTGGCATGGGGACAACGTCTCTGGACCTGATGACAGTGGTGGACTTCCTTCGGTATGTAGTGAGACGGGACCGACTGGCTATCGCAGAGTACCTCGATGAGATGGGACAAGAACCGTTCTTCCTTGTTGCCGCCACTGGCCTAGGCAAGACTGTGGTAGTCCCGATACATGTGCTTATTCGATTGATGCAGCGCATCGGTGAGCAGCCTGAACCCGCGCCGCGTGTCTGGGTAGTCGAGCCTGGTGTCCCGATAGCTACGAACAGGAGGCCAGTGAGTGACACGCAGGTGGTTCGTGCACGTCAACGGGAAAGACTACGTGTAGGCGCCCGGTGCAGACGTGGCGAGCGTGCGAGAGCGCGCCCGCCGCCTGTTCGCCGGAGATGGACCGGCACTGGGTCCGGAAGTGTTCCAAGTCCACCTGGGCGGGGTCGCCACGGACCTGTTCGTGCACACGGATCGGCGACGGCTGCCGTGTACGAGCGGCCGATAGACCAGGCCCGCGTGAAAGTCTGACTCGCTCATGCAGCATCGCTCTTGGCGCGAGTCATACGCCTCCAGGACTTCGCGCTTGAGTTTCGGCCCGCGCTTGGCGCAGCACACGACCTCGTTGGCCTTGGTCAGCTCAGCCTTGCGTCGCTCGACCTCGGCACGTGCCTCAGCGCTGCCCGGGCATCGGCTTCGGCCTTCCGACGCTTGCGGTCCTCGTCCTCCAGTCGGCCGCGCAGATCGACCAGCTGATCGCTAATCCGCTGAGCAAGCTGCTGGTTTCGCTTGCTTGTCGACTCGCGCGGCCACGGAGCTGCAGCGCGGCCATGGCGTCGAACGGCTGCCCGGCCGGGCTACTCGACGCACCGGCCGAGCCAAACTGACCCACTACCAGTTCCGACGACAGGGTCAATTTCCGCAGATTGCGCACCCGCGACCGGAACCGGCGACTTGTCCATCGATTCGATGCGGGTGACCGGTGACGACATTGCCCCGCCGGCGTCGTCGGACGTTGCGCCCGAGCAGCTGCCCGATCCTGAAGCGGGAGCGCGACCGTGGCCGCCGTCGCCTACGCCCGCAAGCGTGACCGCGAGCTCGCCTGGCGGATTCTCGACGGCGAGCCCACCCGCCTCGATCGGCTGGACCGCGCCGCCCAGGCCACATTCGACGCGTTTGACCGGCACCACCAGGGTTGACCGGGTCATCGATCGCCGATGGCTTCGAGTTTGCCCAAGCCCGCTGGGCGAACAACAACGACTTCAGGCACCTCGCGACGGCAAGGATCCCATCATTGCCCAAGATGCGGACGCCAAGGAGTTCCACCTGGCATCGGCCAACACAAGGCGTGCAGTCACAGGTGCCGGGCTGCTGGTGCGTTCTTGTCGCGCGGCCGCGCTGCCAGCAGCTCCGTCATCCGTCCATGCTACGTCGGTACGGAACTTGCCCTGACCTGGGACGATGCGAGCCCCCTGCAAACTCAATTAGGAACTGACAGGTCCACCGACCCGATCGCCCTGAACCGCCCCCGGGACGAAGGCTTCCTCCACCGGCCCGTCCCGTGGGGCGCTTCATCGAGACGGAGGCATCAACGTCGAGCCGCTCTCCCGCACCACCCGGTCCACCTCGCGCATGATCACTCGCTGGTCGGAGTCTGCCCGGCTTCTGGCTCAGATTCTCGGCCTCGACGAGCCGACGCCGTACTGCCCGTCTTGGTGGGCCTTCGGGCGTCCCAGGCAGATTGCGTAGCCGGACCAACTTGCCTGTGCCGAAGGCACTCGCATCGTTGACTGCCGCCTTGGGAGGGTGGGACCATCTGACATGGCAGCATGGCGAGCGTCGGTGCGGACGATGGCAGTCGGGCAACCTGGACGCCGAGGCTCGCCCGCACAGAATGGGCCCGCCATGGCGAGTCGCTGGGTGAGTGCTGTTGTCGTGGTGGCGGCTGCGCTAGTTGGCGTTGGAGCCGTGTCGGCGATGTCCGAGGCCGGTACATGTTTCGGCCTTCAAACCAACAAATCAGGTAACGACAACGACAATGACCTGTTTGGCGGTCAGGGCACTGACATTATCGATGCTAGAGGAGGCAACGACAGAGTCGAGGGCAACCAGGACGATGACTGGCTCTGCGGAGACAATGGGGGAGACGACCGCGCCAACGGTGTAGATGGTGGTGACGGTGACGACACCCTGAATGGCGGCGAAGGTCTCGACCTCATGCATGGCGGAGAGAACGCCGACGACATGAATGGCGCGGACGCGTCTGACGTAGTTTATGGCGGCAATGGCGGTGACAATCTTGAGGGGGACGACGGGCCTGACTTTCTCTACGGCGGCGGTCAGTCAGATGTCGTCAGCGGGGAGCACGATGACGATTTTCTACACGGGAATGATGGAGACGACACGCTGCAAGGAGGCGGTGGTTACGACGGGTGTACCGGTGGAACCGGGTTCGACATGTATTCAGGCTGTGAAGCAATAGGTTGAGTAGGGAGAATTGACGCGTATGCAAGGTCTACAAGTAGCGGCGCGCAAGCGAGCACTCACTAGGCGCGTGCTGGTCCCAGGGTTACTCGGCGCACTCCTGCTCATCGGCGCGCCCGCGCCCGCATCCTCAGACGACACGCCGCCGGTCAGCGAACTGACCGGCGAGGCCGTCGGAGCGGCACTCGGCCTCAACCCCGAGCCCACCACGGGGGCGAATTGTCCAGGCGTGTTCGCCGAGTACGAGGATGGCATGGGGTACTGCCTCGACGGCACGACGGATGATCCGGTCGAGAGGTGGGTCTTCGCACATCAGATTGTCGGGTATGAGCCGACCGACCTGGTCGAAGCCTATGCCACCGCGCTTGTGGATCAGCAGACCACCGATGTTGCCGATGGGTCGGCCGAGCATGCGGCACTTATGCGCAGGGTTTCAGACCTGCTGCAGCAGGTGCAGGAACAGGGCAAAGCCGATTAGCTGGACCGATCCCATGGCCCCACTGCGGCTGCTAGTGGTGGCGGGCTGAGACCATGCCCGTTCAGCTAAGCCATGCGATCGTCAACGTCAGCAACAGGACACAGATCAACCGCGGTAAGCCGTACACCAGCACCGTGCCCATGGACTCGACGCACGTCCGTCGCGGCCGCATGTCCTCGGCGCTTAGCGTCCGCTCGCGGCCGTCGATCCAGCGCACCCTGTTGCACCGGATCTGGCCCTTAAGTCTTGGCGCCGCGGATACGGCTCAGGTGTGCGAGGGAACCGTCATGCGCCACGCGATCACCGCGGGCCGCCGCAGCCACCCGTCCTGACCGCCGGGGTCATGGCGCCCTTGGAGGTCGCATCGTCAGTTGGGAATGCGGTTGAGCCGTCCGCAAACCGAGGCGCCGGTCGCATCCTCATCAACTTCGTCCACTACGACACCGCCGGCTCGGACGGCTCCAACCCGCATGTCAACCGGGAGATCGTCAAGGTCACCAACACCAACCAGCGCCGCAGCACGCCGGGTGGACGATCCGTGACCGCCGGGCACCGGTACTGGTTTCCGCGCACTAGCCTGGGAAGGAACGACATCGTGACCCTGGATGGTGCTGAAGTGTTTGGGGGCGGCCACGCCGTGGACACCGCGGGCCTGGCCGGTTGGGTCACCGTGATCAACTTCTGGGCCAGCTGGTGCGACTCGTGCCGCGAGGAGATGCCGATGCTGTCCTCGGTTGTGGCATACTCCGGCGACCGTGTCCGTTTCAACGGGGTAAACACCAAGGACCAGCCGCTGGCGGCCACTGACTTCCTGGAGGACACCGGTGTGCGCTTCGAGCAGCTGCACGACCCCGACGGTGAGCTGCTCCGCCAGCTGGGCACCGTGCAGGGGCTGCCGGTGACGCTGGTTCTCGACGCCGCAGGCGCGGTGACGCTCAGGCACATCGGCCAGATCGACGGGGCCAGGCTGGTCGACGCCCTGGACACCTCGTCGTGACCGGCGTTGCGGCGCCTGGTCGAACCCAGCCGGCTCGGGACCCGGATCTTCGCCGGGCGATGTATCGCCGTGCCGCTTCGGTGATCACCGCCGCCCTAGTCCTGGCGGGCTGTTCCGGCGGGGTACGGGCGGAGCGGTCGGACGGCGGATTCGTCCAAGGCGGCTACGACATCACGGTCGTCGCGGTCGGCGACCGCGTTGCGGCGCCGGACCTGTCCGGCGAGACCCTGGCCGGCGAGCAGGTGTCGTTGGGCGACTTCGCCGGCAAGACCGTGCTCGTCAACGTGTGGGGGTCGTGGTGCGTGCCGTGCCGGGAGGAGGTGGATGACCTGGTCACCGCCCGGCGGGAGCTGCCGCGGGCAGAGGTGGCGTTCCTGGGGATCAACATCCGAGACGACCGCGCTGCCGCGCAGGCGTTCGAGGACCGCTATGGCGTGACCTGGCCGAGCCTGTACGACCCGTCCAGCAGTCTGATGCTGAGTTTCCGGGACAGCCTGGCTGCCGCTGCGGTGCCCACCACGTACATCATCGACGCCGACGGCAACGTGGCCGTACGGATGCTGGACAAGCAGACCGCCAGCACCTTCGTCGACGTGGTCAGCGACGTGCGGGCGGGCACCGATGGGTGAGTGGTTCGGCCACACTGCCTACTCCGGTCATTGGTCCTAGCGGTGCCGGTGGCGCTGACCGCGCGGGGCTGCTCAGCTTCTTCTCCCCGTGCGTGGTCCCGCTACTGCCGGCTACGTATCCCACGTCACCGGCCTGTTCGTGCTCGGATTCTCTTCGTCTTCGTCTCCCTCGGCACCCTGATGGGGGCGGAGGGCACCTGGTTCCTGACCCACCAGCGCGCACTCGGCATGGTCCTCGGCGTGGTCGTGATCGTGATGCGCATCGTCTTCCGCGCCGCAGCACCCAGCAGTCAGTCAACGAACATGGCGGGAGCTGGGAATCTTTGAACGCAAACAGGCCCTGGAGCACGGTCGACTTTCGGGTTTTAGTGGGCCCGTGCTTCGTGCAGACGATCCGCTACATATTGTGACGGACGAGGCTCGGGGGTCGTGTCCATGCTCGACAGACCTTTAGACTTCCACAACGATTCTGGAAGGTTTGTGCTTGGCTCGGTTCAGATGGCCAGATTGGGGTGCCTGTTTTGATATCCCCAATCAAGCCACGATAGGCGATGCCATGGCGGCTGCTAGTTGCACGCTGGACGACGTGAAAAGGCTACGGAGTTACTGCTTCCAGACTCAATTCACTCCGCCGAGAAGCAGTGTGCGACGAAGAACCGGAACGTGTACTGCCGGTCGATCACACCGAAGCCGTCGCTACTCTACTGGCCGAGTGTAATCCCGGCTCGGATTACCGGGGCTTACGCACGCGATGGCTTGTGCCTCGCCTGCTTTGCGAGCGTGTGGGTGACGCTCGACGGCTCGTCTAACCTGCCAAGGGCTGCGGCTCCTGCGGCGGAAGCGCCGGAGGCTGTCGCTCAGGTGCTCAAGCGGTACCGGAAAGCGCATGGATTGTCGCAGGCTCGCTTGGCAGAACGGCTGGTGGTCGATCAGACGGCCGTGAGTCGGGTCGAACGGGGCGTCCGTTCAGTTCACGACATACGTGAGCTGCGACGGTGGGCGGTGATTCTCGATCTGCCGCCAGAGTCATTGGGCGTCGCAGCCACCCTCTCCGATTCGCGCGAGCAGTTCGACCCGGCGCACGCCCTTTCGCGGCTTAGGGAGGCTCGCGACAGACGCGCTCTCGGCGATCCGATGGGTGCCTACTGGATCGCCGCGTGGGTCGCGACGCCGCTGAGAGACTGGGCGGCCGCTCATGATGGTGCCGAGGCCACAATGCTCTGCGCGGAACTCGCGATCGCCAGGGCCCTCACATTGGCTGACCTCGTGCCGGAGGAAGAACTTCCCAGGGTTCTTGGCGCGCTTGATGACGCCCTAGGGTTGCTTCGGGCCGATGCGTCAATGGACGCTACGGCGTTGTTCATCGTGCTGGCCATAGGCAACGCCCTCCGACGGGCGGGCAATGTGTCGCTGGCCGTCGGACTGCTCAAGCGCGCCATCAGTCGGAGCCACGACCCATGGTTCAGGGTTTCATCGGGCAGCATTCTGGCGAAGGCGTACAGCACCCTCCGGGAGCACGACGAATTTGTCCGTATAGCGTGCGTCTCGTTCGAAGTTCCCTCGAGAACTCCGTGGCCCGGTCCACTGCCGTCAACGCATACGCTCTTGAAGAGATCGAGGCCCGAGACGCCCTGCGCCGCCATGAACCTGGTTCGGGCCTGGAAACTCCTGGACAAAAGGGCCGCAGTGGCCGGGGATCTGCTTGCCAGCCCGCAACACCGGATCATTCGCGCCATCACGCGGGCGGAAGCCTGCGCCATGACCGGTGAGATTGGCGAGTCAGTCGAGTCCCTGGTTCACGCCGCCAACGCCGCCGCCCAGGTCAGGCTGCCACATCAACTTCAACGCATCGTGCGCGTTTCCGAGCAGGGCTTGCGACAGTCTGAATTGTTTCTAGAGCCCAAGGAGCTGGCCGCATCTTTGCTGAATTCGTGAGTCACCGACCTTTGCTATAATGCGTGTAGATGCGTGAAAGCATTTTCCAAGGCGATGCGAAGCACCCCTATCATCTGTCAGTTGGCCTGATACCGATCAACAGCGAAGGCCTGATCGGCGTCCATCACTTTGTGAGCCTTGAATCCGAGAGCTACGAATTCATCCACGAGACGGTTCACGAGTCGCCTGCGTCGACTGAGTCCCGCTAGGTGAGGACAACCTACGGGTCCGACCAACCTCCGGCGTGGCAGGCGACATGTCGGCGCGACGCGCATGACGCGGCACGACCCTGCTGCGCGGCTGCCCATCGGTGACCACCCTGTCGCCTAGGGGGCCCGGCCGTCACCGGGCAGCGGCACTGATGGAAGCCGCTCCGTGGTCCTCATACGTCTGGGCGGCCCCGTTTGCCGGCGTCCCGCTAGCGGTGTGTCGACGACTCGTGGCGGGACACCCTGGACATTCACACCTTGGTCTCCCCGGAGCCCGAGTCCGGGTTGTGCGCCTCATTGTCGGGTTGAACGGGCAAGCGACGGTGGATGTAGAGCTCACGGCGGGTGCTGCCCTCCTCCTCGACCGAGACGAGCTCGTCTCCCCAGGCGGTCCTCGGCCCGAGGACGAGGTCGTCGAGTGGACGGTCGTCGGGGTGGTGGACGATCCAGCGATGAGCGTCGGTCGCGACCTGGCTATTGATGAATCGGACAAGATCGTCGCGCCCAGCCGGAGTGGCCGAGTCGGGAAGGCCTAGCGACTCCGGCGCCACAGTGTTGTCGCGCAGTTGGAGTATCCGGCGGCGGCTCACCGGAAGCCATACGACATGTGCCGACCCGTAGCCAATCGGGTCCTCGCCAGGTGCCCACCAGCAAACCGGCTCATCGCTGGTCAGGACCGACGCCCGGTCGGCGTCGATGACGCTCCAGTCCATGTTGTCGGCCAGCCTCTCGCCAAGGCGCCCGAGCGCGAGCTTGATACTGTCCTGGATGAGGACCTCCGTGGCGGGGATTAGGCGTGGCCGGTGGGGGCCGAGCATGTCCTCGCGGAAGTCGCTGATGCTCGCCGGTGTCAGGGGTTCGCCGCGCTCCTCGAGCCAAACACTGATCTGCTCGTCGGTGACGGTCTCGCCGAGATAGGTGCGCAGCGCTTGTGTGCCGGTCGCCTCCATGTCCTCGCGGAACCGGTTCCCGCGGACGCTCTGCAGCGCGATGAAGTTGATCAGGTGGTACCAGTCGTCCTGGGTGAGGTCGGCCAGGCCCGTTCTCACCATCTTGTAGATACCTGGCGCCGCGGCTCGCTCGAACTGGCTCAGGTGGTGCTCGATGACCTCCGGGTCGGGCCGCTCGCTCTCCCTCTCTACCACGAACACATCCGGGTCCATCCGGTAGAACCCGACCTCCGCGCACGCCTTCCGCACCGCAGTCATGTAGGTGCGGCTCACGTCGTCACGGTCAACAAGCAGGACCTGGCCGACCTCGTTGGCGAAGTTGCGCAGATAGAACTGCGGCACAGTGTGATGTCGGGGCGCCACTCGGCGATTCTCCCGGAGTCACCTGACATTGACCTCCGAGTTTCGATGCGGCCACAGGGAGGCGACCGCCGGGTCGGACCGTCGAGGAGCATCCGAGCGACCGCCGAGGCGCTAGGTTTTCCGTCCGGCTAAGGGTGACATCTGCCATCACAGCGCTGTGGTGCTGCTTCGCGCTGCTTCCGTCGGGTCCGTTGAGCCGACAACCAGGATCGCCAGGGGCGTCGGCGGCCATCTAACGTACGACCCATGACCAGTCATCCCGGACGTGCCACATCGGCGGGTGATCGGCGATCTTGACCCGACTAGCCTGCGCGATCCTGTCCTGATTGCAGCCGGGTGTCGGACCCGGAAGCTAGATTTCTGTGCGGAGGATCGACCCGACCGCGGGAGGACGAATGTGGGCAGACAACGAGGCTGATCTCGATCTGCTCGGATTCGACTTCTTGGTTGATGCGCTGGTCGTGGCGCTGACCGAGCCGCGACTACTCCCGCTAACCGTCGGGGTACTCGGCGACTGGGGCTCGGGCAAGAGCAGCCTCATGCAGCTGGCGGCCACTGAGCTGGTTGCGATCGAGAGAAAACCTGGTTCAACCGACGGGCCTGACGTTCCCCCCTCGCCGTACTTGACGATCCACTTCAGTCCGTGGCAGTACGAAGACCATCAGGACGTCAAGGTGGCGTTGATGACCACCGTGCTTGACGCGCTGGAGACTCGAATGCCGGAGGCGTCTGCCGAGATCGGCCGCCTCCGCACATTCGTTCGGGGTCTCAAGAGGTGGGTGCGCAGGACCGGGACCGGGCGGATCGGCACCGCAGTCGCCCCGACGGTCGTGCCGATGCTGGTCCAGGGGGTCGCTCCAGGTATTGAGCCGGAGGCGGCGACACTCGTCGCCGGGCTCACTGGGGCCGCTGCCAGCGAAGTAGCCCCGCTGCTTGCTGAGCCGCCTGCCGCGGCCGCGACTCCCGAACCGGAGCGCGAACCCCTTGAGGACATCAAGGAGTTCCGCAAGGAGTTCGGTGAGTTGGTTGGACGCCTGCCCGACGGTGACGCGGTCATCGTCTTCATCGACGACCTGGATCGTTGTCTTCCCGAGACAGTCGTCGACACCTTCGAGGCCATTCGCCTCTTCTTGAACACACCCAAGACGGCATACGTTCTGGCGTTGAATCAGAACGTGGTCGAGTCGGCCATCGACTCGCGGTACCCGGACATCACGAAGGCCGACGGAGCCGGCCTGGGACGCGACTATCTGGAGAAGATGCTCCAACTCAAGGTCGTCATCCCGCCCCTGTCTGCTCCTGAAGCAGAGACCTACGTGAACCTGCTGTTCGCAGAGTTGCGTTTACCGGAGGAACAGTTCGCGCAAGTCCTGGACAAGACCAACACCAACCGAGCCGCGAGCGGGTTGTCGGTGGGCTTCAACCTCGGCATTGCCGGTGAGCTCCTTGGAGACGATCTGCCGACCTCGCTGTCCGACGACCTCGCCTGGGCGGCAGACATCACCCCGGTCTTGGGGTCGTCGCTGCGGGGCAACCCTCGTCAACTCAAGCGCTTCCTCAACAACCTTCTGCTCAAGCACCGCAGTGCGGCCCGGCGCAAGATCGACCTCAAGTTGCCGATCCTGGCCAAGCTGATGGTGCTGGAGGATCAGTTCAACACCGACTTCCAGAAGCTGTTTGACTGGGAGATGGCCACAGGCGGACAGTGTCCCGAGCTTGCCGACGCAGAAGACTTCGCCCGCGCAGCGGCGGTGTCCGCTGTCGCTTCTTCTGATGTGGAAGCGGTCGAAGACGTACGTTCAGAGTCCGGTGCTCGGGTGCCGAAGAAGCGAGCCACGACCTCGAAACCGGAACAGGAACCGGTCGCATCGGCGGCACGCACCTGGGCAGAGAAGACGCACATCGGAGCGTGGCTACGGGTCGAGCCGTCCCTCAAGAATGTCGACCTGCGCCCCTACTTCACGTACTCCCGAGACAAGTTGTCCTTCGGCATATCTGGCTCCCGACTCGCGCCACATCTCCAGCAACTCCTCACGAACGTTCAGTCGGACATCGAGTCGGTGCGGCGTAGCCACTACGCGGCCGTGAGTCAACTGGACGCAGTCGAGCGTGCCCAGCTCGCCGAAGCGTTGATGGAGCGGGTCCAACGGCAGCCGGCGAGTACCGCTCTGGCTGCGGCTATCGAACTCGCCGAGCAGAATAGCGATCTCGTCGACGCGGTCTCTGCGGGACTGATGCGGTTGCCGGTGGCGAGCGTGCCGACGACGGCGGGCACAGCGGCCGTTCGTCGACTTCCTGCGGACAATCCTGCGGTCGTGTCTCTGCTTGATCATTGGCAGGAGGGCGACAACGGAGCTCTGAAGATTGTTGTCTCCGGGGCGCGCCAAGCCAACGCCAAGAAGAAGGGTGGCCCGGGTGGGAACGTCGGCTGACAGATCCGCCGGCAAGGGCGGGGACTGGACGCCGCTGAAGCATGCGGCGAACTCCTACGTCCGTGGACTCGGGAAGGGTGGCTCCGCGGGGCGCGCTCACAGGGTCCTCGCCAGACATGTGCCCCTACTTGGCGGCGCGTCGAGAGCTGCCACAACGGCACGTGCCGGCAGCGGAGGTGGTGCGCGACTCGGCGCCTTGATCGCCGGCATCGGGAGCGGCGACCTCGGTACGGCGTTCTCCTCGCTCGGCTTGTCTCGACTGGTCGGACAAGATCGATTTGTTGTACTCGACGAGTTGGTCACATTCATCGCAGGGTATGGCGACGACCTTGATGCCCAAGCGGCCCGCGACGCTGCGTGCGACGTGTTGGACGAGTTGTTCGGCGACGCGGACGCCTGGGATGAGCTCGCATCGGTGCAAGTGGATCAAGAGCAGTTGGTCACGATCTTGGAACGCTTCCTCGCCCTGTACGTCTACAACCGAGTTCCGGTGGTCGCTGAGCGTTTGAGCCGTCTCACCGATCCGGCGGCGATGAGGAAAGCAGACCAAGAGATGCGCCAGATCATCGCTGACCTGGTGGCCATCCAACTGCCCGACGATCCATTCGGGGTCGATTGGGAGGGGGCCGAGGGCCACGCGATCGCCACCGACGCCATCGAGTCTGTCTACGAGACGATGGCCGCCCTCGAAGTGCCGGGGGGACAGTGACCGACTACCGAGTGCGCACCGATCTCGCCGGCGCGACGCCAAGCGACTCGACTCCACTCCTGGACTGGCAACCAGGAAGTCCGGCGGCGACGATTCAGGTAGGGAGGCGAGCGGGGGCGAGGTTCTTCGACGGGTGGCTCGCTCCCCGGTCAGCACTCGATCTTATGCTTCTGGGCGCTGCGGCCTACTGCGTGGACAAGACGACACTGCGAGGTGCAGCCGACGATCAGTGGACGAGGAACCTCCTCGTCGACCTACCGGTCGGAGAACTCGAGACCTGGAGCGCCACCTCCTGGACGCCAGTCCTCAACTTCCTCACTGGTGATCAGTGGACCGTTCTATCTTACGGCGAGTCACGCTCGCCCCTGCTCGGGCTGAGACGAGTACCGGCCACCGTGACCCCTGTCGGCGAGGTCGACGCTGTGTGCTTGTTCTCGGGTGGGCTCGACTCCCTGACCGGCGTCATAGATCTCCTAGAGGAGGATCCCGACCGCCGACTATGCCTCGTGTCGCACCACGAGGGCGACAAGGCCTCGACCGCGCAGCAGGCGTTGCTCACCGCCCTACGGGGTCACTACGGCTCTGAGCGGCTCTTGTCGAGACGGCTGTTCCTGCGTCCCGCGCCTGCCAGCAGCAACCAGGCACGCCCGCTCCCGTCACCACGCGAGAAGACGACAAGAGCCAGGTCGTTCCTGTTCCTCACCACCGCCCTCGCAGTCGCGGCATCGATCAGTGCGGCGACCCCGGTGTACATTCCGGAGAATGGCTTCATCGGCATCAACGTTCCCCTCACGCGTGCGCGCAGTGGGAGCTACAGCACTCGAACGACTCACCCGCACTTCCTCCACCTCCTCCGCGAGGTCGTCGCGAGCGTGGGTGTGAGCAATCCGATCCTCAACCCGTTCCGACTGAAGACGAAGGGCGAACTCCTGCAGGAGACCAGGAACCCCGTGTTGCTGAAGAGGCTCGCCCCGCTCAGCCTCTCCTGCTCGCACCCAGAAGCAGCACGGTACGTGCGGCGACCGCAAGGCAACTGCGGCTACTGCTTCCCGTGCCTCATCCGCCGAGCCTCAATGGCTGCAGCCGGCTGGGATTCATCCACCGGTTATGCCTGGGACGCGCTCTCGGGGAGAGATCTCCTTGACCGCAACACCCGACGCTCAGCCGACCTGCGAGCCGTGATCAACGGCGCCTACGCGGATCGGCCGGACCGAGACATCCTCCGCAACGGCCCGATCCCGGACGGCGAGCACGATGAGTTTCTGCGTGTGTGGCGTGCCGGACTGGGCGAGTTGCGAGCGTGGTTCGAAGACGCAACCGACCAGACCGCACAACTTCTCGGGACCCTCAAGTGATCGATGCGCAGCTCCTAGATACGCACTGCCATGTGAGTAGATACGCAGATCCTATCGGCGTCGTGCGGGACGCCGAGGCCGCTGACGTGTCGATCATCGCAATGACCGAGGACCCAGATGAGTACCGACGCCTGAGGACACGTCTGGGGGGACGAAAGAATGTGAACGTCGCATTAGGGCTTCATCCGCTGCGCGCTTCGACCTTCAGCTCGAACGACCTCGCGAGATTCTTCAGGCTTGTCCCTGAAGCCACATGGATAGGCGAAGTAGGCCTGGACTTCTCCCCAGCAGGCGCTGCGACAAGACGCCAGCAGTTGAAGGTCTTCGACGTGATCCTGTCCGAGGCCCAACCAGGCCACCATCCGCTCTCGGTCCACAGCCGCGGAGCGGAACGGGACGTTATCCGCCTGCTTGGTGAGGCCGGTCTTCCTGCAGTACTGCACTGGTACACAGGGCCAGTAGGTCTAGTGGAGGAGGCGGTCGCCGCAGGGCAGTACTTCTCCGTCAACGTGGCGATGGCTAGGTCAAAGAAATTCGCCACGCTCGCCAGGCTCATTCCCATCGACCGGATCCTGCTGGAGACGGACGGACCTTATGCGAAGGCGTCGGGCCGACCGGCACGACCAAGGGACTTGGCAGACCTTCCTCGCGATGTTGGCCACGCCTGGAACATGCCGCTAGACAACGTCTTGACCACCATCCTTGACAACCAGCGCCGATT
>Ga0136620_10000966_pt1 | contig 13376 bp, 13 predicted proteins | sample AntDrymUQ4162106_2_FD_104806 | JGI IMG/M metagenome (GOLD analysis project Ga0136620, IMG submission 104806) | Polar desert sand microbial communities from Dry Valleys, Antarctica - metaG UQ416 (21.06) | ecosystem: Environmental > Terrestrial > Soil > Desert | place: Antarctica: Dry Valley... | reverse complement strand
CGTCCCGTCGAGCCTGGCCGACGACGTGTCGCCGGCGATCGACGCCGTGGTGGCCAAGGCGCTGGCGAAGAAGACCAGCGACCGCTATCAGTCGGCCGCCCAGATGCGTGCCGACATCGAGCGCGCCCTGGCCGGCCAGCACGTTGAGCCGCCGGTGGTGGCGGCGGCCGCGGCGACGACCGCGCTGCCCAGTGGCACCGAGCAGACCAGCATGTTCCCCGCCAGCGCAGACGACGGGGAGCCGGAGGAGGAGCAGCGCCGGCGGCGCTGGCCGTGGGTGGTGCTGGGGCTGCTCCTGGTCGCCCTGCTCGCCGGCGCGGTCTGGCTGCTCACCAGCGGGGGCGGCGAGGACACGACGACGATCGAGGTCCCGGACGTCGTCGGTGAGCGGGTCGGGGACGCCGAGGCCGAGCTCACGGCGGCGGGCTTCGAGGTCGACGTCACCCGCGAGCCGAGCGACGAGCCCAGGAACCGGGTGACCGACCAGGCCCCCAGGCCCGGGGAGTTCGAGCCCGAGGGCACAACGGTTGTGCTCACCGTCAGCGCCGGTCCAGATGTCGTCGTAGTGCCACCGGGGCTGGTGGGAGCGTCCAGGGCCGAGGCGGCGGGCCTCCTCGAGGACGTCGGTCTGACGGCGGAGTTCGACTTCGCTCCCAGCGGCGAGCCACGCGGTGAGGTGATCGCGGCCGAGCCGGGGTCAGGTGAGGAAGTGGAACCAGGCTCGGCTGTCGAGCTGACGCTGAGCGAGGGTCCGATTCTGGTCCCCAGCGTGGTCGGCGAGACCCAGGAGGACGCTGAAGCACTGATTAGCGAGGCTGGCCTGGTGCCGGAGGTCGTCGAGGAGGCGTCCGACGTCGAGGAGGGCGTCGTGGTGGACCAGGACCCACAGGCGAACACCGAGGTCGAGGCGGGGACGACCGTCGTCATCACGGTGTCGACCGGGCCGGAGGAGACGACCGAGCCGACCACCGAGCCGCCACCGGACCCGACCACCGAGCCGACCACCGAGCCGACCACCGAGCCGCCACCGGACCCGACCACGACCGGCCCACCGACCACCCCCACCACCCCACCCACGTAGGACGCAGCGGAGCCCCGCACCTACAGGCGCCGGGCGTAGTCCATGACCGGGAGGCCGGCGTAGCCGGCGAGGTCGAGCTGGTCGACATCCTCGATGGACAGGCCGAGGCCGACCGCCTCGACGTACTGGCGGTAGATGTCGACGTACTCGGCCTCCGCCATCGCACTCAGCAGCTCGGCGGAGTCGCCGACGGCCTCGATCACGTACGGGGGGGCGTACGGGACGCCCTCGAGCACGACGGTGTTGCCGACGCACTTGATGCCGGTCGAGGAGACCAGCCGCTGTCCCTGCAGGCTAACCGCGGTAGCGCCGCCGGCCCACATCGCGTTGACGAAGGCCTGGATGTCCTGCTGGTGCACGACCAGCTCGTTAGGGTCGAACCCCTCCGGGGCCTCCTCGAGCGGTGAGTCGTCGAGGGTGACGACAAGGCCCGGCCCCGAGACCGGGGTGATGCCGGCGTCGACGCCGACCGCGGCGACCCGGCTGCGCAGGTCCCGTACGGCGTCGTCGCCGACGATCACGCCGAGGCCGTCCACCTCCGCCTGCAGCTCCCTGAGCCGCCGCCGAAGGTCGTCGACCGTGTTGGCGCGCTGCTGGACGACGGCCTCGAGGTCGGTCCCGCTGGCGCGGAGGTCGGTGCCGCCGCTGCTCACCGCGCTGGCGACAAACAGCACCCCGGCCGCCGCCGCGACCACCGGGACCGCGAGCTGCCAGCGGCGCGCCAGTATGCCTCGGCTGGACTCGGCGGTCATGATCCCTAGGGTAGAGGCGGTGCGGTTGCGACCAGCCCGCCCCGACCCAGCAGCCGAGGGGTATCTGGTGCCGAAGTCTCGCCAGCGCAAGAAGCCGGACCGGCCGCGCCGCGAGCCGCCGGCGCCACGGCGTCCGGGGAGCGCGAAGCGGTGGGCCGCGCCGGTCATGCTGACCTGTTGGCTGGTCGGGTTGGCCTGGGTGATCGTGTTCTACGTCGCCGGCTCAGAGATACCCGGGATGCGCGAGCTGGGCGGCTGGAACCTGCTGCTCGGGATGGGGCTGATCGCGGTCGGGTTCGTCTTCGCCACACAGTGGGAGTGACTCCCGCTTGGAATGACACCGCTGTAGTTATCCCCAGGTTTGTCCCCCGCTGTGGACAGCGGCCCCAGACCCCCGTACGCAGTCAGCCGAGGCCGTGCAGGGCGACCGCGCCGAGCAGCAGCACCCACGCACCTGCGAACGCGACCGGGTGCACCACCCGCCGCCGCTCCCGCGGCGTGTACGCGAGCACCGCGCCGAGCGCCGCGCCGGCGACCAGCCCGCCTAGGTGCGCCTGCCAGCTGATGTTCTCCACCGAGAACGTGATCACCAGGTTGATGCCGAGCAGGACGAGCCACGAGGTGATGTCGTACCCGCGAGACCGCATCAGCACGATGGCCGCGCCGAAGATCCCGAAGATCGCGCCGGAGGCGCCGAGCGTGGGGATGCGCGGGCTCGCGAGCCAGAGGACCGCCACCGATCCGGCGAGCCCGGTGGTCAGGTAGATCGCCACCAGCCGGGTGTGCCCGACGAACCGCTCCAGCGGCGGCCCCAGCGCGTACAGGGCGATCATGTTGAACGCGATGTGCAGGATCTGCACGTGCAGGAACGCGGACGTCAGGAGCCGCCACCACGCGCCTTCGTCGACGCCGGTGAGGCCGAACACCGGCAGGGACCGGGTGAGCAGGACGAGCTCCGCGTAGAGCTGGCTCCCACGACCTCCCGTGGCCTGGACGAGCAGGAACACCGCGACGTTGATGCCGATCAGGACCATCGCCGCGAGGCCGGGCCGGACCGGGACCCGACCGCCGGCGACGGTGCGCGCCTCCCGCTGGGTGCGCTGCCCCTCGGCGACGCACTCCGGGCAGTGGAAGCCGACCGCTGCCGGGCGCATGCAGTCGGGGCAGATCGGGCGGGAGCAGCGCTGGCAGCTGATCCACGTCTCCCGGTCGGGATGCCGGTAGCACCCCGGTGCGGCGCCACCGGTGCCCGGCTCGGCGACGGGTTCGGTCACACGTCAGTCCTGGCGGCGCTCGATGTCGACGCGCTCGATGACCACGGGCTCGACCGGGCGGTCGGACCGGTCCGTACGGGTGGTGGCGATGGCGTCGACGACGGCGCGGCTGTCGTCGTCGACAACCTCGCCGAAGATCGTGTGCTTGAAGTTCAGCCACGACGTCGCCTTGATCGTGATGAAGAACTGCGAGCCGTTGGTGCCCGGTCCCGCGTTGGCCATCGCGAGCAGGTAGGGGCGGTCGAACCCGAGCTCGGGGTGGAACTCGTCATCGAACGTGTAGCCGGGACCGCCGGTCCCCGTACCGAGCGGGCATCCGCCCTGGATCATGAAGTCGCCGATCACGCGGTGGAAGCCCAGTCCGTCGTAGAAGCGGCCGCTCTCCTGCTTCCCGGACCTCGGGTCGGTCCACTCCCTGGTCCCCTCGGCGAGGTCGGTGAAGTTCCGTACCGTCTTCGGGGCGTGGTCGGGGAACAGCCGCAGCACGACGTCACCACGGTTGGTGTGCAAGGTGGCGGACAGCGACTCGGACTGGGACTCGACCACGAAGGGCTCCTCTCGACGGCAGGCCTTGCGAGTGTACGGGGGCGGTCGGCACCCCCCGGAATCGACAACTGGGGTCGGGCACGTAACGATGGAGCCCGCCACCTCGACCACGTACTCCACGGAGGGCCGACCCGATGCTTCGCCGCAAGACGCGTTCCACACGCGTCAAGGACACCGCCAAAGACCTCGGCACCAAGGCGGGTGAAGCAGCCCAGCAGGTCGGGGAGAAGGCGCAGTCGACCGTCGTCCCCGCCGCCCAGCAGGCCGCCAAGACCGCGGGCGAGAAGATCCGTACCGACGTCCAGCCGGCGGTAGCCGCCGCTGCGTCCAGCGTCGCCGCCGCGGCGACCGCGGCTGCCGACGCGGCTCGCGACGAGGTACGCGAACGCAGCAAGCAGGCGGAGAAGAAGACCCGGAAGGCCCGCCGGAAGGCCCGCCGGAAGGCGAAGCGGAAGGGCAAGGAGAAGGCCGACAAGGCCCGCTCCGCGGTCGGCCGGGAGAAGCCGAAGAAGCGCTGGGGCCGCAAGATCCTGGTCGGGCTCGGGCTCGCCGGCGCGGCTGCGTGGGTGGCTAGCAAGGCCAAGGGTGGCAGCGCGCCGGAGCCGGTGCGCATACCCACCACGCCCACCAAGAAGGCGCCGGGTCCCCAGGCTGCGAGCACGCCTGCGCCGGAGAAACGGGCCGCCGCCAAGAAGGCCGCCGCTGCCGAGAAGACCACTGCCGCGAAGAAGACGACCCCGCCGCCATCCAGCTAGCCCTCCGGCTAGAGCAAGGCTGAGTCCGCTGGCTCGTTCGTGCCGCGGGTGCGCGCGGTCGCCCGCCGCTCGCCCCAGAAGCTCGCCACCGGGATCGTCCCGAGCAGCATGGTCTGGATCGTGAAGGCGATGGGCCACCGGGCGCGCCTGGCCAGCAGCACAGCGGTGACGAGGAAGACCATGTACAGCCAGCCGTGGGCTACGCCGAGGTAGGTGGTGATCCACTCCCCGGCGTCCTGCGCCTGGGTGCCCTTGCTCGCGGCGTACTTCAGCGGCACGCCGACGAGCACCAGCACGATCAGCAGCGTGCCGACGACGTAAGCCATCACCCGGTACCTGACCAGCGCCCCACCCACCCCCGCGAGGCTACCGACCGGCCCGAGTCCCAAGTTTCACAGGCTGACCTGTGAAACTCGCGCTCGGCGAGGGTTGTGAGTCTGGCCGGGTGACAGTTTCACTGGCTGGCCTGTGAAACTTGTGACCTCCGGGACAAGGCGACGCGGTCGGAACAGATGCGCCACCACATGAACACCGCGAAGCCGCCGAACAGCCACCACTGCGCTCCGTACGCGAGGTTGCGAAGCCCGACGTCCCACGGCGGGTCGCCGGCGGGCGGCGGGACGGGCTCGAGGCTGGCCGGGTCCGCGGCCGAGGTGTCGGTGCGCAGCAGGTACGCCCCGTACAGGTCGCCGCGGACCTCGCCGACCAGCGCCGGGACGCGCACCGAGGTGACCACCCGCCCGGCCGACACGGCACCGGAGCCCTCCTCGCCGGGTAGCAGCACCCCTGTCTCGCGGACCGACCCGGACGGCACCGGCGGCAGCTCCTGCCCGGCGGCGGTCCAGCCCCGCACGACCAGCAGGCTGGAGCCCGCGCCGGCGACCCGGAGCGGGCTCAGCACCCAGAACCCCTCGACCCCGTCGAGCTCGCGACCCGACACGAGGAACTGCTCCCCCGCCGGCGCATACCGGCCATCGACCACCACCGGAACCCCGACGTCCTGGCCGGCGAGCGGATCGTCGCGCCCGAGCACGGCGGCGAGCGCCACCGGGGCGCGGTCGAGACGCTGGGCGACATCGTTCGCCTGCGCCGCGCGCCAGGCATCGAGCTGCCACCACCCGAGCAGCCCGGTCGCCGCCACCACGACGACCAGCAGCCCGTGCAGGGCGAGCATCGGCGGTTCGCGCAGGACGTGGTACGGACGGGTCAACTGGCGAACGACGCGACGTCGGCGTACAGCGGGCTGGACTTGGTCAGCCGCGCGACCCGTCCCCGCAGATCGGTGGCGGTGCCTTCGGACAGGTCCGGTCGCAATGCGACCGCGATCACGTCCGCGACCTCGGAAAACTCCGCCGGCCCAAAGCCGCGGGTGGCGAGCGCGGCGGTTCCGATCCGCAGGCCCGAGGTGACCATCGGCGGGCGCGGATCGAACGGCACCGCGTTGCGGTTGACGGTGATCCCGATGCCGTCCAGCCGGTCCTCGGCCTGCCGCCCGTCGAGCTTGCTGTCGCGCAGGTCCACCAGCACCAGGTGCACGTCGGTCCCGCCGGTCAGCACCGACACCCCTGCCTCTCGCATGTCGTCGGCGTCGAGCCGCTCGGCGAGCAGCCGCGCGCCCTCGATCGTGCGTCGCTGCCGGTCGACGAACTCCTGCGTACGCGCGGCCTTGAACGCCACCGCCTTGGCCGCGATCACATGTTCCAGCGGGCCGCCCTGCTGGCCGGGGAAGACCCCGGACTGCAGCTTCTTGGCCAGGTCCTCGCGGTTGCTCAGGATCAGGCCGCCGCGCGGACCGCCCAGCGTCTTGTGCGTCGTCGACGTCACCACGTCGGCGTACGGGAGCGGGCTGGGGTGTAGGTCGGCCGCGACCAGGCCGGCGAAGTGCGCCATGTCGGCCATCAACGCCGCGCCGGACTCGTCGGCCACCTCGCGGAACGCGTCGAAGTCGAGCTGGCGCGGGTACGCCGACCAGCCCGCGATGATCAGCGCCGGCTGGTGCTCCTTGGCCAGCGACCGCAGCTCGTCCATGTCGATGGTCGAGGTGTCCTCGCGGACGTGGTACGGCACGACGTTGTAGAGCTTGCCGGAGAAGTTCAGCCGCATGCCGTGCGTCAGGTGACCGCCGTGGGCGAGGTCGAGCCCGAGCACGGTGTCGCCGGGCGAGATAAGCGCGTGCATGGCTGCCGCATTTGCCTGCGCGCCCGAGTGCGGTTGCACGTTCGCGTACGCGGCGCCGAACAGCTCCTTGGCCCGCTCGATCGCGAGCGTCTCGGTGACGTCGACGTGCTCGCAGCCACCGTAGTAGCGGCGTCCCGGGTAGCCCTCCGCGTACTTGTTTGTCAGCACGCTGCCCTGCGCCTGCAGCACCGCGGTGGGGGCGAAGTTCTCGCTGGCGATCATCTCCAAGGTCGACTGCTGCCGGCGCAGCTCGGCGTCGAGCGCGGCGGCGACCTCCGGGTCGAAGGTCCCGAGCGGTTGGGAGTGCAGGGCGTCGGGCTGGGCGGTCACGGGATGCCTCCGGCAGTGGGCTACACCCAAGTGTCGCATCCGGTCCTCGACCGGATCGGCTGCACACTGCGGGGGTGCGCCTGTTCGTCGCGGTCACGCCACCGGCGCCCGTGCTCGACCACCTGTCGGCGGCGGTCAGCGACGTACGCGCCGGCTGCCCGGCCGACCTCGGCGGCGCCCTGACCTGGACGCTTCCGGCCCAGTGGCACCTCACGCTCGCGTTCCTCGGCGAGGTCGACGATGCGGTCGCGAATCGGCTCGGCCGGCGGCTGGCGCGGCTCGCGGGGCGGCACCAGCCGTTGCGGCTGGCACTGGCCGGCGCGGGCGGCTTCGGGTCGGCCCGTCGGGCCCGGGTGCTGTGGGCGGGCGTCCACGGCGACCGCGAGCCGCTGCGCCGGCTGGCCCAAGGGGTGACGGCGGCTGCTGGACGAGAGCGGATCGAGGTGGCCGGAGGACGCGGCTACCGGCCGCACCTGACGCTGGCGCGGGCCCGCCAGCCCACCGACGTACGACCGCTGACCGAGCGGCTGGAGTCGTACGAGGGGCCGGGCTGGACCGCCGACGCGTTCGGGTTGGTCCGGTCCCGGCTGACCGCCGGTCCGGGCGGCCGAGCCGTCCACGAGCCGCTCACCCGCTGGCCGCTCCGCTGAGAGTGACCTGGCTGTCCGGTTTGTCCCGCGTGTCGGCGCAGAAGCGTCACTCTCAGCGGAGCCGTGCAACGGTGCCGCGCGACGGCCACGACACCAGTTGCTCGAGCGGCCCTCGGGGCTGCCACGACCGCCAGGCGATCGCAACCACGAACGCCGCCAGCAAGTGGGTCAGGTAGCGCTGCTCGAGATCGTCCGGCCCCCACTCGTACGCCAGCGCAACCGCGTGCAGGGTGTAGAGGGTCAGCGTCATGCCGCCGACCCAGGCCAGCGGCAGCAGCGGCCGCCCGAGCAGCGGCGCGAGCAGCAGCAGGGCACCGAGCAACGCGAGCGCGGTGGCGGTGGTGTGGGCCAGGTCCAGCGGGGTGCTGCTGTGCGGGGCGGCCACCACCAGCCACCACCAGGAGTCGGTGGGGGTGGTGCCGATGGTGAGCACCCGGTCCGCATGGGGTGGCAGTGCCCCCTCGACCTGCCCCCGCTCGACGAGCGCACCGCTGAGCAGTGCGCTCGCGGCGGCCAGCGCGGCTCCGCCGCCGAGCAGGAACCCGGCGACCCGGCGGGAGGCCAGGTCGAGGCGTCCGACCGCCATCCCGGCGCAGAGGTACGTCGTCCACGCCAGCACCGGGTAGTAGCCGGTGAGCAGCAACTCGCTGAGCAACGTGCCCCCGTCGCCGAGGTCGGCCCACACCGGGCTCGACCCGCGCATCGGCGGCAGGTCCGAGCGGATCAGGTGCGCGGCCGGTGGAACCAACAGACAGCCGCCGAGCGCGAGCCAACCAAGCGTCCTCGCACCGGCAGCGAGCAGCGGCGCCGCGAGCAGGAAAAGCAGCGCGTAGTAAGTAAGGATGATCGCGAGTCCGGACCCGATGCCGCCCAGCACCAGGCCAAGAGCTCCGATGAGGACGCATCGGACAACCAGGCCGCCCGCGGTGGCCGCCCACACCCGACCGCGCAGCGGCCGGCGACCCCCGTACGCCAGCGCCAGCGCGACACCGGCGAGTACCGCAAAGGCGGCCGCGGCGCGACCCCGGGCCAACGAGTCGCCGACCGAGACGCTGCCGTCCAGGTCGACCGCCGGCAGCACGTGCACCGCCATCATCGCGAGCAGCGCGACCCCGCGGGCCGCGTCGACCGCGACGATGCGCCGGCCGGACCGCGCGGGCGACCTTGACCGATCTCGGGACGTTGTGGCTGCCATGGCGACCACATTGTCTCGAGATCCGTCGCGCTCGGTCTCATGCAGTACTACCTTCACTGCTGAGTCAGAGGAGGCTGGCGTGTTGAGAGGTTCTCGGTCCGATGCCACAGTCCTCGCGGGCGTGATGGCGCTGGCGCTTGTGCACCCTGCGTCCGTGGCGGCGGGTGCGCCTCCCTTGTGCGGCGGCCGTCCGGCCACGATCGTCGGCACCCCCCGTGCCGACCTCATCACGGGGTCGCGCGGCGCGAATGTCATCGTCGCGCTCGGCGGCGACGACGTGGTGAAGGCACGCGATGACCGCGACAGAGTCTGCGGAGGATCTGGCAGCGACCGGCTGCTCGGCGGGGACGGCGGCGACCGGCTCTACGCGCAGGAGGGACAGACGGACGTGCTTGCCGGTGGTGGCGGCGACGATCTCCTCGTTGGCACCCAGCGGTTCTCCGACGGGGACGGGCACTACACGACTGCAATCTTTCCAGCCGCAACGCATGGAGTTCGGGTCGATCTCGGAGCCGGAACGGCTCGAGGGCAAGGACGTGACCGCCTTGTGCTGATCGATGCCGTCGAAGGCACTCCGTACCGCGACGTGCTAGTTGGCGGCGGCCTCGGCCCAGGTGACGACGTCGACGACCGGCTGTGGGGTAGGGAAGGCGACGACGTGCTGAAAGGCGAACGCGACTGGGACCGACTGGCCGGTGGGGGCGGTGCGGACCGGCTGGTGGGCGGCCTCGGGCCGGACGAACTGGCAGGGGACCGTGGGGACGACCTGCTGCTGGGAGACAGCGGGTTCGATGCCCTTCTGGGCGATGCTGCGCGCCGTGGCGAGCTGGTCGCCGGCGACGACGTTCTCTACGGCGGAGACGGCCCCGACATCCTGCAGGCGGACCCGTTCCGCTACCCGTCGCCCGGTGACGACGAGCTACATGGCGGTAACGGGCCGGACACCTTGTGGGCGGACCGCCCGGGCGAGCGCCGTGGGCAGATGGGTGGTGGAGACGACCGGCTGTACGGCGACGAGGGTCGAGACTTCCTCATCGCCGACCCGGCCTACAGCGACGGCGGCAGCGACCGCCTGTACGGCGGCGCCCAAGACGACTCCCTCGACGGAGGCGCGTGGACCGACTTCGGTGACGGTGGCGCGCATGACGACGGCGACAGCTGCGTCAACCTCGAGACCGCCGTGGGCTGCGAGACCCGCTAGTCCGCGACGGATCTCAGCGTGCGAGGAAGACCAGCAGGGCGCGGGCGAGCTCGTCGCGGTGGCTGACGTTGAGACCGCGCGGCGCACCCTGGACAACGACCAGCTCGCTGCCGTTGATGGCTGCGTGTGTGCGCTTCCCGGAGCCCTCGAACGGCACGATGCCGTCGGAGTCGCCGTGGATGACCAGCGTCGGGATGCTCACCTTGGTCAGGTCGTCGCGGAAGTCGGTGCCGCCGAACGACTCCATGCACCCCAGTGCCGCCGTCTGGTCCGACTGCCGGCAGAGCGCGATGGCATCCTGACGCTGCTGCTCGGACACCTTGAGCTCGTCACCCGCCGAGAAAAACTGGGTGGTGAACTGGTCGAAGAACCCGTCCCGGTCCGACTCCAGCGTCTTTGACATCTGCTCAGCCGCCGCCGGCTCGAGCGGGCCGTCGGGGTTGTCGTCGGTCTGCGTCAAGTACGGCGGGACCGCGGCGGCGAACACCACCGAGCGGAGCCGGTCCTGGCCGTGCCGGGCGATGTAGCGGGCTACCTCGCCGCCGCCCATCGAGAAGCCGACGAGCGTCACGTCGCGAAGATCCAGCTCGTCGAGCAGCGCCGCAAGGTCGTCGGCCAGCTGGTCGTAGTCGTAGCCACTGGACGGCTTCTCCGGCTCGCCGAAACCGCGGCGGTCGTAGGTCACCACCTGGTAGCCCGCCTGCTCGAGCGCGGGCACGTTGTCCTTCCAGGCGGCGCCACTGAGCGGCCAGCCGTGGATGAGCACGACCGGTCGGCCGGTTCCGGTGGTCTCGTAGTGGATGTCGACCGAGGACGACTGCAGGCCGGACTTCACTGAAACGGTGGGCATTTGGAATCACGTTTCGTCGGTGCGAGGGGTCCGGTTTGCGGTACGGGACCCGCCACATCCCATCGTCAACGACTATGCGGACGACGCAACCCGAGCGGTCAGCGAACGGTCGGTAGCACGAGGCGCAGGGCGGGACCGCCCGCCGGCGCGAGGACGCGTGTCTCTGCTCCCCGGTGGCCGGGCTTAACGGCGGCCACTCCAGGATCGGACCTGCCAGGCGGTGCGGCGTGCCCACTCCTCGGCATCTTCGAGAAGGTCGAGGACGACACCGGTCTTGGCCTCGGCATAGGCGATCCGGTCGTCGGGCCAAGTCGCGGCCACCTCACGTTTCGCGCGGTCGTACGTGTCTCGTGCTGCGGGCATTGACCGCAGGTAGTCGCGAAAGAGGAGATGATCGCGCTCCCACTGGCTTCCCACGTCACAGACGTGGAACTGAACGGCCCGCGGTGAGCCGGCAGCGGGCCGAAGGTAGCGACGATCCCGATCCCGGCTGCGCAGCTTCATGCCCAACCTGCGCAAGGCCGGCACGTACGCGTCCTCGTCGCTCTGGTCGGGAACACTCACCTGGATGTCGATCACCGGTTTGGCAGACATCCCAGGCACCGACGTCGAGCCGACATGCTCGATTCGGCCCCGACCGCCCAGGGCCGCGGCGACGCGGCCCCGCCACTCCTCGAAACGCCGGGGCCACCGGTCGTCGTACGAGCAGAGCACCACTGGTTCCGGCTTGCGAGCACTGTCGTGATCGACGACGTGATGGCCCGGGTACACCACCGCGAGTGCTGCCCGGGACAGCTGCTCGCGATCACTGGCCGGCAGCTCCGGAGCCTGCACGCCGCGCCGGGCGGCTACCAGCTCGTACAGATCGATAACCGTTACCCGCCGCCCATGCGTGTCGCGCAGTCGCAGCCAGACGTCGAACGGCTCACCGACGTGTGGGTCAACGCCTGCGCCGGCTGACAACTCGCTCAAGCGCCCCTGCACACGGCAACAGTACGAAGACCGGTGCCGGCCGGTCAGCGGATGGTCGGGAGCACCAGCCGGGAGCCGACCGGTGTTGCGCCGGCGACGCGACCCTCGGCGAGGTCGACTGTGCCGGGGTTGCCCGGGACCGCCCACACCGTGTTCGAGCTCTGCACCTGCAGCCCGATCCGGTGGCCGCGCGCGAACGTGTAGTCCTGCGGCAGCAGCTCGACCGTGGCGCGCACCCACTCACCGGGCGCCGGCTCGGTCTCGTCCAAGCCGTTCCTGTAGTCAACGTGCAGGAATCCACGCTCCACCGTCTGCCGGCTGCCGTCCGGCGCGATATCGACGAGCACCGGCGTCAGGTGCATGGTCGGGTTCTGCATCCGTACGACCGCGTGCAGCTTCGCCGAGCCGACCAGCCGCGCCGAGCGCGTCAGTGGCGCCGAGACGTATGACAGGTTGCTCGCCGACCCGACCTCCTCGGTGGAGGTGCCGGTCTCGACGTACGAGCCGGTGTTGGCACCACCCGTACGGTCTGGGCGAGCGACGAGCGCGCCCTCGCCGCCCCGGTTGCGCAGCCACAGCGTGGTCGGATCGGTGCTCGGGAGCGGATAGTCGGCTTCGGTGCGGAACGCGGTGGGTCCGTTGCTCGACGCGCCCTCGGTGATGACCGGACCGGCGCGCCGGACCCCGTTGTCGGCACCCATCAGCGTGTGCGCGAGGAACCGGTCGAGCAGGGGCAGCCACCGCTCGCCCCTGGTGCCGCCGGAGTGGCTTCCCTGCGTGAGGTACATCAGCTTGAGCGGGACACCCTCGACCCGCGGCGTCGAGCGGTCGTCGACTGGCAGTGCGCGGAACAGCTCGGCTCCCTCCTGCTGCTTGACGTTGTAGTCCTGCCAGCCGTGGGCAAGCAGCACCGCGGCGCGGAAGTCGTCGGCATGGCGGCAGTAGTCGCGCTTCACCCAGAACCGGTCGTAGTCCGGGTTGCGGTTGTAGCCCTCCTCGGTGTGCGCCAGCGCGTCGCACTCGGCCGCGCGGTCGCGCGCGGTGTCGGCAAAGTGCTGGCCCATAAGGTCGGCGGCGACGGTCTTGGCGAAGCCGACGTCGAACGCGAGCGGGGTGTCGAAGCCTTCGTCGGACGGCACCTCGGAGTTGAGGAGGTACCGCACACCGTCGCCGTACGCGTAGCCGTACCACCGGCTGATCGCGGAGATCGGCACGATCGCCTTCAGCTCCGGCACGTCGTCGCCGCGTGCGGCGACCATGGATGCGGTGGTGCCGTTGTACGAGCCGCCGATCATCGCCACCCGGTTGCTGGACCAGTCCCGGTCGGCGAGCCACTTGACCACGTCGACGCCGGACTGCTGCTCCTTTGGGCCGCCGTAGTCCCAGCACCCGGTCGAGCCGCGGGTGCCGAGCACATCAGCCACCGCGCGCGCATACCTCTCGGGGACGTAGCGCTCGCCCACGGTGTCGCGGGCCGGATCCGGCTCGCTGAGGGAGTTGTACGGCGAGTAGGTGAGGAACACCGGCTGGCTGGCGTCGTCGTAGCGGGTGTCGCGCCAGATCTCCACCCGGATGACGGCGTCGCCGACAGT
>Ga0136620_10000965_pt1 | contig 13379 bp, 11 predicted proteins | sample AntDrymUQ4162106_2_FD_104806 | JGI IMG/M metagenome (GOLD analysis project Ga0136620, IMG submission 104806) | Polar desert sand microbial communities from Dry Valleys, Antarctica - metaG UQ416 (21.06) | ecosystem: Environmental > Terrestrial > Soil > Desert | place: Antarctica: Dry Valley... | reverse complement strand
GCGGCGACGACTCCGAGTCCGGGGCGCGCACCCCTGAGCCCAGCGAGCAGGCTGCGGCCAAGCTGCCGCCGCAGGAGACCTCCGACTTCGAAGCGGCCGCCAAGGCGGCCGGCTGCACGCTGGTCAACCCGCCGTTCGAGAGCGCCACGCACCAGGACAAGGAGTTCGCGGCGGGCGACTACAAGACGAATCCGCCGACGTCGGGCGACCACAATCCCGACTGGTACGACGACGGCGTCTACGAGCCGGGCACGACGCCGCGCCTGGGCATGCTCGTGCACACGCTCGAGCACGGGCGCATCGACGTCCAGTACAAGAAGGGGACCGATGCGGCGACCGTCGCGCAGCTCGAGGCGCTCCTGGCCGAGCAGAACGAGGGCTACCACATGCTGCTGTTCGAGAACACGACCGACATGGAGCCCGCCGTGGCAGCGACGGCCTGGACGCATTCGCTCAGCTGCGGGGAGATGAACGACAAGGTCTTCGACGCGATCAGGACGTTCCGCTCGCGCTACACCGACAAGGGCCCGGAGACCGTCCCCTAGAGTGTCGTGATTCGCAATTTCGAATCACGACATTAGCTCCAGCCGCCGGTCTCGCCCTTGTAGAGCCCGTGGCCGCCGATCACGATCCGCAGGGTGCGCCAGAGGATGCGCAGGTCCAGCGCCAGCGACGCATGCTCGACGTACCAGAGGTCGAGCTCGATCCGTTCGGCCCAGGGCAGCGATGCGCGCCCTTGGATCTGGGCCCAGCCCGTCAGGCCGGGCAGCATGCTCAGCCGCCCGCGCTGGCGCTCGGTGTAGCGGTCGACCTGGACCTGGACCGTCGGGCGAGGGCCGACGATCGACATCTCGCCGTGCAGCACGTTGACGAGGTTGGGCAGCTCGTCGATCGAGGCCCGGCGCAGGATGGCGCCCAGGCGCGTGATGCGCGAGTCGCCGGCGTCGAGCGCGAGCCCGGCGCCCATCAGCTCGGCACCGCTCACCATCGTGCGCAGCTTGTAGAGCTCGAACGGCACGCCGTCGCGGCCCACCCGCCGCTGGCGGTAGATCGGGTGGCCGTGGGTCTCGAGCCGGATCAGCAGCGCGGCGAGCGCGAGCGCGGGCGCCGCCGCGGCCAGCACTGATGCCGCCACCGTGACGTCGAGAGCGCGTTTGCCCGGGTAGCTCACCGCGTGCCCTCGGCGGCCTCCCAGACCGCCGTGGTGCCGTGGCGCAGGTGGTCGAACAGGCCGGCGCCGAGCGCGGCCGTCGTCGCGACGTAGTAGCGCGCGATCAGCGCCGCCCGCAGCGGCACGCGGCCGCCCGTCGCCGCCGCAGCGAGCAGCCCGGCCTGCGCGAGCGCGGCCGCGCGGTATGCGCGGCCGTTCCGCAGCAGCGCGAGCGTCGCGCCCGCCACCGCCAGGTGCAGCAGCGGCGAGGCGTAGCGGAGCACGCGATGCGAGAAGATCATCAGCGCGTAGAGCGGCGGGTAGCCGCGCGGCGAGAGCATCCCGCCGCGCAGCACGATCGCCCAGGCGTGGCTCATCATGCGCCGCTTGCGGGCGCCTTCGGCCTCGATCGAGGGCACCATCTTCTCCGTCGCCCTGGCGTCAGGCGCGTAGACCGCGCGGCGACCGCGCTTGACGACGTTGAACGGGAACGAGAGGTCGTGACCCATGACCGCGTCGACGTGCATGTAGCTCGCGCGTCGCAGCGCGTAGATCGCGCCGTTGCCGGCGGTCACGGACGCCAGCGCCGACTCGCCCGCGCGCAGCCACATCTCGTAGCGCCAGTACAGGCCCTCCTGGTTCGTGCCCTGCGCGTTGACGAAGCGCACCTGGCCGCAGACGTAACCGACGCCCGGGTCGGCGAACGGGGCGACCAGCGCCCGCAGCGCACCCGCCTCCCAACTCGCGTTGGCGTCGGAGAACGCGAGCAGCTCGCCGTGCGCTATCGCCACGGCGGCGTCCTGCGCGCGTACCTTGCCGCCGCGCGACAGCTCGATCACGAGATCGGCGCCGGCCGCGCGGGCGCGCTCGGCGGTCGCGTCGGCGCCGGGGTCCGCACCGCCGTCGACCGCCACGACGACCTCGAGCCGGTCGCGCGGCCAGTCCAGTGCGAGCGCGTTCGCGACCTTGGCCGCGATCACATCCTGCTCGGCATGGGCGGCGATTATCAACGAGACCGACGGGCTGCCGACAGCGCCCCCGGGCGCGATCGGCGGGTTGCCGCGCAAGCGGCGCAGCGCAGCGAGCGACAGGCCGTAGCCGACCTGCGTCCAGGCGAGCGTGGCGGCGGCGCTCCAGAAGATCGCGCGGGCGAGCGGTCGCTCCATGGCTGCGCATGCTGGCAGGGCTGCGCCACACTTGACCCCATGCCGGCCATCGTCGCGCCCAGCTTGTCGGACGGTGAGATCGGCGTGCGCCCGATCGTGGCCGGCGACATCCCGGCGATCGTCGCCGCGTGCGCCGATCCGGAGATTCCGCGCTGGACGCGCGTGCCGTCGCCGTACACGCGCGAGGACGCAGCGCGCTTCCTCGTGATCGCCGCGAGCGAGGCTGCTGCCGGCGAAGGTGCCGTGCTTGCCGTCTGCGAGGTCGCGCACGACCGCCTGATCGGGACGGTCGGGTTGATGGAGCTCGACCGGCGGCGCGGCTATGCCGAGATCGGCTACTGGATCGCCGCTCCCGCACGCGGGCGCGGCACAGCCACGCGCGCTGTCGCGCTGCTGCGCGACTGGGCCGCCGGGGAGCTCGGGCTGGCCGAGATCGAGATCTTCGCCCACCGCGACAACCGCCCTTCCCAGCGTGTGGCCGAGCGTGCCGGCTTCACGGACACCGGCACGATCCGCGCGGTGCCGCGCATGCCGCCCGACAAGCGCGACGGCTACAAGGTGTACGTCTGGCGCGCCGGGGACGCGAGGCCGGTCTGACGTGTGGCATCGCAACCCGGTTCTCGACGGTCCGCCGCTGCTGCTCCTGCTGCTCCCGTGCACGCTCGAGCAGTTCAGCCTGCGCGAGCGCGCGCAGGAGCTGCTGAGCGCGCCCGGCGCGGTCGCGGTCGAGCCTGCGCGGATCCCGTACCGTGCGCTCAGCTCACTGCCGTCGGCGCTGGCCTTCGCGGTTGGTCGCCGGCAGGCGAAGCGCATGCGACTGCCCGGCGCGCCGGCCGCGATCGCGCTGTTCGACCCCGCCCAGGTGCCGCTCGCGATCGCGCTCGAGCAGCGCCATCCGGGCGTCGAGTTGTGGGAGCTCGGGCCGCAGCCGCCGCTCGGCCTTGACCCCACCCTCGCGCTCGACCTCGGCGCGGCGACAGACCTAAGCGGCGTCTGGCTGCGGATCGAGGCGCTCGGGATCGCGTCCGGACGCCTGGGCTCCGCGCGCGGGCTCTGACCCGCGCCGCGTCCCTGGGCGCCGGGCGAGCACCGCGCCGATCGCGAGCAGCGTCCACGTGACCGGATCCTCGAGGAAGGCGGCATAGAGCCACGTGTGCAGGACCACGGCGACGAAGCCCGCCGCGACGACGGCGCGGTAGGGGTTGTCGCGCGCCCGCGCCAGGAGCCGGGCGAGCGCTGCCGCCAGCAGCGCCAGGTAGGCGGCGAGCCCGATCATGCCCTGCTCCGCCGCGACGGTCAGCGGGATCGTATGTGAGGCCGAGACGGCATCCGCGCGCGCGCCGAAGCCGTGCGCCAGGTACTCGTCGGCGAAGGAGCCCGAGCCCCAGCCCCAGAGCGGGCGGTCGCCGGCCAGCTCGAGGCCCCCGCGCATCAGCTCGTAGCGCCCCGAGGTCGCGTCGTCGAGCGACTTGGCGTCGCCGAGCTCGAGCCGTAACGCCGAAGGGAAGGCGAGCACCACCACCGCTCCGACCGCGAGCAGCGCGACGATCGACGGCACCACCTTCGCGAACGGGTAGCGCAGGGCGGCGAGCACGAACAGGCCTGCCAGCAGTGCCGCGAAGCTCGACTGCGAGAGCGTCAGCAGCAGTCCGCCCCACAGCACGGCGAGCGCGACAGCCGCGAGCGCAGCGCTCCGCGGGCGCCGCTCCCACAGCAGCACCGCCGCCAGCCCGAGCATCACGAGCGCGAGGAAGCGACCGTAGATGTTCGGGTCGAAGAACAGCGAGTTGACGCGGAAGTACTCCTCGAGCTCGTTCGAGGCGATCACCTTCGGGTTGAGCAGCAGCCGGCGCGTCGCGTACTCGACGAAACCGACCGCGGCGAACGCGAGCGCGAGCGCGACCAGCACGCCGAAGCCGGCTTTCAGCAGCCGCGTGGACCAGTCGATGTCGCGCAGGACGGCGAACAGCAGCGCAAACGGCACGTAGAAGAAGACGGTCTGCTCGAGCGCCTTGTCGAGTGACGTCGAGTAGGCGGCCTGGAGCGTGTAGAGCAGCGTGGCGCCCGCGAGCAGCCACTCCATCGCACCGTTCGCGCGCGGCGGATCGAACCGCTCGCCGCCCCGGATCCGCGGAACCGCCCAGGCGAGCGCGCCCGCCGCCACGACCAGGTAGAGCGGGACGAGCAGGTTCGCCGTCGATCCACCCGCCTCGATCGGGACGCGGAACGGCAGCGTCGCGAGAGCGGCCAGCGGCAGGGCGGCGCGCCGGCGCGCGAACAGCAGCGCGAGCGGCACCACCACCAGCGCCGCGCCGGCAATTGCTGCGGCGAGCGCCGGGAGCGTGTGCTCGCGCACCGGCTCGAGCTGCGGCGTCTCCCAGATCGACAGCACGAGCAGCACGGGCGTGAGCACGAGCGCACCGAGCATCGCCCACGCGCGGCCGCGCGCCGTGGGCGCCAGGATCGCCGCAGCGGCGAGCGCGGCCGCGATCACCATTCCGGCCGCGCGCACGACCTCGGGGCCGGCTGCGGTGTCCACCTCCACGGGCATCGCCTAGAACGTCCGGATCGCCGGCGTCGTGCCGCGCAGGATGTCGACGATGTTGCGCGTCAGCTGCTGGACCGGCTCGGAGCCGTCCTTCAAGCGCGCGCCCCACTCGGGCAGCCCGACGCGGATCACGAATCCCTTGCCGACCTCGGTCAGCGCAAGCGCCGGCCGGCTCGGCGGGAGTTGCTCGCCCGCGGCCTCGGCCGCCTCGATCTCGGCCATGTCGATCACCGCCAGGGCGGCCCTCACACGCTCGGACGGCTCGGACTCCTCGAGCGCCGAGAAACCGGCCAGCTCGTCCACACCGGTCAGCAGGCCGAGCTCCGGATCGTCGGCGACCGGCTGCAACGGTTGCGACCCGCCCGCGGGCTCGCGCAGCGGTCGCAACGTGGCGCCGAACGGGTCGGCGTCGGTCGGCGGCAGCGGGCGCAGCAGCCGGTCACGCGCGACCGAGACGCCGCGGAGCATCGACTCCGCCCCGAACGACGCGAGCCGGCCTCCATCGGTCACGTAGCGGCGCAGCCTGCGCGCGACCTCCGTCGAGATCCAGCGCAGCGGGCCGGCGAGCAGCACGCCGGCGCGCTCGTTCGACAGGCCGGCCCGGGAGGCCGCCAGCGTGAGGTCGGTGGTGACGTCGTAGCCGATCCCCTGACCGTCGAGGAACGCGAGCAGCGGCGCGACCTGTTGCGTGAAGCCGTCGGGCAACCCGTCCGCGAGCAACCGCGGGTAGGCGGCGGCGCTGCCGTTCGCGAGCGTGTTCGGCAGCCCGTCGCGGTCGTCGTCGAGCGTGTCGAGCCCGAACCACGTGATCGCCGGGAGCACGACCAAGAGCGGCGCGGTCGTCGCGTCCTGGACCGCGAACGGGACCCGCGTCGTGCGCCTGTTCGTGCGCACATCAAGCACGTAGAGGCCCGAGGCGCCACGCGGCGTGCGCAACTTCAGCTCGCCGCCGGACGACCTGCGCCCCTTGCGCCGCGCCTTGGGCTCGCCGGCGCGGAACATGCGCCAGCGGTACGGGCGCCCGCGCGAGTCGACGGCGAACGACGCCTTCTCGCCGGCGCGGACCGGATCGGCCGGTGGGCGGGCGATCAGGCCGCGCACGCTGACGCCCGGCCGGCCGCGCACCGTGCCAGGCCTGGCGCCATCCCCCGCGGAGAGCCCCACGTTGCCCGACACGTCGCGCACCGCCGCGACCACCTGGTAGGTGCCCGAGGGCGCCGGCGCGGCGCCGGCGCGGCCGTCCCACTCGCCCTCGCGCTCGCCCGCCGGCAGCTCGAAGGCGCTCACCTGCTCGGGCTCGCCGATCCCTGTGCGCAGCACGCGGATCTGCGTCGGGAAACGCTCCGAGACGATCCTGACCCGGAACGGAACGCGCCCTGCGACCGGGCCGGTTATCCACTCGCTCCCGTCCGGCCCGCCGGCGAAGACGCTCGGGCGCGGCGCAGTCGTGTCGAGCCGCACCCCCGCGCTGAGCGTCACGGCCCGCCCACCGCGACGCAGTCCCACGCGCACGCGGTACACGCCCTCGGGCGCCCGGACGCCCTGCTCCGTCCTGCCGTCCCAACGCACGAGCACGGACTGCCTTGCGACTGCCGGCACGTCCTCGGCGAGCCGCCGGACCTCGTTGTCGGCGGCGTCGACGATCGTGATCGTCACGTCGTCGTCCTTGCGCACGCGCACGCGGATCCGGCTGACGTCGAGCCGGCCGTCGCCGTTGGGCGAGAAGTGCTGCGTCACGCGCTGGATGTCAGCCACCAGCGGCGCGCTCTTGAGGCGCTGGGCGACGAAGAAGGCCGCGAACGTCGCGGCCACCAGGAGCACGAAGACGGCGCGCGCGGGGAAGCTCACCGGGCGGGGCTAGGGCGCCCGGTCGGCGCCCGCGAGGACGACGACGTCGGCGTCCGGCGCGAGCGACCCCGTGTCCTCGTCGATCGGCTCGACCGCGGAGATCGAGAGCAGCCCGGCCACCTTGCGCGCCTGCGAGCGGAAGCCGTCCGCGAAGAACACGGTCGACGACTGGAGCGTCTGATCGCGCGTGTTGGTCTCCGTCGCCCCACGCTCGTAGCCGCCCTCTCGGGAGATGCGATCTGCGAGCTGGCCCGCGAGCCCGGCGAACGTCGTCCCGTTCAGCACGGCCACGTTGGTCTCGGCCGCCGGGGTCGCCGCCCCGCCCGCGTCGTCGGTCCCCACGTCAGGATCGCCGGGAGCCGGCGCGGCGCGGTTGGGCGGCGGCGGCGTGTCCTCGCCGGCGAGCTGCGACACGAGGAACGTGCCGCCGCCGAGGATCAGCACGGCGAGCCCGACGAACAGCGCGATCGTGCCGGCGGAGCGACCCTGGCGCGGCGGCGCGGCGGCAGGCCGGCGCGCGGGCTGGCCTGGCGCGGCGCGCGGGGCGGGGCGGGGCGGCGCGGCGGCGGACGGCTGGCTCTGGCGCAGCGGCATCGGAGCTGGGCGCGGTGTGACGCCGACCCGTTGGGCGGGCGTGACCCGCGGGACCGGCGCGGACACCTCGCCGGGACTCGCCGGCGCCGGGCGCTCAGCCTCCGTGGACTCTGCGCCGCCAAGGCGCGGCGCGTCTGCGTCGCCGCCGCTGGGGCGTGGCGCGGGCGCATCGTCGCCGGTCGCGGGAGCCTGGCCGCCGGCTTCCGCCGCGCCTTTCGCGGCAGCCTGGTCGCCGACCTCCGCGGCACCGCCCCCGGTGCCGCCGGCTTCCACCGGCGCTGAGCCCGCTCCGCTCGCGGCCACCGCGGCGGCGTTCGAGCCCGCCGCCCCGGGCGCCGTGTCCGCATCCACGTCGCCCGCCGCGATCGCCGCCGGCGCCTCGCCCTCCGCAAGCGCAGCGCCGCCCGCATGCTGCGCCGTTGCGTCCCCGGCGCTGGTGGCGACCTCGGGCTCCTCGTCGCCGCCCGCTTGTTCCGTCGGCTCGACGGCGTCGTCAACGTCCTCCGCGGGCGGCGCGGTGCCGTTGCCCGTGCCGGGCGGCGCGGCGGCGGCGGGGGCGGGGGCCGCCGGCACGTTGCCGTTGGTCGCGGGCGTGCCGGCCGCATCGTCCTGCGCCGCCTCGGCAACCCCGGTCGACTGCACGCCCGCCGCGGTCTGCGCGCCCGCCGCCGCCGCCGGCATCTCCGCCAGGCGCCGCGGTGGCGCGATGCCGGCCTTGACAGGCGACGCCGGCGCCGGGCGCGCGGCTGCGGCCGCCTCGGCCTCCGCGACCACGCGCTCCTCGAGCTCGCGCGCGCGCTCGGGCGCACGACCCGCCCACTCGCGCAGCCGCTTGAGCTCGCGTGCCTGCGAGAAGTAGAGCAACGAGAGCACGGCCAAGCCGAAGAAGGCGGCGACGCCGACGTACACGCCGTACTTCTCGACCTGGCCCTGAAAAGAGAGCGCGAGCAGGACCATATGGAACGAGTCGCTGATTCTAGGCGCCGTCCCGGCTGGCAGGCTGCTCGACCGGCGCCGCCGCGCTCGGGTCGAGCTCCGGCGGGACCTGGCGGACCGCCGACAGCTCGGCCACCTTCTCCGCCAGCGCGGCTGCGTCGCCGTCGAGCACGAGCCAGCCGACCTGGTCGAACGTCTCCTGCTCCCAGGACGGATCCAGCCGGGGGTGCTCGGCGCGCAGGATCTTCTGCGCCGGCGTCGGCTGCGGACGCTCGTACGGGTTGAAGAGCTCCTCGTGCAGCTTCTCGCCGGGGCGCGGGCCGATCACCTCGATCGCGATGTCGCGCTCGGGCTCCAGGCCGGAGAGCCGGATCATGTCGCGCGCGAGCTCGATGATCTTCACCGGCTCGCCCATCTCGAGCACGAACACCTCGCCGCCGTCGACGAGCGACCCCGCGCGGATCACGAGCTGGACGGCCTCGGGGATCGTCATGAAGTAGCGCGTCATCTCGCGGTGCGTGACCGTGACCGGGCCGCCCGCGGCGATCTGGCGCCGGAAGATCGGCACGACCGAGCCCGACGAGCCGAGCACGTTGCCGAAGCGCACGACGCAGAAGGCGGTCTCGGGGAAGCGCTGCTCGGCCGCCTCGACCGCCCACTCCGCCAGCGCCTTGGACGCGCCCATCACCGTGGCGGGCGAGACCGCCTTGTCGGTCGAGACGAGCACGAACGCCCGGCAGCCGGACTCGCCCGCCACCTGGCACATCAGGCGCGTGGCGACCGCGTTGTTGCGCACCGCCTCGACCGGGTTCTCCTCCATCAGGTGCACGTGCTTGTAGGCGGCCGCGTGGAAGACGATCGCGGGGCGATGCTCTGCGAACACCTCGCGCATGCGCTCGCCCTCCTTGCAGTCCGCGAGCACCGCAACCGTGTTGAGCACGTGCCGGTCCTCGACGAGCTCGCGGCGGATCTGGAAGAGGTTGTCCTCGGCGTGGTCGAGCAGCACCAGCTTGCTGGGACCGACCCGAGCGATCTGGCGGCACAGCTCAGAGCCGATCGAGCCGCCGGCACCTGTGACCAGGACCACGCGGCCTGTGAGATAGCCGCCGACGCGGTCGAGATCCATGCGCACGGGCTCGCGCCCGAGCACGTCCTCGACCTTGACCTGGCGCACCTGGCGCAGCAGGCGGCCGCTGGTCTGCAGCAGCTCGAACACCGTCGGCATCGTGCGCACCGGCACGCCGCGCTCGCGGCATGCGGCGACGACGCGCGCGCGCATCGTGCCCGGGGCCGAGGGCACCGCGATCAGCACCTCGTCGGGCTCGACGTCCTCGAGCACCCGCGGCAACTCAGCGGTCGTCCCGAGCACGGAGAGCCCGCGATCGATGCGCGCGTGCTGCTTGCGCGGGTCGTCGTCCACGAAGCCGACCGGCCGGTAGCCGAGCTCGGGGTTCCGCAGGATCTCGCGCAGCAGCAGCCGGCCGCCGTCGCCGGCCCCGACGATGATCACCGAGCGCGCGTCGCGGCGCGCGCGGAACCCGCGCAGCGGGCGCTCGTAGAGCAGGTGCACCAGAAAGCGCGATCCGCCGATGAAGACCAGCATCAGGAGCCCGTAGAGCACGAGCACGCTGGCCGGCACCCCGACGGAGGTGAAGCGCGTCCCGTTGAACTCCAGCCGCGGCTGCACCACCGCGACGTAGGCGACGAGCGCGAGCGTCGCAAGCACGCACGCCTGCGCGATCTGCAGGTAGTCGCGCTGGCTCGCGTACCGCATCCAGTGCCTGTAGAGGCCGAAGAGCGCGAACACGAACACGCTGCCGACGATCACGAACGCGAGCGTGCGCTCGAACAGGTCGGAGTACAGCCCTGGGACGTCGCCGTCGAAGCGCAGCAGGTACGCGAGGTGATAGGCGAGCGCTACCAGCCCGGCGTCCAGCGCCACCTGGGGCAGGCTGTGGCGATGGAACGGGAGAGCGGCCGCCGAGCGAATCAGCCGGCGCATCCGGTGATTCTACCTGTGCAACGGCGATGCAGCGTGCACGACACCGTCCACGAGCAGGTCCGTGAAGACCTCCGGATCGCGGCGCACGCGATCGCGCCATGGCGCCTCGCCGGTGCGCTTGGCGACCTCGACGTCGCCGGCGCGCGCGAGGCGGCGCAGGCGGCCCTCGGCGATCAGCCGCTCGTCGACCGCCCCGAGCCGGCCCTCGAAAGTCGTCCAGACCGGCGTCCCGAGCGCCACCGCCTCGCGGTTCATCGTCCCGCCGGCCGACACGACGACATCCGCGAGCGCGACCAGCGACTGGGCGTCGACGGCGCGTTCGGGCACGACGTAGCCGCCCGCGGCGGCCAGCTCGGCGCGCTGCGCGGGCGTGCGCGGGAGCACCACCACCTGCGCCTGCTCGCGCAGGTGCTCGAGCAGGCCCGCGAACAGCGGATGCTCGAAGCGGTGATACAGCGACACGGCCGGCGGCGTGCGCACGACGGCGATCGGGTCGGCGGCGTCGAGCCCGAGCTCGCGCAGCACCGCGGGCTCGGGTGCGAAGTCAGCGAGGTAGTACTCCTCCTTGAGTCCCGGATAGCGGCGCAGCTTGCGACTCGTGGCGCCGTAGCGGGCGAGGCGCTCGGGCGGGATCGCGTCGGGCACGACGACTCGCCGGGCGAGCCGGCAGTTGACGCTGTGCTGGACCGTCGCCCACTCGTAGTCGAACGTCGTAGCGCTCGGGATCCCGAGCAGCTTGGCGGCGAGGCTGACGTCGTTGGAGCCGTGTCCGAGCGCTGCGTCGAAGCGGCGGCCCTTGGCCCAGTTCGCGAGCGCGAGCGAGCGCGACGCGAGCCCCGCGCCCTTCGCCGCGAGCCCGCCGCCGCGGTGGCGCCCGATCGCCGTGTGCGCGATTCCGAGCCGATCGCAGAGGCCCAGCGTCTGCGCGAAGTCGCGCGCCGTCACGAGCACCTGCGCGCCGCGCCCCTCGAGCGCGCGGATCACCGGGCGCATCACGAGCACGTGCGGCGAGTTGGTCAGGTCAACCCAGATCCGCATCGCGCACGACCGCCACGACCTCGGCCGCGTGCTCGCGGCTGAGCACGGGGCTCATCGGGAGCGCAAGGTGAGTGCGTGCCGCCTCGTCGGTCCCGGGCAGGTCGACGTCCGACCACGGCCGCATCGCCGCCTGGCGGTGCAGCGGGACGCTGTAGTAGGCCTTGCAGCCGACCCCGGCGGCGCCGAGCGCGGCGGCCAGCTCCTTGGCCCGCCGGTGCCGGATCACATACAGGTGCCAGGCGGGGTCGCAGCCGTCGACGGGCTCGGGCAGGCCCGCCAGCTCGCCGAGCCCGGCCTCGGCATAGTGTGCGGCGGCGGCGCGGCGCCCGTCGCACCAGGCGTCGAGCTGAGGCAGCTCCAAGCGCAGCAGCGCTGCCTGCAGCTCGTCCAGGCGCGAGTTGTGGCCGACGAGCTCGAACGTCACCTTGTCGCGCGAGCCGTGGAAGCGCAGCATCGCGACGGCCTCCGCGAGCCCCGCGTCGGCCGTCGCGACTGCGCCGCCGTCGCCGAAGCCACCCAGGTTCTTGGACGGGAAGAAGGAGAAGGTCGCGGCGGCGCCGAGCGCGCCGGCGTGGCGCCCGTCCGCCGTGCGCGAGCCGGCCGCCTGCGCGGCGTCCTCGAGCACCGGCACGCCGAGCGCCTCGATCGCGGCGACCGGAGCGATGTTGCCGAACAGGTGCACGGCCATGACGACCTTGGTCTGCGGCGTGAGCGCCGCGCGGACGGTGTCGGGCGTCATGCAGAACGTCTGCGGGTCGACGTCGCAGAACACGGGGTTGGCGCCGATCAGCGCGATCGCCTCCGCGGAGGCGTAGAAGGTGAACGAGGGGACGACCACGTCGTCGGACGGGCCGACACCCATCGCGCGCAGCGCCAGCACGAGCGCATCGGTTCCGTTCGCCACGCCGAGCACTAACGGCGTTCCGAGGTACTGCGCCAGCTCGCGCTCGAACGCGGCGACCTCCGGCCCGAGGATGTAGCTGCCCGCGTCGAGCACCTCGCCGAGCTTTGCGTGCAGCGCATCGCGCAGCGGCGCGAGCGGCGTCCTCGTGTCGAAGAGCGGTACGGCCATTCGCGCGGGCACCTTAGCCTGAGAGCGGACATACTCGAGGCCGATCCGCATGTTCACCTCGCAATCGCTGCGTTCCGTCGTCGGACCGGGGGCCATCGCCGTACGCGAGCTGCGACTCGACGACGCCGTCCACCAACTCGAGGTGCGCGGGACGCTCGACGGCGCAACCGTCGGCGAGCTCGCCCGCCGCATAGACGCGGCGCTGGCGATCGGCGTGCGCTGGCTGATCGTCGACATCGCCGCGGCCGTGACGGTCGCCGACGAGGCGCTGGCGGTGCTCGTCGGCGCCGGTCGCGAGCTGCGCTCGCGCAAGGGCGAGCTGATCGTGGCCGGCGGTCCCGGCGATGCCGCGCAGCGCCTGGCCGCGTTCGACGTCGCCCACCGGCCCGCGCAGGCGGTCAGCGTCGACCAGGCGATCATGGTCCTGAAGCTGCTGCGGCCGAAGACCGGCACCCAGCGTCCGCCGCGCGCGAAGCAGCGCATCACCTCGCTGACGCTGCCCCGCATCGAGCCGACGGCCTAGCCGCGGTCGCCGAACGGCTAGGTCATCGTCAAAGTTGGCCGCGGCATTGACGCGTGACCGCCGCCGCCGCCGGCATCCCCTCTTCTACCCTGAGGCGCTCGCGTGCTGGTGCTCGCCTCCCTCACCGACCCGATCGTCGAGTTCGCGGTCGATGTCATCGACGCACTCGGTCTGCCGGGAATCTTCCTGCTGATGGTCGCCGAGAGCGCATGCATCCCGATACCGTCCGAGACCACGTTCCTGTTCGCCGGCTTCAACGTCGCGCGCGGGGAGTACTCCCTGTTCGCGGTCGTGGCGACGGGCACGGCCGCGAACGTCGTCGGCTCCTGGATCGCGTATGCCGTCGGCTACTTCGGTCGCGTGGACATCCTGGAGAAGCACGGGCACAAGCTGCACATCAAGCCGTCGCAGCTGCGGTGGGCGGACGACTGGTTCGCGCGCTATGGCTCGGCGACGGTCTTCTTCACGCGCATGCTGCCGATCGTGCGCACGTTCATCTCGC
>Ga0136620_10000964_pt1 | contig 13380 bp, 7 predicted proteins | sample AntDrymUQ4162106_2_FD_104806 | JGI IMG/M metagenome (GOLD analysis project Ga0136620, IMG submission 104806) | Polar desert sand microbial communities from Dry Valleys, Antarctica - metaG UQ416 (21.06) | ecosystem: Environmental > Terrestrial > Soil > Desert | place: Antarctica: Dry Valley... | reverse complement strand
TCTTGCGGCCCATGCGCGAGCCGAAGACGTGATCCACGGGGTAGTGGATGCCGCCCCAGATGCGCGACAGCCCGGCCTCCCGGCCCCGCGCCCGCCACAACTTGGCGCGCTCGGGGAAGGCGTGGGCGAGCACCTCGGCCGCCGCGGCGGAGTAGGTCGAGTGCCCAGAGACGTAGGCGGGGAACAGCGGCGTCTGGATGAAGGGCTCCCAGCCGGGATCTACCCCGCTGTCACGAACACCGTTCTCGGGCCGCGGGTACCAGTAAGCGTACTTGGCGTCCCAGGCGGCAACGCCGGCGTCGGCCATCGCCACGGTCAGCGTCGCGAACAGCCGCGTCGTGCGCGGCGTCGTGAGGGGCTCGTCGCGCAGGCGCTCGAGCACCACCTGCATCCAGATCCCCGGCGGCAGGGCGGTGCCCTCGCCGCCCTCCCAGAACTTCGCCGCGCTCTTCTGCTCGGGGGTGAGCTCCTCCTGGGCGCGGGCCACCGCCCGCGCCTCGTCACGGAAGCCCGCGGTGCCGAAGGCCGGCGGGGCGGGCGGGCGCAACTGATCGCCCGACTTCATCACCCAGGTGTCCCAGGTGCCCGCCACCGGAGAGACCGGTCGCGCCGCCGAGCCCGGCGGGGGTTCCCAATAGCGCGGCCCGGGCCCGGGTCTGCTGCCATCCCCCTTGCGGTCGGCGCCATCGTTGCGGGCGCGCTCGATCACGCGCTTGGCCACCTGGCGCCCGAGGGCCAGCCCGGCGTCGACGTCACTCGGGTAGTTCACCCCGGCGGTCACGCGCGCGCGGGAAATCTCTTCGGCCTCGCGCTCGAGTCGAATCGCCGGTTCCTGCGGATAGAGGTGGGCGAGCACCCGCGAGGCGGCACCGGCGATCACAGTGTGCTCGGATGGGTACGAGGGATCGTCCGCGGGGTCGAACAGGGCGTCCTCGCTCGGGGCCTCGCGGTCGTACTCGTACTTCCAGTGCCAGGCCGCGATCGAGGCGTCGTGCATCGCCACGCTCAGGAGTGCGTAATTGCGCGACGCCTGGGGAGGATCCTTGGCGCGGGCGGCCACGAAGCGCATCACGTCGCGCAGCCAGGGCTCCACGGCGGGCCGGCGATCAAGCTCCCGCGCTCGCCGCTCATCCTCCCGGCCGCGCGCCTCGACCGCGGCGCGCAGCTCGTCGACATCCCGTTTCGCGGCCGGCGAGCCCTCCACCGGCGGCGGCGGCACCTCGATCGCCGATCCCGACTCCAGCACCCACGGGCGCCACTCCCCCGCCGTCGGCTCCGCCGCGAGCGCGTCGCGAGCCTCGCTGCTCCCACCCCGGAGGGTCGCGAAGAGGCCAACCCCGACTGCCACGACAGCGAAGACTGCCACCAGTGACCAGACTCGGCGCTTCTTCACCACGCCCTTTATGCTTCAGCGCTCGTCTCGGGGCCGGGGGTGCGGCGGGCGCGATCGCGCCTGGCGCCGACGAGCCAAGTCGCGAGCAGCGCGGCCCCGATCAGCGCGAGCAGCGCACCCCCCCAGCGCAGCAGCGACTCGGTCGGCCCCGGGAGCTCCTGAGGCTCGGTGATGGCGACCACGCGCTTGGCGAGGTCCTGCTTGAGCGTAGTGGTCGTTCCGGCGCGCGTGTCGGTCCACACCGCGAGCGCCCGCGAATCGGTCGAGACGAGTGCGATGCGACTGCCGAGGTCGGGCATCCCGCGCTCGGTGCCGAAGCCGACGCGCGAGTCGAACCCGCGATCGTTCAGGCGCTGGCTGGCGGTGAAGGTGGCGCCCTCGTCGAAGGAGGTCTGAAACGAGGTCTCGGTGCGCACGTCGTTCCGGGGGTCGGCGCGGCGATCGTAGTAGATGACATCGAGCCGCCCGTCGGGGGCGACCGAGAGCTTGGGCAGGTACTGAGAGGTGCCGTTGCGCGGCTCGGTGTCGTTCACGCGCCTGGGACCCTGCCAGGCCTCGCCGTCGGCCGGCAGCGTCCATAGCAGCACGTCGGCGTCGCCGAGCCTCCCGTCCTGAAACGCGGCGTAGACTCGCCCGCTCTCGCGATCGACGGCCACCGACGGCGATGGCGGCAGGAACGCGACGAAGCGCTCGGTAGGCACGAGCCGGTCCTCCACCAGCGACTCAGACCAACTGGCGCCATGGTCGCGCGAGCGGGCGAGCACGAGCTTCCAGGTTCCGGGATAGGGCTCTCCGCCGACGCCGTTGTGGCCCCCCTGGTAGTCGAGCACATCATCGACGAGGTCGAGGTAGAGCACGTAGAGCTCACCGTCGGGCCCGACCGCGGGCGCGGGAGCGACCGCGCGCCCGCGCGCGGGGTCGCTGACTCGCGCCGGCTCGCTCCAGGTCTCGCCACCGTCGTCGGAGCGGATCGCCTGGATCGGGTTTCCGGGCTCGGTGAACCTGAACAGCCCGACGTCGGAGGCCTGAAGGTAGGTCAGGTACAGCTGGCCGGACTCGTCGGGGTCTGCAACCAGCCGGACCTGAAAGGCCAGCTTTCCGAGCACGCGCTCGGGCTCGGAGAGCGTCTTGCCGCCGTCGAGCGAGCGCGACAGCCAGACGGCACCGGGCACATTGCCCAAACCCTCCAGCGTCACGAAGGTGAGGTAGAGCGTGCCGTCGGAGCCGAAGGCCACATCGGGGGCGAAGCACTCGTCGTCCTTCACACCGGCCGGCGCCGGGACCGCGCTCTGCGACCAGCTCGCTCCGCCGTCAGAGGAGGTGTGCAGGGCGCACGAGTAGCTCGGCGAGTCGATCTTGTTGGCCACCACGACATTCTCCCCGCGCGTCGGGTCGCGAACGATCGACGGCGAATTGTGCGCGCTGATGTCCACCGGCTTGCCGGCGTTGGCGTTTACCCCAGCGTCGCGCCCTAGCGCCTCGACGCTCGGCGGCGTGCCGAACGAGCCGGCCACCAACACGGCCCCGATCCCGGCCAGCACGAGCGCGCCGCCGAGCCCCGGGCGCAGCGTCACGGCGCCCCGCTTCCTGCGCGTGCCAGGCTGAGCCGAAGCCTGGGACTCGACCGCCTCGGGTACCCGCTCTGAGCCCTCGCGTCCCATGTCGCGCCCTCTACCCCGCTACCCGCTCCGCGGGGCCCCGCGTCCGCGCCCGCTCAGCCGTGACTCCCCTCCCACGGGCTGGACAATAGCCTCTCGGTAGGTGGCGCCACTGCGGTCCACCGGCCTAGCCGCGCCCTACGGAGACCCGGCGAAAAAGCGCGATTGCCCCCAGCGCGAGCGCGACGGCGAGCACGATGAGCGAGATCGTGTCGAGCAGGTCGAGTACCGAGCTGCCGTCGTCTTTCTCGGCGGTGGCGCCGCCGCCGGCCCGCGCGCGCTCCGGCGCCTGTTCGCGCAGGAAGGAGCGCTTGTCGAGGATGCCGGAGCCCTTGATGAACACCCAGCCGTCGTGCGCCGCGGCGCGGTAGCCGAAGGTGCCGCGGGAGAAGAACAAGGGGACCGCCGGGAGGTCGCGCGCGAGCAGCCGCAGCTCCGCGCCGGCCGACCGGCGGCGCGAGGCTCGGTCGGTCGCGCTGGCCACCCGGTCGGCGAGTGCGTCGAAGGTGGCGCTCTGGTACCCGGCGTAGTTGAGCGGGGCGGCCTCGGGGTCGGAGCCGAAGACGTTGCTCAGGAAGTCCGGGTCGTAGGAGGCGAGCGGCGGGCTGGCCACGATCGCCGCCTCGAAGTCGGCAGTCGCGCCGTCCTCGCCGATCGCCCGGCCCAGCTCGTCCCGCGAGACCTCCGCCAGCGTCGCGGAGGCGCCAGCCCGCCGCAGGGCGAGCATGACCTGCCGTCCGGCTTCCAGTAGCACTGCATCGTTGTCGGGTGCCAGCACGCGGATCGGCGGCAGTCCGAGCCTCGCGAAAGTACCGCGCGCAGCCTTGCCGTCAAAGCGCTGTAAGCGCGTCCTGGAGGCCCATGGCGACGCTGGGTGGACGTAGCCGCGGTCGGCGACTGCGGCGGGGCCGACGTTCCTCACTATCCGTCCCAGGTCGAGCGCCTGCGCAACCGCCCGCCGCGCAGCGGGGTCGTCGAACGGTGGGCGCCGGAGGTTGAGCACTAGGGCCGTCCCAACGTACAGGGGTCCGCGCTGCAGGTTTATTCCGAAGGCGCCGCCGAGATCCTGGGCGGCGGCCTCCGGCAGGCTTAGGGGCAGCATGTCGACTTGTCGCTTGCGCAGAGCAGAATAGCTGCGAGCTTCCTGGCGGATGATGGGCACCTCGATCCGGTCCACCGCGGGGCGGCCCCTGAAGTAGCCGCGGTTGGCGCGGAACACGTAGCCCCCGCGCCTTTGCGAGCGCAAGAGACGGTAGGGGCCGCTGCCCACCGGAAGGCCGGTCGGGGCGAGCTGGTCTGCCGGCAGCGCCTTCCACAGGTGCCGGGGCAAGATCGGCACGTCAGCCAGCGGTTGGTCGTCGAAGCCGAGCGAGGGGCGTCTGAGGTCGAAGACCACCGTCAGGGGATCGATCGCCTGAACGCTCTCGATCTCCGTGACCTGCGTAGTAAAGCGTGGGTGGGCGCGCTCGGCGACGAACTGGAAGGTGAACGCCACGTCGTCCGCGGTCAGCTGACGTCCATCGTGCCAGCGCACGCCCGGGAGGAGTCGGACCGTCACGCGGCTGCCACCCTCGCTTCGCCGCACCGATCCCGCGAGCCATGGCCTCGGGACCCCCTCAGCGTCGCGCAGCATGAGCGTGTCGTAGACGAGCGTCACCAGCGGGTAGCCGAGCTCGAACGTGTAGGGCGTGAGCGTGCCGTCGTACTTGGGGAAAGGCAGCCGGACGACCTTCTCGGACGGCGGCTGTGCGGCGCCCGGTGGCGCGGAAAGGCCGGCCGCGAGCGCGGCGAGAAGGAGCGCCCCTGGAAGGAGGGCGGCGAGCCCGGCGCGCCTCATGAGCCTCGCGGCGCTACGTTGAAGCTCGAGCGGTCGAATGACGCTTCGCGAGGCACCAGGCGAAGCGTATTGACTGGCTTGGGGGCGGTCACGGCACCCCGGCGAGGCTTGGGTTCAGCCGGAAGCGCGGAGATCTGCAGGGTCGCTTTCTGGCATTCGCAACACCAGCCAGAGCGCCAGCGCAACGATCACGGGGCCGGCGATCGAGTGCAGCAGCACGGCATCCCACGGCGTCGCGGGCCCTCCAGCGTCGAGCACGAGCGGTACGTGCGTTACCGCCTGCCAGAGGCCGGCGAGAAAGCACAGCCCGATGAGGCCCAGGGCCGCGGCACCGTCCGCGATCTCCTCGTCTCGGCGGGCGAGCAGCGCCCCGAGAATGCCGCAGACCGCAACCACCACCCCCGGCACCACGTGGTCGACGACCTCGACCTTCGCCCGCACGTCCAGCTCAAGACCGACAGCAGGCCCGAGATACGGGGGAAGCACCGACAGCATCCCAACGATCGCGAGAAAGACCTGCGCCCGTCCCAGACCCCGAGGAGCAACCGCCGGCATCGCTCAGACCGCACTCAGTGACGGACCGCTGGCCTCTGGGCCGTCGGCGCGCGCGCCAGGGTTCACTTCCTTCCGCTTGGAAGCCGTCGCGGCGTCCTAGCGCCGGACGGCGTGTGCCTGGCGGCGGCGACGCGCTCGGGCGAGCCCCGCTGAGCCAACGAGCGCCACGAGGCCGAGGCCGAGGCCGAGCAGAGCCATGCCGGCGACCAGGGGTGACCCGCTCGACCCCGCCGTGGCCGGTGCTCCGCCCAGCCCGGGCTGGGCGGATCCGGGCTCCGTGGAGAGACCACTCCGTAGGTCGCCACCGGCGCTGCGCTCGGAGGGAGCGCTGTTGACGGAGGTGGCGGGTGCCAGACCGGAGCTTTCACCGTTTGGCCCGGTTCCGGCGAGCGAGTCGGAGAACACGGGCTGTCCTGAGGGCAGCGTGGTCACGACTCCGCGGTCGCCGATCGCATCGCGGCCTCGGAGCGTGTCGCGACCGATCGCATCGCGGCCGCGGAGCGTGTCGCGATCCCGGCCTGCCGGATCGCCGCCGTTCCTGGTGCGGGACGGGGAGCGGGGAGCACTGGTGCCATCAGGACTCGAGCCTGCCGCGGGCGAGCCGCTGCCCGGATTGGGGTTGGCAGGAACGCTGGCGCTGGGGGCGGGAGTCGCACCGGGAGCGGGGTTGGGAGTCGTACCGGAACCCGGGGTTGGACCCGGGCCGGGATCCGGGTCGGGAGCCCGGGACTCTCCAACCCGGAACGGAATGGGCGCGTTCCGCACGCCGGACCCGTCGGAGGCGGAGGGGTCACGCCCGGTGGCAACGACGTAATAGTCACCGGTGGCCAGGTTCGGCACCGTTGCGGCCACCGTGAAGTCTGGCCCACGCGCCGTTGCCCAGTCTTTTGCCACGATCTCGTTCGCTTCGTTGAGCCAGCGGATCTTGACCTCGGCTCCAGGCACGAAACCCTCCCCGACGACCTCCACTTGCTTGCCCTGGGGTCCGAAGTTGCCCCCGGTCGGGCCGCGGGCGTCGATGTTCGCATCGGGCGTACATGCCCAGGCGATAGCCGCCCCGCTGACCATGACTGCGAGCACGACGAGTGCGGCCAGCAGCGTGCGTGGATATGGGCGCCTGGTAATCACGGTGATCGGTGGTCTCCTTGCAACTATCTCAGTATTGCCCGTTGCATCGCAGAGTGCAATGCCGCCTGCTCCGTAGTCGCCGTCATACGAGTCGGTTCAGGAGGGTGCCGAGCAGCGCTGACATCCCGCCCGGCGATGAGGCGGAACGCGAACGCTTCTTCTTAGTCCGCTGTACCCGCTCGCAATCGCGGCCCACCCTGTCGACGCGGTCGGCGATCACGGTGTCGCGGCCTGTCCCGCATGAGATCCGGTCGCGGCTGCCATCGCGGGCTGATATGCGATCCCTACCGAACCCGCCTGAGATCCGATCCTTGCCGCTCCCCCCGTTGATCACGTCATTGCCCGAGTCCCCTCGGAGGTTGTCGCCCGAGCTGCCGCCGCTGATGCGGTCGCTGCCGGGCCCCGCTTCGATGCGGTCGGGTGAGCTCTCCCCGGCGAGGTTGTCGTTTCCGCGTCCGCCGTTGAGTCGGTCGCGTCCGCGCGAGCCAATGATGCGGTCGCGTCCTGACTGACCCACCAGGAGGTCGTTGCCGAGCCCCCCGAGGAGCACATCGTTGCCGGACTGGCCGTTGAGGCGGTCGTTGCCAGTCTCACCGATCAGGCGGTCGTTGGCCGCGGCGCCGCCCAGGCGGTCGTTGCCCGAGGAGCCCGAGATGCGGTCGGAGCCATCTCCGCCCACCACCAGGTCGTTGCCCGGCCCGCCCTGGCCCCGGTCAGCTCCGTCGCCGAGGTCCACGCAGTCGTCGCCGGCCAGCGCGTCGATTACGTCGTTGCCCGCGCCGGCGAAGATCAGGTCATTCCCGAGCGTGCCGTTGCGGGTGTCGTTGCCGCTCGTAAGGGCCAGCACGTTTCTCGCGGCGCTGACCCGCGGACAGCCTTCGAACGCGGGTTGCCCGCCGGGACCCGTACCCGTACCCGGACCCGTACCCGGACCTGGCGGGACGACCGCGGCCGGTTGCAGCAGGATCAGCTGGTCGAGCCTTCCACTCAGGCCGTTCGCACTCGCAGTGCTCGCCGCCGTCGAGCTGAGCGGAGCCGGAGAGAGCAGCAGCAGCCCGGTGGCACGGCCCACCGTGGAGCCCAGGAGGGCGCCGTCCATCGGCCTGGCGCCATCGGCCACGTAGGCGATGTTGTCCGGCAGTCCTCGCTCGAGCGACTCGGTCACCACGGCGCGGGAGGTCTCGTACTGATCGGATCCCCCGAGGCGCTTCCTGGTGGTGACACCGGCGGGAAGCTGGCCCACAGCGGCCTCACTGACCGCTTCAGAGCCACCGATTACCAGCGCCGTGTTGACGTCGAGCGCGGATATCGCAGCCTTGGTGTCCTCCGGGACCGTGTCCCGGCTCGTGAAGAGCACGGGGAGCCGCCGGGCGGCCGCCAATGCGGACACAGCGCTGGCATCCGGGCTGGCCGGGTTCACGATCGAGACGGCGTTGAACGCCGGGACGTCGGTGTCCTTCTGAACCTGAGTGCGGCGATCGAGCTCCTCCGCGATCGCCCGCGCCGTGGCCGCGTTGTCGTCCGTTCCCACGCGTTCGATCTGAGCCCTCGGGTCGGTCGCGGGGTCGTTGTCCTCCGCCACCCCGGCGTCGACGAGATCCTGGACGATCTGATTCGACAGCGACCCTTCCCCTCCGACGACGTAGGCGCCGGCGGGGCTCATCCGTTTCACCTCTGCCTTGACGCTGGCGGGCAGTCCGCCGGGCGGTGACAGCAATACGTTGCTCAGGTTGGCGCGGGCCAGGACACCGGCGGCCAGAGTGGCCGGGACGTTGTCCTGGTTGACGATGACGACGCGGCTCCCCCTGCGCGTGGCAAAGGTGGAGGCCAGCAGACCCTCCCCTCCTCCGGGATAGGCCCGCCTTGACAGCCGCACCGAAGCGTCGACGGGGTCCGAAGGGGTCACGCTTTCCTGTGCAACCTCCGCCGGGCCGTCGTGGTTCACCTTCGCCAGGTAGATGTCCAGGTTGTCGTTGTCGGTGTTGCCCTCGCGCGAGTCCATCCAGCTGACCAGCAGCTGACTGTTGCCCAGGTGAGCCATGGTCGGTCCAAAGGCCCAGCCGACGCCAAATCGATAGTCGTAGCCGACGTCGTTGCTGTGCGACCTGTCGCTGATGCGCTTGTTGCGCGAGAAGTTGCCCCCGTTGTCGTCGGAGAAGGCGTAGTAGGTGTCGCCGAGGCGCGCCTCCTCACATCGAACGTGCGTGTGGATGCAGCCCCGGTACCAGTGCCGGCGATCCTCCCACACGACATCCACCCGTCCGTTGGGCGCGACCGCGACATCCGGGTGCCGGGTCTGGGTGACCACACCGGCCTCCGGCGGGTCGTACGGCGACTCGTGGCCCGGCTTCTCGGCGGCCTCGTTGATCAGCTTCGGAAGCGACCACGTGGCGCCCTGGGTCAGTGAGCGCTGGAGGTAGACGTCGCTGTCGGGCGAGATGAAGTGGTCAGCTCCCAGGAATCCCTGAGGCGGAGCTCCGGGAGCGGCAGGTCCCTGGTTGTAGACCAGGTAGAGGGTGCCGGTGACATCGTTCACGGCCAGGCGGGGAAAGCTCGAACCGGTGGCGGGGCGTGGCTGCGGGGGGTTGGTGTTGAAGTTGGAGCCGGTGTTGGTGGCGATTGCCGTTTCGACGGGCGGCCCCCACGTCTGACCTGCGTCTGTGGACCGCGCAACCTTGATGGGCGCGGTCTGGCCTTGCTGGCGCCACGCGATGGCGATCGAGCCGTCGGGGAGGAAGACCGGCGGCGACACGGTGTCCGGACCGGCGACCTGCTCGCCTGCCGGCTCGACCTGCACGGGCGCTGAGAAGGTCAGTCCGCCGTCGTTCGACACGGATGTCATGGCGTCACCCCCCGGCTCGAAAGAGCCCGTCACTTCACGGGCCGCGGCGATGACCCTGTCGGCCCCGGCCGTTCCTGCACCTGGGTCGACGGCGAGCGAGGGCAGTTCGTAGTAGGGCCCGGTGCTACTCGTGAGACCGCCCGCGACGACGATGACGGCAGGGGCGAACGTGCTACCCCCGTCAGTCGACTTGGCCACCAGGATCGACGAGCCCTGCTCGCCACCGGCGGAGGTCCGCCGTGGAGTCGAGAAGACCGCGTAGACGCTGTCACCGCTGCCGAACTCCACGGTCTGGAACGTGTAGTCGGCGAGGTGGTCGCTGGCCCGGCACGTCGGAACGAAGGGCTCGCCTCCACCAGGGGCCGGAGGCCTGAAGGCGGTGGCGGTGCTCCAGGTGTTGCCACCGTCACGGCTGACGGTGTACTCGCACTCCTGGGACAGGTAGTTGGAGTTGACCTCGACGATGTGCTGCGGGTTGGAGGGGTTGGCCACCAGTGCCGTCGCATCCTTGCCGCGGAACGGCGCCGGGTCCGAAGCCAGGCGATAGCTCTTGCCGACCCGGAGCTCAGCCTGAGCGACGGGCACGATTCCCACCAGCAGGCTGCCGGCGGCGACTGCCACGGCAAGGATGGACGCACGAGTCGACATGGCAGGTAGCTCCGCTTCTATTCGTCGAGGAAGGGCTGGTCGTGCGCCGGCTCAGGCACCGATGAGGGGCCGGCGGGCGCCCCGAGGGGCACGATCACGACCAACCAGGGTCAGGCCGATGCTGAGCAGCGCGCCGGACAGGATGAGCGCCAGGAGTGGCGAGACATCCGAGCCGCCCGCGTCGACCGAGGCTGCGGAACCGCCCGGCGCCCCCGGCTTCGAGTTGCTCCACGGTGAGGCGCCGGGAGCGCTCGAGCTCGCGGCGGCACCCTGGACGCGCATCACGGTGCGTCCGGGAGTCCCGGCCTTGGGAGTTCCGTCGCTGATCCTGTTCTGGGTGGCCAGGAGGATGTGGTCTCCGGCGGCCACTCCTGGAACCACGACGGTGGTGTTGATCTTCCCGTCGGGGGCCGGGGTGACCTCCTTGAGCACCGGTCCGGTGCGACTGTCCAGGCGAATCGAGACGGGCGTGAAAGTCGCGGGGGCCCCAGGCGCGGTAGCAGCGTAGTTCGCGCCGGTCACCTGCACGGTCTGGCCGGCAGCAGCCGTCGAAGGAGCAACCTTGGCCGTGGCCAGTACCCCGCAGGCCCACGCTGACGAGATAAGGACGACAAATGGGACCGCGGCCCCGAAGATGCAAAGAAACCCAGCGCGTCGCTTCATGATCTTGGTTCTCCCCCGCCTTCGAATGGATACGACAAAGCTTGTAAACACGACGCTAGCACCTGACGGCAGCGCCGACAACGTGTCAGGTCTAAGGCCTGACGGAGCCGACCCTAGCAACCCTGCACCAACACTGGCACCCCGTCAGATCCAGATCCGAGAAGTTGGCGCAACGCCGGTCGTCGGGGGTGCCACGGCCCCCTGCCCCTAACCCCTGGCGGCGCTCGTGCGTCGCCTTCTCAGCGCGGACCAGAGCACCAGCAGTCCCGCCACCGCGATCGCCGGCCCGCCGTAGCCCAGGACGTAACGGGCGGCCTTTCGTAACCCCGCGGGTCCCGGTACATCGACCCGGGCCAGAGCGAGATCCTGCTTGTTCGAATCCACGCTCCCCGCGCGGGTGTCGGTCCAGACGGCGTAGGCCGACGAGTTGCCGGCCAGCAAGCCGAGGCGGCTCCCGAGGTCGGGAAGGTCGCGCTCGCTGCCGTACCCGATCCGCGAGTCGAATTGCCGGTTCGAGAGGACGATGCTGTCGCCGAAGCTCTTGCCGTTGTCGAACGAGGACTGCAGCGAGACCTCGTTCATCACGTCCCTCGGGTCCGAGCGGCGGTCGTAGTACACGACATCCACGCGGCCATCGGGGGCTACCGCAACCTTCGGGAGGTACTGCGCGCTGCCGTCCCGCTTGGGGGTGTCGTTCACGCGCGTGGGGCCCGTCCACTCGTTCCCGCCGGCCGCCCGCGACCACACCAATACGTCCGGCGTTCCGAAGCGCCGATCGTGGAAGCTCGCGTAGATCCGGCCGGTCTGGGGATCCACCGCCACGGACGGGAAGGACGGCAGGAACGCGACGAAGCGTTCGATCGGGACGATCTTCTCGTCGACCGCCGACTCGGCCCACGTGGCGCCCTGGTCGAGCGATCTGCCGAGGATGAGCTCGAAGCGCCCGGCATAGGGGCGCCCGCCGCGCCCCTCGTGGACCCCCTCGTAGTCGAGCCGGTCCTCGCCGAGGTCCAGGTAGAGCACGTAGACCTCGCCCTTGGGCCCCACTGCCACCGACGGGGCCACCGCACGCACCCGGGAGGCATCGTTCACCTGCACCGGGCGCCCCCAGGTCGAGCCGCCGTCCACGGAGCGGGCCACGAGGATCGGGTTTCCGGGCTGGTCGAACCTGAGCAGGCCCACGCCCGACGCCTGGACCCAACTGAGGTAGAGCCGGCGCGGGTTGCCGGGGTCCGCGGCGAGGCGGACCTGGAAGGCCAGCGGTCCGACCACCTTGCGCGGCTCGGAGAGGGTGCGGCCGCCGTCTCGCGACGATACGAGCCAGGCGGCAGAGGGAACGTTTCCCCGCCCCCTCAGCGTGACGTAGGAGATATGGAGCCTGCCGTCGGACGTAAACGTGACGTCTGGCGCGTAGCACTTGCCCGCTTCGCCCTTTGGGATCTCGACTGGGACGCGCGACCAGCGCGAGCCCCCGTCGAAGGAGACATGCAGAGCGCAGGAGAACCGGGGTGTGTCGATGCGGTTGACGACGGCCAGGTTCTCGCGCCTACGCGGATTGCGGGCGAGTGTCGGCGAATTGTTGGCGCTTATGTCCCCTGGGTCGCGGGCGCCCTCATTGACCGGAGCGTCCCCGCCCCGAACCTCGGGGGTCGTCGCCGGGTCGATTGTCGTCGAAGCCGCTGCCATGCCGGTGCCGAGCAGCACCAACGCAAGCCCCACAATGCCCCCCGGCCGCCACCCGTACAACCGCTTCATGCTCTGTGGCTCAAACCCGCCCTCTTGCGCCTACTGTCTGACCCTGTTCCGGCCCGGGCCGCCCGACAGCTTGTCCCTGCCACGACCCCCGGCGAGCCGGTCGTTGCCCGGGCCGCCCGAGAGCCTGTCCCTGCCGGGATCCCCGGCGAGCCGGTCGTTGCCCGGGCCCCCGAGCAGCCGGTCGTTGCCCGGGCCGCCCAGGAGCCGGTCGTTGCCAGAGCCACCGATGAGCCGATCGTTGCCGCGGCCGCCGGCGAGCCGGTCGTTGCCCGACCCGCAGTTGACGTAGTCGTTGCCGTCGCGCGCCGCGACCCTGTCCTTGCCGGCCCGGCAGTTGATGATGTCCCGGCCCGAGGTGCCGACGATCGTGTCGCCTCTCGCGGTTCCGGTGATGCGCGTGACCCTCCCGACCCGCCGGCAGGTGACTCCCCCCGAGGTTCCGGCCGGACACGCAACGAGTCGAGGGAGACCGTCGGGCGGAGGAGATTGGCCGGGTGGAGGGGGATCAGCGGATCCAGGCGCCTCGATCGAGAGCTTCCAGCTCCTCAGGATCCCGTCGTCGCCCGAGCCGACATCCGCCACGTACAGCTTCCAGGTTCCGTTCGGGTCCGCGCCGTTGAAGGCGGCCAAGGCCCCGTCGTAGGGCGGCTGAGGGGCGGGAGCGTACAACGCGTCGGAGTCGCCCTCGAAGCGCTCGCAGTTGGTGGTCCGGTAGGTGCCGGACGGGGGCTCCGGGGCGGTGTCGCCGCACGTCAGGCCGGTCGTCGCCGCATCGTCGAAGGTCCATGTGACCGGCGAGCCGGACTCCCCGGCGGCGTCGGACATCACGAGCACCTTTTGGCCACGCGGTCCCACGAGCAGCATCTCGAGGTCTGACTTGGTCGAATGGTCGAGGTCGATC
>Ga0136620_10000963_pt1 | contig 13387 bp, 12 predicted proteins | sample AntDrymUQ4162106_2_FD_104806 | JGI IMG/M metagenome (GOLD analysis project Ga0136620, IMG submission 104806) | Polar desert sand microbial communities from Dry Valleys, Antarctica - metaG UQ416 (21.06) | ecosystem: Environmental > Terrestrial > Soil > Desert | place: Antarctica: Dry Valley... | reverse complement strand
GGCTTCGGGACGAAGGCCGGGTTCGTCCTCTCGCCCGGCCAGCCAGTCGCAATTCACGCGTCCGACGGCGCCGAGGCGGAGCTCGCGGCCAGGCGTCTGCGCGCCGTGGGCGTGCTCGAGCTCGCCGGTGTCCTCGAAGATCCTCCGGCGTCCGAGCGGCTGACACCCGTGGCGCTCGACGAGCTCGAACAGCTGCTGGAGGACGGCGCGGTGGAGGTCGTCGACGTCCGCGAGGCCGACGAGCGGGATGCGGGCTACATCCCGGGCAGCCGGCACATCCCCTACCGCCTGCTGCGGGCGACCGGCGGGTTGCTCGGCGGCGACCTTCCCGTGGTGACGATCTGCGAGACCGGTGCCCGCGCGGGCATCGCGGCCAGCATCCTTTCCGCCGCCGGCGTCGACGCCCGGCCGGTGCTCGCGGGCGGCGTCGCCACCTGGCAGGCGCGCGGCAACAGCACGATCGCGTTCCGCCGCTGCGGCACCTGAAGTCGCCCGTGCGAGCGGTGCTGCTCGTCCACGGCGCCGGCAGCGGCCCTTGGGTCTTCGACGGCTGGGCTGAGCGGCTCGGCGACGTCGAGGTCGAGGCCGTCGACCTGCACGCCGGACTCGTCGTTGCCCGGGCCTCCATGCTCAACTACGCCGCGGCGGTGGTTGCCCGGGCTCACCTCCTCCCCGCCCCCGTCGCCCTCGTCGGCTGGAGCATGGGTGGACTCGCCGCACTCATGGCGGCCGAGCAGGCCGGCGCCGAGCGGCTCGTCCTGCTCGAGGCGAGCCCGCCCGCGCAGGTGCAGGGCACGAACCCCGACGTGACGCTCGAGGAGGGGGAGTTCGACCCGGAGGAGATCTACGGCGTCTTCCCGCCCGGGATGCCGAGCCGCCCGGAGTCGACCCTTGCGAGGGCCGAGCGGGCGAGAGGCATCTCCGTGGCGACGATCCGGTGCCCGAGCCTGGTGGCCTTTGGCGACGAGTTCCCGGACGACCGCGGCCGGAGGCTCGCTCGGGCCTACGGCGCCGAGGAGCTCCACCTCCCCGGCCTCGACCACTGGGGACTCGTCGGTGACGAAGGCGCCGCCGGCGCGGTCGCTCGGTGGCTCCTCGACTAGGAGCGAGGAGCGCTGTGTCCGCTGGGCGGCGTCAGCGCCAGAATCTCTCTGGACGTTCTCTTCCTGCGTTGGCGATTACGCTTTCCTGACAGTACTCGGGCATCGCCGCGCGGTCAGGACATCCTCGTGCTCCTCCATACCGTCGCCGACTACGGCCACGGCAGGCCGATGTTCAGCGCAGACGTTCGGGCTCGTAGCCCCACTGCCGCATGGCCGCAAGGAGCGCGGCGCAGTGCTCCTCGTCGCGCGTGGCGAGCGTCAGCTCCACCTCGGTCTCGGTGATCGAGATCGCCATCCCCTCGCGGTGGTGCTCGACCGACACGACGTTGACACGCTCCTGCGCGACGAGACCCAGCAGCTTGATCAGCTCCCCCGGGCGATCCGAGATGCGCGCCCGCACGACCAGGTAGCGCCCCGCGCGGGTCAAGCCGTGCCGCATCACCGTCATCAGCAGGGACGGGTCGATGTTGCCGCCCGAGAGGACGACCGCGACGGGGCCCTCGCCCTCGACCCGCCCGGCGAGGAGCGCGGCCACCCCGGCCGCACCGGCACCCTCGACCACGAGCTTCGTGCGCTCGAGCAGGAGCAGGATCGCCTCGCTGATCTCCTCATCGGTGACGGTCACGACGGCCGCGAGGTGCTCCCGCAGGATCGCCGAGGTCAGTTCGCCCGGCTGCTTGACGGCGATCCCCTCGGCGATCGTGAAGCCGAGCTCCTTGGCGCCGGTGAAGGGCGCGCACGCCGCAGCCTGCACACCGACGATGCGGACGTTCGGGCGTAACTCGGCGAGCGCGAGGGCGACGCCCGAGGCGAGGCCGCCGCCTCCGACCGGGATCACGACGGTCTCGAGCTCCTGCACCTGCTCGGCGAGCTCGAGGCCGAGGGTGCCCTGGCCGGCGATCACGAGCTCGTCCTCGAAGGCGTGGACGTACGTCTTGCCGGTCTCCTCGACGCAGTCCTGTGCCGAGGCGCACGCCTCGTCGAAGCCCTCGCCGACGAGCTCGACCTGCGCCCCGTAGTTCCGCGTCGCGTCGACCTTCGCCATCGGGGCGTCCTGCGGCATGAACACCGTCGCCGCGACACCGACTTCGCGCGCTGCCCACGCTACGGCCTGGCCGTGGTTGCCGGCGCTCGCTGCAACGACGCCGGCGGCCCGCTCGGCCGGGCTGAGGGTCGCGATCCGGTTGACCGCCCCGCGGACCTTGAACGCGCCCGTCCGCTGCAGGTTCTCGGCCTTGAGCTTGACATCCCGGCCCGTGCGCGTCGAGAAGTACTCGGACCCGTAGACCGGCGTGACGCGCGCGATGCCCTCGATCCGGGCGCGCGCGGCCTCGATGTCACGCAGCGTCGGCCCGGTTCCCGTCTTCAATCCCCAGCACCTTCTCCACGATCTCCCGGACGGCCGAGAGCGGGTCGAGCTCCCGGCTTTGCACCGCTTCGAGCAGGCGCCGGAGCTCGAGATCGTCCTGCACCGCGACCTCGAGGTGCGCCCTGGCGCGCAGCGACGCGAGCGCGAAGACCTCGCCGGCGAGGTTGCGCCGGCGCCGCTCCTCGAGCCTCCCGTCGCCCTCGAGGAAGGCGCGGTGCGCCTCGACCTGGCTCCACAGCTCCTCGGCGTTCTCGCCCCTGAGCGCCTCGGTGAGGACGATCGGCGGCATCCAGGCCCGCTCGCTGTCGAGGGCGAGGATCGAGCGCACCTCGTTCAGCATCGTCTTCGCCGCAGGGTGATCGGCCTTGTTGATCGCGATCACGTCCGGAATCTCCATGATGCCGGCCTTCAGGGCCTGCACCGAGTCGCCTGAGCCGGGCATGAGGACGAGCAGGATCGTGTCGGCGGCGCCGATCACCTCCACCTCGCTCTGACCCGCGCCGACCGTCTCGAGGAACAGCAGATCCTTTCCCGCCGCGTCGAGGATGAGCAGTGTCTGCAACGTCGCCTCGGCGAGCCCGCCGAGGTGGCCGCGCGTCCCCATCGAGCGGATGAACACGTCGGGGTCGAGGAAGTGGTCGGCGAGGCGGATCCGGTCGCCGAGAAGCGCGCCGTGGGTGAAGGGGCTCGAGGGGTCGACCGAGACGACGCCGACCGTCTTCCCCCGCTCGCGTACGAGTCGGACGAGCGCGCTCACGAGGCTCGACTTCCCGACCCCCGGAGGGCCCGTCACGCCGACGGTGTAGGCGCCCCCTGTGCCGGGGTAGAGGGCGCGGACGAGGCCCTCGGCCAGCGGGTCGGCATTCTCGACGAGCGAGATCGCCCGCGCGAGTGCCCGCTTCTCGCCCGCGCGAACGCCCTGCACGAGTGTCTCCTGCGTCCAGTCCCCCCGTCCGGCCACCACCGAGATCGTAAAGCTAGCGCGCCCGGTCGCCGACCCCTGCGACCTGGCGCGCCGCCCGACGAACCGGGGCGGGCCTCGCCGGAAGCAGATCCTCCTCCTCGACCTGGCGGAGCTCGCCGATCCCGCGGGCGAGCACGTAGGCGGCACCCGCCGCGACAACGTAGACCGCAGCCGAGGCGCCCCACGCCCAGCGCGCGCCGAAGGCGTCGGTGACCGGCCCCGCGAGCGCCATCGCGAGGCCGAGAACGGCGTAGTTGACGCTCATCACGACGGTGAACGCCCTCCCCCGCAAGCGGTCGGGAGCGCCACGCTGGACGAACATGGGATTGCAGACCGCCGCGACGCCGTTGCCGAAGCCGGAGACGACGACGCAGACCGCCGCCACCCAGATGGTCGGCGAGACGGCGGCCGCGCCGATGCCGACGCCCATGAGCAGGATCGAGCCGCCGTAGACGAATCCGATCGGCCTGCTCTCGATCCACGCGCCCGCCGCGATGCTGCCGAGCACGAGCCCCAGCCCGGCCGCCCCGGCGAGCAGCCCGAAGCCGAAGTCACCCGCGCCGAACGACACCTTCGCGAGCGCCACCTCGGCCACGTTCACGTGCGCGTTCCCGACCATCACGATCGTCCACGCGACCATGACGGTGACGAGCGAGCGCGAGCGGCGGACGACGCCGAAGCCCTCGGCGAGGTCCTTCAGATGCCCCTTGCTGAGGCTGCGTGTCCGCTGCAGCAGCGGCCTGGGGATGCGCACGATCAGGGCCGCCGAGACGACGAAGGTCACCGCGTTCAGCCAGTACGCGAGGTCGGGTCCCGCCGTCGCGACGAGGAGGCCGCCGAGCACCGGGCCGATCAGCCAGGTTAGATTCTCGACCGCCTGGAAGAGCGCGTTGGCGTGCGGAAGGTCGTCCTCGGCGACGAGGTTCGGCAGGGCCGCATAGACGGCAGGCCGGAAGAAGGCCGTGGCGAAGCCCGCGACCGCCGCAAGCACCACGACCATCCCCGCGTTCGGGGCGAAGGGCAGGAGGACGAAAGCGACGAAGCGCAGAAGGTCCGAGGCGACCATGGTGGAGCGCCGCGGCAGCCGGTCGACGAGCGGACCCAGCAGGAGCCCGATCACGAGCGTCGGAAGGAAGCCTGCGAGCAGCAGGGCCGCCACCCACTGATTCGAGTCCGTGCGGTCGAAGACGTCGACCGCCAGCGCGATCACCGCGAGGGCGCTCCCCAGGCCCGAGCCGAGCGTCGCCAGAAAGAGCCAGCGGAAGCTCGGGGCGCGCCGGAGCAGCTCCGTATGACGTCCGACAAGGCCCACAGGCAGACTCGAGGCTACACGGCTCGGTCAGGCGGGACAAGCGCCGAAAAGGGACCTGTCCTGGCTCACAAGCCTGCGGAGGAAGAGCCCTGGCAACGGGTTTTCTGTGCCGATCGAGGCTCGGCTCGGCGTCGGCAAGATCGGGCCTCAGCGAGCAACGGTTGGCGTCCTTCGGGAGCTGGAGGGCTTCGAAGACGAACGGCTCGAGGCGGCCAGCTCGCTCGCGTGGTACGCCTTCTTCGGCAGCCGGCGCGTCCTGCCGGAACGAGCTCACGGGACTCCGCGACTATCCCTGGGGCACGACCGCCCGCGCCTGCGCGAGGGCGCTCGCGAAGATCTCGTTCTCCTCGGGCGTTCCCACCGTCACACGGATCGCCTCCGGTGCGCCGAAGCCGGCGAGCGGCCGGACGATCACCCCGAGTCGGAGCAGCGCGTCGAAGAGCGGCCGCGCATCCTCCCCGACCTCCGCGTAGACGAAGTTCGCAACGGCGCCCCGAGCGGGCTCGAGCCCAGCGGCGGCAAGAGCGCGCTCGATGGTACCCCGCCCCTCGGCGGTGAGCCGGCGGCGGCGGCCGAGCTCCTCGTCCCCGTCGAGGCTGGCGAGCGCGGCGACCTGGGCGGGGATGCCGATGTCGAACGCGCGCCGAACCTTTCCCGCCGCCGTCACGATTGGCGCCTCTCCCACCCCGTAGCCCACGCGCAGTCCGGCGAGCCCGTAGATCTTCGAAAAGGTGCGCAGCACGAGCACCCGCCGCCCCGCCTTGAAGTACTCCTCGATGCCGTCCGGGTAGTCCGGATCGTCGACATACTCGAAGTACGCCTGGTCGAGCACGGTCAGGACGTGGGGCGGTACGCGCTCGAAGTAGGCGTCGAGCTCGGCGCGCGTGTTCATCGTCCCCGTGGGGTTATTGGGGTGGCAGACGTAGACGAGCTTCGTGCGCGGGGTGATCGCCGCGAGGAGGGCGTCGAGGTCATAGCGATGCTCGCGCAGCGGCACCGTCCGGGCGATCGCCCCGAGCTTGTGGGCATCGATCAGGTAGACGGGGAACGAGGGCCAGCCGCAGACGATCTCGTCGCGCGGGTCGAGCACCGCCTGGCAGAGGCAGTCGATCACGCCGTCGGCCCCGGCTCCGAGCGCGACCTCCTCGAAGGCGACACCGTGCCGGTCGGCGAGTGCCGCACGGAGGCGGTAGGCACCGCCGTCGGGGTAGCGGTTGAGCCCCGACGCAGCGCGCTCCATCGCCTCGAGCGCCGCGGGGAACGGCGGGAACGGGCCCTCGTTGGAGGCGAGCTTGACCACCCGCTCGAGACCGAGCTCGCGCTGCACCTCCTCGACCGGCTTGCCGGGCTCGTACGGAGCGAGCTCGGCGAGCGCCGGCCGGACGAGATCGCCCGCCCCTCGCTCGCTCACCGGTCGGGCTCGATCCAACCGTCGTCCTCGCCACCGCGCCACCAGAGCCAGAGAGCCCCTCCGACCGCCGCCACGAGGAGGAGGATCGCAGCGGTGTTGGGCCGCCGCGACCCCTCCTCGGTTCCCGGCAATACGGCCCGAGCTTTGCGCTTGGCGACACGCTTGCCGATCTGCCAGACCGCCCAGCCGAGAGCGGCGTTGCGCCTGTTCATCATGGTCATGGGTCTCCTTTCGTCCCGGGCGAGGCTACTCGATCCCGGCGGGCGGGGAGCCCCGTCTCAGCGACGTGAGGGGACCGTCGGAACGGTGATCGCGACGGTGGTCGTCCCCGGGCGCGGGACCGTCACGGTGACGGTCGTGCCGGGGGTCGTCGTCACCGTCCGGGGCGGTGCGGGCACGGTTGCCGTGGTCGTGGCGACCGGCGTCGTGATCGGTCGGGTCGTTCCCGTAGGAGCCGTCACGGTCGGCGTCGTCACGGTCGGGGTCGTCACGGTCGGGGTCGTGACCGTCGGCGTCGTCACTCTCGGGGTCGTGACCGTCGGCGTCGTCACTCTTGGCGTTGTCGTCGGCGTCGTCACCCTCGGCGTCGTGACCGTCGGCGTCGTCACCCTCGGCGTTGTCGTCGGCGTCGTCACCCTCGGCGTGGTCACCCTCGGCGTCGTAACCGTGGATGCGGTGACGGCGGCCGTCGTGGTGGCGCCGCGAACGACCGTGGTTGTGACCGAGGCGCGGGTCGTCGGAACCGCCGGCGCGGTCGTCACGGCGACCGTGGCGCCCGGGCCGGTCACCGCGACCCGGGGTCTCGTCACCCCCGCAGGGGTGCTGATCGTTGCCCGGGTCGTCGGCACGGTGCTGCGCGGCAACGTGACGGCCGTGCCCGTGGTCGCCGGGTTGGAGACGGTCGCGGTCGGACCAGCGGCTCGCGCCGTCGTGGGCGACGGAGCCGGCGGCGGCTCGGAGCTCGGGGCCGGTACCGGACTCGCCGACCCTTCGGGCGACGAGCTCTCCGCGGCCGGCGTGGCCGGGGGCGCACCAGCCACTGCAACGGGCGGGGCTTCGTCGATGCCGACCGAGGCCGTCGGCTCGTTTCCACCGGTACCGGACTCGGCGGCCTCGACGAGAACCGACTGCAACCTCTGTGCGAGCGCCTGCTCGGAGCCAGGCCCGGAAGCGGCACTCGCCGAGGGGCGTCCAGCGGCCTCCTCGCCGGCGCCCCGCGTACCCTTCCGGTCGGCCTGGCTCTCGCCGCCCCCGGAGGCGGACGGCGTGCCCGCGCTGACGCCGCTCGTCGTCGAGGCAGGCGCGCCTTGCGGCTCCGGCGAGCGACTCAGCTGCGTCGCCCCTCCATAACCGACCCCAGCGACGACGGTCCCGGCGGCGACGACGACGGCGATCTTCGCAGCGACTCCCCCGCCGGCTGTGACGGCGGTCGCCGTCGCAGCGGTGGCGGCGCTCGCTCCACCTGCCCCTCCGGTCGTCGCGGCCGCACCGGCGGCCGCCGAGGCGGCGTCCGGGAAGAAGGACGTCAGCGAGAGCGGCAGCGGCGCCACGGCCAGGCCCTTCAGCGCAGCGCGCTGCGCGCGCTGGCGGCGTGCCAGGACGGCACAGTCAGAGCACTCGCGCAGGTGCGCGCGCAGGCGTCCGCGCTCGGTGCGGGACAGCCGATCGTCGAGCCCGAGCGAGATCCCCTCTTCGGCTTCCACGCAGGTGAGACCCTCCTCGAGCTGCTCGCGGAGCGCACGGCGGGCGCGGAAGATGAGGGTCTCGACGGCGCTGACCGAGAGCCCCAGAACGGTCGCGATCTCCGCGTAGGAGCGGCCCTCCAGCTCCCGGAGGACGAGCGCGGAGCGCTGGTTGAAGGCGAGCTGCCCCAGGGCCTGGCGGATGTCCTCGGCACTCGGCTCGTCGTCGTCGTCGCGTGTCCGCGCTGCATCGGCAGCGTCGTCCCACGGAACCTCCTGCGGCCGACGCCCCAGGTGGCGGAAGCGCTGCCGACAGGCGTTGTGCGCGATCGCGATCAGCCACGCCCGCGGCGAGCGTGGACTCTCGCCACGCTGGAAGGCACGGTAGGCGTTCAGGAAGACGGTTTGGGTGACATCCTCGGCATCCGACGGATTGCGGAGGAGCGCCAGGGAGTAGCGGTAGACGTCGTGGACGTGTCGGCGATAGAGGCGCTCGAACGCGCGGTCGCCGCGGAGCCGCTGCAGGACGGGCGTCACGGGGCTTTCCTACCCACCCGGGGGATTTTGGCACTTCTTCTAGACAGGCTCCAGAGGCCGGTGCGAGCCCGGAGGCAGCACGACGCCGATCGGATCGCCCGGCTTCACCTCTCCGCCGGCAAGTACGACGCTCATCACACCGGCTTTTCGGACGAGTCGTCCGTGCTCGCCACGGTCGAGTGTCGCCGCCATGAGGCCGCTCTGAATCCCCTCGAGCTGCTTGCAGGGGTTGCGTAGGCCGGTCACCTCGACGACCGCCTCCCCGCCGAGGTGCAGCCGGCTGCCGGCCGGCAGCCGGAGCAGGTGGATGCCGCGCGTCGTGACGTTCTCGCCCATCTGTCCGGCGGCCAGCTCGAACCCGGCCGCCCGCAACTCGTCGTGCAGCTCGGCGTGGATCAGGTGCACCTGGCGGAGGTTGGGCTGGGTGGGGTCGCGCGCTACGCGGGAGCGGTGCTTGACCGTCGCGCCCATGTGCGCGTCGCCATCGACGCCGAGTCCGGTCAGGAGACGGATCCTCTCCCGGTTCGGCTTGCCGAGCGCGTGCGTCGGGTTGCGGCTCACAGCCGTCACGACTGCGCCAGAGTGGATCTCCACGGCTCGAGCGTAGATTTTCCGCGGATGCTCTCGCTGCAGGGACGGCTCGGCGCGCTCCAGGAACGTCCCTTCCGCCTGCTCTGGCTCGGCCAGACCGCGTCTGATCGGCGATGCGCTGGTTCCCGTCGCGCTGGCCTTCGCGGTGCTGTCGGATCTGGACGGGTCGGCCGGCGACCTCGGGCTGGTGCTCGCCTCGTTCACGGTCGCACGCGTGCTCTTCGTCCTCGTCGGCGGCGTGTGGGCGGACCGCCTGCCGCGACGGGGGGTCATGCTCGTCTGCGACGGCCTTCGTGCGGCCGCCCAGGCGTTCGTCGCGGTGGGACTGATCGCCGGAACGCTCCAGCTCTGGATGCTCATGGTCGCGTCGGCGGTCGTGGGCGGCGCCGCCGCGTTCTTCGGCCCCGCCTCGACGGGACTGATCCCCGAGATCACCAGCCGAGGTCGCCTGCAGCAGGCGAACGCGCTGATCAGCCTGTCCCAGAGCGCGACGTTCGTTTTCGGCCCGGCGGTGGCAGGGCTGCTCGTCGTCGGAGTCGGCTCGGGCTGGGCGTTCGCGATCGACGCCGCCAGCTTCGTCGCCAGTGCAGTCTTTCTGATCCTGCTGCGCCCGGGGTCTCCGTCCGAACGCGCCGAGCGACAGAGCTTCTTCGCCGATCTCGTGCAGGGCTGGCGCGAAGTGACCTGCCGGGCGTGGCTCTGGGCGAACTTCATCGGCTTCTCGCTCGGCAACTTCTCGAGCGCGGCTTTCTCCGTGCTCGGGCCACTCGTCGCCGAGCGGGAACTCGGCCGCGGGCGCCTGGGGAGTGATCCTGACATTCGGCGCCGGCGGCGGCGTTGTCGGGAGCGCGATTGCGCTGCGGTGGCGCCCGGGCAGGCCGCTGATCGCAAGTGCGCTGGTCATCCTGCCCGTCGGAGCGCAGCTGCTCTCGCTGATCCCGCCCCTTCCCCCGGTCGCGATCGGACTCTTCGCTGCCGCTTCCTTCGCGGGCATCAACATCGGCAACGCCCTCTGGGACGCCGTCGTCCAGGCGAACGTGCCACGGGAGACGATCTCGCGCGTGAGCTCCTACGACTGGCTGATCTCCCTCGTCTTCATGCCCGTCGGCTTCGCTCTCGCGGGGCCGCTCGCCGCGACGGTCGGGCTCGACACCACGCTCGTCCTCGCGGCTGCCATCCTCGTTGCCGCGAACCTCGGGGTGCTCGCGGTGCCGAGCGTGCGGGCGATGCGACGAACGGAGGCGGAGCTCCCGCCCGCCGCATCGCCGGCTCCGACCTAGGCAGCCGCCTTGGCGCGTCGCTTCGGCGGCAGGTGGATCGCGCGCTCCAACGCGACGAGGCCGGCCTCCTTGAGCGCCTCCGAAAGCGTCGGGTGTGCTGCCATGCCGTCCGCGACCGTCTCGACGGTCGCCTCGGCATCGATCGCGACCACCGCTGCCTCGATGAGATCGGTGACGTGCGGGCCGACCATGACGACGCCGAGCAGCTCGCCGTACCGCGTCTCGTGGATCGACTTCACCCAGCCGACCGTCTCGTTCTGCATCACCGCCCGCGCGTTCGCTGCCCACGGGAAGACGCCGGTCGCGACGTCGTCGCCGTACTGCTCGCGCGCCTCGGCCTCCGTCAGCCCCACACCGGCGATCTCGGGATCGGTGTAGATCGGCCGCGGCACCGCGCGGTTGTCCACCACGGCCTCGTGGCCCATCGCATTCTCCGCTGCGATCTCGCCCTCGCGGAACGCGGTGTGGGCGAGTTGCCAGTAGCCGGCGCAGTCGCCGACCGCGTAGATGTGGGGAACCGTCGTCCGCCGGTGCTCGTCGGCGGCGATTCCCCGACGACGGTCGAGCTCCACGCCGATCTCCTCGAGGCCGAGCTCCTCGACGAGCGGGCCCCGGCCCACCGAGATGAGCATGAGATCACCCTCGACCGTCCTGCCCTCGCCGAAGTGGACGGTCAGCGACCCGTCCCGCTCCTCGACCTTCGTGCACGCCTGCTCGAGCTCGAGCGTGATCCCGCGCCGCCCGAACTGCTTGGCGAGCTCCTTCGCGGCGTCGGCGTCCTCCTGCGGGATGAGGGAGGGCAGGAGCTCGATGATCGTCACCTCCGAGCCGAAGCGCCGAAAGATGGAGGCGAACTCGCAGCCGATGATGCCACCGCCCAGGACGACCAGGCGCCGCGGCACCCGTTCCTGCGCGAGCAAGCCGGTCGAGTCGACGCAGAGTGGGGAGTCGATGCCCTCGACCGGCGGGCGCAGCGGATACGAGCCGGTGGCGACGATCGCCTGCCGGAAGGTCACGTCCTCCCCACCCTCGACCGCGAGCGTGTTCGCGTCGCGGAAGCGGCCGCGGCCCTTCACCCACTCGACGCCGTTGGCCTTGAAGAGGCCCGCGACGCCCTGGGTCATCTGCTTGACGACCGACCGCTTCCACTCGTTCGCGCGCCCGAAGTCGAGCTCCGGCTCGCCGACGTTCACGCCGAGCTTGGCAAAGGTCTCCTCGGCCTCCTTGAGCGCGAAGGCGGTCTGCACCCAGGCCTTCGTCGGGATGCAGCCGACCCGCAGGCACGTCCCTCCGAGCTCGGGCTCGAGCTCCACGCAGGCGACGCGGGCGCCCAGCTGAGCCGCTCGGATCGCGGCCGTGTACCCGCCCGGGCCGCCTCCCAGCACGGCTACGTCAGTCTCCATCGTCGCTCTTCCTCTCGCTCGCTGTCAGATCCGCCTTCATGGTGATGGTGTCGTCCCTCTCCCCGACGGCGCGGAAGCCGAACCGCTCGTACAGCCCCTGCGACGGGTTGTCCCGCTCCACGCTGAGGCTGAGCGCCGCGTAGCCGTCCTTGCGGGCCTGCTCGGTGAGCCCGCTCATGAGCTCCTCGCCGAGACCGCGGCCGCGCCGACTCGGCACGACGGCGATGGAGAGCTCGGGTGTCGCCTCGTCGACGAAACCCCACCCGGGCGAGCTCTGCCGGAAGAGCCGGAACCAGGCGGCGCCCACGGGAGAGGCGTCGTCGAGCGCGATCACCGCCCGGTCTCCCGGCCGTCCCCAGCCGTCCACGTAGCGGGAGGCCGGCAGGTCCTCGGAACCGATCCTGCCCCAGCGCCAGTAGTACGCATGCCGGAGCATGTCGCGCAGGAAGGGCACGTCCCGGGTGCCGCCCCGCCGGATCACAGCTGCTGGGCGAGCTGGACGCGGTTCCCGTCGGGGTCGAAGACATCGACGAGCCGCATCTCGTCGTGCAGCTCGAGCACCGTCCCGACCTCGACCTTGCCCTGCCGCAGGCGCTCCGCCTCGGCCTTCACGTCGTCCACGTCGACGGTTGCGACGCCTCCCTCCTCCGGCTCACCCTCGGCGAGCCCGATCTCCATCCCGGCCCGCTCGAGCTTCGCCCAGCGTCCCTCCTCGTCGTAGTACGTCTCGGTGAAACCCAGGGTCTCCGTGTAGAACGCCCGGCCGGCGCCCAGGTCGCGGACGCGGTACCAGACGACTCTCACAGGGCGAGGCCGGGCTCCTCGAGGAACGCCTTCACGGTGCCGAGGAACTCCGCGGCGGTCGCCCCGTCGAGCGAGCGGTGGTCGCAGGTCATGGTCATCGTCATGAGCGGTCGGGCGACGAGCTCGCCGCCCTCGTCGACGACGGGGCGCTCCTCGATCGCGCCCACGGCGAGGATGGCCGCCTGCGGCGGGTTGAGGACGGCGACGAACTGCTCGACTCCGAACATGCCGAGGTTCGAGATCGTGAAGGTGCCGCCCTCGAGGTCGGCCGTCTGCAGTTTCCCCGCGCGTGCCCTGCCGACGACGTCGGCGCGCGCGGTCGCGATGTCGGCGATCGAGTGCGCCCCGCAGTCGCGGATGACGGGGACGATCAGGCCTCCGGGGATGGCCACGGCGATGCCGATGTCGGCCGTCGGGAAGCGCTGGATCGAGTCCCCGGCGAAGTGGACGTTGACCGCCGGGTGACGCGCGAGCGCCTGCGCGGCGATCTTCGTCAGGACGTCGGAGATCGTCGGCTTCACACCGTCCTCGGGCGTCAGCTCGACGAGCCGCTCGCGCAGTGCACGTGCCCGGGTCATGTCCGCCGACATCGTGATCTGGAAGGCCGGCGCCTGCCACGCCTCGGTCATCCTCCGCGCGACCGTGCGCCGGAGCGAGCTCAGCTTCTCGGTCTGGACCTCGCCGCTCGGCACCAGCGTTGCGGGCACGGCGCCGGCCGCGGCTCGCTCGACGTCCTCGGCCACGATGCGGCCCTCGGGGCCGGTACCTGTGACGGCGGAGAGGTCGAGGCCTCGCTCGCGCGCGATCCGGCGCGCCAGGGGCGAGGCCTTCACTCGACCTTCGGTCGGCTCCGGGCCCCGCGCGGACTGTCCATTGGCCTGCGGTGTCTCGGCGGACGCCGCGCGGCCGCGCTCGCGCTCGGGCTCGCGGG
>Ga0136620_10000961_pt1 | contig 13404 bp, 8 predicted proteins | sample AntDrymUQ4162106_2_FD_104806 | JGI IMG/M metagenome (GOLD analysis project Ga0136620, IMG submission 104806) | Polar desert sand microbial communities from Dry Valleys, Antarctica - metaG UQ416 (21.06) | ecosystem: Environmental > Terrestrial > Soil > Desert | place: Antarctica: Dry Valley... | reverse complement strand
AGCTCACCGGCGCCGAACTTGTCGCCCACCTCCTTCATGGCGGGCAGCAGCACCTGGTTGAGCGTGGGGACGGCGCCGATCTTCTCGTTGCAGCGGTCGATCCACTCCTCCACGCCCTCCTTCTTGCGCCGCAGGATGTGCCAATGCAGAGCCTCCTCGGGCTCCATGCCGGCGGTGGGGTCGGCCGCCTCGTCCTCGGCCTCCTCGCCCTTGGACTCGAAGTGCTCGATGAAGCGCTCCAGCGCGTCCTCGCGCTCGTTGAAGACCAGCTCGTTGGTGAGCTTGCGCTCGTCCTCGGGAATCTCCGGGTATGGGGTGACCTCGGCGGGGTGCACCATCGCCAGGTCCAGCCCGGCCTCCACGCAGTGGTGCAGGAAGACCGAGTTGAGCACGCGGCGGGCGTTCGGCGATATGCCGAACGAGACGTTGGACACCCCGAGTGAGGTCTTGACCTTGGGCAGCGCCTTCTTCAGCTCGCGGATGCCCTCGATCGTCTCGACGGCGGACGGGCGCCACTCCTCGTCACCGGTGGTGAGCGTGAAGGTGAGCACGTCGAAGATCAGCGTCTCCTCGTCCAGGCCGTGCTCGTCCACGACGATGTCGCGGATGCGCTGTGCGATCTCCACCTTGCGCTCGCGCGTCTTGGCCATGCCCACCTCGTCGATGGTCAGGGCGATGAGCGCGGCGCCGTGGGCCTTGGCCAGCGGCACGACGGTGTCCAGCTTGTCCCGGCCGGCCTCGAGGTTCACCGAGTTCACGATCGCGCGGCCCGGGATCTGCTCCAGGGTGCGCTTCATCACGCCGGGCTCGGTGGTGTCCACCTGGATGGGCGCGGGCAGCGAGAGCGACACGCGCTTGGCCAGCTCGCGCATCTGCTCATCCTCGTCCTCGCGCTCGGTGAGCGCCACGCACAGGTCGAGCACGTGTGCCCCGCCCTCCACCTGCCCCGTGGCCACGGTCAGCAGGCCGTCGTAGTCGTCCTCGAGCAGCATCGCCTTGGCCTTGCGCGAGCCCTGCGAGTTCACGCGCTCCCCGACGATCGTGGGTGCGGGCTCCTGCACGAGCGTGGTGGCGCTCATCATGCTCGACACCCTCGGCGGGCCCGGCGCCGGGCGCTCGCCGGCCTCGCGGCCCCCGACGCGCTCGGCTATCGCGCGGATGTGGTCAGGGGTGGTGCCGCAGCAGCCGCCCACGATGGTCACGCCATGGCGCTCGACGAAGTCCTGGAGGGTCTTGGCCAGCGGGTCCGGCTCCTCGGGGAAGATCGTCTCGCCCTCGGGACCCTGGATCGGGATGCCGGCGTTGGGGATGCAATGGATCGGCAGGTGGGAGTGCTCGCCCAGATAGCGGATCGCATCGCGCATGTCCTCGGGGCCCGTGGAGCAGTTTAGGCCGAGGACATCGACGTCAAGCGCGGTGAGCGTCGTGAGCACCGCCTCGATGTCGGTGCCCAGCAGCATCTTGCCGCCGTTGGGCAAAAGCGAGACCGAGCACTGGATGGGTACCGCGCGCCCGGTCTCCTTGAACGCGGCGCGGGCCCCGAAGATCGCCGCCTTTACCTCCAGGATGTCCTGGGCTGTCTCGATGATCAGCAGGTCCGAACCGCCCTCAACGAGGCCGGTGGCCTGCTGGGTGAAGACCTCGACCAACTCGCCGAAGGTGATCTTGCCGAGCGTGGGGTCGTCGGAGGCGGGCAGGTGGCCTGTCGGGCCGATCGAGCCTGCCACGAACTTGTCGTCGCCGGCCGCCTTGCGGGCTATCTCAGCTGCCTTGTGGTTGATCTCCAGCGTGTGCTCTCCGAGACCCCACTCGTCGAGCTTGATGCGGCTGGCCTGGAAGGTGTCGGTCTCCAGCACGTCGGCGCCCGCCTCGATGAACGAGGAGTGCACGCCCTCGATCACGTCGGGGCGATTGAGCACCAGCGCCTCGTGGCACTTGCCGGGCAGCCCCATGTAGTCCTCTTGCGTGAGCTCGAACTGCTCGAGGGTGGCGCCCATGCCGCCATCGAAGATGACGACGCGGCGCTTGACTGTGTCGAGGTAATCGTGGGCCATGCGGGTCCGCAAAGGCTAGCGCAACCTTGACATAGCTGTGTGAAGGTTGGGCGGGGCGCCGCATTGCGCTTGTGTCAAGGCGCCAGCCGGGCTAGACGTGGCGCGCCCGTCAGGCTTCGGCTTCGGCGGCCTCAGGCGCGCCGCGCGCCGCCTCCCTCAACTGCACGGGCGCCGAGTGCAGCGCGCTCAGGCGCAGGTCCTTCCATGTCATGCCCTCGCGCACAAGAGCGGGCATTCCCATCGCCAGCGCGGTGGCGATCTCCACCGCCTGGAGGATGATCCCGTAGGCCAGGGCGTCGGTCTGGCCGACGCCGTAGACCGACAGCACGGCGACGCAGGCGGCCTGGAAGACGCCGAGGTTGGAGGGGGTGGCGGGCAGCGCGGCGGTCACGTTCACGGCGAACAGCACGGCCGCGGCCGCGCCCAGGCCGGCGCGATCGTCGAGCCCCAGGGCCACCAGCAGGAGGTAACAGGCCAACCACTGGAGGGCCCAGGCGGACAGCTGAGTGGTGGCTGCCCACGCCCCGAGCTTGGGGTGACGGAAGACCTGCAGACCGCTGCGCGCCTTGACAGCGGTGGCGCGCGCTGCCGCCACCGCTCGCTGCACGCGTACGAAACGGGAGGGCTTGCCTCGGCGCATTAGCGCGGGCGCAGCGAACAGCGCCGCCAGGAACACCACCGGGGCGATGGTGGCGATGACCAGGTTGTCCTCTCCCCCGCGGAACACGCCCACGGTGGCGAACATCACCGTGCCGAGCACGGTGAGCGCGAGGATGTTGAGCAGCGTCTGGGAAACCAGCGACCCCAGCACCACCGGGAAGTTGTCACGGGTGCGACCCACCCTGCGCGCGAGGATGAGCGCGCGCGAGGGCTCGCCGAGCCGCGCGGGCAGAGTGGCCGACATGAGCACGCCGATCATCGTGGCGCTTGCGCTGTCGCGCCGGCGAACGTTCGCGTCAGGCAGAGCGGCGCGCAGGATCGCGTACCAGGCCTCGGCCCGGATGAGCATCGAGGCACACATCAGCCCGAAGGCGATCAGCACCCAAACCGGTGTCGCGGCGAACAGCGCCCTGCCGATGGAGGCGATGCCGATCGCGTTGAGCGCCAGGGCAGCGAGGCCGATGCCACCCACCGCGGCGGTGGCCACCGCCGCACGCCGGGCCATCCGGAGCAGCCTGCGTCGCCCGGCGCCGGCGATCTTCGGCTCGAGCGAAGGCAGACGCACCGGAGGTGAGGGGGGGCCCGGGTCGGCGGGCGTGACTCCCAGACGGCGCCAGGCGCGGGCGGCACGACCCTCCGGCGAGGGCAACTCGGCCGCCTCCTCGTAGGCGCCGGCCACCTCGGCCGCCACGCGGGGCCAGGCGAAGCGCTGCGCGCCCTCCAGCGCAGCTCGAGCCATGCGCTCGCGTCGAGCCGGATCCCGGGCCAGGCCCTGGAGGGCCTCGCCGAGTGCCGCGGCGTCTGCGGTGGGCACCAGCACACCGTCCACCCCGTCGCGCACTACATCGCGGTAGCCGGCGATGTCCGAGGCCACGACCGGAGTGGAGGAGGCAAATGCCTCGGTGAGCACCATGCCAAAGCTCTCGCCCCCCAACGACGGCGCGCACAGCAGGTCCGCCTGGCCGAGCAATCGCCACTTCTCTGCCTCGGTGACCCGGCCGGCCACCTCGACTCCCTCTTGATCGAGCAGCAAAGGCTCGACCTCCGCCGGTTCGGCGCCGGCGACGGTAAGGCGCGCCGCCACCCCCGCGTGGCGCAGTGCCTCGAAGGCGCGCAGGAGAACCGGTAGGCCCTTGCGGGCATCGGCGCGGCCAACGAACAGCAATTTCAGCTCCGGGCCCGTCTTGTGGTCGGGGCGTGCGGCAGCAAGGTCGACCCCGTTGGGGACGATCAGGTAGCGGCCACCGTAGAAGCGCTGTGCGGTCCAGCGCGCGGCCTCGGACACTGCAATGCGCCTGCCGAGCTTGGAGTAGAGGCGGCGCGCGCCGACGAAGTTGGCCGTCACTCGGGCCGCCGCCGCGCTGCGCGAGTAGGTGTGGAAGGTGCCCACCATCGGCACCGGAGCAAGCTCGGTGGCGAACCAGCTGACCACCGGGGCGTTGGGCTCGTGAACATGGACCACGTCGTAGCCGCCGTGGCGCAGCTCGCGCCCCAGTGTGGCTATCGACTCAGGGAACACCGACACATTCGACACCGCGCCATTGGCCGAGAGCCCGATCGTGCGCCCCAGCGGCACCAAGTGGTCGGGCAGGGGCCGCCGCTCCGGAGCCGCACCCCGGTGCATCGCACGCGCGAGACGGTCGTCGGGGTCATAGGGCGCCAGAATGCGAGCGTCGTGACCCGCCTCGATCAGCTCCTGGGCGAGCGCTTCCACGTGCCGCCCGACACCGCCTGGATAGGTGTACGAGTAAGGAGAGACGAGCCCTATCCGCACGCCGCCATCGTATCCCAAGCCCCGGAATGCGCCACAATCCGAGCTCGTGTCCACCGGTCGCAACTTCGTGAAGTTCACGTTCCTGCGGGTGCTGCCCGAATGGCGGCGCGTTCCTCCCACCGAGCGCTCGGCCCACAAGCAGGAATTCGCCGCGGCCTGCCGGGATTTCGGTGAGGACCACCTGCTTCGCACCTACTCGCTGGTCGGAACGCGCGGCGACTGCGACCTGATGGTCCGCGCCATGGCCCCCTCCCTGGATCCCATTCACGAGCTGCACGTGCTGCTCAACCAGTCCGGCCTGATGCGCTACGCCGAGATTCCCCACTCCTACCTCGCCATGACCAAGGAGTCGGTCTACTCCGACGAGCCGCAACCGCTGGAGCCCCGCCCAGGCGCGGATGCCAAGTACCTGATCGTCTACCCGATGTGGAAGAAGCGGGAGTGGTACATGCTGCCCGCGGAGGAGCGGATGCGCGTGATGCGCGGCCACATCGAGACGGGACGCCGCTACCCGGGAATCGACATCAATACCGCCTACTCGTATGGCCTCGACGACCAGGAGTTCGTGGTCTCCTTCAACGCCGACGAGCCCGGGGAGTTCCTCGACCTGGTGCAGGAGCTGCGCTCGACCGAATCCAGCTCCTATACGGAGTCAGAGACCCCCATCTTCACCTGCATCTCGGCCTCTCCGGAGCGCGCGCTGGGAGCCCTGGACGGTGAGACGCTCGCCGCCGAGGCCTCGGAGCGTACGGCCGCGGTCAGGCCGTCTGCTTGGCCGCCGCTTCGAGCATCTCCGCCACACGGGTGAACTTCACGCGCGGCCGGCCTTGGGGCTCGCCGGCGGCCCGCTCGGCAGCATCGATCAGCTCCCACCCGGCGTAGCTGACCATGGCGGGCTGGCGCTCGGCCAGCAGCGCCTCGATCTCTCCTGGGTCGGCCCCGCCGCTCGGCTCGGGCACGCGCCCCTCATGCAGGTCCGCGATCAGGTTGTCGACGGTCTCCTGCGCATCGCGCTTGTTGGTGCCGATCACGCCCGACGGGCCGCGCTTGATCCACCCCACCACGTACTCACCGGGGATCGCGTGCTGCTCGTGGGGGTCGATCACGCGCCCCTCCTCATTGGGGACCGTGCCCTTCCACTCGTCGAAGGGCAGGCCGTCGATCGGCACACCCCGGTAGCCGATCGAGCGGAAGACCAGGCCCGCCTCGAGCGTCTCGTGATCGTCGGTGGCCTTCGCGCGCATCGCTCCGTCACTGCCGTGGTCGAGCTCGTTGCGAACCAGCTCGATCGACTCGACCTTGCCTGCCCCGTGGATCGCGACCGGCGAGCGCAGAAACCGCAGGATCACGCGCTTGAGCTTCCCGGTCTGCTCCCGCTGCGAGTACCCGGAGAGGATTTCCACGTTCTTGCGCGCGGTAAGCGCGCCCTCGGCCGAGATATGTAGGAGGCTGTGCTCGTCGAGACGCATCTCGTCGGGGTCGACCACCACGTCGGCTTCTGCCAGCTCGCCCAGCTCGAGTAGCTCGGGGTTGGTGAAGGCGGCCTGCGCGGGGCCGCGGCGACCAATGATCACGACCTCCTCGACCTCGCAGGCGGCCAGGACCTCGATGGCATGGTCGGCGGTGTCGGTCTCATCGAGCTCGGCCTGCGGCAACACGAGCATTCTCGCCACGTCCATGGCCACGTTGCCGTTGCCGATCACCACCGCGCGCTTGCAGGACAGGTCGAACTCGAGGTCGCGGTAGTCGGGGTGGCCGTTGTACCAGCCCACCAGCTGCGTGGCGGCCCAGCTTCCCGGAAGGTCCTCGCCTGGGATGCCCATGTGGCGGTCGGTTTCAGCGCCTACCGCATACACGACGGCGTGGTAGTGCTGCTTGAGCTGTGCGTGGGAGACGTCCTCTCCAACCATGACATGCCCGAAGAAGCGGAAGCCCGGGTTGGCCGCCGTCTTCTCGTACACGCGCGTGACCGACTTGATCTTGGGGTGGTCGGGGGCGACGCCGGCGCGAACCAGTCCGAACGGGGTCGGCAGGCGGTCGTAGAGGTCGACCGAGACCTCGAGCTCCTTGAGCTTCAGGAGATGGCCGGCCGCGTAGAAGCCCGAGGGACCCGAGCCGACGATGGCAACTCGCAGGGGATTCTCGGACGTGCCGGGTGAGGAAGCCATATCGAGAAGGAGGGCTGCGCGGAGCGCGAGCCGGTGCACGGCGGCGAACGGCGATTATAGAGCGCCGGGTTTCGAGCCGTTCGGATCGCTGGAGTCGCCCTTGCGCGCCTCGACCTCCTGCATCAGCAGGTCAATGGCAGAGACGGTCTCGATCGGCTTCACCGTGGTCTCGGGCGCGCCCGCGACCTCGGTCTCGGCGTAGCGTCCGGCGGGAGAGGCCGGCTCGGGCTGCTGCTCCGGCTCGGGCTGCAAGTGGCCGTAAAGGCTCGGCTCCGGCTCTGATTCCAGATGCCCATACAGGCTCGGCTCCGGCTCGATCTCGACCCGCGGCCCGGACTCGATCTCGACCCGCGGCCCGGCGTCGATCTCGACCTGCGGCTCCGGCTCTGATTCCAGATGCCCATACAGGCTCGGCTCGGGCTCGATGTCGACCTGCGGCCCGGACTCGATCTCGACCCGCGGCCCGGGATCGATCTCGACCTGCGGCTCCGGCTCTGATTCCAGATGCCCATACAGGCTCGGCTCGGGCTCGATGTCGACCCGCGGCCCGGAGTCAAGCTCGACCCGCGGCCCGGGATCGATCTCGACCTGCGGCTCCGGCACTGATTCCAGATGCCCATACAGGCTCGGCTCGGGCTCGATGTCGACCCGCGGCCCGGAGTCGAGCTCGACTACTGGCTCCCGCTGCAGTTCGACCTCCGGCTCGGGCTCCTGGGCCATGTGCCCGTAGAGGCTCGGCTCGGATTCGACCACCGCCGGCACGGGCTCAGCGTCTGTGAACGCTTCGTCAGCGCGGTCGCCTTCGGCAGCGGCGTAGGGGCTGGGCTCTGGGCTCAAGTCGCCGTAGGGGCTCGACTCGGCCTGGAGGTGGGCGTAAGGGCTGGGCTCAGGCTCGTAGGGCAGACCCGGCGGGCGGATCTCGACGCTGGGCTCGTGCTCCGGGATCGGCTCAGTGTCGATGGCAGGCTCGGCGTCCGCGAAGATCTCCGGCTCGGCTGCGGGTTCCGGCCCGGGCGCAACGAACGGCTCGACCCCTACGACGACACGCTCCTCCACGACCGGCTCTGTTGCAACCGGCTCGTGCTCGATGACCGCCTGGGGCTCGGGCTCCAGGTCGCCGAAGTGCTCTTGCTCGATCTCGACGACCGGCTCAGGCTCCTCCTCCGGCTGGGGAACAACCCCGATCGTCGGCACCTCGGCGGGCTCAGGCTCAGGAACTGGGCGCTCGCTTAGCGGATCGAAGGGGCGCACCTCGGGGATCGGTTCCGGTCGCAGGCTCTCGGGAAGCCTGTCGGCCGGGAGCGGGGTAGCGGCGTACGGAGCGGCCGCCATCACCGCGTCAGCGGGCAGTTCGTCCCGCTTGGACCGACGGCCGATCTCGAGCTTGCTCAGCTCCTTCAGCCCACGCCGCTTGCGCGGCTTCTCCGCCGGGGCGGCAACCGCGACCACAGCCGCGTCCGCGGGCGCCTTGTCCTTCTTGGACCGGCCGCCGCCGATCTCGAGCTTGCTCAGCTCCTTCAGCCCACGCCGCTTGCGCGGCTTCTCCGCCGGCGCGGCAACAGCCGGGGCGGCAACAGCAGGTGCGGCCTCCTGGGCAGGCGCCTCGGGAGAGCGCTCGCCGGCCTCGGCCGGAGCGGCGGCGGCCTCGGTGATCACAGTGCCGGCGACGATGTCGCCCAGGCGCTGGCGACGCTCGCCCGTGGCGAGCATCACGATCAGTCCAACGATATGGCCGTCGACGATCCGCACGATCGTGCGCTTGGCGATCTGCTCCATCGAGGCGGGACTGCCGTCGGCTGCGACCACCCGCAGCTTCATCACTCGCTTGCCCAGGGTCTGTCCGCCGGCGGACTCCAGGGCGAAGAAGTAGTAGAGGGTCCAGCCCACCGCGACCATGAGCACGCCGACGGTCAGCGACAGCCCGGCCAGGGTGGCTCCCGCGGTGATGCCCAGCGGAACGAGCAGGTCGATCAACCCTGCCGCCATGCGGCGATTGTCGAACTGCGGGCCCGTGGGGACCGACGAGGAAGGGTTGGCGCTGGGGCGGGTCTTGGCAAGGGCAGCCATCTGGATCGCTATCGGCAGCCTGCTGGGACGACCTTAGAGCCGGGAGACCGCCTCGGCGCGCCCGCAGTACACGTCCCCGGCCGCGTCACCGGCCATCATGGAGGGGCGATGGAACGCCTGGCCGTGATCGACATGGGATCCAACTCGTTCCGGCTGGTCGTGTTCCAGTATGAGCCTGGCAGCTGGTGGACCCTCGCGGACGAGATCCGCGAGGCCACGAGGGTGAGCGCGGGCATGGGCGACGAGGGCGTGCTGCAGCCTGAGCCCATGGACCGCGCCGTACACACCGCGGCCGTCTTCTCTTCGTTCTTGAAGGCGTCGGGTGTCGAGCGTGTGGACGCGGTGGCCACGAGCGCCATCCGCGACGCCGCCAACCGCGACGATCTCCTGGCCGCCATCAAGGACCGCACAGGACTAGAAGTGCGTGTGATCAGCGGCGCCGAGGAGGCCTTCTACGGGTATCTGGCGATCGTGAACTCCACCACGCTCGAGGATGGCTTCGGCATCGATGTCGGCGGCGGGAGCGTGCAGATCACGCGAATCGCCAACCGCCGGCTGGTGGAGGCGGAGTCCGTGCGCCTTGGCGCTGTGCGCGTCAGCGAGGCCTTCCTTCCAGGCGATGAGACGAGCTCCAAGCAGCTCAAGTCCCTGAGAAAGCACGTGGGCCGAACCCTTTCGGAGTTCGAGTGGTGGAGCGGCGGGGAGGGCCTGCGCCTCGCCGGGCTGGGCGGCACTCTGCGCAACCTGGCGACGGCGGCGCAGAAGCGCCTGGACCTTCCTGACGTAGACGTCCAGGGCTTCGTTCTCACTCGTGACGTCCTGGAGGAGCTGATTGACGAGCTGGCGTCGCGTCCCGCCTCCAAGCGCGGGTCTGTGCGCGGCATAAAGCCCGATCGCGGCGACGTGATCCTGGGCGGCGCCGTCGTCATGGCCGCCGCCATGGAGCGAGGCGGCTTCGACCAGCTGGAGGTGACCGAGGCGGGCCTGCGCGAAGGCATCTTCTTCGAGTGCTTGCTGGACGAACGCGATCCCCCGCTGCTGGAGAACGTGCGCCGCGCAGCCGTGACCAGTCTCGCCCACCGCTTCAGCACCGACGACGAGCACGTTGAACACGTGGCCCGCCTATCCCTGCAGATGTTCGACTTGCTGGGCGAGGCCGGGTTGCACGACCTGACCGGCGTCGACCGCGAGCTGCTGTGGGCTGCCTGCATGCTGCACGACATAGGGGTCACGATCGACTACGACGACCATCATCGCCATTCGCACTACCTGATCCTGAACTCCGGCCTGCCGGGCTTCAGCCCGCGTGAGCTGGAGCTGATCGCCCTGATCGCGCGCTGGCACCGCAAGGGCGAGCCCGACGCCGAGGAGCTGGGCCCCCTCGAGCAAAAGGGCGACGCCGTCCGACTGCGACTGCTCTGCGGCGTGATCCGGCTGGCCGAGCAGCTGGAGCGCAGCCGCGACGGCTCGGTAAGGGCGATCCGCCTGGAGCGCGACGGTAAGGGCGTGGCCCTGCGTGCCGAGACCAACGGGTCCGACGCGGACCCCAGCGTGGCCATCTGGGCGGCGCAGCGCAGCTCGGACCTGTTGGCGGAGGCCATCGGCACCCAAGTCGAGGTCACCGACTCGCCGGCGGGCGTCAGCTGAGCGGGGTGACCAGCGTCCCCAGCTGGGGTGAGGACACCACCACCTCGTCGCCGGGCTTCAACCACACCTTGGGGTCGCGCAGGCTCCCGACGCCCGCGGGGGTGCCGGTGGACACGATGTCGCCGGGCTCGAGCGTCATCAGCAGCGACAGGTAGGCAACGAGCGCGGGGATCGAGTGCACGAGGTCGGCCGTCGTGCCGTTCTGCATCTCCTCGCCGTTGAGGGTGAGGGCGATCTCGATCCGGTCGTGCGGGGCCTCATCTGGCGTGACCAGCGAGGGCCCGCATGGCGCGGCGCCGTCGAACACCTTTCCGGGCATCCATTGGGGCGTCTTGAACTGGTAGTCGCGCGCAGACAGGTCGTTGAGCAGGGTGAAGCCCGCCACGTGCACCATCGCCTCGGATTCGGGCACGTCCCTGCAGCGGTCGGCGATCACGAAGGCCACCTCGGCCTCGTAGTCCACCCGCTTGCTGTAGCGCGGTAGCTTCACCTCGGCGCCGGGGGCTGCCAGGGCGTTGGGGTACTTGGCGAAGAACGTGGGAGTCTCGGGCGGGTCGGCGCCCTGCTCCTCGGCGTGTGAGCGGTAGTTGAGACCGATGCAGACGATCTTTCCCGGGTCCGGCACCGGCGGCAGCAGCGTCACCTCGTCGGGCGCCAGCGCGGAACCCGCCTGGGCGGTGCGGTCGCCCCCGCGGCGCAGGAGATCTCCGAGTCCGCCCTCGCCCGGCTCGCAGAGCGGGATGACCGCGCCGTCCTCCAGCCGGCCGGCGCACGGCCCGCCTCCTGAGTCGAAGGTGATCAGACGCAAGGTCCGGGCAGACTAGAGATCTCGGCCGTGGCCGAGGCCGGTCCGTACTCTTGGCGCGTGGCCCGCCGAGACGACAACTCCATCCCCACCGGGCGGGTGCACCGCACGGCGAAGGTTGCCGGGCTGGCAGGGGGACAGACCGCGCGCAACTACGCGACCAAGGCGACCAACCTCGCACGAGGCGAGGAGGGCCGTCAGCGCGCCGTCAGCCGACGCCAGGCCGAGGCAGCGGAGCAGATCCTCGAGGTGCTCGGAAACATGAAGGGCGCGGCGATGAAGGTGGGCCAGGTGGCCTCGTTCATAGACACCGGGGCATTTCCCGAGGAGTTCCAGGAGCGGATCCAGGCAAAGCTCGTCGAGCTGCGCGACTCCGCCCCGCGGGTGGCCTTCAAGGACATGCGCAAGGTGATCGAGTCCGAGTTGGGCGAGCCGCTCGGAGAGCTGTTCGCAGAGTTCGACGAAGACGCCGAGGCCGCGGCCTCGATCGGCCAGGTCTACCGGGCCCGCCTGCACGACGGACGCGACGTGGCGGTGAAGGTGCAGTACCCGGGCGTGGCACGGGCCGTGCGCTCGGACCTCCAGAACCTCGGGCTGATCATGCGGGTGGCCAAGAAGATCGCCCCGGGCATGAACGCCAAGGCCATGACCGCCGAGATCCGCGAGCGGCTGTCCGACGAGCTGGATTACGAACAGGAGGCCCAAGCCCAGCGCGCCTTTGCGCGCGCGTGGCGAGACCACCCCTTCGTGGTGATCCCCGAAGTGGTCACGTCGCTCTCCCGCGAGCGCGTGCTGGTGACCGAGTGGACCGATGGGCTGGGCTTCGAGGAAGTCAAGCGGCTCGATGCCGGCGAGCGCGACCGCTTCGGCGAGATCGTGTTCCGCTTCTTCTTCGGCTCGCTTTATCGCAACGGCCACTTCTCCGGCGACCCCCATCCGGGCAACTTCAAGCTCATGGACGACGGCCGGGTCGCCTTTTTCGACTTCGGCATGACCAAGCGGGTCGGCCACGACCACATCAACAGCGAGATCGAAGCCATCCGCCTCGGCCTGGACGAGGACGCCGAGGGCCTGCTCGAGCACCTGATCGCCGGCGGCGTCTACCCGCGCGGAGACGAGGCGATCGAGCCCGAGGAGGTCCTGCGCCACTTCCGGGCGGTGATCAGCTGGTACGTCGAGGACCGCGACGTGACGATCGACAAGGCCGTCGTGGCGCAGGTGCTGATCGACTTCGGCGATCCGCGTTCGGAGAACTGGGAATTGATGAAGCGCGGCACGCTGCCGCCCGAGGCGCTTCTGGCGCGGCGAATGGAAGGCCTGACCGTGGGGGTGCTGGGCCAGCTCAACGCCACGGCCAACTGGCACCGGATCGCCTGCGAGTGGCTGTTCGGCGACGAGCCCGCCACCCCCCTGGGTCAGGACGAGGCCGAGTTCCACGGACCGCCGCGCCGTGCCGCGGCCTAGCGCGGGAAGCCGCTCCACCCCCGTCGGGGGGCGCGACGGCATGGCGCACCTCCTGTCCGCCGACCCCCTCATGGGCGCCCTGGTCGAGGCCCATGGACAGCTCGACGAAGAGCAGCGCACCCGCGGGCGGCCAGCCGACGCCTATGGCGCGCTGGTGCGCTCGATCATGGGCCAGCAGCTGTCCACCAAGGCGGCGCGCACCATCTACGAACGGCTGACCGGGCTCTACGAAGGCACCACCCCCACGCCTCAGGAGCTGATCGAAACCAACCCCGACGACCTGCGCGGGGTGGGGCTCTCACGCGCGAAGGCCTCCTACCTGCGCTCTCTGGCCGAGCACGTGGTGGCCGGCGAGCTCGACCTGCTGGGCCTGGCCGATCTCCCTGACGAGGACGTTGCCGCCCAGCTCACGGCCGTGAAGGGGCTGGGTCAGTGGACTGCGGACATGTTCATGATCTTCCACCTGCGCCGGCCCGACGTTCTGCCCGTGGGCGACCTAGGCGTGCGGCGGGGAGTGGAGCTGGCCTACGGACTGAAGGAGCTGCCGAAGGCTGCGGAGCTGGAGCGGATAGCCCAACCGTGGCGGCCCCACCGGTCGCTGGCCTCCCTGTACCTCTGGCGCTCGCTGGACAACGCGCCGGTCTAGACCCTATGGAGCGGGCTGTGTTCGCTCTGGGTAGTTGATGGGTCGGCACCCCAACGCATAGATGTTCGGGGACTGGGCCGGGGGACGGGCCTCCGGCCGACACCCCAGCTATGGGAGGT
>Ga0136620_10000960_pt1 | contig 13410 bp, 11 predicted proteins | sample AntDrymUQ4162106_2_FD_104806 | JGI IMG/M metagenome (GOLD analysis project Ga0136620, IMG submission 104806) | Polar desert sand microbial communities from Dry Valleys, Antarctica - metaG UQ416 (21.06) | ecosystem: Environmental > Terrestrial > Soil > Desert | place: Antarctica: Dry Valley... | reverse complement strand
GCTTCCCAAGCCGAAGGTCGCGGGTTCGACCCCGTCCGCCGCTTGTAAGAAGGCCTGTAAATCACGCCTGGCCGGCGGTTCTGGGTCTCCCGCAGTCGGGACATTTTTCTGCACCGTCGCATGCGACATGCGTATCCGTCGGCCGCGGGCGCGAGACGACGAGCGGCCGGCCACCCTGGGGTGACCGGCCGCCATCTGACCCGGATGTGTCACTCGACGCACATGGGTGTTGATCTCCTTTCCTTGCCGCTAGGCGGCGACTAGCTCGGTCTCGTCGACCGCCTCGTCCTGAGGCAAGTCCGCTGCCGGCGGCCGGCGCAGCGTCACCGCCGCGATCACCCCTCCCGCGACGGCAATCCCGGCGGCACCAAGAAACGCTGCCGAGTAGCCGTCGGTCAGAGCTACCGCGTCACCGAGCTGGTCGGCTCCCTGTGAGCTGGCCAGCGCCGTCATCGTGGCCAGGCCGAGCGCTGAGCCGACCTGGTAGCCGGTGTTCACGATGCCTGACGCCAGTCCACCCTCTTCCGGGCGGGCGCTCTGGATCGCGGTGCCCAGCGATGGGATGAACGCAAGCGCCATTCCAGTCGCCGCGACCAGCGACGCGGGCAGGACGTCGACCACGAAGCTGCCGTCGGGCCGGGCCAATGACAGACCGACTAGGCCGGCCGCCAGCAACAGCAACCCACCCACGACCATCGGCTTCGGACCGACCTTCGCCATGACCCATGGGGCGGCGAAGACCATCAGCACCAGGATGGTCGCCGTCATCGGCAGCAGCGCGGCTCCGCCCTCGAACGCTCCGTAGCCCAGCACTTGCTGGAGGTAGAGGTTGAGGAAGAACCACATCGGTATCCATGCCGCTCCCAGCAGCAGCTGCGCGATGTTCGCCGCACCCAGATTCGGGGTGCGGAAGATGCTCAGCCGCATCAGCGGCTCACGCAGCCGGCTCTGGCTGAACACGAACCCGGCCAGCAGCACGACCGCGCCGGCCAAGACCAGCAAGGTCTCACCCGAACCCCACCCGACCTCGGGGGCACGGACGATGCCGAACACTCCGAGGCCGAGCCCAGCGGTCGCCGTGAGAGCGCCGAACACGTCGACGCTGCCGCGGCGGGCTGGTGCGTCTGGCATCAGTCGCGGTGTCAGGGCGAGCGCCACCAGGGCCACGGGGATGTTGATGTAGAACACCCACGGCCAGCTCGCCCACTCGGTGATCACGCCGCCGAGGAACACGCCGGCGGTGCCGCCGGCGGGCGCCGCGGCGCCGTAGATCGAGAGCGCCTTGACCAGCTCCTTGGGCTCGTTGCCGAACAGCATCATCAGCAACGTCAGCGCTGATGGCGCGATGAGAGCGGCACCAACACCCTGCGCAGCCCGAGCGGCTATCTCCAGCCCGCTCGAGTCAGCCAGCCCGGCCAGGAGCGAGCCTCCCGCGAGGACTGCCCAGCCGGCGGTGAAGACCCGCTTGGCCCCCAGAAGGTCGCTCAGGCGGCCGCCGAGCAGCAGCAGGCCGCCGAAGGCGATCACGTAGGCATTGAACACCCAGGACAGATCGCCTGGGGTGAAGCCGAGGTCGGCCCTGATGTCGGGCAGTGCGACCCCGATAATCGACGTGTCCATGATGACCATGAACTGGGCGAGGGCGATCACTGCGAGCGCCCACCACCGCTTGTTGTCAGCTTGCGATGACATTGACTTCTCCTTGGGAGCTGTGCTCCCGGTCAGTTCTTGACGAGCTCAGCCGGCGCGCGCGGCCGCCCCTTGGGTGCTAATGGCCGCGCGCGGCGGCGCATCGTCCGCAGCCACCGACGCCGCCGATGACCACGGCGCGTTTGGCGATCAGGAGAGTCATCGGACCACCTCCCTGGTGAAGGTGGCGGTGTGGACCTTGCCCTGATACTTGAACTGGAGGAAGAGTCCGTAGCGCCCGTCCGACGGGAACTCGGTCGCGAACTTGATCGGCCCGCTGCCAGGTGTGTCCGCGGCTGAGTCGCTGTGGCCGGCCTCGGCAGGATGCACGTGCAGGTAGGCCATGTCGCCCTCGCGGAGCGCGACCAGGTGGCCCTTGGCCCCGAGGTAGTCGTCGACCGCGACCTCCTTTCCGTCGCGCGTGACGGTGAAGCCGATCTCGGCCTCCTCGCCGGCCTTCGAGGCTGCGCCGGCCAGCTTGACCCTGTAACCGTCCCCGGCATCTGCGGTCGTCTTGACCACAGGCATGGGCCGTGAGTTCAGCGGCCCGTCGACTGCCAGGTCGGCGGCCAGGGTGTGGTTCTCGCCGCGGCGCTTGAAGTCGGCGAACACGCGGTAGCTGCCGGCATCGTTGAGCTTGATGTCGGTGCTCCAGCGACCATCACTCCCGAGCTTGGGGTGCAGGTGCTGAAAGCCGGTCAGGTCTCGACGGGCGACGATCAGGTGCACGCGCTTGGTGTGCTCGATCTGGAAGTCGCGCACCTGCCGCCCGTTCGAGCCGACCACCGAGAAGCTGAGCTTGGCGCGGCGCCCGCGCGACAGTTCGCGCTGGTCAAGCTTGAGCTTCAGGCCGTTCTCGGCCACGGCGAGCCCGCGAACCGCATCCGGCTCCTTGCCGCCTTCGCTGTGCTCGCCTGCGGGCATCTCCTCCTCGGAACCCCCGCCAGACGCCTGGTGCTCGCCGCCGTGCTCGGGTTCTTTGTTGCCGCTTCCCACTGCCTCGCCGATCAGGACGGTGGTGCCGAACACCGCGGCCGCTGCGGCGACGAACGCCACGAGGCGCGTCGGCGGCCCGCCGTGGATGCCAGTCTCATGCAGCACGGCGTGCCCGCGGCCCTTGGTGATCAGCCAGCGGTTGACCGGGTAGGCGATGACGCCGGCCACGACCAGCGCCACTGACAGAGCGCCCCAGAACAGGATGTTGCCGACTCCGGCGTGCAGCGCGCCGGGGATGGCCAGCAGGATCCCGTTGTCGACGATCTCCATCACGGCGATCGAGAAGGTGTCTGTCGCCAGCGCGATCGGCACCACCGTGCCCAGCGCCAGGCCGGCGCGGAGCAGCGGCAGGCTGGTGAGCGTATAGCCGAACAAGAACGCCAGCGCCAAGGCCAGGCCAATCGTGCCCCAATCAGAGAAGCCCAACGCGGTGCCGATGACCATGCCGGTCACCTCGCCGATGGCGCATCCGGTCAAGCAGTGCAGCGTGGCGGAGAAGGCGACACTGTTCAGCGCTGCCCCCGACGTGGGCATCGGGGCGTGATCGTGCTGGCTGTGGGCGGCGGCTTCCATTGGGGCTCCTCTCAAATCGCATATACGGGCGGGGGGTACCGACAAGTCGCGTAGCCTACATACCCCTGGGGGGTATGTCAAAACCGACCTTCTGACGAGCGCTCGGCTAGGGCCCCCCGTCGTCCCGACCCGCTGCCTGTGCTAACCGACCTTCAGCGCTCGCGTCCGGGAGCGCAAAGGGTCCCCGAAAGGTCCCGAAAAGTTCGCTGGGAGGCCGGCGTCGAAGAGTCGGTACTGCTCACAAGCGCGCGCTCGGCCTAGTTCGGCATCATCCGCTGGTGGGCGAATCCTCGCTCACGATTGCTTGGCGCCGTTTGGAGAGCGCGGGCGGAGCACGCCGAGGCTTCTGCTTCTGGCGCAGCAGGAGGCGCCCAGCGGTTCCAGTCGTCCGCTGAGCACGCAGCGGCGGGGTTGCTACTGCGCTCAACAAAGGGAGCACGAGGGCTGGTGCTCGGCAGACGCTTCGCCTGCCACGCCGACCGGAAGTGGAGCGCTGCAATACGGTCCGGCCATGTCTGCCTCTCGCGTGGCGCTCCTGGTACCGGACGTCTCGTTGCTCGACGCGGCCGATCGATGGGCCGGAGAGGCTCTCTCGTTCGCTGCGTGGCTACGAGGTCGCTGAGGGTTGGGAGGTCTTTTCGGAAGCTCTGCCGGTCATGCGTGATGCTCTCGCAGAGGATCCGGGGAGTAAGCGCCGGGGAACGCGTCTGTTCGTTCTTGACGAGCCGCCAATACTCGAGCGGGCGATCGAGCGCGACCGCTCTGGTGTCCTGGGCGAGACGGCCGCTCAGCTCTTACGCCAACTTGACCGGCAGCCGCTTGGCCAGCCGCACCACGGTCCGCCCGGGGACGGTGTCGATCTCCACGTCGTCCATCACCGCGAACATCAGCGGCAGGCCGCGGCCTCGTTCGTCCAGGCCGTTCGTGCTCTGGCGTGCCGCCTGGAAGTTCCCGCAGTCGCCGACCTCGATTGTGAGGTAGCCGGCCTCGAGGTAAACCGACACGCTGATCAGGCTGTCCTCGCAGGGAGCGCCGTGCTGGATGGCGTTGGCCACTGCCTCTGTGGTGCCGAGCCGCAGGGCCTCCGTCGCCGCGCGGTCGTAGTGGAGCTTCTCGGCCGCCTGCGCCACGAACGCACGGGCCACCGAAGCGCTGGCCGGGTCGGGCCGTAGCCAGATCTCTCGCTCAAGTTCTTGGGTCCCCTGCATGTACTCCTACAACGCACGGGCCTTGCAGAGGTTCGCGAGTATGTGGACGTCCCAGGCAGCCAGGTAGGCCAGCGTGCCGCCACGGCGGTAGTCGACTCGACCAGCGCTCGACGGCCGGGCCCGGCGGGCAGCGTCTGGTGGCGGCGCCCGAGCGCCTGCAGCTGGGACTTCTCGTCGGCGCAGATGACGAGCTCGTCAGGGCGCAGCCGGCGGGCCTCGAAGCGGCGGGCGTAGAGGTCGAGCACGCGCGCTGCCTTGGCGCGGAAGTCGGGGGCGCGCACCAACAGCCACGAGCGCTGCTGACAGGGCTATCGCCTCGGCGCGGCGCGTGTTCTGGATCGTCGACAACGGCTCCAGCCACGCCGGCCGCGCCTCGATCGAGCGTCTCGAAGGCAAGTGAGAGAACCTGCGCCCTGATCCACCTGCCGATCCACGCCTCCTGGCTCAACCAGATCGAGCTCTACTTCTCGATCGTTAAGCGCAAGGCGCTCACCCAGAACGCGCTTCGAGCGCCTCGACGCGCTGACCCCCCGGCTGCTGGCCTTCGAAGACCACGACCGCCAGATCGCCCAGCCCTTCGACTGGACCTTCACCCGCGCAGACCTCGACCGCGCCCTCGAGCAGTTCGCCGACCGCGAGCCCGAGCTCCGGCTCGCCGCCTAACGATCAGAACTTGCGGACCGTTCTGCTAGTGGGCCTTCTCAGAACGTTGCACCGGAAACCCCATCTGTCAGGCGGCGATGGTGAGCTTGCGCTCGAGGGCTGTGATGCGGCGGTCGCGGTCGAGTCCGTTGCGGTGTTGGACGTGGCGGGCGAGTGCGTGGGCGAATGCGTCCCAGTCGATGTAGTCGGCGTTGGAGACGACGAACTCGTTGATCGGCCGGAAGTGCGCCTCGATGCGGTTGAGGTAGCTGGCGTAGGTGGGGATCGGGACGAGCTCGACGTTGTGCTCGGCGGCGAACTCGCGGACATCGGGGGTCCAGTTCGCCGACAGGCCGTCCTGGATCCAGTAGATCCGCAGTCGGCGCGGGTAGCAGGAGCGGATCGTGCGCAGGAACGCGAGCGTGTCGGCGCCGGCGCGCCTGGGGCGCAGCCGCAGCCGCAACCGATCGCCGTGCACGTCGTAGGCGCCGAAGCCGTAGCGGGTGCCGTGGCGGCGGTTAAACGTCGCCCGCAGCCGCTCGGGTCTGCGCTTGGGCGCCCAGCCCGAGCCGTGGGTGGGGCGCAGCGAGATCGGCCCCATCTGGTCGAAGCTGACGACCACTCCGCCCTCCGGAGCGCGCTCGTAGAGCGACAGCACTCGCGCGGCCTTGGCCTCGTAGTCGGGGTCCGGGGACGCCTTCCAGGAGCGCGTGCGCTGAAACGACAGGCCCGCGTCGGCCAGCACCCGCCCGAGGTGCGCCGGGGAGATCTCGATCCCCTCGCCGGCCAGGTGGGCCGCCAGGCGCGGCAGCGACCAACGCGTCAGCGGCACCCCCTGGGTGTCGGGACGGGCACCGGCCACCGCAACGATCCGCGCCCTGTGCGCGACGGTGATCCGGCGGGGACGCCCGCCCCGATAGTCAGGGTCCAGCGAGTCGAGCCCGCGCTCGTTGAAATCGTGGATCACCTTGCGCACGTGCGACTCGTCGGTCTGCCACATCGACGCGATCTCGGGCGCCGACATGCCCGTGTTCGACGCCAGCAGGATCGACGCCCGCTCGCGCGTCGAGAAGTGCTTGGCGCTCTTGGACCGCCGCTTCAACCCAACCGCCTCGCCATGCGCCAACGGCCGCACGAACACCTCCGGGGGACGCATCGCCACCTCCATCATCGGGATGCGTCCCTCTTCGCCACCAACCCAGGTTTCCGGTCAAACCTTTAGAGGGAGAAGGACCACTAGCCGCTGTTCGTCGCGTCGGAACGGTCGCGCTGTAGTGTGGCCGGGGTGACCCCGCACGAGAGGGTCGGGCGATCTCTGGCGTACACACGAGCGAGTGCTCGATGGCTGTGAAGACCGACCCAGGCGCCCATGATGCGCCACGGGCAACCATGCGAGTCCCCGCTCAACGATGGGGTGGCCGGCCGTGGTGACGACCGACGAGATCGGCGAGATCCCGGTTTTCGCCGCTCTTGGCGAGGCTGAGCGAGAGCGGCTCTCACGGGCGGCGGCGGACATCAGTCTCGTGCCGGGCGAATACGCCGCGCACGAGGGGGACGAGCGCGCGCTGTTCGCCGTGCTCGAGGGTCGCATCGAACCGGTCAAGCTCGTGGACGGCGTCGAGCGCGTCGTCGGCGAGCGTACTCCCGGAGACATCTTCGGGGAGGTGCCGCTCGTGCTCGGGACGGTGTTCCCGGTCGGGTTCCGTGCAGCGGAGACCTCGCGGATAATGCGCGTCGAGGCCCACGACTATCACGCCGTCGCGGCCGTCGCGGCGGACTTTGGCAAAGAGGTCGGCAGGCTGGCGGCCCACCGAATGGGCGGAGTACGCGGACTGCAGGGCATCGCGGCCGAGCCGCCTCCGCCGCGCGCAATCGTCGTTGGGCATCGCTGGGATGCGTCCTGCGCGGAGCTTCTGCGGTTCCTCGATCGCAATCAGATCACCTTCAGGTGGCTCACACCCGACACGCCAGATGCGGCCGAGCAGTGGGGTGGGCCCCTACCGGCCGAAGAGGACTGGCCCGCGGTCCGCGTTATCGACGGCAAGACCGTGATTCGGCCCCACTTCCGCAGGGTGGCCGAGCTGCTCAGTCTCGGTACCGAGGCGCTCGCGGGCGAGTACGACGCGGTGATCGTGGGCGCCGGCCCCGCAGGACTGGCTGCGGCCGTGTACGGCGCCTCGGAGGGCCTGCGCACGATGGTGGTCGAGCGGGAGGCGCCCGGCGGCCAGGCCGGCACCTCGTCGCGGATCGAAAACTACCTCGGCTTCCCGTCGGGCGTGTCGGGGGACGAGCTGGCTAGCCGTGCGTTGCAGCAAGCGCGGAGGCTCGGAGCCGAGATTCTCGTGACCCGGACCATCACGCGGGTGGACGCCGCCACCCGTCAGGTACACCTCGACGGTGGTGACGTCGTGCGCGCACGGTCGATCATCCTCGCTTGCGGAGTCACGTGGCGGCACCTGTCGATGGAGGGCTTCGACCGCCTGGCCGGGAAGGGCATCGCTTACGGCGCGGCCCGGAGCGAAGCGCCGAACATCCACGGCTTAGACGTCCATGTCGTCGGTGCGGGCAATTCGGCAGGTCAGGCGGCCCTGTACTTCTCGACCCACGCGCGCACCGTGACGATCCTCTGCCGTGGCGACTGGCTCGAGAAGAGCATGTCGCGCTACCTCGTCGACCAAATTGCGATGCGACGGAACATCCAAACGCGGGTGGGGACCGAGGTGACGGCGGCGCACGGCGACGTCTCACTCCAGGCGATCGACGTCCGCGACTCCGGGACGTCTGAGACAACCCGCCTCGAGTCGGACGGGCTGTTCATCTTCATCGGAGCGGATGCGCAGACGGCATGGCTTCCGCCCGAGATCGCACTCGACAAGCGAGGCTACGTGCTCACGGGTTCGGACATGCGCGCAGCGGACCGCTGGACGCTTGCCCGCGACCCCTATCTCCTGGAGACGAGCGTTCCGGGCATCTTCGCGTGTGGCGACGTGAGGTTCGGTCCGGTGAAGCGTGTGGCCGCAGCCGTCGGCGAGGGCAGCATGGCCATTGCCTTCGTACATCAATACCTGAAGAACGCGCAAACACCTCCCACGGCCTCGCTGTCGGCGTCGTCACAGGTCGCTGCACGAACCGCCGATTAGATGGTCGTGGTACCGCCGTGGTACCGGCTGCTGTGTCTAACGACGGCGCGGACGCAAAGAGGTGGCTTGCGCGAGGGCGGCGTCAATCGCGTCCTCGCTATCGAATTGCTCTCGGGAAAGGGTTTGAAGGATCTCGATTAGCCAATCTGGCGCGCGTTGGGCCGCGGTCGTGGCAATCAGGTCTTGCTTGCTTACGGGGAAGTCGAGGTCTGCAAGATAACCACTGATGCCAGCGTGTCCGGGTCGGGCACGGCTAGCGGTCTACCTGAATCGTTCGATGCAGAGCGAGGCCGCCAAACAGCTGGGTACCTGAAGCGGAGGGGTTGGCTACCGAGAAATGCCAGCCGCGGCGCCTAGCGCGCCGAGCTGCGTCGACGAGTACACATGCCCCAACGCGGTCGATGAAGTCGCATCCGGCGAGGTCGATGGTGATCGAACGGACGTTGGCTTGCTCTGAGGCGAGCAGGCGGTCGATCAGAGTTCGGACCGTCGTGCGCTCGAGGTCACCGCGCACGACCAGGCGACAGGCATCTCCATCCCTGTTCGCGGTCACAGAGAAGTCGGCCATGGGCCTGGGTGAGGTGAGCGTCATCGTCGGGGTCTCGGGCGGCAAACGGGAAGGCGGGCCCCTGAGTCCCGCCCTCCCGTCGTTGCCATCAGCTCGGGGCTAGTGCTGCGGCCCCGGGCAGTTCGGCTGGTCGTTGGGTCCCTGGCAGGGACCGCTGTTGGGCTTGAAGTGCCCGGAGTTGCCAGGCGAGTTCGGGCCGCCGACGGCGAGGGCCGCGGGAGCCGAGATCGCCAGCGCGGCGACGGTAACTGCGCCTGCGATTGCCTTGCGCTTCATCTCCTACCTCCTGTTGGTTCTTGAACGGGCTCGACTAGTTCTGCTTCTCGAACGGCCCGGGGCCGTCGTCGGTCCGCCTCGGGTCGCCTTGCTGACCCTGCGCCTCGCACGCCGGCGAGCTCGCCTTACCGGGCGGGAAGCAGGTGGGCTGGTCGCTGATGGCGGCCGGAGCAGCAACGAGCGAGACTGCAAAAGCAGCAGCACATATGGCTGCCGCACCCTTCCTGCGCTTCATTTCTCTACCTCCCTCGGTTTCGGGCCCGTGGGCCCTGTCTCCGCGGAGGTTGCGCCCTCGTGGGGGGAGCCTATCCCGATCCGGCACGAAACACATGAAAGTTACCAGCGAACCTCGGAGGCCGGATGCCGTTAGAAGTCTCGTTATGCCGAGCAAGGCTCAACAACAGTCATGACCACCAGGCCAGCGCCGCCGCGACGCATGCTCCGGTTGGCTGCACTCGTATTGCCCGCGGCGGCCCTGGCCCTGGTCCCGTCGGCTACCGAGGCTGCTCCTGTCCTCGAGCGGGTGAAGCTGACCTCGCCGCCGGTGGTGGGCAAGCGCGTGGACGTGCGGGTGGTGGCGCGCGATCCGGGCGCGCCGGTAAGCGGTCTCGTGGTGAGGGTGCGCGGCCGCGGACAGGTGTTTGGGAGCGGCGGCTGCCGCGTCTCGGACCCGACCGGCCGCCCGCCCGGCGCGCCCTTCACGCCCGGCTCGAGTGTGCGGTTGACAGCTCCCCTGATATTCCGCCGGAAGGGGTCGCGCAAGGTGATCGCAGGTGTGGACAGCGGCGGCTGCCTGCTGCCGCCGGTGAACGTCTTCAAAGGGCTCAAGGTGATTCCGCAGCTACCGGGCGCGCCAGATGGGCTACCGCTTGCGGGCGGCCCGAGGCCGATCGAACCCCCGACACGCGACGGCCCGTCGCCCTCGCTCCCGGCGCCGACGGTGCCCGTGGGGCCGCGGCCGGTGGCGGCACGCAGGCGCTGCGCGGGGGCCTCCCAACTCGCCGGGCGATCCGCGCAGGCGCTACGCGGCGCCAGACGCTCGCTGTTGTGCCTGCTGAACGCCCGGCGCGGACGGAGGGGCCTGCCCGGCCTCGTGTCCAACGGTTTGTTGTTGTCCGCGGCCGAGGGCCATTCGCGCTCAATGGTGCAGCTCGGCTACTTTGCCCACGTGACCCCGGGTGGCCGTGGGCTGGTCGACCGCGTGCTGGGCAGCGGCTATCTGTTGCAGACGCTGACCTGGACGCTCGGCGAGAACATCGCATCCGGGGTCGGCGTCCCTTCGACTCCGCGAGCGATCGTGCGCGCCTGGATGGCCAGCACGCCGCACCGGGCGAACATCCTCGCGCCCCAGTTCCGGCACGTCGGCATCGGCGTGGTTGCGGGGGCGCCGGGGCGCCCCAGCGCCACAGGGGCCACGTACACAACGGACTTCGGCGTTCGCCGGCTACAACCAGTCGCGCTTCCCTAAGTCCGGCGGACCTTCCCCTCCTACTTGGCGAACACCCGGTTGGGCACGGTCTCGTCGGCGAGCGTGTCGAACGCCACGAGCTTGCCGTCGCCGTTGTAGTCAAGGACGTCGGCGCTCTCGATTGTCTCGCCGTCGAGATGGACTGTTGTGAGGACGATGACCTTGTCGCCGTCAGCGACGAAGTCGTGTGGCTCGGTGCTGAAGTCCTTGCTCATGAACTTCCCCCACAGCTCGTCGACCTCCTGCTTGCCGTTGTAGCTCCCGCTCAGCGCGTTGTCGCCGCGCACCGTCCACTCGATCGAGTCATCCATGTCGCGCATCGCACCCTCGGCATCGCCGCTGCTGAACGCCGCGTAGGCCTCTTGCGCCGACTGCTTGTTCTCCTGTGCACCCATGAATGAGTCCTTTCTGTGGTAGCGGCAACACGACGGGTCAACTCTATGCGGCCCCGTCCAAGCAGGCAAACGATGGGCGGTCGATCGATAACGGCGTCAAGGCCAGGTCAAGAACCGGGGCACCGCGGCGGCCGGGTTGGACGCCTTCGGCGTCGTCTGCTGACGCGACAGCACGGTTAGGCTTGCGCGGATGAGCGTCGTCAGCCAACTCGAGGTCCCGCAGTGGGACTACACCGACGAGACGATCACCGGGGAGCGCTTCCACGAGGTGATGCGCGAGCTTCGGGAGCAGTCAGTGAGCCGCTATGTCGATCAGCACCGTGGCCGTTTCGGGGTCGGGCCCATCTGCAGGACCTTGGGCGTGTCGGCGTCCGCCTACTATCAGCGCGCCACCGGCCGGCGGTCTGTTCGGGCTGTCGCCGACGAGCGGCTGCTTGGCCGGATCCGGGCGCTGCACGCGGCCAACTACTACGCCTATGGCTACCGGCGGATGTGGATTGCGCTCAAACGCTCGGGCGAACGGGTTGGCCGCTGCCGGGTGCAGCGGCTGATGCGCCAGCACAACATTCAGGGCGCAAAGCGGCGCGGGAAGCCGTGGCGCACCACCACACCAGATCCCGCCGCGCGTCGGCGCCCCGATCTCGTCGGGCGTGACTTCACCGCCCAGCGACCGAACAGGTTGTGGGTCGCCGACCTGACTTATCTGCGCTGCTGGGAGGGCCTGGTGTTCTTCGCGTTCGTGATCGACGTCCACTCCCGGCGGGTGGTCGGCTGGCAGCTGGCCGGCCACATGCGCACCACCCTCGTCCTCGACGCGTTACGGATGGCGCTCAGCCAACGAGGCCCGGGAGCCGACGTCGCGCTGGTCCACCATTCCGATCGCGGCAGCCAATACACCTCGATCGATTTCACCCAAGAGCTCGCCGATCACGGCGTGCTGCAGTCCGTCGGGTCGGTCGGGGACGCCTATGACAACGCGCTGGCCGAGAGCTTCGTCGACAGCTTCAAGACCGAGCTGATCGCCGACCGGATCTGGAAGACCAAGGCCCAACTCGAGCTCGCGATCGTCCGCTGGGTCGGCTGGTTTAACCACGACCGCCTCCACAGCGAGCTCGGCGACCTGCCGCCCGCAGAGTTCGAAGCGCTCGGGGTCGCGCTGCGCTCGCCCTCCGGGCTCGCTCCGCGCGACCCCGACCCCACACCAGTTACCGTCAAATGACCAAAGTTGGAAACCAACTAACACGGTCTCCGCGGAACCCGGTCCGGCTCAAGGTGATGCGCTGGACAGCAGCCCTACGAGCCCTCAAGATCCACTTCGGAGACCGAATCCCCGACTAACACCAACCAACCAACCCGACCTCACACACAGAAGGTCGGACAGCCTCCGCCCGAGAACACGATCGTCGTCTCGATCGACGGGAAGACGGGCATCCAGGCAAAGGGCCTTGTGCGCCCTGACACCCAGGCGGCACCGGCAAAGCCGGCGCGGCGCGACAACGAGTACGAGCGCAACGGCACCCAGAACCTGTTCGCCGCGCTGCGAGTCCATAGCGGTGAGGTCTCGGCGATGCCCACAAAGACGCGCAACCGCGACGACCTGCTCGCGTTCCTCGAGCTGGTCGAACAAGGCATCCCCGAGGGACGACAAGTGGTCGCGATCACCGACAACCTCTCGACCCGCCGCACCGACGAGGTCGAAGAGTGGCTCGCCGAGCATCCGCGCTGGCGCTTCCAGTTCACCCCCACCCACGCCTCCTGGCTCAACCAGGTCGAGATCTTCTTCTCGATCCTGCAGCGCCGCCTGATCAAGCACGGCATCTTTGACTCCGAGGAAGACCTCGCCGACCAGATGCTCTGCTTCGTTGAAACCTACAACCAAACCGCCCGACCATTCCAATGGACCTACACCGGGAAAGTGCTCAACGCATGAGACCACGAATTACCCGGACGGACCACTAGTCGGTGCGGGCACCGCGCCAGTGGGTGCGGGCGACGCCCCAGGCCGTTGCCCACGCGACACCGACCCCCCACCTGTGACGATGTGACGGCGGGCCGGATAAGAGGGACGGATCAGGTCACGGCGACTGTCTCGGCGAGTCGCAGGCCGTCACCGCGACAGACGAAGCGGGCCGCCTACGCGGCCTTTTGCCGACCGGCGAGATCGCCTGCACTTCGGGCCTTTGGGTTGTCGGATCGGACCAGATTTGTCCCCGTGACGAGTACCGGCACACTCGCCGCTCGAGCGCAGCAGCCGTTGCGGACATTGAGGTGCGGGACTCTTCCTGAAAGTAGGACCGGCAGATGCCGATAGACAGTGATCCCGAGTTGATCGCCAGGCTCCTGAGGCTCCGTCAGGTGAGACACAAGCCTGAGCGTCTCGCCTCGGACATCTGTCCAGGCAACGTTGGTTCGCCAACAGCTCGCTGCATCGCCGGCCGAACGGAAGGACCAACAT
>Ga0136620_10000959_pt1 | contig 13416 bp, 17 predicted proteins | sample AntDrymUQ4162106_2_FD_104806 | JGI IMG/M metagenome (GOLD analysis project Ga0136620, IMG submission 104806) | Polar desert sand microbial communities from Dry Valleys, Antarctica - metaG UQ416 (21.06) | ecosystem: Environmental > Terrestrial > Soil > Desert | place: Antarctica: Dry Valley... | reverse complement strand
CCGGATCCGGCTCGGGCTCGGGCTCTCGCTCGGGCTCGGGTTCAGGGGCGGCAGCCGCAGGGCCCCCGCCGGAGACAGCGGCGGCGGGTGGAGGGGGCGGCGGCGGGGCGGCGGCAGTCGGCCCCCGATCCGGCTCGGCGTCGGCGTCGGCGCGCCCGGGTTCCGGCTCCGCCCCTTCCCCCAGCTCGGTCAGCCGGCGTTCGAGCTGCTCGATCCGGAACATAAGCGCGGGCAACGACGCGTCCGCCTGGGGCTGAGTCGCCTTGAGCAGGGCGAGCTCGAGCTGGATCCGGGGCTCGGAGCCCTCCTTCACCTGGGCGATGGCGGCGGCGAGCAGGTCTATCGCGCGCAAGATCTCCGCCTGCGGCAGCCGATCGGCCTGGGAGCTGAGGCGATCGGTGTGCTCGGCGGTCACCGCGAACGAGTCAGGCACCTCGCCCATCGTCTGGGAGACGAACAGGTGGCGCAGATGAGCGGCAAGATCGCGCATGAACTGGGTGAAGTCACGGCCCGAGCCGGCTAGCCGCTCGACCGCCAGCAGCGCGGCCTTCGCGTCGTGCTCGATCAGCGCCTCGGTCGTGTCGAGCACGAGCTCCGCGTCGGCGGCCCCGAGCAGCTCGAGGACGTCGTCCACCTTCACCTGCTTGCCGCCGTAGGTGACGAGCTGCTCGAGCGTCCCGAGCGCGTCGCGGAAACTGCCGTCGGCCCAGCGGGCGATCATCCCCACGGCGGAGTCGGGCAGCTCGATCTCCTCCTGGTCGGCGACCCGCTTGAGGACCTCGGCGACCTGGGTCAGCGACGGACGATGGAAGTCGAAGCGGTGGCAGCGATCGACGATCGTCGGCGGGACCTTGTGAGCCTCGGTGGTGGCGAGCACGAAGACGACGTGCGCGGGCGGCTCCTCGAGCGTCTTCAGGAACGCGTTCCAGGCCGAGGTCGAGAGCATGTGCGCCTCGTCGAGGATGTAGACGCGCCGGGCGCCGCCCATCGGCGTCAGCGCGACGTTCTCGCGCAGCTCGCGGATGTCGTCGACGGAGTTGTTCGAGGCGGCGTCCATCTCGACGACGTCGAGCGAGGTCCCGTGCGCGATCGCCCGGCAGGCCTCGTCGTCGAGCGAGAAGTCGGTCCTCGGCCCCCCATTTGCGTTGAGCGCGCACGCGAGCAGCTTCGCCATGCTCGTCTTGCCGGTCCCGCGCGAGCCGACGAACAGATAGGCGTGGTGGACCTTGCCCAGCTCGACCGCGTTGCGCAGCGTGCGGACGATGTGCTCCTGGCCGACCACCTCGTCGAAGGTGCGGGGGCGGTGGCGGCGGTAGAGCGAGGCGGTCATCGGGCCGACCCATCGTAGCCGCGCGCCGGACGGCGCCGGAGGCAGCGACCGCGCATCCAGCGAGAGAAAAATGGACCGTGCACCCGTCGTCGTTGCAAGCTCCCGGGCGTGCCCGCCGCTACTCGACTACGGCCAGGCTGGTCCGCGGCGCATGGACGGATTCGCTTAAGGCTGCTTCCTTCCGGATCTGACCTGGTTCACGAGCGTCCACCGCGCGGGACCCGGCCATCAGCGCCTCGCAGCGGCGTACTGACCCCGGGAGCCGAAGCCCCTCGAACGGGAATTCAGCCCCACTAGAGCGGATTGTGGGTGCAGGGCACCGCTACCTCCCCGCCTAGCACGGTCCGCATTCGATGGTACTCCTCAGCCGGCGAGACCACCGGCGCCAGAGCGACGCGGCCGGTGCCCTCCGCCGCCGCCCTGCTGGCGGATGTCGCGCTCGAGCTCGTCGAGCGCGACGCGCAGCGCGGCGACGTGATCGATCATCGCCACCTCACGGTCGTCGCTCGGATCGTCGGTCTCGGCCGCGTGCTCGCGCCTTTCCTGTTGGAGTCGCCGCTCCTCGATCTCGCGCGCCTCCTCCATCGAGTTGATCACGACGCCGATCAGGAGGTTGAGGACGAGGAACGAGGCGACGAGCGCGTACGAGACGAAGTAGATGACGGTCCAGTCCGAGAGCTCGAGCCCCATCTCGATGTTCTGCGGCAGCGTCTCGAGCGAGAGCATCACGAACATCGTCAGCATCGCGTCGCCGACGTTTCCGAACTGCGATGGGTCGTGGTCCTTGAAGATGACCCAGCCGACCATCCCGTAGACGTAGATCATCAGCAGGGCGACGACCGCCAGGCTTGCGACCCCGGGAAGGCTGCGGCCCACTGCGACGACGAGGACGCGCAGGTCCGGCAACAGTCGGACCAGCCGCAGGACCCGCCCGAGCCGAAGCAGGCGCAGCAAGGTGGCGTTCTCGCGCAGGCCGGGGACGAACGCGCCGCCGATGACGACGAAGTCGAACACGTTCCAGCCGCTGCGGAAGAAGTCCTGTGGGCGCGAGCCGTAGCTCGTGAACCGAATCGCCAGCTCGACGACGAAGATCCCGAGGAAGACGTCGTTGAGGGTGGTGAGCAGTCCGCCGTACTCGTCGGTGACGCCGTCGTAGGTCTCGAGCCCGAGCACGATCGCGTTCGCGACGATGATCGCGAAGATGGCGAAGTTGAACGGCTTCGACTCCGCGATCGCCGCGCACGCCCGCGGCACCGCGGCCCGCGGCCGGGCAGCGTTCGCCGAGCCGGACTCGCGAGAACCCTCCATCTGCGGGGATGCTTCCAGAGCGGTCCGACGGTCCCGCGGAGCGCCTAGGACGAGAACTAGACTTCGCGGCGCCCCTCCCGGGCGCGTAGCTCAGTGGGAGAGCGCTCGCCTCACACGCGAGAGGTCGCTGGTTCGAAACCAGCCGCGCCCATGGTCCGCCCAAGTAGCTCGCCTACGCCTAGGCCCCGTCGCGCTGGACCGCCGACCACAGCCGACTCGCGACTGCGCCGGCGGCGAAGTACAGGCACGGCAGCCAGGGCGCGACCCCGCCGAGCCCGTCGCTGTCGTCGGCATAGCTCGAAGCGCCGAGCTCGACGACGCCGATCTCGAACAGCGGGCCGAGGACCGCCGCCCCACAGGCGAGCGCGAGCGCTCCCGGCGAGGGATCCCACCAGGACCAGATCACCACGGCCAGGGCCCCGACCAACACGACGGAGACCGTTGCCGGCTCACCGCGCATCAGCGCGGTCACGGCGTAGAGGGCGACTACCGCCGCGACGCCGGTCGCCGCGTCGGCCCGGCTACGCCGCCGCGCCGGCGGCGAGCCCGACCGCTCGCTCAGCCAGGCCGCGAGGACCACCGACCCGCTCAGCACGAACGGAAACCAGATCCCGCTGCGCCAGATCGTGGGGACCCCGTCCCACTCGTAGTTCGTGGTGCCGGCCGCGACGTGGGACGCATCCCCGAGCAGCCCGGCGCCGAACGCGATCGCAGCGATGACGAGCGCCGTCGCTCCCTGACCGAGCGTTCGGACATCGGTCCCCATGAGCCGTTGAGAGTACGGTGCCCGCCGGTGGAGGCGAAGCTCTACGGGATCCCGCTGTCGCACCCGGTCATCGCGGTGCGGCTGATGCTCGGGCGCAAGGGCATCGGATACCGCATGGTCGAGTTCCCGGCGGGCTGGCAGCCGCTGCTCGTGCGGGCGGCAGGCTTCCCCGGCCAGACGGTGCCGGCGCTCGAGCTCGACGGCTGCAAGCTGCAGGGGTCGCGGGCGATCGCGCAGGGGCTCGACGAGGCGCGCCCCGATCCGCCGCTGTTTCCGCAGAAGCCCGCGCACCGCCGGGCGGTAGAGGACGCCGAGCGCTGGGGCGAGGAGGAACTGCAGCCGGTCCCGCGGCGGCTGTTCCGCTGGCAGCTCGCGCATGACGCCGAGCTGCGACGCTGGTTCGCAGCCGAGATCGTCGGCATGCCCGCGGTGGCCGCGCCAACGCTGATCCCCGTCGCACACCTGTTCATGCGGCTCGGCGATATCGACGATGCCCGCATCCAAGCTGACCTCGCCGGGCTCCCGGCGCTGCTCGACCGCGCCGACGAGCTGATCGCCGCCGGGACGATCGGCGCCGATGAGCCCAACGCCGGCGACTTCCAGATCGGCACGACGGTCCGGGTGCTGCTCGCCTTCCCGGGCACGGCGCCACTCGCCGAAGGGCGGCCGATAGGGGAGCTCGCGCGACGGCTCGTTCCCGACTACCCGGGACCAATCCCGCCCGCGCTACCACGCGAGTGGCTGCCGGCGACCGCCTGAGTCTCGGCGGTTTCTCGCTCGCCCGGTCGGGGTACTCCCCAATTGAAACCGAATGGGAGGAAGTGCAACTAGATGAGCACAGTTCTGATCGTCGTGATCGTCGTGGTGGTGGTGATCGTCGTCGTGATGGCGCTCGCCGCGGCAAGGCGCAAGCGTGAGCAGGTGCACAACGAGAGGCGAGTCGAGGCCGCAGAGCACCGCGACGAGGCACAAGTGCACTCGGCGCAGGCGAGCCGCCAGGAGGCCGAAGCCGAGGAGCGCGGCGCCCGCGCGAAGCACGAGCAGGCGGCGGCCGAGGAAAGCTCCGCGAAGGCCAACCAGGCGCGGCGGGCGGCTTCCGAGCGCGAGGAGCACGCGCGGGAGATCGACCCGGATCCCGAGCCCGAGGGCGAAGCCGACCGCGGCGAGTCCGGCACACGGGGCGAGCGCCGCTAGATCACGCCTCGCTCACCGTCGTCCCGCGGCGCCGGCTCAATCGGGCACGGGCTGCGGGACGACGTGTGGGGACGGCGTCTCGTGGGGGTCGCGGACCCCGGCGATCAGGAGCGCGGAGAAGGCCATGCCGGCGAACAGGACGAAGCCGAGCGTGCCGAAGTCGGTGATCGCCAGCACTGCCGCGCCAAGCGCCGCTCCGATCATGTAGCCGAGCTGGGCGCTGGCGGTCCGGGCGCCCATCATGCTGCCGGCATGCCCCGGCATCTGGGCGAGCCCGAGTGAGCTCGCCCCGGTCGAGCGCAGGCCGGCGAAAACCGCCATCGGGCAGAAGACCGCAATCGTGAACCAGATCGTCGGCGTGACGTTCAGCAGCGGAATCAGCAGCACGCCCATGCCGAGGCCGGAGACGACGATCATCGGCTTGCGCCGCACGCGCTCGGTCAGCGAGGCGGTCGTCAGGGTCGCGGCCAGGAAGCAGAGCGAGCCGACCGCAAGCAGGAATCCGACCGCCGACTCCTCGACGCCGTAGGTGCGGACGTAGAAGGCGCCGGCATAGGTGAGCTCCGCTGTCCAGGCCGCATAGGCGACGAGCTCGGCGATCGTCCAGCGTCGCGCCGAGCGCTCGCGCAGAACACCGAACAGGCCGGCGCGGCCCCCGGCCGGGCGATCGGGGCGGGTCCGGGGGGCAGCGAGGCCGGCGGCGAGCGCGAGCAGCGCCGCGACCGCGGGCACGGCGTAGGAGGCCCGCCAGGAGACCCCGTCCGCCAACAGGCCGATGATCGGGTTGCCGACGATCCAGGCGAGCGACTGCGCGCCGACCACATAGCCCATCGCCCACGCGGCATCGCCCTCCTCGAAGTACGAGGAGACGCCCGCGAAGCCCGCCGAGAGCAGACACGCGACGCCGAGGCCGGTCACGACGTGAGCGGCGTAGAAGAACAGCAGCGAGGGCGCTGCAGCCGTCGCCGCGGCGCCCGCGAACGCGAAGCCGCCGCCGGCCAGGATCAGCGGGCGGACGCCGATGCGGTCGATCATCGGCCCTATCGCGAGCGAGGCCGCCACCGCGGTGCCCGCCATGACCGAGCGCGCGATGCCGATCGCACTGATCGAGACGCCGAGGTCGTCGGCGATCTCGGCGACGATCGGGGCGAGCGTGACGATCGAAGCCTGCGTCGCCATCGTCGCGAGCACGAGCGGCAGCAGCCTGGGCCAGCGAGAACGCACCGGCGGAAGCCTAGGGAGAGCCGGTTTGGGCGCGGGGGGCGCCGGGTACGCACACCGTATGGACAATGCGGACAGGATCCCGACCGAGCGCCTGGCCCAGGACGAGGCCGATGCGGCAGCCACCGAGGCCGGCGAGATCGGCGGCTCGGCCGGCGAGCAGCCGGCGGACCCCGCCGACCAGGCAGTGCTCGAAGGAGGCGGAGGCGAGGCCGAGGGCTTCGAGCAGGCCGAGAAGGACCTGATCGAGCACGCGGCGCACGGGGACGGCGCAGCGACCCCCGACGGCTTCACACCCGAGCGCGAGTCGGACCGCTCGACCGCCGAGTACGGCGAGGCCGACGAGGAAGGCGACGCGGACTCCGCATAGGATGGGCGCCGCTTGGACCTGCGGCGCGAACAAGTGGTGGTCGAGACTGATCGGCAGCGGATCGAGGGCTCCCTCACGCTCCCGACCGAGGGCTACCGCAGCCGCCTCTCCGACTTCCTCAACGCCCGCGACCGCGAGTTCCTGACGCTGCAGGACGCGACGGTCACTCCGCTGGAGGGCGGCGAGTCCGCGAAGCCCGCCGTGATCATGGTCGCGCGCCGGCACGTGCGCGTCGTGACGCCGCTCGACGACCAGCCCGAGTAGGACGATGGCCGCAGCGCGCAACCTCGCGCTCGCCGGCGTCGGCGCGGGCGCGGTCCTGGGCGCCGCCCTCTGGTGGCGAAGGAACCCGTCGGCCTGTCCCTACTCCCAGCGCTTCTGGGTCGAGGCGCCACACCCCTTCATCACACGCGCGCGCCTGAAGGAGATCCTCGAGCCACAGGCCGGGGAGCGGATCCTGGAAGTCGGGCCTGGCACCGGCTACTACACGCTGCCGGTGGCGAAGTGGGTCGGACCTGCGGGCACGGTCGATGTCCTCGACGTCCAGCAGGAGATGCTCGACCACACGCTGCGTCGAGCCACCGAGGACGGCTACGAGAACGTCGTGCCGACGCTTGGCGACGCAACCGACTCTCCCTACTCCGACGCGACCTTCGACGCCGCCTACCTGGTCACCGTCCTCGGCGAGACCCCCGACCAGGACGCCACGCTGCGACAGCTGCGCCGCGTGCTGAAGCCCGGCGGGCGGCTCGTCGTCGGTGAGCTCTTCGGCGACCCCCACCTCGTCACCTTCGGCAAGCTGGGGCAGCGCTGCGAGCAGGCGGGCCTGCGCTTCGAGCGCCGCCTCGGCGGGCCGCTCGGCTACTTCGCCCGCTTCGAGCCTGCGTAGGTAAGCGGAGAGGGAGGGATTCGAACCCTCGAGGCAGGGTGAACCCGCCCACGCGATTTCCAGTCGCGCTCCTTAAGCCACTCGGACACCTCTCCAGGCAACCGGGACAAAGGCTAGCCAGCTAGAGCCCGAGCTCGCGCACGCCGGGCTCGCCCCAACCGAGGTGATGTGCGACCTCGTGGCGCAGGGTCCGCTCGACCTGGGCCGAGAGCAGGTCGGGGTCGTAGCCGAAGTCGCGCTCGAGCGTGTCCTGGTAGAGAACGATGCGGCGCTCGTGGCGCCCGCCGGCGATCGTGTCGCCGAAGTAGTGCCCGTAGGCGCCGACCTCGGCGCCGCGGTGGGAGACGATCACGGGCGTCCGCTCGAGCAGCTGCTGGAACTCGGCGGGGAGGCGATCGATCGCGTCGGCGACGAGCGCGTCGAACTCGCTCGCCGGTGCGACCAGGCGAGGCCGCCGGGCGAGCTCCTCGCTGCGTTCGACCAGCCGGTCCACCTCGCGCTCGCTCGGCCCCTCGCGACCGGTCAGCGCGACCGTTGCCCAAGCGGTCAGCAGGACCAGGGCGATCGCGCCGACGACGATGCTGAGCAGACCCTCGGCGCCGGACAGCGACGGCGGATTGAGGAACAGCAGCAGCGTGCCGACGACGAAGGCCGCGATCCCGGCGGCACGCAGAACAGGCTTGATCGTCTCCACACCCCCGAGGCTAGGGACCGCGGGACGTCAGTCGTGATCCTGGGGCGCCCCCGTGCCGCGCTCGTCCTCGCCAGGCACGCCGGGCGTGTACTTGACGTCCTGGCGACCGTCCTCACCGTCGCCCTCGTCGTCGGTCACCTGCTCGGCAGGCGCCTCCTCGGGAAGCTGGTCGGACTCCTCGCGCTCACGACCCATCGTCGTCCTCCGCGTCCTCGTGCTGGTCGTCGCGAACCGCACCCGGGACGCGGTCGTCGTGCTGCTTTGAGTCCCAGTCGCTCTTGGTGTCCTCGATCTCCTCCTCGAGCTGCTCGGACTCCTTCTCCATGTCCTCGACCTCGTGCTCGAGCTCGTTCGCCTCTTGCTCGTGTTCCATCGTCTCTCCTCGTTGGCTCGTCTGGCGCGTACCCGCATGCGGTCTGCGTCGAAACGCTACATCAGACAACGAGCTGTCCTCATCTCTACCCTCGACCGGGTGCCGGACGACGATCCGACAACCGAGGAGCTGCGCGTCGCACAGCTCCACGAGGAGCGGGAGGAACGTGAGCGCGCACGCGAGTCGGACGAGGGCGAGGAGACCAAGCGCCACGCACGGCGCGCCGACAAGGCCGCCTACCTGCGCGAGAAGCTCGAGCAGCGCGAGAAGTCCGAGCGCGACGCGGGCGACTGACTACTTCGCGGCCGCCTCCTGCGCCTCGAAAGCCGCCGTCACCGCGGCGACTACGTCCGGCTGGGCCTTCTCCGGCGAGCCGGAGTCGAACGGCGGCTCGGGGTCGTACTCGATCGCCAGCTGGATCGCCTGCGCGGCCTTGTCCCCGTGAATCTTCTGGACCAGCCGCAGCGCCATGTCGATCCCCGACGACACGCCGGCGGCCGTGACGATCTTGCCGTGCTCGACGACGCGGTCGGGAACCGGGCTGGCGCCGAGTGAGGCGAGCAGGTCGCGCGCGAGCCAGTGGGTGGTGGCCGGAGCGCCCTCGAGCAGGCCGGCGGCCGCGAGCAGCAGCGACCCCGTGCAGACCGACGTCGTCCAGGTGGTGGACTCGTGAGCGGTGCGCAGCCATTCGAGCAGCGGCTCGCGCTCGAGTAGCACGCGCGTGCCGAGGCCGCCGGGGACGACAACGATGTCGGGAGCGGTCACCTCGTCGAGCGAGCGCTCGGCGACCAGCGACAGCCTGCCGGAGTCGTTGGCGACCGGACCAGCCTGCTCGGCGACGAACACCGGCTCGGCGCCCGGTAGCTGCCCGAGCACGTCGAAGGGACCGATTGCGTCCAGGGCGGTGAAGCGGTCATAGAGCAGGAAGGCGATCTGCATGGTGACTCCTCTCCAGGGGGCGCAGACCAACCTATCGGGGCGTCCACCAGCCCTCTCCGATAGCGCCCTCGAACGCGCCCTCGGCGGCCGGGCGCAGGCGCGTGTCGTCGTCGAAGGACATCGGAGATGCTGAGTCCTAATCGGTCAGCCCGACGACGTCATCCGTCGCCGGCGGAGGGTGAGTCCTAGCGGCGGGCTCAAGCCGCCGCGCGTTCCCGCCGCTCCGGTGCTGCGACCGCTCGCGGCGCCGTGAAGATGTAGTCCTCGAGCGGGAACGTCCGGCTCGCCTTGCGCGCCTGCGCCGCGCTCGTCGGCCGCAGGAACGGGGTGTCGCCGTGGTGGTCGAAGTAGTAGCTGTTCGCCGTCCCGCAGCTGTTGTGGTGCCAGAGCGAGTTCGCGAGCCGCTCGCGAACGTCCTCGGTCCAGCGGTCGGTGGCGTCCTCGCGCACCTCGACCTCACGCGCCCCGCGGCGCTGGGCCTCGCGGATGACGCGGACGATGTGCGTCGAGGTCGTCTCGACCAGCTGGTGCCAGGTACCGCCGGTCCATCCGAACGGGCCGAACATCATGAAGTGGTTCGGCAGCCGCGGCAGGCTGATCCCTTCGTAGGAGCGCAGGCGCTCGTCCTGGTAGGCGGTCGCGAGGTCGAACCCGTCGCGGCCGCTCACCGGCTTGCCGCGGAAGACCTCCGGGTCACTCGCCAGCCGGAAGCCCGTCGCGAGGATCAGCACGTCCACCTCGCGCAGGCGGCCGTCGGCGGTCTCGACCCCGGTCTCGGTCACGCGCGCGATCGGATCGGTGATCAGCTCGACGTTCTCGCGGGTGAAGGTGCGCAGGTAGCTGTTCGAGACCGCCGGCCGCTTGCAGCCGAAGCCGTACTCCGGCGTCAGCTTGCGCCGCAACTCGGGATCGGGGACCTGCGAGGGGTACCAGCGCTCGCGCAGGACCTTCGCGAGGCCGTTCGCGACGAAGGGGATCCGGCGGTGGTTGACGACCATGAAGATCAGGATGAACTCGACGAACGCGGTGTAGCCGGCGCGAACGAGGTTCTGGACCGCGGGGAAGCGGCGGAAGATCGCCTTCACGGCGCCCGGCGTCCTGAAATTGGTCTTCGGGGCGACCCAGATCGGCGTGCGCTGGTACACGTCGAGGTGGCCCAGGGTGCGGGCGATCTTCGGGATGATCTGGACCGCGCTTGCGCCGGTGCCGACGATCGCGGCGCGCTTGCCGGCCAGGTCGTAGTCGTGGTCCCACTCGGCCGACTTGATCGTCTTGCCGGCGAAGTCCTCCACTCCCGGGATCTCGCAGCGCTTCGGCTCGACGAACGGCCCGATCGCGCCGATCACGAACCGCGCCGTGACCTCGCCGTCGGCGAGCTTCAGCCGCCAGAGCTGGTGCTCGGGGTCCCAGGCGCGCTCCGTGACCTCGCTGTCGAAGCGGATGAACGGCCGGATCCCGTAGCGCTCGACGCACTGGTCCACGTAGGCCTTGACCTCGGCGCCGCTCGCGTAGACGCCTGACCAGTCGGGCTTCAGCTCATAGGAGAACTGGTACGCCTGAGCGGGGATGTCGACACCGATGCCGGGGTAGGTGTTGTCGCGCCATGTACCGCCCACGTCGCCGGCGCGCTCGAGGATCGCGAAGTCCTCGATCCCCGCCTCGCGCAGCGCGATCGCCATGCCGATCCCGCTGAGGCCGGCTCCGATGATCACGACCTCGTGCTGCGGCTCCTCGGGCTCACGCGGGGAACCGTTCCGGCTGCTGCTGCGCTCCGCGGTCGGCATGCTTTATACGGTACCGTATATTGGTGCCGTCAGGCGGCGGCCACGTACTCCTGCCCGCCGACGGTCGAACGCTTGCCGGAGAACTCCATCGCGCCGTCCTCGATCGCGCCGTGGCGGACCAGCAGGATGTCGCGCGCGTAGTTCTGGTGCAGCCGCCAGGGTGCCTTCGAGCCCTGCTTCGGGAACCGGTCGATCGCGCGCAGCACGTAGCCGGAGTTGAAGTCGACGAAGGGCTCGGCGCTGACCGAGGGATCCCTGTTCCGCGGCGTGCACTGCCGGTATCCGCGCTCGTCCATGTGTCCCAGCAGGCGACAGACGTACTCGCAGGTCAGATCGCACTTGAGCGTCCAGGAAGCGTTCGTGTACCCGAACGCCACCGCGAGGTTCGGCACGCCCTCGAGCATCATGCCCTTGTAGCCCAAGGTCTCGGGCAGCTCGATGTCCCGGCCGTCCACGGAGACCTCCATGTCCCCTAGCGGGACCAGGTCGAGGCCCGTGGCCGTGACGATCAGATCGGCCTCGAGCTCCGCGCCCGAGGCGAGCGCGAGCCCGTCCTCGGTGAACGTCTCGACGCTGTCGGTCACGACCGAGGCGCGACCATCCCGAATCGACTTGAATAGATCGCCGTCGGGCACCAGGCAGAGGCGCTGGTCCCAAGGGTTGTAGCTCGGCTTGAAGTGCCTGTCGATGTCGTAGCCCGGCGGAAGATCGCGCTCGAGCATCCTGCGCAGCAACGCCTTCATCGCCCGCGGCCGGCGACGACTGAGCTGGAAGCTCAGCATCGTCAGCAACACGTTCTTCCAGCGCATCAGCGTGTAGGCCGCCTTGTCAGGGAGGGCTCGGCGAATCACCTTCGCGACCGGGTCCTCCGCCGGCAACGAGACGATGTAGGTCGGCGAGCGCTGCAGCATCGTGACGTGGGCGGCGCTGCGGGCCATCGTCGGCACGAGCGTCACCGCCGTCGCGCCGCTGCCGATCACGACGACCTGCTTGCCGGCGTAGTCGACGTCCTCGGGCCAATGCTGCGGGTGGACGATGCGGCCGCCGAAGCGCTCGGCGCCCTCAAACTCCGGCGTGTAGCCCTCGTCGTAGCGGTAGTAGCCGCAGCAGGTGAAGAGGAAGCCGCAGGTGAAGTGGACCGTCTCCTGCGTATCGCCCCGCTCGGCCTCGACCGTCCACCTGGCCTCGTCGGTCGACCACTCGGCGCGCACCACGCGGTGGCCGAAGTGGATCCGCCGGTCCACCCCGTACTCGCTCGCGGTCTCCCGGATGTAGTCCAGGATGTCGGGTCCGTCCGCAATCGCCTTCGGGTGCTTCCAGGGCCGGAACGAGTAGCCCATCGTGTACATATCCGAGTCCGAGCGGATGCCCGGGTACCGGAACAGGTCCCAGGTCCCTCCGATGCTCTCCCGAGCCTCGAGGATGGCGTAGCTCTTGCTCGGGTGGTTCTGCTGCAGGTGAGCGCCCGCGCCGACCCCCGAGAGGCCGGCCCCGACGATCAGTACGTCGACGTGCTCGCCGGACATGCGAGCAGTATCGCGTTCCGCCGGCGGCCCCCGTCGCCCGGTGCGGCTCAGGCCGGCTCGGCCTCCGTTCGCATTTGTCCGAGCTCCATTCCGCTTGTCTTGCCCCGCCCGATGAGGCGAAAGAGCACGAGCACACGCTCGTCGTCGAGCTCGCGGTACTCGTCCACCTCGCCGCGCCACTCCTCCCATGCGTCCAGGAAGTTGCGCCAGCCCTCTGCCATCTCAGCGATCCCCCTCCAGCTACCCGGCTCGGGACCGTCGGCGAGGACATACTCGATCTCGGGGTGCGCCCACTCGGCAGAGCTGAAGTCATCACGCTCCCAGGCCGCGTAGATCGAGCGCACGACCTCCACGTTCTCCTGCGACATCGCTACTCCCGCAGCCCCGCCGCTTGGAGGGCCCGCTCGCGGTTCATGTAGGTGGAGAGCCTCGTCACCTTGCCGTCACGAAGGTGGAACAGGTTCGCCCCCCTCGACTGCATCTGCCCGACATCCAGGCCGCTTGCCCTGCCCCGTCCGCGGAACTGGACGAGCGCGAGCACACGCCCGCCTTCAAGCTCGCGGAACTCTTCTGCCTCGGCACGAAAGTCCTCCCAGGCGTCCAGAAAGCTCCGCCAACCTTCGACCATCCCCGCCCGTCCTATCCAGCTCCCCGGCGTGGGCCCGTCCACGATCACGTACTCAATCTCGCGATGCGCCCACTCCGCCGAACTGAAGTCGCCACGCTCCCAGGCGGCGCAGATCGAGCGCACGATCTCCACGTTCTCCTGCGGCATCGCCTACTCCCGCAGCCCCACGGCTTCGAGGGCTTCGCTCGCAGATCGGAAGGTCTGCCACCACACGCACCTTCCCTCGACGAACCTGGCTATCTGCACGAGGGGGCTCTCTATCTCCGCGCCACTGGCGCGGCCGCGCGCACGACCGAGGTTGACCGCCACGACGTAGTCGCCGTGGTCCTCGATGCGCTCGTTCTCGAGCTGGAAGTAGTCGAATGCCTTGTCGGTGGCGGCGAGGAACTCGCGG
>Ga0136620_10000958_pt1 | contig 13421 bp, 15 predicted proteins | sample AntDrymUQ4162106_2_FD_104806 | JGI IMG/M metagenome (GOLD analysis project Ga0136620, IMG submission 104806) | Polar desert sand microbial communities from Dry Valleys, Antarctica - metaG UQ416 (21.06) | ecosystem: Environmental > Terrestrial > Soil > Desert | place: Antarctica: Dry Valley... | reverse complement strand
GGTGAGGCGCACGCTGCTACCAATACTGGCCGCCCGCCATCCTGTTCAGCGTCGTGCTCCTGGCGAGCTGCTGGGGCTTCGCCTACTCCATCGCGCAGGACCTTGGCGTGTCGCCGATCCTCGCGAGCGTTGTCGTGTTTCTGGTGGCGGGGTTCGGGCTCGCCGGTCTCTTCATCGTGAATCCGAACGAGGCGAAGGTCGTTCAGCTCTTCGGCAGCTACATCGGGAGCGGGGCGGTCGTCGCGGCGCGTACTCGCATCGTCGAGGGTGCGGTCGGGATGGTCGAGCTCGCGCTCGCGGAGCTGTCGAAGAAGGGCGTCATCGATCTCGACGAGGAGCGCAAAGCCGCGATGGTCAGCAACCTCATGGTCGTGCTCTGCAGCGACACCCACACGCAGCCGGTGGTGAACACCGGGACGCTGTACCAATAGCCGACAAGAAGGCGTTCCTCGTGCGTCTCGACGAAGCGCTCCTTGAAGCGCTGCAGCGCTGGGCGGCCGACGAGCTTCGCAGCGCGAACGGCCAGTTCGAGTGGATCGTCCGGCACGCGCTCCAGGAGGCCGGCCGGCTGCCGTCGGCGTCGGAGCGCGCGGCGCGGGACCGCCGCTAGGGCTCGCGCTCGAACAGCGTCGCCAGCCCCTGCCCCACCCCGATGCACATCGTCGCGATGCCATGCCGCCCGCCGCGCCGCTCCAGCTCGCGGAGCAGCGTACCCGCGAGACGCGCGCCGGACGCGCCGATGGGGTGACCGATCGCGATCGCCCCACCGTTCGGGTTGGTCCGGTCTTCCGGCAGGTTGAGCTCGCGCATGCACGGGATCACCTGCGCCGCGAACGCCTCGTTCAGCTCGATCGCGTCGCAGCGCTCGGCCGGGATGCCGCATCGCTCCTCGAGCCTGCGGACGGCGGGGATCGGACCGAGACCCATCACATCAGGATGCACGCCAGCCGACGCGCTCGCCACGATACGACCGAGCGGCCGGAGCCCGAGCCCCTCAGCTTTCTGGCGCGACGTGACGATGAGGGCAGCGGCGCCGTCGTTGATCCCTGACGAGTTCCCCGCGGTGACAGTCCCTCCGGTCCTGAAGGCGGGCCGGAGGCGCCCGAGAGTCTCGATGGTGCTGTCAGCGCGCGGCTGCTCGTCCTCGGCTACCTCACCAAGGGGCACGATCTCGCCGGCGAAGAAGCGGTCTGCCTTCGCCCGCGCGTAGCGCTCCTGGCTGCGAGCGGCGTAGGCGTCCTGCTCCTCACGCGTGACGCCCTTGTCCACGCGGACGTTCTCGGCGGTCTCGCCGAGGGACACCGGGTGGTAGCCGAGCTCGTTCATCCGCGGGTTCACCAGGCGCCAGCCGAGGTACGTGTCGACGACCGTGCGCTCGCCGCGCGGGAACGCCTCGGACGGCTTCAGCATCACCCACGGCGCGCGGCTCATGCTCTCGACACCGCCGGCGACCACGACGTCGGCTTCGCCCGAGCGGATGCGGCGGGCGGCGTCGTTCACCGCTTCGAGCCCGCTGCCACAGAGACGATTCACGGTCACTCCCGGCGTCGTCTCCGGCAGCCCGGCGAGCAGCGCCGCCATGCGCGCCACGTTGCGGTTGTCCTCGCCGGCCTGGTTCGACGCGCCGAAGATGACTTCGTTGACCTCCGCACCGTCGATCCCGACGCGCTCGAGGGCGGCGCGGATGACGTGCGCGGCGAGGTCATCCGGCCTGACGTGCGCCAGAGCGCCTCCGTACCGCCCGAAGGGCGTGCGCACGTATCCGATCACGACAGCGTCCCGCGGCTGCCTGCTCAATCTCGCGGCGGAGACCCGCTCAGGACCTGCTGTCATCGGCCTTCGAACGAGGGTGGACGCTTCGCGAGGAACGCTCGCACGCCCTCCTTGTAATCCGCTGTCCGGCCCGCGCGGTCCTGCAGCGACGCCTCGAGCTCGAGGAACGAGGTGAAGTCGCGCTCCCACGCGGCGTTGAAGCCATCCTTGGTGAGCGCGAAGGCCTCCGTCGCGCCCTCGCTGAGCTCCCGCGCGAGCGCGCGCCACCGGGCGGCGAACTCGGCATCGCTCCAGACCCGCGTCACGAGGCCGAGCGCGAGCGCCTCCTCCGCGCCGATCGTTCGGCCGGTGAGCGCGATGTCGACCGCATGCCCCCAGCCGACGAGCCGCGGCAGGAAGTACGCCGACCCCGCATCGGGCACCAGCCCGACCTTGCCCCACCCGGCGCGAAAGCTCGCCGAAGCGGCCGCGACGCGGATGTCGCAGGAGACCGCGAGGCCGAACCCGGCCCCGGCCGCGACACCGTTCACCGCGGCGATGACGGGCTTCCGCATCGAGCGGATCGCCCCGATCGCCGGGTGATACCGGCGCCGGAGCTCGTCGCCGAGTCGAAGGTCGGCACTGCGCTCGATGGCCGCGGCCCGGTCGCGGAGGTCTTGGCCCGCCGAGAACGCGCGCCCCGCGCCAGTGATCACGACCGCACGCACGCTCGCGTCTTCGGCGACGTGCGACAGCGCCCGCCCAAGCCGGTCCGTGAGTGCCTCATCGAACGCGTTCAGCACATCGGGGCGGTCGAGGGTCAGGATCGCGACGTGGCCGTCGCGCTCGACGCGCAACGTTGACGACCGCGCCGGTGCGCTCACCTTCCCTTGAAGACCGGTGTGCGCTTGTTCACGAACGCGTCTACGCCCTCCTGCTTGTCCTCGGTCGCGAAGAGGAGGTAGAAGGCCTTGCGCTCGAACTCCAGACCGGCCTCGAGCGTGGAGGAGAAGGCGAGGTCGATCGCCTCGGTCGCGAGACGCACCGCCACCGGTGGCTTCTCGGCGATCGTGCGCGCGAGGGCCTTCGCGTCGTCGAGCCATGAAGCGGCCGGGTAGACCTGCGCAACGAGTCCGATGGACTTGGCCTCCTCCGCCTTGAAACGGCGGCCGGTGAGGATCAGCTCCATCGCGACGTACTTCCCGGCCGCGCGTGCCAGGCGCTGTGTGCCGCCCGCACCCGGAATGATCCCGAGGTTCACCTCCGGCTGGCCGAACTGCGCCGTTTCGGACGCCACGATGATGTCGCACGTCATCGCGAGCTCGCAGCCTCCGCCAAGCGCGTACCCGGACACAGCGGCGATGATCGGCTTCTTGACCTTGCGGATGCCTTCCCACTTCGTGGTGAGATCCTGCGCGAGCATCGTCACCGGGGTCGCCGTGACGAAGGTCTCCTTGATGTCGGCGCCGGCGGCGAATGCCTTCTCATTCCCGGTGATCACGATGCAGCGAACCGCGTCATCCGCATCGAGCTGCTGTAGTGAGAGGAGCAGCTCGCCCATGAGCTCCTCGTTGAGGGCGTTCAGGACTTCGGGCCGGTTGAGCTGCACGACGGCAATGGGCTCCTCGCGATGGATCAGGATGGTGTTCGGCATCGTCCCTCCGGACGTGACTATCGCTCAGGCGCGGACCGCGCGCACGGCCCAGGCGCGGGCGATCAGGCCGATCGTGCCGTCGGCCGCGATCGGGAGCGTCGCGCGGAGGCGGTCGCGGAGCGCGGTCCGGCGCAGCTCGTCCAGCGAGACCGCGAACGCGGGCCCAGGCCCGGTCCCACCAAGGAACGGCGTCCAGTAATCGTCGAAGTCGCGAAAGCGGGTCGGGACATCGATCGGCCAGGTCGTGATGCCGGAGAAGCCCGCCTCGAGGAAGGCCCGCGCGAGTGGCTCGGGCCGGCAGATCGTGGACCGCCGCCCTTCGTCCAGGACTGCGGCCCGCGGATCGATGACGACCGCGGCATCCCAGAACCGGCGCATGAGCTGCATCTCGCCGGCGTAGTCCCAGACGTAGGCGGCGGCGACGCCTCCGCGGCGGAGGACGCGGTGCACCTCCGCTAGTGCGGCAGCGAGATCCGGGATGAAGTTGAGCACGAGCGCGCTCACGACGACCCCGAAGGTCCCATCCCGGAACGGCAGCCGCTGAGCGTCGCCGACGGTGAAGCGACCGCGCACGGTGGCCGCGGCGTGCAGGACGAACCCCTCGGCTGGATCGAGCCCGTAGACCTCCTGGACGCCACGCCGTCCGATGGCGGCGGTGACGACACCGGTCCCGCAGCCGAGGTCCAGCCACGGGATCGAGGTCGGCGCGGCGAGCCGCTCGAGGAAGTCCGCGGCGACGAGGGCGCTCCAGCGGCCGACGTAGCCTTCGTACGCGAGGGCGTTCGAAAAGTTCCCCCGCCGCTCCGTCACGCTGCGCCAGTATCCCCGCGATCCCCGGACCGGCCAAGCGCTACCATCCTGTGTCATGCGGACCGTGAATGGGCGGCGCCTCGTCGACGTAGACGTCGGGTAATTCGACCGGCTGACCTCCGGGCGTGCCGTCGCGGTGGACATCGGCACCGGCGACGGCAAGTACGTCCTGGCAGCAGCGGCTGCGCACCCTGACACCTTCTTCGTCGGCCTCGACGCCGACGCTTCGCGCATGCGCGAGGCGTCGCGCCGCGGCGCCCCGGCCCTCTTCGTGGTCGCCGCTGCCGAGGCGCCGCCGGGCGAGCTCGCCGGACGCGCCACCGAGGTGACGGTGCACTTCCCGTGGGGCTCGCTGCTGCGCGGCGTCCTCGGGATGGATGCGGCTGTGCTCGCGGGCATCGCGGCGATCGCCGCGCCAGGGGCGACCATCCGAGCGCTCGTGTCGGTCACCGATCGCGATCGGGCCGCCCCTGCCGAGGCGCTGCGCGAGGCGGCGGCGCTGGCGCGCCGGTACGCCTCGTGCGGCCTGACCCTCGAATGCGTGCGCCCGGCCTCGGCGGAAGAGATCCGCAGCTCGCGATCCACATGGGCGAAGCGCTTGTCGGTCGGATCCACGTCACGCCCGTCATGGCTGGTGCACGCGGTGAAAGAGAGGGATGGCCGCGTGTGCGGCGGCGATCAGCGGAGCTGGCCCGGCGGCGGGGGCTGGCAGGTCGGGCAATAGTCCGTCTCGTCATCGCCCTTCCGCGCACGCCGGAGGTTCGAGCCACATCGCGGGCACGGCGTGCCCTGCCGTCCGCGCACCTTCAGGTGGGCACGCACCTTCACGCCGAGCTCGGGCGGCGTGCCGGCCTCGACCAGGTCGACGGCGCGCGCGAGGACCCGCTGCATCGCCGCGTAGAGCCCGAGCACCTCATCGCCGGAGAGCGACCGCGCGGTGCGCTTCGGATGCAGCTTCGCCTCCCAGAGGATCTCGTCGGCGTAGGCGTTGCCGATCCCCGCCACGACCCGCTGGTCCTGCAGGACGTTGCGAGCATCGCCGCCGCGTCTGCGGGCGCGCTCGACGAACTCGGCCTCCGAGATCCGCGGCGCGTCAGGCCCGATCCCGGCCAGGCCGGGGACCGCTGTCTCCGGCACCTCGCCGCTCAGCACGTAGACCTTCCCCATGCGCGTGTCATCGCGGTAGCGCAGCTCGAGCCCGTCATCGAGCGCGAGCCGCAGGCGCGTGTCCTTCGACGCTCGGGCCTCCGACGACTTCAGCTCGAAGAGCCCGGACAGCATCGGGTTCACGATCATCGAGACGTCGTCGAGGTCGAAGAGCATGAACTTGCCGCGGTGCCGCACCGCGCGGAAGACGCGGCCGAGCAGCAGCTCCTCGACGGGGCTCGTCGCTCGGATCACGATCGGATCACCGACCTTCACGCCCGTGACCGTCCGGCCGCCGAGCGCACGCGCGAGCCGGCCGCGCGCGACGTGGAGGTCGGGCCACTCAGGCACTCAGTCGGGTACCGTGACAAGCCAGCTGGGCTCGGGCAGCGCGAGGCGTCGCGCGGCCCACGCCAGCGTCGCCTTCAGCTGGCGCCGCTGCACCGAACGCAGGCGGGGCAGGCCGGCGTGCGGCGGCCGCCAGGCGCGGTCCGAGAAGTAGCCGCAGATGCCGGCCAGCGACGCGTCGATCGCGGCAGCGCGAAGCGGCAGGACGTCTTCGTACCAGGCGACCACGCGCTCTGGCGCGGGACCGCCCTCCATGGCGACGGCCTGAGCGAACGCGGCAACATCGAATTCCGCCGGGCCGACGCACGCGAACGGCCAGTCGAAGAGCCGGAGCCGCTCGCCGTGGAGCCGCAGGTTGTCAGAGCGCGTGTCGAAATGGAGGAGCGCGAACGGCCGCTGTACGCGAGCGAGGCGCCCCTCTCCCGCGAGCATGAGCGGGAGCGCCACAGCGAGCCACTCCTCCGCTTCGTCGGCGCGGCGTCGGGCGAGCCGCGCGACGTTGCGGAGCTCGCGACGCTCGACGAGCCCCGCCCAGTACGAGGTGAACTTGACGTGCTCGGTGCGCGACAGCCATCGCGGCAGACGCGTCCCGAGCGTGCTCTCGTGGAAGCGCGCGTAGTCGCGGGCCGCGAGCCGCGCCTTCGCCGCCGTCCACGGCGGGATCGTGCTCGGGCCGAGGTCCTGGAGCGCGACGACCTGCCAGCCGTCGCGCTCGACCGAGCCGAGGAAGCGCGGTCCCCAGCGCCCGATGCGGTCGCCGAGTGTCCGATAGACGCGCTCCTCGGCGGTGATCGACCAGTGGACCTGGCTTCCCTTCGGCAGTGGATAGCTGGACTTGAGGAAGGCGCGGCGGCCATCGGCGAGGACGATCCGGAAGGTCGCCGACGGCGCGTATCCGCCGTACACGCGCGCGGCGCGCGCAACCGGGGAGCCGAGCATGCGGGCGACCTCGCTCTTGACCCCGCGGGGGACCGCGGACCAGGGCGGTTTCGGCTCGGCTCCGCTCCGCGACACGGCGAGAGCCTAGGGCAGGTGCCGGCGACCGCTGCCTACGTCCGGGGGCGATGGACCGCGGCCTGCATCTCCTCCCAGGACTCGCGCGCCTCTTCGACGGAGCCCTCGTCCTCGATCGTCGAGATGTCGCCGGGGTCCTTGCCCAGGATCACCGCTTTCAGGACGCGCCGCATTATCTTGCCGCTGCGCGTCTTCGGCAGCATGTCCACGAAGTTCAGCTCGCCGATGACCGCCAGCGGACCAAGATCCCTGCGGACCGTCGCGATGAGCTCGGCCCGGAGGTCCTCGGACGGCGTGTGGCCCTGCTTCGGCACGACGAAGGCGGAGATGACCTGCCCACGCAGCTCGTCAGGCCGTCCGGTCACGCCCGCCTCGGCCACGGCCGGATGGCGGAGGAACGCGGTCTCGACCTCGATCGTCCCGATGCGATGGTCGGCGATCTTGATGATCTCGTCCGCCCGCCCGCTGAACCAGACGTAGCCGTCCTCGTCGATGGACGTCGCGTCGCCGGTGAAGTACACGTTCTGTCCCGGGATGCGCTCCCAGTAGTCGTGCGCGTACCGCTCCGGCTCACCCCAGAGCGACGCGGTGAGGCCTGGAAAGGGCCGCTCGATCACGAAGATGCCCTTGTCGCCCGGAGCGCACGGCGCGCCCTCAGGCGTGACCACCTTCGCCTCGACACCCGCCAGCGGCACGCCGGACGAGCCGGGCTTGATCGGCAGGAGCCCGATGCCGTAGGGGTTGCCGACGACAGGTCCGCCGGTCTCGGTCTGCCAGTAGTGGTCGACGACCGGGATCCGGTCTGCGAAGACCTGCTTCTGCAACCACTCCCAGGCCGGCGCGTTCAGCACTTCACCGGCGCAGAAGGCGCGCTCGAGCGTCCCGAGGTCGTGCTGTCGCGCCGGCTCGGTCCCATAGCGCATCAGCAGCCGCGCGGCCGTCGGTGAGGTGAACACGCCGGAAACCCGGTTCGCCGCGACGATGCGATAGAAGGTCTCAGCGTTCGGATGATCAAGCGCACCTTCGTACGCGATCGTCGTGCAGCCAACGAGCAGAGGCGCGAAGACGATGTAGCTGTGCCCGACGACCCAGCCGATGTCGCTCGTCGACCACCACACGTCCTCCGGACGGAGCCCGAACATCGATCTAGCCTGGGCGTGCACATAGACCTGGTATCCACCGTGCGTGTGCACCGCAAGCTTCGGCTTCGCCGTCGTGCCGCTCGTCGCGAGGATGAACGCGGGCTCGTTCGACTCCATGTCCTCGGCCCCGTCGGGCTGCCCCGCACCTAAGGCGAGGAAGTCGTCCCAGGTGATGTCGCGGCCGGCGTCCAATGTCGTGTCCGCGATGCGGCGCAGCACCACGACGCGCTCGACGCTGGGGCAGCTCGCGACCGCCTCGTCGATGATGCCCTTGAGCGGAACGTCCTTCCCCTTGCGGTACGTGACGTCCGTCGCGAAGATGGCGCGCGCGCCGGCGAGCCGCACGCGCTCGCCGAGCGCACCCGATCCGAAGCCCGCGAATACGACGAGCATGATCGCGCCGATGCGGGTCGACGCGAGCATGAGGGTGATAGCTTCCGCGCTGGTCGGCATGTAGATGCCGATGCGGTCGCCCCTCCGGATGCCGAGGCCGCGCAAAGCCGCGGCGACACGCCGTACCTCTGTGCCGAGCTCGTCGTACGTGAAGGCGCGACGCTCTCCGCGCTCGTTCTCGGTGATGAGCGCGATGCGGTCGCCGCTGCCCGCCTCGACATGCCGGTCGATGCAGTTGCGCGCGAGGTTCGTCCGGCCCCCGGCGTACCAGCGGAATGTGGGCGGCTGCCAGTCGAGAACGGTGTCCCAACGTCGGGTCCACGGCAGCTGCTCGGCGGCGGCGGTCCAGAATGCATCCGGATCCTCGCGCGCCGCGCGTCGCCACGCCTCCACCCGTTCCCGCGCGTCGCTCACGCCAGAGGCTCGCGGAGCGGGTATGTCGCTGCCCTCACGGGCTTTCGTCGCCGCGGGCCTGAGCCGCAAGCGGGTCCGGTCCGAGGCTCCTCAGCTTGTACCTCTGGATCTTGCCGGTGGCGGTCTTCGGAAGCTCGCTCACGAACTCCACCCAGCGCGGGTACTTGTACGGTGTGATCCGGCCCTTCACGAACTGCTGCAGCTCCAAGCTGAGCGTCTCGCTTCCCTCCCGGCCCTGCTTCAGCAGGACGAACGCCTTCGGCTTCACCAGGTCGTCCTTGTCCTTGGCACCGACGACGCCGCACTCGAGCACGGCGGGATGCTCCATCAGCGCGGCCTCCACCTCCGCGGGCGACACCCATTGCCCGGACACCTTGAGCATGTCGTCGCTACGACCCTCGTACGTGTAGTAGCCGTCCGCGTCGAGATGGTACTTGTCGCCCGTCACCAGCCAGTCGCCGCGGATCGTGGCCTTCGTCTTCTCGTGCTTGTTCCAGTAGTACGCGCACGCGCTGTCGCCAGAGACCCACAGGTTGCCGGCTTCGCCCGGCGGCAGCTCGCGCTCGTCGTCGTCGACGATCTTCGCGCGATACCCCGGCACGACCGTGCCGCTGGTGCCGCCCTTCGCCTGGCCGGGGAAGTTCGAGATGAAGATGTGGAGCATCTCAGTGGAGCCGATCCCGTCCAGGATCTCGAGCCCGAAGCGACGCTTCCACTGGTCGAAGAGCGCCTTTGGCAGCGCCTCGCCCGCGGACACGCAGGCACGAAGGGACGAGAGGTCATGCTGGATGCCCTCATCGGGGGACGCCAGGAGCGCCGCATAGAAGGTCGGTGCGGTGAAGAGCAGCGTCGGCCGCTCCTGCGCGATGAGTCCGTAGACCAGGTCCGGCGTCGCGCGCTCCGGCTTGTACACGCTCGAGGCGCCGACACGGAACGGGAAGAACACGCCGTTGCCGAGCCCGTACGCGTGGAACAGCGGCGAGACGGTCAGGTGCCGGTCCTGGTCCGTCGTGCGGAGCACGTGCGCCGCGTACGTGTCAGCGCACCAGATCATGTCGTGGTGCAGGTGCACGGCGCCTTTCGGGAACCCCGTCGTCCCGGAGGAGTAGAGCCAGAAGCAGGCGTCATCCGGCGTCGTGTCGGCGGGACTGAGCTCGGGTGACGCCGCCGCCATCGCCTCTTCGAGCGAGGCCACGCCGTCCCGCGGCGGCCCGCCGGTCACGAGCACATGACGCAGCCGCGGGAGCCCGACGCGTGCCTCGAGCACCTTGTCCACGAGCGGCGCGGACGCGACGACCGCTACTGCGCGGCTGTCGTGAAGGATGTAGCGCAGATCCTGCGGCACGAGCAAGGTGTTCACCGGTATCGGGATCGCGCCGATCTTGATCGCCCCGAAGAACGCGTACACGAACGCGGGCGAGTCGAGACACATGATGATGACGCGCTGCTCCATGTCGACACCGAGCTCGCGCAGCGCGTTGCCGCAGCGGTCCACGTTGGCTGCGAGCTCGGCGTACGTCACGCTCTCGCCCCGGCACCGGATGGCGATCGCGCCGTCTCGGGTGCCGCGGTGCGCGTCGATGAACGTCTCGACGGCGTTGTACCGCGCAGGGAGCTCCGGCAGCCGGAGGTCCGTCATTCCGGGCGCATCATGGCACGGAGGGCGCGCAGCACCGCCTCCGCGCCCTCGTACAGGCGCTCGCCGTCCCAAAGGGCCGGCGTGCGCGACCCGCCGAGATCCGCGAGCCGCGCGCGATGGCTTTCGAAGAGCACGTTCCGGAAGTCGATCCGCGCCTTCAGGCCGCGCCTCACGATCTCGCGCCGCACACGCGCGTGGTCCTCGCCGACGATCTCGTGGAAGAGCTGTGCCGCGACGACCCGTGCGGACGGCTCTGCTGCATCCTCGTGATCGCTCACTCGCCGCGCCTCGTCCAGAAACCCTCCGGGTCGTACTCGCGCACGATCGCGAGCACGTCGGCGCTCGGCGGCTCCGTCTGGTGGACGTCATCCGCGACGCGGAGCTCCCACCCGGTCTGCTCCCGGATGTCGGCGACGCTCGAGTGCGTGTGGTACGACCGCAGCACTGCCTCGCCACCGACGAAGCGGAACACGCCCAGCGTCGTGATGAGCACCGCTGGGCCGCCACGCGGAAAGCCGACGCGGTCCCGCCACCCCGGCCCATCGCCATATCCCGGCGATGTGATGAAGTCGACGCGCTCGCGAAGGCGCCTGCGGTCGTGCGCCATGATCACGATGAGCCGGTGGGCGAGGCTCGCGATGTCCGCTCCGCCGCCCGACCCCGGCAGCTGCACGCTCGGGTGCGTCCGGTCCTCGCCGATCACCGTCGTGTTGAGGTTGCCGTGCCGGTCGATCTCCGCACCGCCGATGAACCCGGCGTCGACATCGCCGCGCTGGAGCAGACCCATGAGATCGATCGTCCGGGCGCACCACACCGCACCAGCGACGTTCGGCGGGTCGCCCATCGTATAGAGCAGCTCCCGAGCCGGCTGATCGCGAACGATTCCGAGCTCGAACAACCCTACGGCGTTCGGGGCGTGCGTCCGCTTCGCGACGACAAAGGCGATGAGCGGCAGCCGCATGCCCACGAACACGCGCTCGCCGTCCTGTATCTCCCGGGCCGCCTGCGCGACCATGACCTCGCCGGGCGAGACGTCCACTGGTGCCACTAGAAGCGGGCCTCCGCCGCAGGCGTGCCGGTCAGCCGGAGCGCCGGCCACCGCTCCCCGAGGCGCGCCAGGTACGCGGCATGGTCGGGCGTGCCGTCGACCCAGTCCGCCAGCCAGCCGGCGAAACCCTCCGCGGTACGGGTGGCGCGGTGGTACTCGTGGAAGAACTCGTGGTCGCGCGCGTACCGGCCTTGCAGCGGCGAGGGATGGCAGGCGCCCGGCGCCTCGACGACGGCGACGACCTTCGTTCCCGGCACGATCGTGCGGTTCGGATCGCTTGCGATCACGTCGCGGGCCACGACCTGATCCGCGAGGATCACGACCGCGCCGGCGGCGAGCGCCGCCTCCTGCGCCACGCCCCAGGGACCCCAGAGATGCGCGTTGCCGTCCCCGTCGGCACGCTGCACCGCGAGCACCGTGAGGTCGGGCGTGATCGCCGGGACCAGCAGCAAGGGGGTGCCGTCGAACGGCGAGGTCGAAGGCACGAAGGTCGGGTTCGCGCGGGCGATGTCGCTGCCGATGATGGTACGGGTCGGCAGGTACGGCGCGCCGAGCGCGCCCGCCAGGAGGGCCTGGGCGAGCGTGAAGTTCGTGTGATCGCGGACCTCGATGCGGTTCGGGACACCATGCTCCATGGCGCGGCGGTAGCAGTGCGCGAGGCCAGCCGAGACGTTGCCGATCCAGGCGGCGGTGACCCGGCGCACGCAACCCGCCCCGATGAGCATGTCGAACGCGATGTCGCTGATCGGGCCGATCAACTCGAGCTCGCGGCGCCGCTGACGGATGAGCTCGTGCACGAAAGCGAACGGGATCGCGGGCTCGAGCGAGCAGCCGAGTGCGATGGACATGCCGTCAGCCGTGTGCCGCGCGACGGCTTCGCGCAGCGCGAGGAGCTTGCCTATGTGCCCTTGTAGTCGGGCTTGCGCTTCTCCGTGAACGCCTTGACGCCCTCGCGGAAGTCGTCGGAGGCGAAGAGGCGCCCCACGGCCTGGTGCTCGTAGAGCATCGCGGTGTCGAACGGCATGCCGCCGCCCAGCACGGTCGCGAGCTTGATCTGGCCGATCGCGAGCGTGGGACCGCTCGCGTACGCCGCGCACCACTCCTGCGCCTTGGGCACGAGCTCGGCGGCGGGGACGACCTCGTCGACGATGCCGAGCTCCTTGGCGCGCTCCGGCTGCACCGGTGCGCCCAGCACCATGATGTCGAGCGCCTTCTGGCGGCCGATGAGCCGCGGCAGGCGCTGCGTGCCGCCGGTGCCCGGGAGCACGCCGAGCGTCACCTCGGGCAGGCCGATGTTGTAGGTGCCCTGGGCTGCCATCCGGAAGTCGCAGCAGAGCGCGATCTCGAGGCCCCCACCGAGGCAGTGCCCGTTGATCGCCGCGACGACGATCTTCGGCGTGCGTTCGAGCTTGGACATGATCTCGTTCGCGTGGATCACGAAGGCCATCTGGTAGTCGGCGTCCGTCGACGCGAACATCTTGACGTCGGCACCGGCAGAGAAGAACTTCTCCGACGCGCTGCGTACAAGGATCGACTTCACGGCCGCGTCGAAGCGGGCCTCGTCGATCGCGAGCGAGAGGTCGTCCAGGAAGGCCTTGTCGTACGAGTTGGCCGGCGGGCGATCCAGGATGATGTGCCCCACGGCAGCCTGCTTCTCGAGACGGACGACCGGCATTCGCTACCTCCCGACGGGACGTGCGCGCAGTTGGCACAATCTAGCGGAACCCCACCCCACATCGCTGAGCCGCACGGCCTGTCGGGGCAACGTGCGCGCGGAGAGAGAGGCCTGTTCAGATGCCACAGATGTTGATCGGCGGAGAGCTCGCGGACGCGAGCGGCGGCAAGACCATCGAGGTACGCAACCCCGCGACCGGAGATGTCGTGGACAGCATCCCGCGCGGCACGAGCGCGGAGGTGGACGCGGCGGTCGCGGCCGCACGCAAGGCTCTGCCGGCATGGTCGGCGCTCGCGCCCACGAAGCGCGCGCAGCTCATGCACCAGGCGGCCGAGCGGATGAAGGCGGCGGTCCCGGAGATCGCGCGCATCCTCTCGCAGGAGCAG
>Ga0136620_10000956_pt1 | contig 13426 bp, 13 predicted proteins | sample AntDrymUQ4162106_2_FD_104806 | JGI IMG/M metagenome (GOLD analysis project Ga0136620, IMG submission 104806) | Polar desert sand microbial communities from Dry Valleys, Antarctica - metaG UQ416 (21.06) | ecosystem: Environmental > Terrestrial > Soil > Desert | place: Antarctica: Dry Valley... | reverse complement strand
GCACTGACCTTCTTCCTTGTCCTGGGGATCGGCGGCCTGCTCTTGGTCGCGGCGACCCGGTTCGTGCCTGACGAGTCGAAGAGCACCTGAGGCATCAGAGCGAACTCGTCTCACCGCTGACCTAAAAACACGCGTCAATCCGACCCGGTGGGGAGTGTCAGTCGAGTGTCTCTTCGAAGCCTCTAATGACGTTCTCGACCACGGCAATCATGAGCCGCACGAATCGGCTCAGCGAATCGTCCCCCTCCTCGTCGCGCAGAAGGAGGTGAAGGGGCGGAATCGGCTCGTCAATCGTTACGTCGATGGTGAGGTTGGGGTTCGCTACGAGGTTCCGTGGTGGCCGGGACACACACCGGAACGTAGACGCTCAGACCGCCCGAAATCCGAGCTGCGGATCGATTGGCAACAACTGGCACAGATCGGCGTCGCTCGCGGGCGGAACGAGGAAGACCTGACCGCCTTCCAGTCCGCCGGCTCGTCACGTCACATCCGGCATTGTGCCCGCAGCCGAACTGAGTGCGGCTCGCGGCCTGGGCCGGCGGGGGTCTCCTTGTGATTGCCATTATCAGCTGCTAGGCTCGCACTTAGGGGAGAGAGGGGACACGGGGGCAATTTCCAGTTTTGGTCGCTCGGCTGCGACACGCTGCCGTCGGTGGTGGTGTTCCCGGCTAACAATCTGCGGCGGGATTTTAACGAACGGCCGCCCGAAACAAGCAACGAAAGGAGAACGCTCATGCCTCGTTCGAAGGTCGGTTTGTCATTACTCGCGATTTCATTGGCGCTCCTGTTCGGCGCCATCGCAACTCGCGGAGACGCCGCGAAAAAAGGGATCGCCGGCGTCATCCCCACGACGTTGACGATCTACGAGAACAGCGAGTTGACGGGCGATGTCCAGTGCCTGCAGTCAGACAACGGTCCGTGCATCAAGTTCGGCAAGTCTGGCATCAAACTGGATCTCAACGGATTCACGATGACCGGGACTGCCAACGAGCCGCCGCGAGCGACCTGCGTGACTGCCGCGGCGTTCGGTGCGCAGGAAGCTGACGGCATCCAAAGCAGGTTCGACAAGGTCAAGATCGAAGGCCCCGGCATGGTCCAGCGGATGAGGCGGCACGGGATCGCGCTCCTTGGAACCTCGGCTGACCCTGTCGACAAGTCCGTCGTGAAGAAGCTCGTCTCGCACCAGAACTGCTTCAGCGGCATCTTCCTGGGTTTCGTGAACAACACTCTCGTCGAGGGAGTCGTGTCGGCGAGAAACTCGGCCAACTCCGAGGCCCGTCCGTGTGGCGGCGTCTGTGTCACCAATAGCAATAACAACCGCGTCCGGCGAAGCGAAGTCGCTGGGAACGGCTCCATCGCTCCAGGCACGACGATCCCAGGCCCGATCCCCAATGATTTCGGCGTCGGACTCGTGGGTTCCAGCAGTGGCAACATCATCGAGGAGAACGGGATGGGCGGGAACATCAACGGTCTCGCGCTGTTCCCGATTGGCGCGCTAACTCCCACGGGGAATCTCATTCGGAAGAATGTGATTGTCGGCAACCCGCCGATCGAGGTCTCGGCAGACAACACCGGCATTAACCCGGCCGGAGCCGATATTCGCGATTTCTCGGCTGCCGGTTCGAACACGTTTGAGGGGAACCTCTGCGTCACGTACACGGGAGCCACCAACCCGCCGCCGTGCCCGAACATGCCGCAGTTCGCCGGGCACCGGAACAACCATGGCGGTGGCAGTGACGATGACTAGAGACTGAGCCGGGTTACTCGCGCAGCGCGGCGAGCACGTCGTCCCCGAGCCCTCGAGCGGGCGCGATCGTTACGATCGAAGGCGCCGTCGTGGAGGGTTGCCCTGCTCGTCCCGCTCGACTCGGGGGGCTGCTAGCTACCCGGATCCTGCGGTAGGACGGGAGTAGAGCTCAGGGAGACGTCCTCCCTGCCGCTCACGATGGGTGTTGCGAGACATCCCGTGTGAGCGACAGGGAGGCACTCTTGAGGGTGAAGAGACGGGGCGAGTGGCTGCACGCGAAGCTGCGCAACGGCCACGCACCCGCATCGACATCCCTCCCAAGATTGACGACGGATGCCGACGACTTCGCTACAAGCGGAGAGGTCCCCTCATTTAGTTAGAGGTTCTTAGCCATGCACGACAAGCACCTTGAAGAGCTGACCTTGCTTCAGGCGGCGCGTGCGCTCCAAGACGGGCTGGTGGCGCACGCCACGAACGGAGGGATTCCGCCAGAGGACTACGACTACCTTCGGCGCCGACTGCTCGCTGACGCGCGAACGAAGCACCGCGTTCCCAGCTTCGTCCAGACATGCCGAAGTACAGACCACTTCTGGGCATACGTGAAGCAGTGGCCGACGTACGCGGAGCGACGCCAACAGATTTGGCATGGATTCACACCGCTGTTCGACGACCTCGAAGTGGAGACTCCCTTGAGCGCTCCCCACAGCGGACGTACTCAACTAGGGAGGTCGCCGTTGCGTAGAGGGAGGATCTTCTCCAGGCGCAATTCGCTTCTCGACAGCGTGTTCTGCGCGTCAACTGCATCGCGCTCACCGGGCAGGCCCCCAGTCGGGCGAGAAGGCAAGGCCGGTACCGACCCTGCGCACCGCCGTGCCGTCAGGGCGCATGACGTAGATGGACGGGTACGCGCTGCCAGCCGAGAACCTGCTGAAGGTGATCCACTTCCCGTCCGGGGAGAACGACCCGAGCTCGACGGTCTTGGGCGACGGGTAACGGGTGAGCTGTTTCAGGCCGCTCCCGTCCGGATGGATCGTGTAGATGTCGCCGTGCTGCCGCCGGGCTCCCCCGACACGGAAGAGGATGAGCTTGCCGTCCGGAGACCAGTCCAGGCGACCCTGGCCGGCGTTCAAGCTCCAGGGTGTGAGCTGGCGCTGCCCTGAGCCGTCGGCGTTGATCACGAAGAGGGCGCGCCCATTTGCCGGCTCGCCGCTTGGCGAGTTCGAGACCGAGAAGACGAGCTGCTTCCCATTCGGCGCCCAGGCTGCACTCTCGAGATCGGCCGAGAAGGGCTTGGCTGCAGTGATCTCAGTAATCGGGCGTGCAGCTCCTCCGTTTGTGTTCATCAAGTAGATCTCGGCGCGCGCGAACAGGTCCTGCTTGCGGCCGGCCCAGCGGCGCGTGTAGGCGATCTGCCGTCCGTTGGGCGCCCACGCCGGCTCCGCACGGTCGTCGCCGGCCGGGCCGAGCCGCCGCAGGCCGGTTCCGCTCTGCGCGACCGTCCAGACGCTGCAGTCATCCGTGCAACGCTGGAACGCAATCGTCGTGCCGTCCGGCGACCAGTCCGGCAGGGCGTCTTCTTTCCCTCTGCCAGGAGAGGCGAGCTTGCGCTCCCCGGAGCCGTCGGAGTTGACGACGAACAGGCTTTTGAAGTTCCTGTAGACGATCTGACCGTTCTTTCCCGGAGTCGTCGCCTGCGCGAGGGCGGCCACGCCTCCCGTGACGACCGCGGCGAGGGCGACTACCGTGAACACTGCTTTCGCTCGATTCGTCACTTCAGCCTCTCTTCTCGTTTGGACGCCTTGCACTGCCGCGGTCGTCAGGCTCTGAACCGCGACTGGTTGACGACCTTGAAGTAGCCACCACGTCACCGTACGCGCTCATCATGGGACCGCCCACTACCGGGGCCCTACCGAACGGCTACCGTCCCGCGCGTGCTCGAGTTCCGCATCCTCGGGCCGCTGGAGGTCGTCGGAGAGCGGGGGCCGGTTCAGCTCGGCGGCCCCAAGCAGCGTGCGACCCTCGCGATCCTGCTCCTCGGCGCGAACCGGGTCGTCTCCGTGGAACGCCTGGCGGATGACCTCTACCGTGGTGCCGCCCCGGTCACGGCCGTCACGCAGGTGCAGCGGCAGATCTCCGAGCTCCGAAAGGCGTTGGGAGACGCCCGCTCGATCGAGACCCGCTCGCCGGGGTACGCCCTGAGACTCGCGCCCGGCCAGCTCGACCTCGAGCGGTTCGAGCGATTGACCGAGCAGGCCGCGCGCTCCCTACTCGCCCGGGACACGGGGCTCGCGGCGGATCTCCTTCGCGAGGCGCTGGGGATCTGGCGCGGCGCGGCCCTCGCGGATCTCGCCGGCGAGCCCTTCGCCCAGATCGCGACCGGCCGGCTCGAAGAGCTACGGCTGGCGGCGCTCGAGCAGCGGATCGACGCAGACCTCGCTCTAGGTCGACATTCGGAGCTGATCGGAGAGCTGGAGTCGCTCGTGGCCGAGCATCCGCTACGCGAGCGACTCGCCGCGCAGCTGATGCTCGCCCTCTACCGCTCGGGAAGGCAGACGCAGGCGCTCGACGCCTACAGGCGGACGCGCGAGGCCCTCGTCGATCAGTTCGGGATCGAGCCTGCCCCCGCGCTCCACGAGCGACAGCGGGCGATCTTGAGCCACGACCCGTCGCTCGACCTCGATCGAGACCGCCCCGTCGAGGCCGCTGAGCGGAACGGCGCCGTGCTCGTCGTCCCCTCGGAGGCAGAGGAGGTCGGCCCGCTCCTCGCGATCGGGGAGCCGCTCGCGAGGAGCGCCCGCGAGCTGATCGTCACACGGCTACTTCGCGATCCCGATGAGCTGCGCGTAGCCGCAGCCGCGCTGGAGGCGCGACGCGCGTCGGTGGACGTGAGCACGCGAACGGCAGCGTTCACGACGGTCGATCCGGCGCACGAGGTCGTCCGGCTCGCGCAGACCTACGACGCGAAGCTCGTGCTGCTCGATGCTCCTCCCGATCTGGACGCACCGAGGCTTCCGCGAGACCTGGCGGGGGTCCTCGAGCGCTCGCCCGCCGACGTAGGGGTCCTCTCGGGCGGCGAGATCGAGTGGGAGCCGGACGCACGCGTCGTCGTACCTTTCGGTGGAGCCGAGCACGACTGGGCGGCACTGGAGGTCGCCGCCTGGCTCGGGTCCGCGACGAGGGCCCGGCTTCGCCTGGTCGGCACGGGCGCAGTGGAGGGTCGGCGCGACGCCAGCAGGCTGCTGGCAGACGCGGCGCTCGCGGTGCAGCGCCTGGCCGGCGTCTCCTGCGAGCCCCTGCTCGTCGACCCGACCGAGGAGGCGCTCCTCGACGTGGCCGAGCAGGCCACGCTGATCGTCGTCGGCATCTCGCCCCGCTGGCGGCGGGAGGGGCTCGGCGCGCCGCGGCGAGCACTCGTCCGCAGAGCAGCTCCCCCGACCCTGGTTGTCCACCGGGGGCTGCGGCCCGGAGGGCTCGCCCCCGTCGCGAGCGGCACGCGCTTCACCTGGACGATCGAGGCGCGCTCCGGCAGCTAGGAACTCGTTTCAGAATGACGCTTCGCCGGCGGCTCAAGGCTTCATTTGAAACGAGCTCTCAGAGCCGCTCAGAGGGTGCAGGACGCCTCGACCTGGGCGACGTAGTTCGCGTACGCCTGCGCTCCACCGTGCGCGTTCGCCCGCGGTGCTCCGCCGTCGTAGAGAGCCACCGCCGCCACGACCTCCGTGTCCGGGCGAACCGCGAAGAGCAGGTTCTTGCCGACGGTATACGACCAGATCTTGCCGCCGGCCATGCCCCATCGCGATGGTCTCACCTCGCTGCCGTAGGCCCGCTTCAGCTGCCCGAGGGTCGAGCACGGGCCGACGCCCTTGGCCGTCCTGTAGTCCCGGTTCCAGGTCGTGAGGATGATCGCCCGCGCGCCTTTCGAGGGGAAGTAGACCGCCACCTTTGGATCCTGGAAGGCAAACCCGGGGTAGTCGGGCTCTGTCAGCGTCTGCGCGCGCCAGCCGCCGAAGCGCTGCTTGTAGGCGTCCGCGGTCAGGCCGAGCTTCGCGCCCGCGATCGCGCTCTGCGAGATCGACGGCGGCGGTGCAGACGATCCACCGCGGGTCGCGAGGACGCCGCCGATCGACGCTCCCGCGGCGGCGAGAACGGCGAGCGCGCCCACGGCGTAGCGTCGGCGGCGGGGCCTGCGAGGTCTGAGCGCCTCCCCGTGCGCGGCCGCCTGCGCCGCCTCGACCAGCTCGGTGCAGGTCGAGTACCTCTGGTCGGGCGACTTCGCGAGCGCGGTCGCGAAGACGCCGTCGAGCGCCTCCGGCAGCTCGGGCCGGACGTCCGAGAGCAGCGGCGTCGACTCGTTCAGATGCGCGAAGACCACGGCGAGCTCACTCTCGCCCGCGAACGGGCGGACTCCGGCCAGGCACTCGAAGAGGACGCAGCCGAGCGAGTAGACGTCGGCCCGGTGGTCGATCGCGCCGCCCGTGATCTGCTCCGGCGAAACGTAGTCGATCGTCCCGACGAAGCCACGGTCGCCCGTGAGGCTGCTGACCGAGGAGACGTGCCGGGCCAGGCCGAAGTCGCAGACGTATGCAGCCTCCCCGGCCACCCCGGCGGCAAGCAGGATGTTCCCCGGCTTGACGTCGCGATGGACGAGCCCCGCGGCGTGCGCCGCATCGAGGGCACCGGCCACCTGCGCGATCAGCCGCAGCGTTCGCTCGGGCTCGAGCGCGCCCTCGCGGCGGAGTAGCTCGCGCAGGTCCGACCCCTCGACGTAGGCCATCGCCAGGTAGAGCCGACCCTCCTCCTCCCCGAACGTGAGGGTCGGGACGATGTGGGGATGGTCGAGGGTCGCAGCGATGCTCGCCTCGCGCAGGAACCGCTGCCGGAAGCGCTCGTCGTCGGTCAGGTCCGGGGCGAGCAGCTTCAGCGCGACACGCCGCCTCGGCGTCGGGTCGTCGGCGAGGTAGACCGCACCCATGGCGCCCTGGCCGATGAGCGCCCCGAGCCGGAAGCCGGCAATCACCGTGCCTGAGAGCACCTCCGGCGGCATCGCGTGAATCAAGTCTCGCAGGGGGCCGTTTCGAGGGCAAACCGCCGCGCGCCGGCGGCAACTCGTCGCGCCCCCGGCCGGGCGCGCTGTGCCGTTCGGGAAGGCCCGCGGGCCTTGCGCCCGGCGGCTCACGGATACTCGGCGCAGCTGCCCGGCTGCCGACATCGCAACGACTCGCCGGCCTACGCCGCCGCTCCCGGCCGCCGTTCCGGGCTCGCCGAGCTGTGAAGGCTGGAAACGCCGGGCGGTCCATCCGGCATAGACCGATTGAGGTGCACACGAGCGATGCCCAGCTGATCCGCGCGGCGCGGAACGATCCCGACGCCTTCGCCGAGCTCTATCGGCGGCATCTCCGCACCATCCATGCCTACCTGTGCGCCCGCACGCCGGAGCGGGCCGCGGGCGAGCTCACTGCCGAGACCTTCGCGCAGGCGGCGCTCTCCCACTGACTTCGCCGCAATCGCAGCCGATCTCCAGACGGCCTTCGCCCACCACGTCAAGCGGCAACGGCGCCGGCGCCGCCTTCGCGCCGGCGGAGCCGTGGCATTCGTGGCCGCCTCGTTCTCCGCCGCGGCGGTCGCGAGCGGCATCGGAGGCGACCTCCAGCTCGACCCGACGAAATGGTCGATCCTCGCCGGCGGGAGCGTGGACGACGGCCGCGGCGCCTACGTGCATGCCAGGAGGCTGCACGACGGGTCGAACTCGACGTTCGTCGTCGAGCACGACGCCGGGCTTCCCGCCTACCAGGCGTTCCTCCTCCACGAGAGAACGCTCGCCGCCGCCCAGTCGACCTCGACCGTCCCCGTGCGCCGCGAGCCGGGCGAGCTCTGCGCACCCGCGGCGCTGGCGCAGGCCGAGAAGGTGGCCCTGGCGACGTTGCGGTCGGGCTTTCCGGAGGGTACGGGCGCCGACGCGACGCGCACGGCAGTCGACGCGTCACTGCAGGCGACGTTCGCGAACGCTCCCTGCAGGGGGCTCGACTACGCCGGCGAGCAGGCCAGATTCGTGTACGCGGGTATCCAGCCGCCGTCGACGCTGATGCCAGGGGTCCGGTAGTCGGCGGCCTGAACAGTCGACCTGTGATCTCCGAACAGGTGCGCCGGGTGCGCCCTACGACGAGTTCTTGAATCGTCACCTTCGGCTCAAGGTCAGACGTCGTCGAACCGAAGCGCCGCAGCGAGCGAATAGCGCCCTGGCGGGGTCCGGGCGGCCGGGCTGGACTGACGGCAGTCCGGCCCTCTGCGGCTGGATGGCTCGGGGCTCCGACCCCGCCCTTTCCGGGTGCGCGCAGCCGGCGAGCGACCCCGTAGCACGGCCTCGACGCGCCCTCTCGGCGCTCCATTCGGCGTTTTCCCGTCGCCCGCTTGCAGTGGCGGTCATCCGTTCGCCGCGAGCGGCGGATCGCGCCGCGGGATCGGCGACGCGTTGACGATCGACGTAGTGGTCTCGCCGTGCACGAGGAAGCGGTCGAGCAGGTCTCCCAGCTCGTCGATCGAGCGGAGGTGGACTTTGAGGTAGAAGCAGTCCTCGCCGGTGATGCGATGGCACTCGCCGATCTCGGGGATCTCGGCGGCCAGCTCAGGGATACGGCGCAGCTGCCCAGGCGCCGGCTTGACCCGCACGATTGCAGTCAACTGGTAGCCGAGGGTGCGGGGGTCGATCTCGGCCCGGTAGCCCGTGATGACACCGGCCCGCTCGAGGCGCTGGACGCGCTCGGTGACCGCTGGTGAGGAGAGGCTCACCCGCCGCCCGAGCTCGGCGAAGGAGACCCGGCCGTCCGTGGTCAGCTCGGAGATGATCTTACGGTCGATCGCGTCGAGCTGTGGAAGATTAGCGTTCCCGGCGGCGGAAAGTCCATGCTTCATGAGGTGCTGACACCATAAAGCCTTCGATTAGCCATGTCCAATCTCGCCGGCTCGCGCGACAATCTCTTCGTGATTGCTCGCGTCGATGCCAGCCCCACGCGCCTTGCCTGCCTGCAGGCGCGAGTCGACGCCGTGCCGCCCCAGGCGTACTTCGTCGGCAGCGCCGTCTTCCACTACCTTGGCCCGGCGTTCGCCGTGCTGCTGTTCGCGCGTGTGGATCCGGTCGGCGTCGCCTGGCTGCGGATCGTCAGCGCCGCCGTCGTCTTCGCCGCCTGGCGCAGGCCCTGGCGGACGCTCAGGACCGTCGACCGCCGAACCGTACGGGTTCTGGCCGGCCTCGGCCTTGTCCTGGCAGCGATGAACAGCTGCTTCTACATCGCCATTGACCGGCTGCCGCTGGGCACGGTCGCCGCGATCGAGTTCCTGCCGGTGATCTTGCTCGCGGCCCTCGGCGTCCAGTCGTTGCGGAACGGCGTCGCCCTCGCAGTGGCGGCCGCCGGCGTCTTCATCCTGACCGACGTCCAGCTCCAGGGCGAGCCGCTCGGCGTCGCCTTCGCCTTCGCCAACGCCGCCCTGTTCGCCCTCTACATCGTCCTCGCCCATCGCGTCGCCCGCAACTCGACGATGGGACGCATCGACGGACTCGCCACGGCAATGCTGATCGCCTCGCTCGCGATCACCCCAATCGGGGGCTGGAGCGTCGCTCACGCCCTGGTCGACCCGGTTGCGATCAGCGCCGGCATCGGCGTCGGCATCGCCTCCTCCGTCATCCCGTACGTCTGCGACCAGCTGGCGATGACCCGGCTCAGCCGCGCCACCTACTCGCTCATGATCTCGCTGCTCCCGGCGACCGCGACCGTCGTCGGGATCCTCGTCCTGGCCCAGATTCCGACCGCGCAGGAACTCGCCGGGGTCGGTCTGGTCGTGCTCGCCGTCGCCGCCCATCGCGAGCGCGGCGACGCAGCACCGACGCAAGCACCAAGGCAAAGCTGAGCGGTCGCCGCGGCTGCCGGTGCGGCGGCGGGATGCGCGCGGCTGGCGAGCAGCGAGACTGCCCTGTTTCACCCGGACGGGGGTGCCACGGCCGGGCGGGGGCGCCTACGGTATGACCGGTGCAGGCGGGGCACGGCGGCGGCGGCGCGAGGCGTCCACTGGACGCCGCAGTCGAGCTCGACGCGCTCGAGGCATTGCTGGCGGGGCCGTGCTCGATCGACGAGCTCGTCGCTGTCCGGCTGCGCGCAGCAACGCTCCGGCGCGAGGCCGCGGCCGCGGGCGATTCGGAGCAGGAGCGCCGTTCGGCGGGCGCCTTCGACCGCGCGGGCGCCTTGATCGACGGGCTGGCGGGCCCCTACGACGACGTGCTCGAGACGGCCCTGTAGTGCAACGCCGACGAGGATCGCGCCGGTCGCCAGGCTGCGCAGCACCGTGTCGGGCACGAGTGAACGGCCGTGATCGCGAGCGCGACCACGATCGACACGACCGCGAGCAGCACCGGCACGAGCGCGCCGACGACGGCCCCGAAGACGAGCACGAGGATCACGAGCGCGGCGGGCAGGCCGAACAGAAGCTCGCCCTGCTCGAGGTCGTGGTTCGAGAGCTCGACGAAGTCGCGGTCGGCGGTCCACTCGCCGGTGATCGAGGTCTCGAAGCCTCCGCCGTCGCTCGCCTCGACCGCATCGACGACCCGGCCGATGTCGTCCTCCGCGCCCTCGCCCATGCCGACCGTGATCACGGCCGCGTGGCGGTCCGGGGCGAGCTGCTCGGCTCGGCCCCGCTCGTACGGCGAATGCACGCTCTGCGTCACGTCGAGGGCCCGGATCGCGGACGCGAGACTCTCCACCCTCCGCCGGAACGCCGGCTCACCCGTCGTCCGCTCGGCGGAGTAGACGACGACCAGCTCGTCGACGGCGTCGCCCGCGGGGGGCAGCCGCTCTCCGATCAGCTGGTAGCCCTGCTCGGACTCCGGTTGCTCGTGACCTCGCCCTCGGTCGTCAGGGCCGAGGGGAGGAAGACCGCGACCAGCGCGGCGGCCGCGACGAACGCCAGTCCCCAGGCCGAGACGGTGCGCCAGGGGTGGCGGGCCGACGCGCGGGCGAGCGATGCGGTGGAGATCCTCATGGCGCGGACTCTCTCGGAGAGAGCGCCGCCTCAGTCGCTGCCCCGCTCGATCCGCCCGGCGGCGAACTCGCCGAAGTCGCCGCCGAGCTGCCGGTAGCCGGCTGCGACCCGCTCCCAGTCGTACTCGGTGCGCCGGAACTCGAACTCGCCCTCCGCCGTGCGGAGGCACCAGGCCGCGCGACGGTCGCCGTCGAGTGGCATCCCGACGCTGCCGGGGTTGATCAGGTGGGTGCCGCCGGGACCCGGGCGCCGGAACTGGAGGTGGCTGTGGCCGAAGACGATCGTCCGCCCCGTCACGCCCGCAAGCAGCCGCTCGTCGGCCGGCTGCGGCTCGGCGGCGAAGCTCTCCACGTCGGACAGCGGCGAGCCGTGCACGTAGAGCACGTCGTCGAGCTCGGCGCTCTCCGGCAGCGCGTAGAGCCGCTCGACCTCCTCCGGCGAGACCCGACCTCGGAATCGCTCGTACACCTCGGCCACCTCTGGGTGCTCGGCCGGCGACTCGACGAGCCAGCGCTCGCCGTTGCCGCGGATCCAGGTTGCCCCGGGCAGCGCGCGCAGGCGCCCGAGCGTCTCGAGCGGCCAGGGGCTGGGAGTCCCGTAGTCGCCGCCGAGCAGGTACCGGTCGGCACCGATGTCCTCCAGCTCGGGGAGCACCGCTTCGAGGGCCGGGAGGTTGCCGTGGATGTCATAGAGGATCGCGAGCATCGCGCGTGACGCCGTCAGTGCCCCGGGAGCAGGCGTCGACAGTCGATCACAGCCGTGCCGCCGTCGCCCGCGGGCACGATCGCGAGGGGCGCGTAGTGGTGCCGGATCCCGGCCGGCGACACGGCGCGGGGCTCCCCGCCCGCGTCAGCGGGCCAGCGGAGACCCACCTCCGGCCTCGCAGCGAGGAGCCAGTAGTCGCCGCTGCGGTACCGCTCCTGTGTGAACTGCACCTCGATCCCCGCCTCGAGCGAGGTCCAGCGCCCCTGGATCGGGCCGGTACCGTCCCAGACACGCAGCAGCGACGCGCTCTCGCGGAGCTCGGCGAATGCGTCCTGGTCACCGCGGAGCGTGACCACCTGCGCGCCACGGTCGAGGGCGGCGACCTCGAGAAGCGGCGGCGGGTCGGGTCGCCGAAGCGTGTCGCCGAGGATGAAGGCCTCGCATTCCACCTCGACCACGGCGCCCTGGATCAGCCCCTCCCCGTGGGTCGCGAGCGTCACGACATCGGAGTCGAAGCGCTCGATCGGGTAGGCAGTCGACGCGTTGTCTCGCGACCACTTGAACGTCCCGGGCTCGCCGTCACCGCCTCCGTGGTGGATCTCGACCCGGTAGAGGTGGCTGTCCAGGCCCTCGTACGCGCCGCGCGCTCGCAGGCGACCGGCGCGCGCCCCCTGGAGCCGGTCGACGATCGCGGTCCAGGGAGGCTCCATGCAGTCGTCGCCACGCTCGAGCGGATACGTCCGCACCTGCCAGACGACCCGGGCGCGCGCCGAGGTGTCCGGGCCGCCGAGCGCGACCTCGCGGATCGAGTCGTCCTCGACGGGGCTGACGAAACGTTCCCACACGTCGAGGAAGACGAGGAACGGCGGGGCCTCGGAGCCGTCCGGTCGGTAGTCGGGCTGATTCCGGTACGAGACGTCGGCCTCGTTCTCGCAGAGGATCCCGTCGACGTAGTAGCGCCCTGCGCCGATCCTCAGGTCCTCAATGCCTCCGTCAACCCCGGCGACCGGCTCGATCCGGAAGCCGCTTGCCGCAGGGCCGCCGTGCGGGCCGAAGAGGTCGCAGGCGAGGGCGCGCAGATGATGCAGCACAATCGACGCCTGCTCGTTCCAGTCGCTGTCCAGCTGCACGCGCCCCTGCTGCTGGAGGACCCGGCTGAAGTGCCTGGCCGGATCGAAGCGGAGCTCGGAGAAGTCGCCCTTCACCCTCGACCGCGGAGCCTCTCAAAACTCGTTTCAGAATGACGACTCGGTGCTTCAGTTTGAAACGAGTTCTCAGACTGCGAGGGCCGCAGCGTAGGCTCACATCGTGGACGACCGGACCTCGCACTTCTCCCTGGGCTGCGGGAACTTCGGCGGGATCGGCTCCGCGCCCGAGCTTTTTGGCCGCGGCGAGACCGACGAGGAGGCGGGCTCGATCATGGACGCCGCCTGGGAGCTCGGCCTGCGGCGGTTCGACACCGCCGACGCATATGGGGGAGGTCGCTCGGAGCGTGCGATCGGCGGCTGGATCCGGCGAGCGGGGAACCTGCCCACGTTGACGACCAAGACCTTCAATCCGATGGACGAGGGTGCCGACCGGGGCCTCGGGCGCGACCGGGTGCTCCGCCAGCTCGACACGAGCCTCGAGCGACTCGGCGTCGACTCGATCGAGCTCTACCTCGCGCACGAGTTCGACCGGGACACCCCGCTCGACGAGACGCTCGCCGTCTTCGAGGAGCTCGTCTCGGCCGGGAAGATCGGCGCCTACGGGCTCAGCAACGTCGGTCCTGCAGAGCTCGGCGCGACGCTCGCCGCCGCCCGACCCGCGCTCGTTCAGAACTCCTACTCGCTGCTCGACCGCGGCGACGAGGCCGAGCTGCTGCCGCTCTGCGCGGCGAGGGGCGTGAGCTACCAGGCATTCAGCCCGCTCGGGGGAGGCTGGCTGACGGGCAAGTACCGGCGGGGG